>Ga0065178_100665_pt1 | contig 25429 bp, 24 predicted proteins | sample FECB22metaG_FD_59210 | JGI IMG/M metagenome (GOLD analysis project Ga0065178, IMG submission 59210) | Cyanobacterial communities from the Joint Genome Institute, California, USA - FECB-22 (version 2) (version 2) | ecosystem: Environmental > Aquatic > Thermal springs > Hot (42-90C) > Microbial...
ATTCCGCCGAGCTCGTTCATCCAGCGCGACATCAATGCCAGCGCCCCGCCGCGCTTTCCGGAATGGCGCCAGATCGGCGCCGCCGGCGTCGTCGTCGGCCAGGTGAGCCAGGCCGGCGGCAACATCAAGGTAGACTTCCGCCTGTGGGATGTCGTGGTCGGGCAGCAGGCGACTGGACTTTCCTTTACCAGCCAGCCGGCCAACTGGCGAAGGCTGGCCCATATCATCGCCGACGCGATCTACAAGCGCGTCACTGGCGAGGAGGGCTACTTCGACACGCGCATCGCTTATGTCAGCGAGAGCGGCCCGGCCAATGCGCGCATCAAGCGCATCGCCATCATGGACCAGGACGGCGCCAACAACCGCTACATCACCGACGGCCGCACGCTCGCCGTCACGCCGCGCTTCTCGCCGACGCTGCAGGAGATCGTCTACATGGCGCTGGCGGAGGACCGCACGCCGCGCGTCTATCTGCAGAACGTCGATTCGGGCCGGCGCGAGCTTTTCGGCAACTTCCCCGGCATGAGCTTCGCGCCGCGCTTCTCGCCCGACGGCACCAAGGTGGTGATGAGCATCGCCAGCGACGGTCGCACCAACATCTACGAGATGGATGTGCGCGGCCACGCCCAGCGGCGCCTGACCAACTCGCCCGCGATCGACACTTCGCCCTGCTTCTCCAACGACGGCACGCAGATCGTCTTCAACTCCGACCGTGGCGGCAGCCAGCAGCTCTATGTCATGAGCGCCTCGGGGGGCGGCGAGCGGCGCATCAGCTTCGGCGAGGGGCGCTACGCCACGCCGGTATGGTCGCCGCGCGGCGACTGGATCGCCTTCACCAAGATCAGCAGCGGCGGCTTCGGCATCGGCGTCATGCGGCCGGATGGCGGCGGCGAACGCATGCTGGCCTCGGGCTTCCTAGTCGAAGGACCGACCTGGGCGCCCAACGGCCGCGTGCTCGCCTTCTTTCGCCAGCAGCCGAGCTCGTCGTCGCGCGCCGGCGCCGTCACCTTGCATCAGATCGACATCACCGGACGCTTCGAACGCCAGATACCGACGCCGACCGACGCCTCGGATCCGGCCTGGTCACCCTTGATTCCGCAATAGCGAAGGATATGGTTCTTTCTTGTCGACCCGGGCGCAATCCTATCGCTCGGGTCGATGTTGTCAGGGAGCGCTGAAAATGAGGACTTTCAAGGCTTTAGCAGCCCTAGCGGCGATGCTCATCATGGCCGCTTGCAGCAGCCAACAGGAGGCGGCGGCCCCGGCGACCACAACCGTCACACCGGGCTCCATCGCCGACTTCCGTCAGAATGTCGGCGATCGTGTGTTCTTCGATACCGACCAGTCGGGCATCCGTGAGGACGGCCGCCAGACGCTGGCCCGCCAAGCCGAGTGGCTGAAGAAGTACACCAACTATCAGATCACCATCGAAGGCCATTGCGACGAGCGCGGCACCCGCGAGTACAACTTCGCGCTGGGCGAGCGTCGTGCCAACGCAGCCAAGCAGTACCTCATTGCTCAGGGCATTCCGGCCGCGCGCATCAGGACCGTGAGCCTCGGCAAGGAGAATCCGGATCCGCCGGGTTCCGACGAAGGCGCATGGGCGCGCAACCGCCGCGCCGTGACGGTGCTACAGTAAGACGTTACGCGAGAATGCTGGAGACGCCGGTCCGTAAGACCGGCGTTTTCATTTGGAACGGGTGCGGCCATGCCTGAAAATGGCCGCGTTTGAACTGAAAAACTGGCCTGCCATGAAGACCTTCCAATCCCTGCTGCTTGCGATCGCCGTGGTTGCCCCGACCGCCGCCGGCGCCCAGCGTCTCGACCCCGTCCATGTCGAGGACCGCTTCAACCAGCTGCAGCAGTCGATCACCATGCTGACCGGCCAGATCGAGCAGCTGCAGTACCGCAACCAGCAGCTCCAGCAGCAGCTCGAGAAGATGCAGGCGGATTACGAGTACCGGCTCGACCAGATGGAGAAGGGCAAGGGTGGCGGCGGGCCGCGTCCCGGCGGCGCCCAGGCAGCCACGCCGGCGCCGCCGTCGATGGCTGCCGCACCGCCGCCGCCGTCGGCGGCCGCGGCCGGCGGCAATGCCGACCAGCTGTACAGCGAGGCGATGAAGAAGCTGCAGGAAGGCGACAATGCCGGCGCCGAACGCACCTTCAAGGCGTTCCTGCAGAGCAATCCCAGACACCAGCTGGCAGGCAACGCCCAGTACTGGCTGGGCGAGAGCTACTACGCGCGGCGGGATTACCAGAGCGCCATGACCGCCTTTGCCGAGGGCTACAAGAATTACAAGGCGAGCCCCAAGGGGCCCGACAATCTCCTGAAGCTCGGCATTACGCTCGCCGTACTCGGCCGCAAGGCCGACGCCTGCTCGGTGTTCGCGAAGTTCAGCCAAGACTACCCGCGCGCCACCGACCTGCAGAAGCGTCGTATCGACCAGGAGCGCCAGAAGAACGGCTGCGGGTGAACGGGTCGGACGATCGACCGCTCGATGCGGCCGCCTTCGCGCGGCTGATGGCGCCCTTCGAGCCGTTCGAGCGGGCGCCGGTCGTTGCCGCCGCCGTTTCCGGTGGCCGCGATTCCATGGCTCTTGCGCTGCTGGCGCACGACTGGGCGCGCTCGCGCGGCGGAAAGATTGTCGGTCTTATTGTCGATCATGGACTGCGGGCGGAGTCGGCGGCGGAGGCCGCGGCGACACGCGAGGTTCTGCAGGGCAACGGCTGTGAGGCCGTGATTCTGCGTTGGTCCGGTGCGAAGCCGCGCAGCCGCGTGCAGGAAGCCGCCCGCGCCGCCCGTTATCGGCTCCTGAGGGAAGAATGTCGCCGGCGCGGCATCCTGCATCTGCTGCTGGGCCATCACGCCGACGACCAGGCCGAGACGGTGGCGATGCGCGCGGCACGGCAGAGCGGTCCCGACGGGCTTGCCGGCATGGCGGCCCTGCTGGAGCAACCGGAGGTTCGTCTGCTGCGGCCGTTGCTAGCCGTCGCTCGCGCGCAGCTCACGGCGACTCTGGTGGCGCGCGATGTGGCCTGGATCGACGATCCCTCCAACAACGACCCTCGCTTCGAGCGGGCGCGCCTGCGGACCCGCGTTCGCCCGTCGCTGCCGGCTGGCGGCACCGACCGGCCTGGGCGAGAACATCACCTCGCGCGGGCTGCCGTGGATGTCTTGCATGTCGAAGGGGCTACCGCAGCCCTCGACCGGACGGCCTTCTTGGGGCTGGACCGGGATATCCAGCCGCGGCTGCTAAGCCGGGTCGTGCAGGCCGTTGGTGGAGGAGAGCACCCGCCGCGGCGCGACCGGCTGGAGCGGGCTGTGGTGCGGCTTTGCGCCCCTGTGGATCGTGGAAAATCCGGCAAGGGACAGGATTTCACACTGTCTGAATGCAGGCTTATGCTGCGTCAGATGCCCCATAGCCGTCTGCTGTGGTGGATTGTTCGGCCCGAGCGTGGCAGGAGAGATGGCAAAACCGGGGCGCAGTCCCTGATTCCAGCTGCTTTTTTTGCTTGCGGCGCGACCCTTGCTTCCCATCTAGAATGAACACTCACCTCGTTGGAAACACCCCGTGAACCCGTTCAACCGTAACGCCGCCTTGTGGATCGTCATCGTGCTGCTGCTGGCGCTGCTCTACAGCGTCTTCCAGGGCGGAGCGACCCGGTCAGCGGGTAATACGGTCTCCTATTCGGACTTCGTGCGCGCCGTCGAGCAGCGCCAGGTCCAGGACGTCCGTATCCAGGGCAACACCATCACCGGCACCTTCCGGGAGCCACGCAACGGCGTGCAGAAGTTCGCGACCTATGTGCCGAGCACGCCGGTCGACGAGCAGCTGATGCCGATGCTGATCAAGAACGTCGATCGCGTCGATGCCGGCCCGGCCGAGGAGGGCGTCAATCTCGGCTCGATCTTCGTGAGCTGGCTGCCCGTTCTGGTGCTGGTCGGTGTCTACATCTTCTTCCTGCGCCAGATGCAAAGCGGCACCGGCCGCGCCATGGGCTTCGGCAAGTCGCGGGCGCGGCTGCTGACCGAGAAGCACGGTCGCGTCACCTTCGAGGATGTCGCGGGCATCGACGAGGCCAAGGCCGAGCTCGAGGAGATCGTCGACTTCCTGAAGGATCCGCAGAAGTTCCAGCGGCTGGGCGGCAAGATCCCCAAGGGCTGCTTGCTGGTGGGCCCGCCGGGCACCGGCAAGACGCTGTTGGCGCGCGCCATCGCCGGCGAAGCCAATGTGCCGTTCTTCACCATATCGGGCTCCGACTTCGTCGAGATGTTCGTGGGCGTGGGCGCCTCCCGCGTGCGCGACATGTTCGAGCAGGCTAAGAAGAACGCGCCCTGCATCGTGTTTATCGACGAAATCGACGCCGTCGGCCGCCATCGCGGCGCCGGCCTGGGCGGCGGCAACGACGAGCGCGAGCAGACGCTGAACCAGCTGCTGGTCGAGATGGACGGCTTCGAGTCGAACGAAGGCGTCATCCTGATCGCCGCCACCAACCGTCCCGACGTGCTCGATCCCGCGCTGCTGCGTCCGGGCCGCTTCGACCGCCAGGTCGTGGTGCCCAACCCCGACGTCGGCGGCCGCGAGAAGATCCTGAAGGTCCACATGCGCAAGGTGCCGCTGGCGCCCGACGTCGAGCCGCGCGTGCTGGCGCGCGGCACGCCGGGCTTCTCGGGCGCCGATCTCGCGAACCTGGTGAACGAGGCCGCCCTGCGCGCCGCCCGCGTCGGCAAGCGCCTGGTCACCATGGGCGACTTCGAATACGCCAAGGACAAGGTGCTGATGGGCACCGAGCGCCGCTCGATGGCGATGACCGACGAAGAGAAGAAGCTCACGGCCTACCATGAGGCGGGCCATGCGCTGGTCGCCATGCACGTGCCCAAGAGCGATCCGCTGCACAAGGTCACGATCATCCCGCGCGGTCGCGCTCTCGGCGTGACCATGCAGCTGCCCGAGCGCGACCATCTCAGCCATACCAAGCAGTTCCTGGAGTCGCGGTTGGCCATCATGTTCGGCGGCCGCATCGCCGAGGAGATCATCTTCGGACCGGAGAACGTGACGACCGGTGCGGCGAGCGACATCCAGGTCGCGACGCAGACCGCGCGCGGCATGATCACCGCCTACGGCATGTCCGAGAAGCTCGGCCGGGTGCGCTATCAGGCCAACGAGCAGGAAGTGTTCCTGGGCCACGCCGTGACCCAGACGCAGAACGTCTCCGAGGCCACAGCCCAGCTGATCGACCAGGAGGTCCGCCGCCTGATCGAGGAAGCCGAAGGCAAGGCGCGCCAGATCCTGACCGATCACCTCGACGATCTGCACATGATCGCCAAGGCGCTGCTCGAGTACGAAACGCTCTCGAACGACGAGATCGGCCAGATCCTGCGCGGCGAGAAGATCGTGCGCGACGACACTGGCGGCGCCGGCACCACCGATCGTCGCCGTCGTGCCTCGGTGCCGACCAGCTCGGGCCAGGGCGGCACCGCCCCGGGCGGCGCCAATCCCGAGCCGCAGCCGGGCGTTTGACGAAGGCATTTCGTCCGGCTGAAGGCCGGGCGAAATGTGTCCGATGAACAGAGACACTCGGTCTCCTAGTTTTGCCGGCGTCACACTCGATCGCCCGAGGATCATGGCGATCGTCAATGTGACGCCGGACTCGTTCTCCGACGGCGGCGAACGCCTCGATCCCGCGCAGGCCATCGACGATGGCCTGCGTTTCGTTTCGGAGGGGGCCGACATCCTCGATGTCGGCGGCGAATCGACCCGGCCGGGCTCGCGGCCGGTCGATGCCCATGAGGAGCTGCAGCGCGTCCTGCCCGTGGTCGAGGGTCTGGCCAAACGCGGCCTCGTGGTCTCGATCGACACCCGGCGCGCCCTGGTGGCCCGTGCCTGTCTCGATGCCGGCGCGCGCATCGTCAACGACATCTCCGCCCTCGAGGACGATCCCGACCTCCTGCCCCTGGTCGCCGAACGGGGCGTGCCGGTCACCCTGATGCATCGCCGCGGCCGGCCGGAAGAGAAGTATGTCGTGCCGCCCTACGAAGACGTCGTGGGCGAGGTGCGTACCTTCCTGGTCCAGCGTGCCGAGGCCTGCATGGCCGCTGGCGTCGCGCGCGAGCGCATTGCCATCGATCCGGGCCTGGGTTTCGGCAAGAACGTCCAGGAGAACGTCGCGCTGGTTGCCGGTTCGGGGCAGCTCGCGGAGGCCGGCTATCCCGTCTTGATCGGCGCCTCGCGCAAGAGCTTCATCGGCCGGCTGACCGGCGTCGAGGAGCCGCGCCGGCGCGACCCGGCCTCGATCTGGCTGGCCGTCGAGGCTGTCCGTCGGGGAGCCGCCATTGTTCGCGTCCATGATGTCGGGGGTACCCGCCAGGCCCTCGCAATTTCACAGGCTATGCGATAGAGTTACAACCAATGTCCCGCCACCTCTTCGGCACCGACGGCGTACGCGCCCGTGCCAACAGCGAACCGATGACTGCCGAGATCGCGATGCGTATCGGCATGGCCGCAGGCCAAGTGTTCAATCGCGGCGATCATCGCCACCGTGTCGTCATCGGCAAGGACACACGTCTTTCCGGTTACATGATCGAGCAGGGCATCACGGCCGGGTTCCTGTCGGTCGGGGTGGACGTGCTGCTGCTGGGACCGGTGCCGACGCCGGCGGTCGGCTTCCTGACGCGCTCGATGAGGGCCGATGTCGGGGTGATGATCTCGGCCTCGCACAATCCCTTCGAGGACAACGGCATCAAGCTGTTCGGGCCGGACGGCTTCAAGCTCTCCGATGCCCTTGAGGCCGAGATCGAGGCGCTCGTCGCCGCCCCGTCGAAGATCAAGCTCGCCGGCTCGCGCATGATCGGTCGCGCCAAGCGACTGGACGACGCCGACGGCCGCTACATCGAGGCGGTGAAGGCGTCGGTGCGGCGTCGACTCGACCTCACCGGCCTCAAGATCGTGGTCGATTGCGCCCATGGCGCCGCCTACAAGGTGGCGCCGACGGTGCTGTGGGAGCTCGGCGCCGAGGTGATCTCCATCGGCGTGGCTCCCGACGGCTTCAACATCAACGCCAAGTGCGGCTCGACGCATCCTCAAATGCTGCAGGAGCAGGTGGTGATGCACGGCGCTGACATCGGCATCGCGCTTGACGGCGACGCCGATCGCGTCCTGCTGGTCAGTGAGCAGGGTCAGATGATCGACGGCGACCAGCTGATGGCGACCATCGCCAACCGCTGGGCCAAGGACGGCCGTCTGGTCGGCGGCGGCGTGGTGGCGACGGTGATGTCCAATCTCGGGCTCGAGCGCTATCTCGGCGAGCGCAAGCTCGGCCTGGTGCGTGCGCCGGTCGGCGATCGCTATGTGCTCGAGCGCATGCGCGCCGACGGCTATAACCTGGGCGGTGAGCAGTCTGGCCATATCATCATGATCGACCACGCCACGACCGGCGACGGGTTGATGGCGGCGCTGCAGGCGTTGTCGGCGATGATCAAGAGCGGCCGGCCGGCCAGCGAGGCTTTCAGAGCCTTCCAGCCCGTGCCGCAGCTCCTGAAGAACGTACGCGTGGGCGACGCCAACTCAGCGCTGGCCGCCGATTCGGTGACCCGCGCGATTGCCGACGGCGAGGCGAGGCTTGGCAAGGCCGGCCGCATCCTGGTGCGCAAGTCCGGCACCGAACCGCTGATCCGCGTCATGGCCGAAGGCGATGATCCTGAGCTCGTGCGTACCGTCGTCGATCAGATCATCGAGGCAGTGCCCAGGGAAAAGGCCTCGGCATGAACGCCCTCTCGTGAAGGGGCGTGTCCTGATCGTCGCCGGATCCGATTCCGGCGGCGGCGCGGGGATTCAGGCGGACATCAAGGCGGTCACCGCCATGAACGCCTTCGCCGCCACCGCGATAACCGCGCTGACCGCCCAGAACACCGAAGGCGTGCACGGCGTGGTGGCGATCGAGCCGGCGTTCATCGCCCAGCAGATCGAGGTCGTGCTGACCGACATCGGCGCCGATGCGCTCAAGACCGGCATGCTGCACAGCGCCGACGTGATCCATACGGTGGCTTCGTCGCTCAAGAAGCACGCTCCCGGCGTGCCGCTAGTGGTCGATCCGGTGATGGTGGCCAAGGGCGGCCACCGCCTGCTGCTCAGTGAGGCGGAGGCGGCGCTTCGCGACACGCTCTTGCCCATGGCGACGCTGATCACGCCAAACCTGCCGGAGGCCGAAGTGCTGGTGGGTTTTCCCGTGCGCAACGAAGCCGATATGCGGCGCGCAGGCGAGAAGCTCGCGAGCTTGGGGGCGCGGGCCGTGCTGATGAAGGGCGGTCATCTCGAGGGTGACAGGGTCGTCGACCTGCTGTTCCACGACGGTTGCTTCGAGCGGTTCGAGGATGCGCGCATTCCGAGCCGCCATACCCACGGCACGGGCTGCACTCTGGCCTCGGCGACCGCTGCCGGCCTGGCGCAGAAGATGAGCCTGAAGGATTCGGTTGCGCGCGCCCGCACCTACGTGCGGCACGCAATCGAGACCGCCCCCGGCTTCGGCCGCGGCCATGGACCGCTCAATCATGCGGTGACAGTGAACGGTTAGGGTCGGATTCGGGAGGTTGGCCGAATGACCGGCTTTGTGCCAGCCTGTGCGCTCGGGTCAGCGGACCCAAGGGGGACAACATGGTCAAAGCGATAGCGGCGTTGCTTGCAATCGGGTTCATCGCGTTCCATGCGAGCGGCTCGAATGCCAACCCACCCGGCTATACCTGCCCGAACCCCATGCAGGGCGCCGCGGCCGATCGCTGCGTCGCCGAGGAGAAGTGCGAGTCTCGGGGACCGAACAGTCCCGGCTGTGTTGCGCAGTGCGCTGCCCAGTACGGCTGCAAGCAGTAACAGCCGCTGATCAGATCAACGGTGCGTCCTTGGGCACGGTCATGGCCGGCGTCCACTTGCCGGCTTCGACCAGCACCAGGAAATTCCAGAGCTCGCGGTTGAAGGCGTCGGGCTCCTCGATGTTCACGGTGTGGCCGCTCTTGGCAAACATGGCGAGCCCGGCGTTGGGCAGCACGCGCTTCAGGTAGAGGCTCGGCAGCAGGCATGGCTCGTCCTCGTCGCCGCAGATGATCAGCGTCGGCAGGTCGAGCGCCTTCCATTCCTCCTCGAAGTCGTAGAGCGAGGGCCGCTTGCCCTGGTACTCCTGCATGGTGTTGGCCGAGCCGGCGTCGGAATGCTCCGACAGGTGCTTGACGAACTCCGCGAAGCCGCGCGGATCCTTCTGCTTGAAGCGCGAGCGCGTCGGATTGCCGATCAGGGCATTGGCGTATTTGGCCATGCCCTCCTTGCGGATACGCTCGGCGGTCACCTGGGCGTCCTTCTTGAACCGTTCGTGGCCCTCGCGGCCGGCTCCCGAGCCGACGCCGGCCAGGGTCAGCGACAGGGCGCGGTCGCGATATTGGCGGCCGAAATGTGCAGTGGCGAAGGCGCCCTGAGACAGGCCGACGATATGTGCCTTTTCGATCTTGAGATGATCGAGCATGTGACGCGCATCGTCGACCGCATGCTTCTGACCGTACATCGCCGCCGCCTCGGGCACGTCCGAGCCGGGATAGCCGCGGAAGGAATAGGTGATGCAGCGATACCGGCGCGCGAAGAAACGCATCTGCGGCTCCCAGCTCCGCCAGTCGCCGCTGTACTCGTGGACGAACAGGATCGGCGTGCCGCTGCCGGTCTCCTCGTAGTAGAGCTTCACGCCGTCGGGTGTCGTCGCGTGCGGCATGTCAGGCTCCGAATCGTTCGAGTCTTTCCAGCACGGCCGGGATCTTGTCGTCGGCGACGTTGGCGAAGGCGAGCCGCACGAAGCGCTCCTGGCCTGCGCCGAACATGTCGCCGGGAATGGTCAGGAGGTTCTCCTCGTCGGCGAGCCGCTTGGAGACGGCGGTCGAGCGCTGGCCGGTGAAGGGATGCTCGACGTAGGCGAAGTAGGCGCCGATGCTGACCAGCCGCCAGCGGTTGGAGCGCTGCAGGCCGTTGCCCAGAAGGTCGGCGCGGGCCTTCAGGCCTTCGGTGTTGCGCCGTGCCCACGGCAACAGGTTCTTCAGGCCATAGATCGCCGCCTCCTGGCCGAGGCGCGGCGGGCAGATCGAGACGCAGTCCATCGCCTTCTCGATCTCGGCGATCAGCCTGGCTCCCGCGGTGACACCGCCGACGCGATAGCCGGTGAGCGCGAATACCTTGGAGAAGCTGTAGAGGTGCACCAGGCTCCCGCGCCAGTCGGGATCGCTGAACAGCTCGTGCGGCCGCTCGCCCTCGGGCAGAAAATCCTTGTAGGTCTCGTCCAGCAGCAGCGTGATGCCGCGCGCCTTGGCGAGCTCGAAGAAGGCGTGGATGGTCTCGCGCGGGTAGACGGCGCCGGTTGGATTGTTCGGCGAGATCAGCACGATGGCGCGAGTCCTGGGACCGATCAGCTTGGCGGCGTCCTCGGCGTTGGGGATCGCACCGGACCCCGGGCGGAAATCGAGCGACACCGGTTCCACGCCCTGCATGCGCAGCCACATGTCGTGATTGAAATAGTGCGGCCGCGGCAGGATCACCTGGTCGCCCGCCTTGGCGATGCTCATCAGCGCCAGGCAGAAGGCCTGGTTGCAGCCCGAGGTGATGCCGACCTCGCCGGCCGTGATCGGGGCCCCGTAGAAAGCCGAAAGATGCGCCGCATAGTTCTCGCGCAATGCCGGCAGGCCCAGGATTGGCGTGTAGCCATGCATCGTCGGGTCGAGCAGCAACTCACCGAGATGGCGTCGCAGCTCGATGGCCGGCGGATAGCCTGGGACGGCCTGGCTGAGGTCGATCAGCGGACGGTCGGCCGGGAAGGTACGATTGAGGACCCAGCGCTTGGTCTCGCCGATGGGTGAGGGCTCGACGGCGGCGAGCCAGGGATTGGCCTTGGGTGTTTGTTGCATGTTGGACGCTGGACTTCTCTAACTCGATTTCACAGTGATTTCCCGCACGATTGGATTCGGGCCGCCGCATCGGGCGGCCGGAGCATCCTGGTCTGTCTGGACGCTGTCAAACGTGTGGCCGTAAAGACCCTACAGCTGAAAATACATTGCCTGATCCAGGGGTTGTGCCTAGCATCCCCGATAAGGCTCCGATCGAGAGTCAGTGTGTATGACAGGAGGAAATATGGTTGCGAGAAAAGTAAGCCGCCGCCGTTTTGTGGCAAGCACAGCGGCCGTTTCGACGGCGCTGGTGGCGGCTCCGTTCGTGCGCGGCGCCTATGCCGCGGGCAAGCTGTCGCTCGGCCTGTGGGATCACTGGGTACCCGGCGCCAACAAGGCGACGGAGGACGTGATCAAGGCGTGGGCCGAAAAGGAAAAGGTCGACGTCACCATCGATTTCATCACGTCCCAGGGCAACAAGCTGCTGCTGACCACGGCCGCCGAGGCGCAAGCCAAGTCGGGCCATGACATCCTGGCTTTCTCGACCTGGCTGCCGGCGCGCTACTCCGAGCAGCTGGTGGCCGTGAACGACGTGGTCGATCCCCTGATCAAGCAGCACGGCGCCGTGAACGGCACAGTCGAGTATCTCGGCAAGGTCGACGGCAAGTGGCTGGCCGTGCCGGCCACCGTCGGCAGCCAGATGAAGGGTCCGTGCTCGCGCATCGACCTCATGAAGCAGTACGCCAACATCGATGTGCAGGCGATGTATCCCGCGGGCTCGCCGCCCAAGGCCGATGCCTGGACGCTCGATGCCTTCCTCAAGGCCGCCGAGGCCTGCCAGAAGGGCGGCTATCCCTTCGGTATCGGCCTTGGCACGACCTCCGACTCGGTCGACACGGCGGGCGCGATCTTCCACAGCTTCGGCGCCGTGCTGGTCGACGCCAAGGGCGACATCACGGTCAAGAACGACAAGGTCCGCCAGGCGCTGGAGTACTACAAGAAGCTGATGGCCTTCCTGCCGGAAGACGCGCCGGCGTGGGACGATGCCTCCAACAACAAGTGGCTGATCTCGGGCAAGGGTGCCTTGATCATGAACCCGCCGTCGGCCTGGGCGGTCGCCAAGCGCGATGCGCCCAAGGTCGCCGAGCAGTGCTGGACGCACGGCTTCCCGGCCGGCCCGGCGGGCCGCTTCGGGCCGTTCCTGCCCTTCTTCTGGGGCACCTGGAACTTCAGCAAGAACCAGTCGGCGGCCAAGAGCCTGCTCAACGCCATGAGCACGGCCGAGGCGGCCGAGAAGATGGTGATCGCGAGCGGCGGCTATGACCTGCCGTCGTTCGAGAAGCTCACCACCTTCAAGACCTGGGCCGAGGAGGAGCCGCCCAAGGGCACGCTCTACCACTATCCCAACCCGCACAATCATCAGACGCTCTCGATCGCCGCCGCGCCTGCGCCGCACAAGATCGCCGAGCAGATCTACACCCAGGGCATCCAGACCCAGATGGCCGTCCGCTTCTACAAGGGCGAAGCCATGGACAAGACGCTCGACTGGGCGGCCAAGGAGATCGAAGGCTTCATGCGCAACTAGCGCTGCTAGGCGAGGAGACCCGCGGGCGCCATCCGCCGGATGCGCCCGCGGACAGCAAAGAAGAAAAAACTGAAGAACGCCGGGAGTTCGCAATGGCAGACATCGCCGCCAGAGGCCCCGTAGCCGTTACAGGCCGAGGCCGCAGCAGCCTGCACAAGTTGATGCAGCGCAAGTCGACCATCGCGTTCCTGATGGCGCTGCCCCTGATCCTTCTGATCCTTTTGCTGGTCGCCTATCCCGCGGGGTATGCCGTCTACCTCGCCATGCTCAACAAGGGCATGACCAGGTTCGTCGGCTTCGGGAACTTCACGTTCCTGTTCGGCCGCGACACGTTCTGGATGGTGGTCTACCAGTCCTGCCTTTTCGCGATCACGGCAGTGATCTTCAAGGCGATCATCGGCTTCGTGGTCGCCCACTTCGTGCACAACATCCCGAGCAAGGGGCAGCGCAAGTGGCGCGGCATGCTGCTGGTGCCGTGGGTGATCCCGCCGGCCATGAGCACGCTCGCCTGGCTGTGGCTGTTCGATCCGTCCTACTCGGCCTTCAACTGGATCCTGGCGCACTTCGGCATCGACCGCATCCCGTGGACCGGCGAGACCGGTTGGGCGCGCTTCTCGGTCATCCTGGTGAATGTGTGGATCGGCGCGCCGTTCTTCATGATCATGTACCTCGCGGCGCTGAAGTCGGTGCCCGAGCAGCTCTACGAGGCGGCTTCGATCGACGGTGCCACCTGGTGGCAGCGCATCTGGTACGTGACCTTGCCGATGATGCGCAACATCATCGCCATCACCGCGCTGTTCTCGCTGATCGTGACCTTCGCCAACTTCGACATCGTGCGCGTGCTGACCAAGGGCGATCCGCTCAACACCACCCACGTCTTCGCGACCTGGGCCTTCAGGGTGGGCATAGAAAGCGGCGACATACCGCTCGGCGCCAGCGTGTCGCTGTTCATGGTGCCGATCCTGGCGGTGGCCGCGACCTTCATCCTGCGCGACATCAACCGCCGGGGGAGTGAGGTCTGATGGCCGACGCAGCAATCGCCACCACCACCGCCACGACGATCGCGGGCCGCAAGTACGGCAGCATCAGCCGCGACCGCCGCTGGGCGCTGCGCTGGTCGTATTTCTTCCTGGTCCTGTTCGCGATCTTCTTCCTGACGCCGCCAGTCTACATGTTCATCACCTCGCTGAAGACCAGCGCGGAAATCTCGGCGGAAAGCAATCCGTGGTGGGTCTATTCACCGACCCTCGCGAACTACATCGAGCTGCTGACCCAGAACCAGTTCCTGACCTTCTTCCGCAATTCGGCGATCGTGGCGGTCCTGACGGTCCTGATCACCATGGCGATCAGCGTCATCGCGGCCTTCGCGCTCGCCCGCATGAAGTTCTGGGGGTCGGCCACGCTGGCGACCGGCGTCTTCCTGACCTACCTGATCCCCGAGACCCTGCTGTTCATCCCGCTGTTCAAGATGTTCGCCTGGGTCAACGAGACCCTCGGCATCCAGCTGATGAACCACTGGTGGACGCTGATCATCCTTTACCCCACGCTCACCGTGCCGTTCTGCACCTGGATCATGATCGGCTACTTCGCCTCCATCCCGAAGGAGCTCGACGAGGCGGCGCTGATCGACGGGGCGACCTGGATCCAGACACTGACCAAGATCTTCATCCCGGTGGCGCTGCCTGGCATAATCGCGGCGACGATCTTCTGCTTCACGGTGGCCTGGGCACAGTTCCTCTACCCGCTGGCCTTCACGACATCGACGACCGAACTGGTGCTGCCGGTCGGCATCGTGACGACCCTGATCAAGGGCGACGTCTTCAACTGGGGGCAGATCATGACCGGCGCCCTGCTGGGTGCGGCACCGCCGCTCATCATCTATGCCTTCCTTATGGACTATTACATTGCGGGTCTGACGGCCGGCGCGACCAAGGGTTAGAGGGTACAGACTATGGCTCAAGTGACACTGCGTAAGGTCGTCAAGAAGTACGACGAGGTCCTGGCCGTCCGCGGCATCGACCTCGACATCACCGACAAGGAGTTCATCGTGCTGGTCGGGCCCTCGGGCTGCGGCAAGAGCACGACCTTGCGCATGATCGCCGGCCTCGAGGAGATATCGGGCGGGGATATCGCGATCGGCGGCGACGTCGTCAACGACGTTCCCCCGAAGGACCGGGACATCGCCATGGTGTTCCAGAACTACGCGCTCTACCCGCACATGAACGTCTACGAGAACATGTCGTTCGGGCTGAAGCTGAAGCGCACGCCCAAGGATGAGATCGACAGGCGGGTCAAGCAGGCGGCGCAGATCCTCGACATCACCGAGCTCTTGGACCGCAAGCCCAAGCAGCTCTCGGGCGGCCAGCGCCAGCGTGTCGCCATGGGCCGCGCCATCGTGCGCGACCCCAAGGTGTTCCTGTTCGACGAGCCGTTGTCGAACCTTGACGCCAAGCTGCGCGTGCAGATGCGCACCGAGATCAAGAAGGTGCACCAGAAGGTGCGCACCACCACGGTTTACGTGACCCATGACCAGGTCGAGGCGATGACGCTGGCCGACCGCGTGGTGGTGATGAATGCCGGGCTGATCGAGCAGGTCGGATCGCCCAACGACCTCTACCATTCGCCTGCGACCAAGTTCGTGGCGGGCTTCATCGGCTCGCCGGCGATGAACTTCATCCCCTGCCACGTCGAGCAGGCGGCGGGCGCGCTGCGCGTTCGGCTGACCGACACGCTGTCCTTTCCGATCCCGGCCGACCGGACGGCGCGCTACACGCCGTGTGTCGGCAAGACCGGGCTCGTGCTCGGCCTGCGGCCGGAGCACATCGCCGAGACCCGTCCGCACATCGAACCCAACCAGCACGATTTCGAAATTCTGATCGATGTCGTCGAGCCGATGGGCATGGAGACCCTGGTCTACTTCACCATTGCGGGCGAGGAGGTCTGCGGCCGCGTGAATCCCAACGCTGGCGCGACGGCGGAGAAGCCCATGAAGCTCAGGGCCGACCTCAGCAATATGCACCTGATCGACGACAGCACCGGCAAGGTGCTCTAAAAGGAAGCGGGCCTCGGGCCCGCTTTTCACGTTCAGGCTAAGGAGACTTCGATGGCTTCGTTGACGGGCAAGGTCGCCTGGGTGACCGGTGCTGGCTCGGGTATTGGTCAGGCGGCGGCGATAGCGTTGGCGAAGGAAGGTGCGACGGTCGTGCTGACCGGCCGGCGCAAGGAGCCGTTGGAGGAGACCGCGGCCGCTATCAAGCAGGCGGGCGGCAAGGCCGTAGTCAAGCCGGCCGACCTCATGAAGGCCGCCGCGGTGGCGCGCGTCGCCAAGAGCATCGACGAGAAATTCGGACGCTGCGACATCCTGGTGAACAACGCCGGCCTCAACATCCAGGAGCGGACCTGGCAGCAGTTGACGCCGCAGGGCGCGGAGCAGGTGATCGACGGCAACCTGTCGAGCGCCTTCTACTGCTCGTCGGCGGTGTTGCCGATGATGCGCAAGCGCAAGGACGGCGTCCTGATCCATACCTCGTCGATGGCGGGGCGTAATGCCAGCATCCTGAGCGGGGCGGCCTATTCCGCCGCCAAGCACGGCGTGGTGGCGATGAGCCACACCATCAACATGGAGGAATGCGTCAACGGCATCCGCTCCTGCGTCGTCTGCCCGGGCGAGGTGGCCACGCCCATCCTCGACAAGCGGCCGATCCCCATCACCAAGGAGGAGCGCGCGCGCATGGCGCAGTCCGAGGATGTCGGTGACCTGATCCGCTACGTCGCCTGCCTGCCGCCGCACATCGTGATCAACGAGGTCATGATCAACCCGACCTGGAACCGCGGCTATGTCGGCGCGCTGCAGCGCGCAGCGGCGGAGAAGGCGGCGAAGGCCGGCAAGAAGTAGATGACAGTCACCATCAAGCCGAAGGCGCTGGAGGCCTTCGTCGCAGACATCTTTGCCTCGGCAGGCTGCTCGAAGGAGGAGGGCGGGCGCATCGGCCGCTATCTCGTCAGCGCCAACCTGTCCGGCCATGACAGCCACGGCGTCGTGCGCGTGCCGCGCTATGCCACCCAGAAGAAGAACGGCACCGTAGTGGCCGACGTCACGGTCGACGTCCTGATCGACACGCCGGTGATCGCCGTCGTCGACGGCAAGTACGGCTTCGGCCAGACGGTGACGCCGCAGGCGGTGCGGATCGGCATCGACAAGTGCCGCAAGAACGGATTGTCGGCCGTGACCCTGCGCAACGCCGGCCATGTCGGTCGCGTCGGCGACTGGGCCGAGATGGCGGCCGAGGCCGGGCTGGTCTCGATCCACTTCGTCAATGCCGGCGGCAGCGTGCTGGTGGCGCCGTATGGCGGCGTCGAGCGTCGGTTTTCGACCGCGCCCTATTGCGTGGGTGTGCCGCGCCCGGGACAGGATCCGCTGGTGCTCGACTTCGCCACCTCGATCGTGGCCGAGGGCAAGGTCCTGGTGGCGAGCCAGGGCGGCAAGAAGATCCCGGACGGCGCGCTGATCGGACCCGACGGCAGGCCCAGCGATGACCCGCACCTGCTCTATGGCGACTACACGCCGACCGGCCCGCGCGAGCACCGGAAGGGTCTGGGCGCCATCCAGGCGTTCGGCGACCACAAGGGCTCGGGGCTCGCCTTCATGTGCGAGATCCTGGGCGGCTCGCTGTCGGGCAACGGCGCCACCGATCCCAAGCGCGGCCGCTTCGCCAATGGCATGCTGTCGTTCTACGTTGATCCCAAGGTGCTGGATCCGGCGGGCTTCTTCCCCAAGGACATCGCCAAGTATGTCGACTTCGTGAAGAGTTCCAGGCCCGCGGCAAAGGATGGCGAAGTGCTGGTGCCCGGTGAGCCCGAGGTGCGCATGCGCCGGAAGCGGCTGGCCGAGGGCGTGCCGCTGCCCGACGACACCTGGGCCGCCATCGTCGAGACCGCGCGGTCGGTCGGCCTCGATGAGCGGCGGATCCAGCAGGCGACGATCATGTAGTCATACGCGGTCCGCGCTAGCGCTGCTTGAGGAGCTCGGCTGTCGTGACGACGCGTACCGACCGATTGGTGAGGAGATCGCTCCACACCCAGTTGTGATGCCGGATGACCTCGGGTGCAGCGAGGTGCGGCCGATCACTGACCGTATGCCCATCCCTCACAGCCACGACGTGGTAGTCGCGGGATATCGCGGAGCGCACGGTGGAATCGACGCACTGGTCGGTGGCCCAGCCGGTGACGATCACCCGATCGGCGGCCATGCCGTGCAGGACGTCGTGCAGCGTCGTGCCGGCGAAGGCATCGTTCAGCGACTTGTCGACGACGACATCCGACGACTGGTAGTCGAGCTCCGGCAGGAAGGCCCAGCCCGGCGTGTGCGGCGCGAAGCCGTCACCCTGCTTGCCGCAATGCCTGATCCATACGACCTTGCCCGTCCGCCGCACGACGGTGGCGAGCGCGTTGATTCGCCGGACCAATCCCTCGAGGTCATGCTTGGGTGCGCCATCGAGCAGGCCCACCTGCATGTCGACGACGATCAGCGCGTCGCCCGCCATGCTAGCGCCCCGGTTTCTTCTTCAGCCGGTCGATCGCGCCGGCCACCGGGTCGATGAAGGCCTGCGTGGCCACGTAGTCCTCGCGTAACAGCCGGCGCAGCGCATCGAGTCGGGCGCTGCTTGCCACCATGCCGGTCGCGACCTCGAGCTGCGCCAGGTCCATGCCCCACAGTCTCACCACCAGCACGTCATAGCCAAGCTCCAGGGCGCGATCGATCTGGCCGCGCAGGTCGTCGACCAGCTGCGCATCGCTCCAGTCGGGGTGGCGCAGGACCTGGCCGGTGAAGCCGATCCACTTGAACTTGGGGTCCTTTTGCGGGGCCGGTCCGAGATCGGCCGTGCCGGGCTCGTTGAGACCCCAGTACAGCGAGCCGTAGACCATCGCCCAATCGAAGTCGTGCATCAGCCAGACGGTGCGCAGCGGGTCGCCTTCGCGCTCCATGCGCGCGATGGCGCCTTCCCAGGCGCTGTCCAACCCGCGCAACGGCTCGATGCTCCAGACATTGTAGGCGAGCAGCGCCACCGAAAGCCCGCCTAATGCCGCGAGGCCGCCGCGGCCCCATCGACGGCGCTCGCGCACCGCCACCAGCACCACGGCCCAGCCCACGGTCAGCCAGGCCATGACGTTCAGCTGCATCTGCGGGTCCTGAGGCTGGGAATAGAGGTTGAAGACCTCGCCGGCGATGAAGGTGATGCCGAAGACGGCCGACAGGGCGCGCGATCGCGGATCGTCCCAATGACGCCACAGGAACGGCAAAGCGACCGCGGCGACGGCCACCATCCAGATCGTCGCCACCCAGCGCCAGATGTCCCAGCCCGGGATGCCGGGGATCGCCGCCACGCCGGCGCCCAGCAGATAGGCCACCACGCCATCCCACAGATAGCCAACCTTGGCCCAGGTGAAGCCCGCCCAGACCGAGCGCACCGCCTTGCCGGTCCAGATCAACTCGAAGGGACCGACGGCGCCTTCATGTCCCGCCCAGGCCCAGGCCACGATGGTGGCCGTCGCGACCACCGAGGCCAGGAAGAGCGCGACCCAGCCCAGCTTCCACTCGATGCGCTTCTCGCACAGCCAGAGGGCGGCCAGCATGGCGGGCAGGGTGGGAAACATCAGCCGCCATTCCATCAACCAGGCCAGCGAGAACAGGACGGCGACGGCGATCACGCGCGGCGCGGTGGGCTTGGCCAGCCATACACTGCCGAGCGCCATGGCGGCCAGCAGCACCGTGTAGCTCGGCATGATGTCCTCGTTGATGATGGCGAGGAACATCACGAAGCTCGAGGCGAGGTGGAACAGCGCTGCCAGCAGCGCCACCGACCTGAGGCCGGTCAGGCTCCGGATCAGCAGGTAGACCACGCTGAGGCAAAGCGCGCCGCTCACGGCGTTGAGGATGGTCATCTGCCGCCGCGGATCCCCCGGGAACACGCCCAGGAAATCGAGCAGCCGGCAGAGCGCGCCATAGAGCGGGTAGTAGAGATAGTTCGAGGGATAGAGCGGTGCGTGGGCCGGATCGACGACCCACGGCTTCAGCTCCAGGCTCTTGAAGACGCCGTTGCCGGTCAATCCGCCCTGGGCATTGTCGAACCACAGCACGATGGCGATCAGCAGGGCAGCCCCGCCCATCGTCAGGATGGCGAGCTCGAGCAGCAAGCCTGGAGTTGTGGAGCGGCGCAGGGAGGAGGCAGCGAAGACCAAGGACGGGACGGCTTGTTGGGTTGTCGCCGCGAGAGTTGCCTACCGGCGGGCGTTATACAAGCCATTGTGCCGCCGACCCGCGACAGGAAGAGCGACCCGTGCCTTCTCCCGGCAAAGGCACGGGCTCGATACAGCTAGGCGAATGCGCGGTTCAGATGGACGCGCGCATGGGCTCGATCAGCACGACGGCGCGGTACGGGTCCGGTAGCCGTCGTAGTACTGGCTTCCGCAGACGACCTGTTGTTGGACCACGTCGTCACGATACCCGTTCTGGCCGCGGTTCGTGACGGTCACGGTCGTATAGCGACGGCCGTCGGACTGGTTGTACCAGCCGTGATAGCCCTGCTGATTGGCGTAGTAGTAGGGTGCGGGCTGCGCATAGCCATACTGAGGAGCCGGCGCGTAGTAGCCTCTGTTGTAGTACGGACTGCCGTAGGCCGGCGGCGCCGGCTGATAGTAGCCGCTGGGGGCGCCATACCCGTCGTCTTGGCAGGCCACCGCCGTCATGCCGATGCCCACGACGAGCAGCGACCTCAAAAAGAGCTTCAACATCTCCATCCCTCCAGGCCAAGATGTCTGTACGCCCCAACTACGCGTTCATTTTGTCCTTCTGAAGACGGATAACGGTTCGCGGATCGCCTGGGTTCCAGGTCGGCAAATCGGCATTGTGCGGGGTGGTTTGGCGCTCCCTACGGGATTCGAACCCGTGTTTCAGCCTTGAGAGGGTTAGTACATACTGTTTCCTGATAATTGCCGGAAGTTGCTTTAACGTTACTCTGGCGGGAAATCTGGTGTTTCTCCTGCTGTAGGCCATCCCCAGAAACTACCTGAAATTACCGGAAATGGCCCTCACTTGTGTCCCCTGAGTGTCCCCCGTATTGTGGGCGGACGAGGACCAGATGCCGAAGCTCAACAAGCAGTTCGTCGACAAACTGAAGCCAGTGAAGAAGGACACCCTGTACCGCGACAGCTCGGTCATTGGCTTTGGGCTGAGGGTGAAGCCGTCGGGCGCCAAGACTTGGGTGGTCCAGTACCGCAACCGGGCCGGCCGTACACGGAAGCTGGCCATGAAGAACAGCTCGGCGGCCACGCCGGAGGAGGCGCGGCGCTGGGCGAAGACCATGCTGGGGCAGGTCGCGGCCGGCCGCGATCCGTCGGCCGAGCGCAACGCCGAACTCGGCGCGATGACCGTGGCGCAGCTGTGCGATGAGTACATGACAGCCGCCAGAAAGGGTTTGGTCCTCGGCAAGCGCGGGCGCCCCAAGTCGCCGCTCACGATCGCAACCGACATCGGGCGCATCAACGGCCACATCAAGCCGCTGCTGGGCCAGGTGGCGGTCCAGGCAGTGACACACCGGGACGTCGTCAAATTCCTCGACGCGGTGCAGCTCGGCAAGTCGGCGGTCAAACGTTTGAAAGACAAGCCGCGGCAGGGCGCCCTTCCAGCTGGGGGGCCCGGCGCTGCCGCCCGAACCGTCGGCCTTCTCGGCGGCATCTTCAGCTATGCTGTCCGGCGGGGCTACCGCGACGACAATCCCGTGCGCGGCGTGCAGCGCCCTGCCGACGGCGTGCGCACGACCTTCCTGACGATGGCCGACTATCGCAAGCTCGGCGCTGCGTTGAATGCTGCGGAGACCGACGGTGAGAATCCGAACGCCGTCGATGCGGTTCGCCTTCTGGCCCTGACTGGGTGCCGTCGCGGCGAGGTGGCCAGCCTGGGATGGCCCGAAGTTGACCTCGCCGGCGGAATGCTGCGGCTGAACGAGACGAAGGAGGGCTACTCGTTGCGGCCACTCGGCGAGCCGGCGGTCGATCTGCTGGCGGCGAGGCGGCGCCATCCCGGTAGCAATGCCGTGTTCGTGACCGAAAGCGGCGCGCCGTACCGCGACCTGGGCAGGGCGTGGGATCGGATGGCGGCGCGCGCCGGCTTCCAAGGCATTTCCTTGCACACCTTGCGCCACAGCTTCGCTACGACCGCGAACATGCTCGGCTGCAGCGAGCCGACCATCGCGGCGATGCTCGGCCATGCGCGCGGCACGATCACCAGCCGCTACGTGCACCACGTTGACGACGTCCTGCGCGCTGCTGCTGATCGGGTGGCCGGCGCCATTGCGGGCGCCATGGCCGGCGAGAAGTCGGTGGCCGTGGATAACCACGATCAGGAACGGCGAGCACATCGCGGCATCAGCTGATAGCATACGTATCGGGCGCGGCTAGGTTTGGCCGCCGAACGCCGTGATCCGTACACGGCTGCCGCGCCTTCTCTGAATATGCGGACGCACCGTACGGAGGTGCCAATGCCCAAGAAGCAGACCGCGCCGGCATCAACGCCAGCCGTTGACCTCGACAAACGAGGCGCTGCCTACAGCGCCGGCAAGCTGGACGTCCGTTACGTGGTGGCGCTGGCCAAACGCTGCAACATCCCGATTCAGCATCTAATCTCCGGTTCCTGGGCAGATTTCGCCTTTGCCGTTATCCGCGAGTATGTCCCTGCCTTCATGGTTGCGCGGCCGAGTGGTTCCCGGAAGAAGCCGCACCAGGAGAGGGGCATCGCCTGGCCGCACGCGCACGAGGCTAGACTTGTTCAGCTTGTGAAGCATTTCCAGAATGAGAACATTCGGCTCGGGCTTGCCCGTACCCGACCCGAGGCGTTCAAGAAGGTCGCGAAGCATAGCAACGGGTATCACTGGAAGTACAAAGATCTCAAAAAGCCGGGGGCATTTGCGCAGGAGTGGAAGAAAATTCCAGCGGACGTGAAGGAGAACCCTTCACGGTTCTTGCCGCCACCACAGCTCCGTTACAGGGGAGGCGTTGTGCCGATTGAGATTGTACAACCTGAGTTTGAGCGACTGCAGCGCGTCTTGCCGCCGGTCCCGCCAACGTAAATTGGTAGCGGAACCCTGTAGACATTCTGCTACCAAAACATTTCGGTAGCGATCAACTTCAGGCTATTCGATTACCGAAATCGCCTGCCATTTCTCCACGTGTCCGCACAATTCGGCGCGGACATGGAGGAGCCAAAGGCAATGGCGACTACTGGATCTACTGCAACGTGGCCGGTCCGCCTTCGTCGGGCCGAAGCCGCCCGCTACCTGCAGGAAGTTCACGGCATAACCGTCCAGCCTGCCACCTTGGCGAAGTGGTTTTGCACCCGCTCAGACGGGCCACCCGCGCACGTGGCTGGCCGTTTCCCGCTTTATCCCCGTGACGAGCTGGATGACTGGGCTGCGCACCGTCTCGGCCAGCTTCGCACGTCCACGAGCAAGGTGCTCAAGTGAGCGGCCTGGGCCCCAACCACGCGCATGCGCGCGGCGTTGATCAAGCAGCGCTGCGGGTCGGCCAGGCCATCGCTGCCGTAAATGGCGTCGGCAACAGCCAGGGACGCGGTCCCGTGCTCGGCGTGGAGCGCGACATCATCGACGACGGCGAAGACCGCGTTGGCCACGGTGCCGATCAGCACGCCGAGATGCAGTCCGGCGGCAACGTCGCCGAGCCGCCCGAGATGCAGCCCGGCGCCAAGGTCGCCGAGCAGATCGGCGCCGGCGACCCCGGCGATAACCGTACGACCGGCGAGGAGACCAACAACCTGACGCCGCACCCGACCGCCGAGATCTTCCCGATGATGGCGACGGCCGACTTCGACGCCTTGGTCGCCGGCATCGAGCAGAACGGGCAGCTGGAGCCGATCGTCACCTACCAGGGCATGATCCTCGACGGGCGGCATCGTTACCGGGCCTGTCAACAGCTCGGGCGCAAGCCCAACACCACTGAGTGGGATGGCAACGGCTCGCCCGAGTCGTTCGTCATCAGCAAAAACCTGTGGCGCCGGCACCTGACGGTAAGCCAGCGCGCGATCACGGCAGCAAAGATCGCGTCGTTCCGCCGTGGTGGCGATCGCCGCTCAGATCAAGCGGAAAAATTTCCGCTTGATAGGTCCCAGAAAAAAGTCGCCGAGATGCTCAACATCAGCGACCGGTCTGTCCGCTTCGCCGACACCGTCGTCACGGACGGCGTGCCGGAGCTGGTTCAGGCGGTCGAGCGCGGCGAGATCGCCTTGGCGGATGCCGCGACTATCACCGAATTGCCGAAGGCGCGGCAGACCGAGATCGCGACGGCCGGCAGGTCGGCTAAGAGGCTGGCGAAGCAGGCGGCAAGGAGAATCAAGCGAAACAAGGCCGCTGAACGCGAGCGGCAAGCCCAGAGCGACGACCAAGGGCATCACCATGATCGGCACGTAAAGCCGGACCTGCAGCCGAGTACCGAGGCCGGCATCATGGCGGGCGATCTTGAGCTCGACCGCGATCAGCTTGGCAATAATGGTGCAGAGCTGGACGCACCGACTGCGACGCAAAAGCATCTCCGCCAACAAATTCATGTGCGCGATCAGTTCATTGCATCACTGCTCGAGAAAGGGCGCGTTCAACATCGCTTGCTGAACGTGTGGCGACAGCGGGCGCTGGCCATGGGCTGGAAAGAAAGTTCATGACCAGTTCATCCAATAATTCTACGAGCTCCCTGCCCGCCGGCAGCGGCAGCCCGCGTCAAGGCGACCTCTTCACTCGCGAGTTCAATGCGAAGCCGCCGAAGAGGGGCAGCGGCCACCACATCAAGCTCGCGGTCGAAGTGGGCCAGCCCACCAAGGTACCCGGCATGGCCCACTTCGCAGGAAGCGGCCCGAAACGGACTTATTGCCACCAGTGCAAGCACTGCCAGGACATCGATGTCTACCGCGGTGGCCGTTATCGCAAGCCGCCCAACCCCTCCGGCAACGCCAACGTGACGCCGATCCGGACGAAGCGCGAGGCCTGCATGAAGGCATCCCAGTTGTTCGACGGCATCGTGCAGCGCGGCGGCATCGGCGCCAACCCGTCCTGCAAGTACTTCGAGAGCAACATCGTGAAATTTCCGCGGTCGGACTGATCGCCGGGCTCAAGCCTCTGCGACTCTCCGAGACATGGGGCATTCGCGTGGCACCGAGGTCTTTGTCTGTAGCAGCACTCTGGTGAAGGAGAAACTACAATGGTTTTGAATATTGGTAATACCGGCAACGGCAAGCCCTACTGCAAGTACAACGCCAAGGCCGACAAGTGGTTTGTGCGTGGGGCCGACGGCGAAGACAGGGAGATCCAGCGCCCCACCTTCGTCGCCGACCTCCCCAACATCGCGACCGGCTGGATGCGCTACGTCGAAGGTCAAGCACCCGAACGGGTGATGGATCCAAGCGTCGATCGTATGGCGTCGCCGCCGGGCGAGGGCTTCAAGCGCGGCTTCGTCTTGTCGGTCTTCAGCCTGAAATTCTTCGACGGTGTCGTGGAATTTGCCAGCGCCTCGATCTACGTCGGAAACGCGATCAAGGATCTGCACGCACAGTTCGAGGCGGGCAGGAGCGCGAACCCGGGCAAGCTGCCGGTGGTGCAGTGCGTGGGGTCCCAGGCGATGAAGGATCGGTACGGCACGAACTACCGCCCGATCTTCACGATCGTGGACTGGATCGACCGCCCGAACGAATTGCCGGGCGGCAATCCTGTTGACGTACCGCCGCCACCGCCGGCCCCTCTTGCTCTGTCCAAGCCGGTGTTTTGACCGATTACTGGAGGGCCTTCGGCCCTCCAGTCATTACTTTTCGAGGGTACATCTGTCGGCCATGGGTAACGTGCAGCCGATGTTCGAACCGGATGCAGCGCAGATGCGCCGGCATG
>Ga0065178_100687_pt1 | contig 24654 bp, 18 predicted proteins | sample FECB22metaG_FD_59210 | JGI IMG/M metagenome (GOLD analysis project Ga0065178, IMG submission 59210) | Cyanobacterial communities from the Joint Genome Institute, California, USA - FECB-22 (version 2) (version 2) | ecosystem: Environmental > Aquatic > Thermal springs > Hot (42-90C) > Microbial...
AAATGTCGTAGAGCTTGATCGGCTTCTCCGGAATTACCACAGCCCGAAAGTCATCGTGCCAGAACACAAGGCACTCAGGGTCCTTATAGCGTGGGTCGCCGCCGAGCGAGAAAAGTTGGACATCGTCAACGTGATCGTGAATTCCCAGAACTGGTTCGGGGTCCCCTTGGCTCTCCAGAGCATTGTGAACCGGTATAAATTTGTTCCAGACCTCGACCAGGTTCTCCACCTCGTAGGCGCTCAAATCGCGCCCGGCACTCCATTCGATCCATCGATCGTGGACGTGCCGACCATACTTGCTCGCATGTTTTTCAAGATAATCGTCCGCCTCAAAATAGGGAGCAAGTCTTCTGCCGTTCGGTGCCTTTCGCTCCAGGCGTTCGAATGCCCAGCGAAGCCACATTCCCTCATCCCATGTACGCAGATAGTCATTGAAGCCGTACCGGCCATGCCGAGGGGCGTCTAAGGTCCGGGCAATCAGATGCATCGGGTTGGGTGGATCGAGCGGAGGACGGTCTTCGTCGTCATATTCGTCGTCGTCGTCCTTGCTCTCCTCGCGCTTCGCTTCCTCTTTTAGCCAACGAAGAACTGCGGCGTGATGAATGCTATGGGGCGTCGCCTTGTCATCAAACAAAACGCCCGCGGCGGCAGCGGCATTTTGAACCGCAATGCCCGCATCTACCGGAGTCAGGTCAAACCATTCGCTGCCGCCGGTCAACTTCCGAGGGGCCAGTGCCCGGTGCACCTCGCGTTCAATAGCGCTGGCCGCCAAGCCGACAGGCTCAATGTGTCGAAGGCGAAGCGGATGGGGAACACCCGTTTGAAGTGCCTTGAGACGCTTCTTGGGGTCTGCCGCGATCCCAATTTTTGATGGGCCTTTGTCATCCCAGGCCATTACGTACACGAACATCTGGCGGTCCGGTCTAAAGGGTTGCGCAACCAGTATACATCGTGAGTCTAGGCCTGCGGGTAAGCCGGCTGTGAACATCCCCAAGTTGCTGCTGGCTGCGAGGTGGTTCGCGAGACGTTACCCCGCAACAGCTAACGAGTTTAGCGATTGGCCTGTGATCCTACTGTACGTCTCTGAAGCACGGTGTCGATGAAGGTCCCCGGCAGAAATCGATCTTCCCAAATCGCACCACCTCCATAATACCATCGGCCACCTACATCGTCGGAGCTGGTTATACCGATTTCGTAAACAGGCCGATTCGGCGAACGCCCGTCCCGCCGAGCATTCGGTGGAAATGTTCGCTCAAGTCGTCGCATCAAAATGCCAATCGGTATGTCGGTCCGCAGGAGGAGGATGCGGCCATTCCGAAAGTAGAACACCGAACGCGTCGACTGCGGTAGCAGCCCAGCAAGTGCGTGAGTAATTGCATCAGCATCGAATCGATAAGGTTCGTTGTTGCCGCTTGGATAGAAGACCACGAACACCTGTTTGAGGGGCAAGGTGGATGGCATGAGTGCGTTCAAGCCGGTACATGCCGGACCACCGTTGATGTTCTCGAAAACATTCTCGTTGCCGTCGTGGATCGCCCAAGAGTCAAACTTGCTTAGGTGCTGGAACCAAGCGGTCTTGAGTTCCTCAGACGCACCGTCGATGCCGTCTACAACGCCATCGCCGACATCCTGCCCCTCACTTCTTCCGCCGAATGCTCAAACTACTTTGCTGACGCCGGATATGCCCAACCTCAAACCATCACGCTCTAGCGATCTGTTAACGCCTTTCCAACTTACCGAACAGAGCCGTGCTTTTTTGCGTCCAGCCTATCGAGATTGAGCTCGGGCTTAGACAAGTGTTTCAGCCGGTTCCTTCTCGCGGTCGATGGGAACGGCGGCGTCGGGGAGCGTCGTTGTTCAGTTGATCCACAGTATGGTCGCGCTAGGGTATGTTGAAGGTGGGAATAAAGCCGTGCGATCGGTGATTGTCGTATAGGCGTAGGGGCAGATCGGACTTCGGCATCCAGACCCGACCGACCTCCACGGCCAACGACGCCGGTAGCGCCGGAAACAGGTGGAGAGGGATTCCTTCACCATGGCGAGCCTTGATGCGGTCGTAGAGACCGCGGAGCGTGCTTCGAAAAACCGCTTGATCCTCCGGGCGCCGCAGAATGTCATTGTGGGGGTTGCCTGCGCATAGAGACCACACCGCCGTATCGGGACCGAGGACGCTACGTATCCGATCGTCAACGACCGTCGCGCTGACGCCGAGCTTCAAGGCCACTGAGCCCGTCGCCGCGCGGTCGGGTTCGGACACCTCGAACGTCATCGGCAGCTGGTTCGCCTGCCAACGCCAGGTCGCTGGTTCTCGGTGTCGTTGACGGATTGCGGCTGGGACGATGTCGCAGAGGAGTCGGCCCAGTTCGATCAGAAGTGGCTGGGGGGCGAGTGCGAAGACACTCAGGTGTCGGATCTCCTGGCGTTCAACTCGGCCGCGCAACTTTGCCTCGAATTGGCGCCGAAGGTTCTCACGCTGAAACGCCCAGTAGGCCGGCTCATTGTCGCGGAATGCGCATCCGACCATTTCCAGATCCAAGGTCTGTCCGCTTGCCGGATGATGATCGGGGGGCATCGCGGCGAAGATCGCCTGCGTCGACACCAGCGCCTCGTTGTCACCGATGCTGGCCGCGAATCGCACGACATGGGACGCTCGATCTTCATCAATCCCTGTGACCGTCGCGATCCGCGTTTCATGCTCCGCCTTCATGGCGAGAAGAACAGGCTCCGGATGCTCGGCGACGGCCTCGACATCGATCAGCTTGTGGTGACGAGCACACATGAGCATGAGGTTGCCCAGGCTTCGCGAAAGCTGGGGCGATCGGATCGGGTCGCCTCGGGGACCTCCTTCGATGTCTGCAACGATATGTGCGATGAAGCCGAAGATGCCGTCCTGACGACCGGCGATCAGATCGCCGACCAGGTCCGCATTGCAGCCCCGATACTGACATCGACCGCCCGCCCGCGCCCATAGCGCGGATTGAACTTTCTGAGGAATACTGGTCTTAGACATTGCCTCGTTCCGGTTCGACATGACGGCCGCTGCCCGTCCATTTTCCGGTGGCGCGCCATCCTTCGTATGCGGCGAGCCAATCGATGATCCACGGAACCGTGGTCTGCGCCGGGCTATCTCCCGGCGACCACTCTCCGGCGTCCGGGTCGAGCATGCAGAGCATCACCTCGCCATCGGGGCCATAGTAGACGTGAGGTAAGGCGCCCTCACGATCGCCGGGACGCCTTCGCAAGGGTGGAGACAGCACGGTCACCTTCGGCTGGAGGACGCGAGCGTCCGACCGCTCGATAACGGCCGGTGCCCGATAGACGATCTCAATGTCGAAAGTCTGCATCAACGGTCGAAGGGGCCCGCGCCAGGCCGCGCACGCCCCTTCCCGGGCGACAAGCCTGAGATTCGGCCAGAGCGACGCCATGTCCGATATCTGAGCATCGATGCTCATGAACACTGCTACCGACGCTCGCCCATGTTGGTGTGACTGCGCGCAGCGATGGGGGCAAGACCTGCTCCTGTGCCGATGATTGCAGGGGCGGCGGGGACGAAGAGACCGCCGGAGCGGGTGTAGCCGTGCTGCCGCGCCTGGACCTGCTGTCCAATCCGTCGATTGAAGGCTGTGACCGAACGGGTGACCACCCTGTCGCCGAACTGGTCGCGAAGCCAGGCCTGCAAATCTTCCAGTTGGACGTTGCCGTTGCGTGCGGCTTCCATGCCGTTCGCCAAGGTGTGCAGGTGTTGGGAGTAGGTCGTCTGCTGGAGCTGCGTTTCGGGCCAGCGGTCAGTGAAACGCTCGGCGGCGAATTCCGGGTTGAGAACAGACAGGAGGCGCCCCTGTCGGGCAGCCTCGTCGATGGCCCTCGCGGTCCAGCGCGACTGCCTGATCACCATGTCCGCCAGCCCAAGGCCCGGTCGGGCGGCGTGGCCTGCATGGCACGACAGCACCACGGAGGGGGGGATGCGGCCCGTCTCGGTCGCGTAGACGATGTTGCGATGGCGCTTGACGAGCTGCAACGCTACGGTGGTCACGCTCTTGATGATCAGCGGCGTCTGCGGCGGGACCTCTTCGACTTTCGCCGCGGCGAATGCGATGCCGGCCTGTTCATAGAGGCGGCGGTTCAGGGCGAGAGCGAAACGTTCCTCCACCGGCGTGCGGATCAAGTACCATTGGGCGAACGCATAGGCGTTCATCGGCACGTAGCGCGGCAGCTCGGTACGTGCCCCCTTCTTAGCATGAGGGATTTCGCCCTCCTTCTCTTTGGGCGCTCGGCGCCGGGACGGCGTGACATCCAAATGCATGCCGTCGGCGTAATAGAGGGTGACGCACCTCGTCTGGCGCACGATCCGGCTTACCGGGTAGCCCTTCAGCGCCTCCTCAAGATCGTCCAGCAAGGCTTCGGGGCCGTCGTCCGGCCCCTCGATCTCTGCCACGATATCCAGGTCGTACTCGTCATCGGTGCCGCGGGTCGAGGTCGTCGCGTCGATCGCCATCGAGCCCTGCGGGTAGAAGCAGACGACTCGCCCCTCGAGCGGGCTGCCCGGCCGTTCGATGTAGCGACGGACCGCTTCGTAGCGGTCGACCGCCTTGGCATGAAGGCCAGGCGGCAGCTGAATATTGACGGCGATTTCCGCGAGAACCGCGTCCAGCGGATCGGCGAACGGATCGTTGGGGCGAATGTCAGCCCGGCGCGAAAGAGGAAAGTCAGACATGAAGCGTGGTCCTTGGTTGTGCCGGGCCGAACTCGCCGAGTCGGTAAAGAGGGGGCGCCTCGTGAACGTGCCCCCTCCCGTTCAGCCCTTCGGGGGAAATGGATCGTTGCCGTAGGAGTTCGCGTCGCGGATGCGGCCATCCGGTCGATGGATGACCACCTCGCCGCGCTCGCGGGTCGCGGTACCGCGTGCCGCTTCCGTCGCCTGGGCTTGGGTCTCGTGGGTGGATCCCACGCGCGACGCCCCTTCGCGGCGCGTCGCCCAACCTGAATCGCGGGGAACGACATGGATGCGCTTAGACATGCTCTGGTTTCCTTCTGCTCATCGCCAATCGAGCCGGTTGCTCGCCGGTGGGCGAAGGAATCCAGAGATTTAAATGGTTGTCAATAAGCACATATCAATGTGCTCAATAAGCACATTATGTGAGTAATATTGACATTGAGACTCGCGTCCTGCAAACCCACGGCATGTCGGACGAGGCCATCTACAAAACATTCGGGCGGGCGGTCGCGACGAGACGAAAAGAACTCGACCTTACTCAAGGCGAGTTGGCCGGCCGGGCCGGGATGTCGCGGGCGTCCATCGCCAATATAGAGAGTGGCCGGCAAAACGTGCTGCTGCACCACGTCTATCGTCTCGCGACGGCGCTCGAGTTCGCCAAGGTCTCAGACCTGCTACCGACGCCACCGAAACCAGCGACTCAGGAGGACTTGGATATGATCCTGTCGGATGACACCATCACCGCGCGCGGCAAAGCCCAAATCACTGATCTGATCGCGAATGCGCTCGCGCAACGCGGTGCAACAAAGGCTGGGTCGTGATTGCGAAGCCCGAGCAAGCCCGCGAGCGCGCTCGCACTATCTTGCGGGATTTCGGTGTGAAAGGGGTGCCTGTTCCGATCGAACGCATCATCAAGGCTAGAAACATCGTTCTCCAGTACGCGCCGCTGGACGAGGATCTCTCGGGTATGGCCTATATAAAGGATGGCGTCGGCATCATCGGCGTCAACGCGCTGCACCACCCCAACCGTCAACGATTCTCGGCGGCACACGAACTCGCTCATCACGAGCTGCATGCCGAAGTGATTCGGAAGGCAGTTCACGTCGACAAGGGGTTTCGCGTGCTACTACGGGATGACGTTTCTTCGCAGGGCATCGACCCGCTTGAGATCGACGCCAACGCTTTTGCGGCAGAGCTGCTGATGCCGCAAGAATTTCTCAAGAGCGCGCTGGATGCAGGCGGATTGGATCTCGAGGATGACGCTGGAATCGAGGCACTTGCCCGCAAATTCCGGGTAAGTGCTTCGGCGATGCGATATCGATTGGCGGGGCGCTTTCAGGAATAGGTGAACCCGTTGAGCTTCGTCTTCTTCGATACAGAGACGACGGGTCTTAAGCACGGTTTCGACCAGATCGTGCATTTTGCGGCCATTCGGACCGATACGGACCTCAACGAGACAGATCGATTCGAAGTACGCTCGCGCCTCCTCCCGCACGTGGTACCCCATCCGACCGCTTTGCGCACAAACGGTCTGCCCATTGCGCGACTGACCGATCAGGGCCTGCCATCACACTATGAAATGGTCCAAGCAATCCGGCGGAAGCTCCTGTCTTGGTCTCCGTCAATCTTCGTCGGCTACAACTCCATTCGTTTCGACGAGGAGATGCTGCGACACGCGTTCTTTCAGACACTCCATCCTGCCTATCTCACGAGCAACCACGGCAACTGCCGCGCGGATGTCTTGGGCCTGGTTATGGCGGCGGCGGCGCTTTCCCCGGCCTGCCTATCGGTGCCTGTCGGACCAGAAGGTCGCCCCATTTTCCGTCTGGAGCAGTTGGCGTCGGCGAATGACATCGCTCACGCCAAAGCTCATGACGCCATGGCTGATGTTCTCGCAACGCTTGGTCTGTGTCGCTGCGTACATGAGCGCTCCCCCGAGCTTTGGCAGCGGTTTGTACGCTTTTCGAACAAGGCAACCGTCGCTGATTTCATCGACTCTGAGCATGGTTTCTTTATCACAGAGTTCTTTGGAAACGAGGCTCATCACGCACCCGTCGTCTGCCTGGGGCGAGATCCAGACCAGGCCAATGGTCGGTTGTGTTTGAGATTGGATGGCATTGTCGATCGTTTCGTGTCGATGACGGACGATGATCTGCGTGCGGAGCTCGCTCTGAAACCGAGCCCTGTTCGTCGCTTAAGAATCAACGCCGCGCCCACACTGACGGCGCTCTACGACGCACCAGATCAGATCCGGGGCGGCGCTGACCTGGATGAGATCGAGGCCCGAGCTCGCCGCGTTAGAGATGATCCATTGTTCTGCGCTCGACTTGTCTCGGCTTACGTCGCCGCGCGCGCGCCACGTCTGCGGTCGCCTCATGTAGAAGAACAGATCTATGACGGATTTCCTGGTCCGGATGATGAGGCTCGCATGGTCGCCTTCCATGATGCGAGTTGGCGAGAAGCATTGGCCATCGTCCAAAAGCTTGATGACGAGCGCCTTCGGACATTCGGTTTGCGATTGATGTACTTCGAAGCGCGATCGACTCTGACTGAAGATCTTCGACGCGACCTTGAGCGTACCTTGAGCGATCGCCTAGTGGATGATGGCGCAGGCGGATTGACCCTCGAACAAGCGCTGCGCGCCACCGATGAGATGCTAAATGATGGTCAGTCGGATTCAGGAGGGCTCTTGGCCGATTATCGAACATATCTTGTCGGTCGGATAGCGCGCGTCGCTAACTACAGGGCAAAGCAGTTTACGATCTAGGTGTGCAGACGGCATGCCCCGACTGATTCGAGGGGAGAGATCGTCACGTCGCCGACCTTCCAGAAGGGACCGGGCCAAAATCAATTCAGGGGTTCGCGATCTCAGAAGTGATCATCAAAGCGCGTTCTTTAAACAGCGCGTCGCCAAATTCTGGGGCTGGGCTTCCGTTGGCCCGGCCAAGTCCTCTATCGAGCTGGTCCCCGTTGGCGGTCGATTGGGAGCCGATCCAGTGAAGACTGTCGCACGGCATCAGCTCTCTAGCTTCGCCGCGGTCGCCAGCCGCGCTTCGGTAATGTAGGCTCAGAAACCAAAATCGAGAACTGCCTCGGCTTTGGTGGGTAAACCGCAGAGGGCGCCGCCAGGTGGGAATATGGTCAGGAAGTTGCGCCGAGCCCCTGAGGACCTTCCACCGACTCTTCGTGACGTTGTCGAGTATCGCAAGTCGGGTCTGAGCTTAAACCATGTGGTGGGCTGTCCGCTCGACTGCGGGTTCTGCGTGAGGCACCTCTTCGACAACTACGACATGAAGCGGCCGCATCTCGTTATGGACGATGAGGAGGCGGTCGGGACGCTGGTAGGGCATTGGGCCTTCCGCTCCGGCGCGACACCCATCCAGATCTTCAATCGGGCAACTGATCCCTTTCTCCCGGTCGTCAAAGAACATCTCTTTCGGACGCTGGAGGCGCTCGATCAGCGTCAACTGACCAACCAGGTACTTGTGATCACACGATGGCGAATCGATCCAGCGGACGTGGCGCGCCTCGAGCGCTTGTCTCACATCCGGTTAACCATCCTCGTTACATGGTCAGGTATTACCGATCAGCGGATCGAGCCCGTCGACAGCGGAATCGCAGAGCGGTCTTTGGAAACACTCAGCCAGCATGTGCGCCGGACAAGGGTTATCTTCTACTGGCGACCCCTCATCGCTGGTGTGAACGATAGCGATGCGCACCTTTTACGCGCCCGCGAGCTTGCTCGCTTTGCGAACGCGACGGTTTTCACCGGGTTGTTCTTTCGCGACGAAATCCGGCGACATTTTAGAATGATTGGGGTCGACGACCTCTACGATGATATCGCTCGCCGCAAAATACTTCCGGAAGTGGTCGAGGGGCGTGTTCTCGATGCTTTCAGAGGACAGACGCTGTTCCGGAACACGTCATGCGGCGTTAGCTTTGCGCATGGAGTCGCCGACTACAATGGGCACTACGGAATACGCGACATTTTGCGACATCTGTCCTACGACTCAGATCAAACTATGTGCCGCTGCGCACCGCCGACCTAGCACGGCAGAGGTGGAAGCGCTTGCGCAGCTCGCTGGTCTTGTTGGACAGGTCGTCGATATTGATGAGAGGCGCATCGCGGTGTCCAATAGCGCAGAACAGCAACGCTATTTTATTCAGCACTCGCTGAACTATCAGGTCCACGATGGCGCCTTGCCGCATCTTGAGCGCCGACACGGGCGAGCGGAGATTGGATGGCCCTAGCACGGGACCGCTTCTGGGTGATTGACGTTGAAGGTAACGGTGCGTCCCCGCCTGAGATCATTGAGCTTGCCATGGTTGAGGTGGCGGACCTGTCGATCACTGGCAATCAACGTCATTGGTTGATCAGGCCGGTACAACCAATCACGGCCGCGGCTTCACGGATCCACGGCCTGACTGATGAAGACGTCGCCGATGCTCCGAACATGGATGATATCGCAGACGCCATCCTGCCTTGGATCGAAGACACGCCAATCGTAGGGCACAATGTCCGCGTCGAGGTTGATATCCTAGCAAGATCTTTGCCGGAGTGGGTGCCGAATACGGCAATAGACACGCTGAAGCTTGCCCGCGCGGTACTTCCTGGATTGGACTCATACGCCCTTGGCAAGCTCGGGGCGCATCTTGGGCTTGATCGGGAGGCAGCGGGTCGATCGGGAGGCCACCATCACGCCGCCCTGTTTGATGCGACCCTGACCGGCTTAATTTTCATCGATTTGCTACGGCGCGTGCCCGAGACCAAGCGACAGGCTTCCCTCCAGGACGCCGACATTCTCGACCCGAAACAGGGTTCCTTCCTATGACTCGGCGCGTTCTGAAGGTCGGTGTCGCCGGGACGCACTCAACCGGAAAGTCCACACTTCTTAGTTCGCTCGCGGCCAAGCTTGAGCATGAAGGTTTGCGTGTGACGATCGTCAAGGATCTCGCCCGGGCCGCCCGTGACGCAGGCTTTCCTATCCTGAGTGAGCAGACGGAGGATACGGCGCTGTGGATCATGGCCGAAGGTATGCGCCGCGAGGCGATGGCTGCGCTCACGAGCGACGTGATCTTGGTGGACCGAGCGATCTTCGATGCGTTGGGTTATTTGGAGGCGGCGCTGCAAGTGACGGGCCGCCGACGCGACGAGGCGCGGCATTCTATTCTCGAGGACGTCGCCCGCAGCTACGCTCGTGACTACGATCTCCTCATCATTACCAAGCTAGACCAAGCCGTTCCGTTGGGTCCGGGCCGCGATCCTAACGAACAATTTCGTCAAGCTGCCGGCGAGAGGATATCGGCATTCGCCGACGATCTTGGTCGCACATTCATCACGATGACTTCTGAAACCCGCGAAGCGGTCGAGCGTGAAATTATGACTTTCATCCACGATCGCCTCGGTATGGGCGTGACGCCGGATGGTTGACCGCTCGGCGGTTGGCGATCTGTTCGGTGAGGCGCGCCTGGGCCTTGGTTGTATGGCGTTGTCTGGATTGTTCGGACATGTGGATCGGCGAAGCGCGATTAGGACCATCCATCATGCCCTGGAGCTTGGTGTTCGCCACTTTGACACCGCCGAACTGTACGGACCCTACGTCAATGAGGAGGTCCTTGCGGAGGCGTTGGCTTCTCGGTCGGGCCAGGCTGTGGTTGCGACCAAGGTTGGTTACAAACTCATCGACGATAAGATTGCGGGGCTGGATAGCCGCCCTGATTCGCTGCGCCTTGCCGTTGAAGGTTCGTTGCGCCGATTGCAGCGGGATCGCATCGATCTCGTCTATCAACACCGGCAGGACCCGGCCGTCCCCGTCGAAGAGGCCATCGGGGCACTGGCCCGGCTTCAAGCCGAAGGTAAGATCGGTGGGATCGGCCTGTCTGCGATCGACAGCGTAACGCTCGCCCGTGCGGGGGCTGTCGTCACAATAGTGGCCGTTCAAAACGAGTATTCGCTTCTCCATCGTGAGCCGGAGCGCGCTCTTCTGGGAGCCGTAGCGGACTCACCTGCGGCGTTTGTCGCTTATTCACCGCTCGCGCGCGGGCTTCTCAGCGGAACGGCGCGGAGTTGGCCTCAACAAGCTAGCGACGACTATCGCCGTTCGGATGAGCGGTTTGCTCCCGATCGGCTTGCCGCCATCACCGATGCAGCGGCGGTTCTTCATGACATTGCCGCCAACCGGCGGGTCGCCGCACCTGTTGTCGCCTTGTCCTGGCTGCTTGGTAGAAGTCGCAACCTTGCCGTCATACTTGGCTGCAGATCAGTCGCTCAGGTCTCTTTGGCGATGGAAGCTGTGGCCTTCGAGCTTAGTGTGGAGGAGGGCAAGCGTTTGGACGCGCTGATTCTGTAATTCGGACTGGACTGCTTGGCGGCAGGCTCTGGACAACGCGCTTAGGTAGGCTGCATCAAGCAGTCGCTTCCGCTTTCATTAACCGCCATATTTCAGCATTTGTTGAAAGCGCCAGTAAAAGTGAAATCCGCTTGACAAAATTTCACTGGATGTCCTATTTTCAGCAAATGCTGAAGGCATCAAATTCAATGAAAGGACTAGAAGAGCAGGCCGCGGGCGCGTTGACGTCGCTCCTGCAGGAAGTGCCTGCAATCAAAATTCGCGAGGTGAACATAGAGCCGGACGGACCAGATCGCGGCATCGACATTCTCGCAAAGATCAACGTTGCCGGTCGCCGATACTCGATCGTTTGTGAGGTGAAGTCGAGCGGCCAACCCCGATACGTCCGCACAGGCCTGCTGCAGTTGCGCAACTACGCGGCTCATCACGAGCCCGGTTCTTTGCCGGTCTTCATCGCGCCTTACCTGTCAGCCGAGGCGCGCGCCCTTTGCCGTGACGAGAAGGTGGGATTCCTCGATCTCGAAGGCAACGCCCGGCTTGTCTTTGACGGCGTGTTCATCGACCGCCTAGTCCCCACCAGACCTGCGGCGGCACGCCGAGAACTCAAATCCCTCTTCAAGCCGAAGTCAGCCCGGGTACTGCGTGTGCTGCTGCGTGACCCAAAGCGGGCTTGGCGCGTCGCCGAGCTTGCCGAAGCAGCTCAGGTCAGTTTCGGCCATGTGAGCAATGTGCGATCGGGGTTGATCGATAACGAATGGGCGGAGCTTTCGGAAGAGGGGCTCGTTCTCAGCAGACCCGACGACCTACTTGATGCGTGGCGAGATGCGTACGAATCGCCTGCCGCCAAGCGTGAGGGGTTCTATACCACGCTGCATGGCAAGTCCTTTGACGACGCGGCGCGCCGCGTGTTGGGTAGCAAATCCGTAAGCGGGCAGATCGCGTTGGCATCGTTTTCGGCAGCGCAGTGGCTGGCGCCCTATGGACGGACCGTCATGCACTATTTTTATGCCGAGGAAGATGCGATTGACCGGCTGAAGAGGGAGCTGAAACTGGCTCCCGCCCAGAAGGGCGAGAATGTCGTGGTCATGGTGCCAAAGGATAACGGCCTGTTCCTCGACGCGGTCGAACCGGCGCCCGGCGCTGTCTGCACCAGCCCTCTTCAAACCTACCTCGATCTCGCGCAAGCCGGAGAGCGGGGCCTCGAGGCGGCCGATCATCTTCGGCGTGAGAAATTGTCATGGAAATGACGCCGGGCGAGCCGCAATCGGCGACGGACTATGGCGACCGGACCACGGCCGCGGTGAAGTCTGTTCTGGTGGAGATCGGCCAGATACTCGGCGCCTTCAAAGGCAAGTTCGCTGTGATTGGCGGGGCCGTTCCGTGGCTGCTGCTCGAGAACGACGACATGCCCCATGTTGGCACGCTCGACGTCGATCTCGGCCTCGATGCCGAGGCGTTGGGTGACGGCGAGTACGCCACGCTCGTGGGGGCCCTCCAAGAACATGGCTACCAGCAACGCGATGGGCTGCGCCGGTTTCAGCTTGGGCGAACCATTCAGCCGGGCGACGGCGGGCCCGCCATTGAAATCATCGTCGACTTCCTGATGCCGCGTGACGCAGAGATCGTGAAGAACAAGCCGCCTCTGATCAGCAACTTCGCGGTGCAGCGTGCAGATGGTGCGGATCTGGCGACGACCTTCTACAAGATGGTGGCGATCGAAGGCCCGATGCCGGAGGGCGGCACCAATCGGGTGGAGGTGGCTGTCTGCTCCATCCCAGCGTTGCTTGCCATGAAAGGCCATGCGCTGAACGGCCGGTACAAGCAGAAGGACGCCTACGACATCTACTATTGCATCCGGAACTACCCGGGAGGTCCCGAGGTACTGGCCGAGGAATGCCGGGTGATTCTCGCCCAAGCAAGCGGCGAGGCCGGATACCGCTTCATCGACGCAAAGTTCATATCCGTGGAAGATTTCGGGCCCACCTGCGTCCGCCAATTCGTTCAGAACAGTCAGATAATGGGAGATCGGTCTCCAGAGCAATGGCAACAGGACGCGTTCGGCCAGGTCGACGCTTGGTTACGTAGCCTCGGACTTCGGCGTTGAACCTGCGCCGCGGTCTGCACTCAAGAAATCGATCCCGAGTGGCATGGAACAATGGGAGGCGTGATCACGGCGATCGGGGGGCGTATGGATAAGAAGCATTTTTATCGCGTAGGTAGCCATTCAGGTGGTTGGGATGACCTGCCTGGCGATCTCGACCAACTGGACAAGTTGGTCAATGGTGCTCGCAAGCAAATCGAGCCATGGCTTTCTGCTGTTTTCCAGGCGGAGCATCTCAATCTGCTGCTTGGCAGCGGCTTCACTGTGGCGGTTGGCAGCATCGCCGGGGTGGGGGCCACGGGAATGGCGAAGGTTGCTTTCGGAACTACGTATGATGCCGCCATCGATGCGCATGCGCAGGCTGGTGCGACGGCCATGAAGCGAGGCACGGCAAACATTGAAGATCAATTCCGAAGTGCATTCGCTCTGCTGGACGGTCTGGGAATCATCGACAAGGGCGCAGAAAAGATCCTTAAGGATGGGATCGATAGTCAGATGTCGGGATTTCTCACGTCTCTACTAAAGACGGAGAGCGGAATTGCGGCTGGAAACGACGCGGCAGCGAAAGATGCTGCCCAAGGAGCTCTGCAATCATTTTTACTGAGCTTTGCGAGCCGAGCTGCGTCTCGCGAACGCTTGCATGTCTTCACGACCAATTACGACCGCCTTGTCGAACATGGCTGCGACTTTGCAGGCCTTCGGATTATTGACAGATTTGTCGGCGCTTTGAATCCGATCTTCCGCGCGTCGCGCGTCGAAGTTGATGTCCACTATAATCCACCGGGAATTCGAGGAGAGCCTCGGTTCATGGAAGGCGTTATCCGCCTAACCAAGCTCCACGGTTCATTGGACTGGTTCTTCGACAAGGACGAACGACGGATCTACCGAAAAGGAATCCCCTTCGGAGCACCTGCGGATCATACCGACATTCCCAGGAAGCCCGTCGATACGGTCATGATCTATCCCAATGCCGCGAAGGACGTCGAAACGACCCAATATCCATATGCGGAGCTCTTTCGCGATTTCGCCGCCGCAGCATGTCGACCCAACGCGGTTGTCGTGACCTATGGCTATGGTTTCGGCGACGATCACGTAAATCGAGTACTGCTCGATATGCTTACGATTCCATCGACTCATTTGGTGATCATGGCCTACTCGATTGATGATCGCCTTAAGGCCTTTATTGAAAAGACGCGAGAGGCGCAGGTTTCACTGCTGATTGGCCCGCATTTCTCGGATCTTGCAACGTTGGTTGCAAACTACTTGCCGAAACCGGCGCTCGACTACATTTCGGGTCGAATGACAGAATTGTTGAAGCATCGTCCAGGTGATCCTAAAGCCAGCGACCCGCCTGCGGCACCGCCTCCCGTGCCTACGACCGGCGTGGTGTGAGGGGAGTATGACAACTCCAATCGAACGATTGTCGGGTCTCGTTGTCGGGATCGTCGAGTCAGTTGCGCCTGACGAAGTCAGGGTGCTTCTTGAGTTGGACGCTCCGCACTCCACGGCATTGAATACCGGAGTGCCGGCGGGGTTTCCGCGCCTCAATGGATATGTGCTCATCCCAAATGAAGCTGGTGCGACAGTAGCCTACATAACCTGGATCGGGATCGAACGCTCTCCTTATCCAAAGCGTGCTGGTCTGAAAGATTTCGGCCTGATTGATCTTCCGTTTCCGCTGCGGAAAATGTCGTTATCCCCAGTGGGAACGCTGACATCCCGGCGCGACCGCGCTTCGGGAATGACCAAGTATGAACTCTCCCGTGGCGTCGTCGCATTTCCATCAGTGGGCGACCAAGTTCTTATCCCGACGCCCCCACAGGTCGAAGCCATCGTGGGCGCGAGGGATGATGACAAGAGAGTCAGAATTGGCTCCTCTCCGATGGCGTCCAACGCGGCCATCATGGTCGACCCCGACAAGCTTTTCGGTCGGCATCTTGCAGTGTTGGGAAACACTGGCAGCGGCAAATCGTGCAGTGTGGCAGGACTAATTCGATGGTCCATGGCGGCAGCCGAGAAGGCCATCCAGGACACCGGTAAGACCGGAGTTCCCAATGCGCGGTTTATCATCCTCGATCCCAATGGCGAATATGCCAGGGCGTTCGCTGATCGGAGAGACGAACTACGGTTGTTTCGCGTTCCGCCCGTGGCAGAAGGAGAGCGGCCGCTCGACGTCCCTGCATGGCTCTGGAGCGGACACGAATGGACTGCGGTCGCTCATGCTCAACCTGGCGCGCAACGCCCGCTGCTGATGCAGGGGCTGCGCGAGTTGAAGGCCGGCCAGACGGAAGGGGTGCCGAGAGAGGCGATGATCCGCCGCTACCTCGGCTCCTATTCGATCCGGATATCGGCGATGTTGAATACCGGCACGCAGGCCTTCGCGGGCGCTGCAAGAGCGAGATTCGAGTGCGCGCGGCTCCTCGAAACGATCGCGTCAGATTGCTCCCAGTTCGGCGGAGAGGCTCTGGATAGTGCGAGTGGCGCCCTTGCAGCGATTGCGACCACGATCAAGGGAATCGTCGATAGTCGGCGATCAGGAAATTACTTCAACGACTTCGCGATTTCCGACCTGGAAACGATTCGCAGCGCGCTGGACGTGTTAGCTCAGACATTGCCGGACATTGGTCACGCAGCCCTCATCAGCGAGGATGCCCCACAGTTCTTTAACGTTAACATTCTCGCCGAACATCTTGACCGGGTGGCAACCGAGCAGGGAGGAAACCTCGCGGGGTTTATCTCAACACTCGGACTCCGAATTCGTGGAATGCTTGCCGATCAGCGACTTGGCGCGGTAATTGGGCGCGATCCGCCGACTTCCTTCGAAGCCTGGCTGAAGGACTATGTAGGCGACGACGGCGCGAGCAACGGACAGATCGCGGTTGTCGATCTGTCTCTCGTTCCATCCGAGATCGTCCATATTGTTGTTTCCGTTTTGGCGCGGCTGATCTTCGAATCGCTCCAGAGGTATCGCCGCGGCCATCCGAAGGGTCACACCTTGCCGACAGTACTCGTTTTGGAGGAAGCCCACACGTTCGTTCGGCGTGGGAAGGACGATGATGGTCCTGCCGCATCTCCAACCCAACTCTGCCGCGAAGTCTTCGAGCGCATCGCCCGGGAGGGGCGCAAGTTCGGTCTCGGGCTCGTGCTTGCATCGCAGCGCCCATCGGAGCTTTCTCCCACGGTACTCGCCCAATGCAACACGTTTCTACTGCATCGCATTGTAAACGACGCGGATCAGAATCTCGTCGCGCGCTTGGTTCCCGACAATGTGGGAGGGCTGCTGCGCGAGTTGCCAAGTCTACCGTCTAGGCAGGCTGTTCTCCTCGGCTGGGCAGCGCCGATCCCGGTTCTGGTAGAAGTGGATGAATTGCCTGACGCGCAGCGACCGCAGTCGGCAGATCCGGATTTTTGGAACGTTTGGACACTAGCCGAAGAGCGCGGCGTCGATTGGGGCGCAGTCTCGCGGGCATGGTCGGGCGCTACTCCGCCGCACGAGCCGGAGGAGGAGTGATCCGCTTCGTACACACGGCTGATTGGCATATCGGTCAAACGCTGCGCGGATTTGCTCGCGAGCACGAGCACCGCAAAGTGTTTGAGCGGCTGGAGGAGATCGTCGTCGAACGGGATGTTGATGCTCTCGTCATCGCCGGTGACGTGTTTGATAGTCAGAATCCATCCGGAGAGGCGCAGCAGCTCTTCTACAATACGATCGTGCGGCTGAGCCGCGCTCAGCCACGAATGACAACCGTAATCGTTGCCGGCAACCATGATGCCGCCGGTCGGTTGGTAGCACCGCGGCCGTTGTTGGAGGCATTCAACATCCGCGTCGTGGGAAACGTGCGGCGTCACAACGGGCAGATTGAGGCGGCACGCCACCTCGTGCCGATCGCCGACGCAAGCGGTGCGGTGGCCGCTCATGTCCTCGCAGCTTCCTACCCAACTGCCGCGTGCCTTCCAAATTTGACGCGACTGGATGATGAGGCGGGCTCGCCCGTCATCAGCGGAGTGCGAAGTCTCTACGCGGAAATTGTCGACAGGTTACGGACGCAGATGGATGGCTTGCCGTTTGTCTTGACGGGGCACCTCCATGTCGCGGGTGGCATAGAGTCGGAGGGTGCCGAGCGCCGCATCCTGGTCGGCGGTCAGCATGCCGTGCCTCATGATGTATTCCCGGCGGAAGCGAGCTACGTGGCGCTCGGCCACCTGCACAAGGCCCAGGCCATCGGTCGCGATACCGTCCGCTATTCAGGGTCACTCATCCCGTTGTCCGCCACGGAGCAGCCGTATCAGCATGGGGTCACGCTTGTGACTATCGACGGGCCGCAGGTTGTGTCCGAGCACATCCCCATCGTCCGACCTGTTCCCTTTCTTCGGCTCCCAGAGGCTGGCGATATGCGCCTGACCGAACTTGGCGACCACTTGGCGGCGCTCGGTCTGCAGAGAGATCTGGCGATCAGCGAGCGGCCATTCGTCCAGCTCCGACTCGCCCGTGAAGGGCTCCCGCATGGGTTTCGGGAGGAAATCGACCGCATTGCGGAGGGCTTTCCCGTTCGGATGGTTGACGCTCGGGTTGCCGCGATGCCCGACGCGTTGAACGAAGCGGTTATCGCCGATCCTCTGATCCGGCTGGCCGAACGGGACCCAGAGGATCTATTCAAGATAGCGTTCAAGCGCGCGTTCGGTGTGGCGCCGGATGCTGCGCATCTCGATGTCTTCCATCGCGCACGCGCGGAGGTCTGACGGATGCGCATCCTCGCGATCCGCGGCGCAAATCTCGCAAGCCTTGCGGCGCCGTTTGAAATCGATCTGGCGGCCAGCCCACTTGCCGACTCCGGCCTCTTCGCCATCACGGGCGAGACGGGCGCCGGCAAGTCGACCATCCTTGATGCGCTGTGCCTTGCGCTCTATGGCGAGTATCCTCGTGTCTCCGTCGGCCGGCGAGAGAACGCGCCTGATCCCGGCGGGGAGGCAATTTCCATTCGTGACGGCCGCGCAATCTTGCGTCGTGGCGCCGGCGGCGGATATGCCGAAGTAGATTTCGTCGGCCAAGATGGCGAGCGCTACCGTGCCCGTTGGGAAGTGAATCGCGCCCGCAACCGGGCGAACGGCAGGCTCCAGAACGAGCAGCGTACGCTGTTTCGTCTTGACGACGGCAGTGCCGTAGCGACGGGAAAGACCCACGTGCGCGACGCCGTAGAAGAGCGGACCGATCTCACATTCGATCAGTTCCGGCGAACGGTGCTTCTCGCGCAGGGCGAATTCGACGCCTTTCTTCTCGCCGATGAGAGCGAACGTGCTGAATTGCTGGAAAAGATCACTGGCACGGAGGTCTATGCAGCAATTTCGGTGCGCGTCCATGAAGGCACCGAGGCTCGGCGGAGAACTGTCGAGCAGTTAGAGCAACGACGCAGTGACATCGGCCTTCTCGATGACGATAGCAGACGGGGGTTGCTCGACGAACAAAGCCAGCTTGCTGAAGCCATCGTCCAGAAAGTTGCGGAGCGCGATCGCGACAACCGACGGCTGGACCATTTCAAACGCGTCACTGTCGCCCGAAGCGATCTCGCTCAGGCGGAGGCTCTGGTAGTGGTGGCACGCTCCGCGCGTGAGGCCGCAGCGGATGATTATGGCGCCTTGGCCGAGCTCGATCTGATCGAACCGCTTCGCCCGCTATCTATCGACTTGGACAATGCCCGACGTTCGGCGACAGAAGCCGAGTCCCGGCTCGGTGGACTGTTTATCGCCCGCGCGGATGCGCAAGCGCGCGACGAAGCGGCTGCGATTCAACTTTCGGACGCGACGACGGCTGACGGAGCCGCAGAAGATACCTTCAAGCGCTTCGGGCCCATCTGGAGCGAGGCGGAGAAGCTTGATGCGGAGCTAGCGACGGCCCGGACCGAGTTCGGCGATGCGACGGGGAAATCGCAACAAGCTGAGGTGGCGCTGCGTGCTCAGGCAGATACGCTTGCGGCAATCGATCAGGCTCTCAGCCAGGCAGCAGAGTCGCACCGAACAGCCGCGGTCCAACTGGAAAATCAATCCGGTCGGGTCCTTCTTGCCGACCGTCTCGACGACGCGAAGGCTTTGATAGAGAAGCGAGGCATACTCAAACAGGACCGCGCCGCGGTAGCGTCGAGGGCCGCTGAGGCCGGAAAGACCACAGCGCGATTGGAAGGCGAAATAGCGGAATTGTCGGGGAAATTTGCGGTAGATCGCGATCGAAAGGAGGCTTTCATTCGCGATATCGGCGAATGTCGAAGCAATCTTGCATCAATAGACGAAGGAATGCTCCGCGAGCGTGATGCAGACCTTCAGCGCCTCGTCGAGGCTCTGCGCGAGGCGAGTACAGCTTGTGAACAGCAGACTCGTGCGTCGGCGGATCTGGCGCACGGGGACGCCGAGTTCGCCGCCGCAGCGCAGGAGCTGAGTATGGCGAGAGGTCAGATCGCCAGCGCCGAATCAGACCAACTCCGCGATCGAACGGCCCGCACCGAGATCGCGCCTCTAGCCGACCTCGCCGACGAAGCCGTGACACCGGAGGCCGCGCACCTCCGTAGCATGTTGGTTCCGGATTTAGCCTGCCCAGTATGCGGCAGTACAGATCATCCCCATCTTGCGCACCCCAGCGTTCTGAATGACTTGGTCGCCACCGTTCGCCGTCGCCGCCAGGAGCTGGATACGGCGCTGGATGCGACGAGCCAGCGTCTAGACGCAGCGACGCGCACGCTGGCTGCCGCAGAGGTGAGACAGTCCGAGGCGAGCCGCGCAATCGACACCGCGCGCGGCTGGATGGCGGCGGCCGATGGTGTCTATGCAGCGCAGAGACCGTTGCTGAACGATCTCTGCGTTAAGGCGGGGTTGGTGGCGAGTGTGCCGTTGGCGCTGAATGACCAAAGTGCCTCCGTATTGGGAGCGCTTACCGCGACGGCGAGGGCGGCGCGCGCTGCTGTCGGCGCTCCACTTGCAGATGCTGGGTGCCTTCGGGCTGAGATCGATGATTTGCAGCGGCAACATGACATCCTCGGCGTGGCCATCGAATCGGCGACCCGGAACCTCGATGATCGGCGATCAGGGCTGCACGTTGCCCAGTTAGAGCTCAGCGAATATACGGTTCGGGGAGCGGATCTTGCTGAACGTCTTGGCTCCATCGACCGCGAGATCGCGCCGTTTCTCGCCGCAGCAGATCGAACACCTGAGGAGCTCGATGCCGATCCCGTGGGGGTGACTTCTAGCCTATCGGTGGTCGCCCAGGAGTACGACGCCTTGCGCAAGCAGATCGTCGAGCTCGATCTGACATTGCGGCGGTTGGTTCCTGATCGTGCCGCGGCCGCAGCTTCGCTGGAGCATGCTCGGACGCAAGCAGCGGAGACCGCAGTCCGCCTTGATCAACGTCGTTCAATAGTAGACGAAAAGACGCTTGCCCGGGCCAAGCTTCTTGATGGCGAGGTCACGGCTATTCATCGCACGCGGATCAACGAAGCCCGGCGAACAGCCCGGGAGACGCTCGCGGCAGTGCGCGAGGCGAAATCGAACACCGCCGCAGCGTCGCAGGCCGCCGGTGCTCGCTGCGAGGAGGCCGTATCGGCGTTGGAAGCTGCAAAGCGTCGGCGCACGTCAGCTGAGGCGGCATTCGATGCCGCCAGTCAGGGCATGGCGCGAACGCCTGATCAAGTTGCGGCACTCATTGCCACCGATCCAGCCGTGTATCGAGCCCTGCGAGCGCAAATTGAAGGGATTGATCGGGCCGTGAACGATGGCGTGGCGGCAATCCTGACACGACAGGGCGACCTGAGCCGGGCTCTTGAAGAGTTCGACGAAACAATCGACGCTGAAGTGCTGACTGCCGCGGTTGTGGTCCTGGCAGCGGAAATCGGGGACTTGCACCAACGAACTGGTGCGCTTTCTGCCACACTGGCACGGGACGACACGGCACGTCGGGCAGCCGCAACCTTGTCGGTGGAAATCGACGCGGCCAAAGCCGAGCTCACGATTTGGCAGGCCGTCGATGACGCCGTCGGCTCGGCCAGCGGTGATCGGTTCCGACGCTTTGTGCAGGGCATTACGCTCGATCAACTGGTTCGCATTGCTAACGACCACCTCAAGACGCTGAGCCTGCGGTATCGGCTCGCCCGAGGGGCAACATCAGACCTCATGCTGCACATTATCGACCGAGACATGGGCGATGAAGTCCGTGCGACTCGAAGCCTGTCGGGTGGGGAACGCTTTCTGGTCTCATTGGCGCTCGCGTTGGCGCTTTCGGGGCTCGAAGGTCGAGCGTCCTTCGTCGACACCCTGTTTATTGATGAAGGCTTCGGATCACTCGACGCGGAGACGCTCGATATGGCAGTGGACGCGCTGGAAACATTGCAGGGGCGCGGTCAGAAAATCGGTGTCATCACCCATGTCGCCGCAATGATCGACCGGATCGCCGTGCAGGTTCGTGTCGAGAAGCGCGGCGCGGGGCGCTCGGAGGTCCGGATTTTCGATGGGCCGGGTTCGACGTGGTCGACCACCAGCGTCACCGCCGTGCAATGACGCGACAACACGGGCAGGACAACAGAAGCAGCGCCGTCGCTTGGCAGCGGCCTGTAGCTTCTACGTTAATCAGACCCTACATAAGGAGCCATCGCCTCTTACGGGCCTCCCTAGTTTTCTCGAGAGTGAGAGGGCGGGACCGAGTCCGTGACGGATTGGAGGTCGAGAGAGACTCTTTCGGCCGTCCGTCGCGGAGTATCCCGACATGGCAAAAGCCGTTCAGAAGATCACCCTCAGCGCCTCACGCGACGTCCCCTTCAACAAGCTGGTGCTCAGCCAAGCCAACGTCCGGCGCCTGAAGGTCGGCGTCTCGATCGAGGATCTGGCCGAGGACATCGCCCGGCGCGGACTCCTGCAGAGCCTCAACGTCCGGCCGTTATTCGACGCCGAGGGCGCCGAGACCGGCCGGTTCGAAATCCCGGCCGGCGGCCGCCGCTACCGTGCCCTCGAGCGCCTCGTGAAGCAGAAGCGCCTTTCGAAGACGGCGTCGATCCCCTGCATCGTGCGCGATCCAAACGGCGAGATCTCGGCGGAGGAGGATTCGCTGGCGGAGAATGTCCAGCGTGTCGCCCTGCATCCGCTGGATCAATTTCGTGCCTTCAAGGCGTTGCGCGACCAGGGCGCCGGCGAGGAGGAGATCGCCGCCCGGTTCTTCGTCGCGCCCGCCGTGGTCAAGCAGCGGCTGCGCTTGGCAACCGTGTCCGAGAAGCTCCTCGAGGTCTATGCCGAGGACGGCATGACCCTGGAGCAGCTCATGGCCTTCACCGTCACCACTGATCATGCCCGCCAGGAGCAGGTCTGGGAGGCGCTTCAGCAATCCTACGACAAGGAGCCGTACCTGATCCGGCGCCAGCTCACCGAGAGCGCCGTCCGCGGCTCGGACCGGCGGGCACGGTTCGTCGGTGCCGAGGCCTACGAAGCTGCTGGCGGCGTGATCCTGCGCGACCTGTTCGAGGACGACAGCGGCGGCTGGTTTGAGGACGTCGCCTTGCTCAACCGGTTGGCGACCGAGACGTTGGCCGCGGCGGCCGAGAAGGTCGCCGCCGAAGGCTGGAAGTGGATCGAGGTCGCCGTCGATTTCCACTATGGCCACATGAGCCATCTTCGGCAACTTGACGGCGTGACGATCGAGCTCACTCCGGCCGAGCAGGTGGTGTTCGACGCTCTGACCGCCGAGCAGACGAAACTCGAGATCGAATACGAACGTGCAGATGAGGTGCCGGACGAGGTCGATGCCCGCTTGGGCGAGATCGAGGCGGCGCTCGCAGCCTTCGAGAAGCGGCCGGTGCGTTATGAGCCGACCGAGATCGCGCGCGCTGGTGTGTTCGTCAGCATCGACGCTGACGGACATCTGGATGTCGATCGAGGCTATGTCCGGCCGGAGGACGTGCCGTCAATGCCAGTCGGCGGCGAAGGGCCGGCGGAAGGCGAGGCCCGTAACGCCGACGGGACGGCACCTGCCGCCTCTGATGTGCAGCGCACCGTCATCACCATCGGCGGCGGCGAGCCGGATGATGACGACGACGGAGACAACGTCGTCAAGCCGCTGCCTGAGCGGCTGGTGAGCGAGCTGACCGCCCACCGCACCCTGGCGCTGCGGGATGCGGTGGCGAACGACCCGCAGGTCGCCCTGACGGTGCTGCTGCACAAGCTCTGCTTTGATACCTTCCAGCACAGCGCCCCCGGCGCATGCCTGGAAGTCTCGGTGCGGCATGTGTTCTTCCCCGTCCAGGCGGCCGATCTGAAGGACAGCCCCTCCGCCCAGGCGGTCGCCGACCGGCACGAGGCGTGGAAGACCGAGCTGCCCAAGGACGACGACGCGCTTTGGGACTGGCTCGCGACCCTCGACGACACCCGCCGGGTGGCGCTGCTCGCCCACTGCGTCTCGTTCGGGGTGAATGCCCTCTACGAGAAGGGTGACCGCTACGGCGGTCCGGGTGTCTCGGCGCACGGCGTCCAGCACCGCATCGCCCAGGCCGACCGGCTCGCCCGCGCCGTCGGCCTCGACATGGTGGAAGCCGGCTGGCGGCCCACGGTCGATAACTATCTCGGCCGCGTCACCAAGCCCCGCATCCTCGAAGCGGTGCGAGAGGCCAAGGGCGAGCCTGCGGCGCAGCTTATCGACCATCTCAAGAAGGCCGAAATGGCGACGGAGGCCGAGCGGCTGCTCGACGGTACGGGCTGGCTGCCCGAGCCGCTGCGGCTCGTCGACAACGTGGACGTGTCGCACACGCCGACCGACATCGTCGAAGAACTTCCCGCCTTCCTCGCCGACGGCGAGGAGCAGGATGTCGCCATGGACGGGGTGGATCCGCATCCCATCGCCGCCGAATAGCGGGGACTCCGCGGGATGGCTGCGGCCGTCCCGCGCTCTCGCCGCCAATCGTTGGATAAGCCCGGCCACCGCGCCAGGCTCTTTCCGTTGAGAGAGCCGCCATGACCGATTCCGAAGGGAGAGGGAGAGGACGGCCGGGACGGGTTTGAACCGGAGGGGTCGAGAGAGAGCGCCTCCTGGTTCGGACCGTTCCCGCTCTCCCGAGGTCTCCTCAATGTCGAATCTATCCCTCTCCGCGGCCGCGCACGCGCCGCTGCGCCCGCTCGCCTGCGCTTCTGCCGATCTGTCCGATGGCATCGTCACTGCCGCACATCTTCTTCTCCCCGATCTCGAACGCGGCCGCCGCATCGATGCGCCCACCCTGCGTGCCGCCATGGAGCGCGCCTTCGGCGGCTCCGATGCGGCCGGCGCCTGGGACTGGAAGACCGCCCACGACGCCTGCGAGGCGGCGACCGTGCTGTTCATCCGCAAGTTCGGCCCTGTCATTCGGGCGCGGGCTGGGTCGCCGGCTGCCGAGCTGTCATTGCTCGGCAAGATCGCGGCGCTTCTTCCTACACACACGCGACGCTCCGAGGAGAGCCAGGCGCTGCAGCAATTCTCGACGCCGCTCGCGCTCGGG
>Ga0065178_100723_pt1 | contig 23236 bp, 27 predicted proteins | sample FECB22metaG_FD_59210 | JGI IMG/M metagenome (GOLD analysis project Ga0065178, IMG submission 59210) | Cyanobacterial communities from the Joint Genome Institute, California, USA - FECB-22 (version 2) (version 2) | ecosystem: Environmental > Aquatic > Thermal springs > Hot (42-90C) > Microbial...
CGCGCTCGAGCCGCCGGCCGTGCGGCTGCTGCGCGAGTTCGTCGGCGTGCCGCAGGGCGTGAAGTTCGTGGTCGACCTGCGCGCCGAGCTCCTGACGCTGGGCAAGAGCGACGCCGCGGCCCGGGCGCTGAGCGAGGACTTGCGACCGCTGCTCAGCGCCTGGTTCGATGTCGCCTTCCTCGACTTGGTGCGCATCGACTGGAAGGCCTCGGCAGCCTTGCTCGAGAAGCTGGTCGACTACGAGGCGGTGCACGCCATCCGCTCGTGGCGCGACCTCAAGAACCGGCTCGATTCGGATCGCCGCTGCTTTGCCTTCTTCCATCCACGCATGCCCGACGAGCCGCTGATCTTCGTCGAGGTGGCGCTGGTCGACGGCATGGCCGGCAACGTCCAGCGGCTGCTCGACGCGCGCGCCGAGACGAGCGATCCCAGACACGCCAACACGGCGATCTTCTACTCGATCTCCAACTGCCAGCAGGGCCTGGCCGGCATCAGCTTCGGCAACTTCCTGATCAAGCGCGTCGCCCAGCAGCTGGCGCGCGACCTGCCCAACATCAAGGACTTCGCCACGCTGTCGCCGATCCCGGGCCTGCGCCAGCACATTGACGGCCGCCTCAAGACCGAGGGTGACGGCGCGCTGACCCAGGGCGAGATCGCCTCGCTGGTGCCGGTGACCAACGAGGCCGCCGGCGCCGCCGCGGTGCGCAAGCTGCTCGATCGGCCGATCTGGTGGGAGACGCCCGCCATCGACAAGGCGCTGCGGCCGATCCTGAGCCGGCTGGCCGCCCGCTATCTCACCACCAGCGACGAGAAAGGCCGCGCCCTCGATCGCGTGGCGCATTTCCATCTCGGCAACGGCGCGGTGGTCGAGCGGTTGAACTGGCTGGCCGACCTCAGCGCCAATGGCTTGAAGCAGTCCTACGCCATGATGGTGAACTACCGCTACAAGCTGGGCGACGTCGACGCCAACCACGAGGCCTACGCCGCTGGCCGCATCGTCGCCAGCCGCGAAGTGCGGGCGCTGGCCAAGGGCTGACGCTAGAGCAACGTGCCGTCGCGCTCTGCCTTGGCGACGCGCTCGGTGGCGCCCTTCTCGTTCATGGTGCCGATACCCTGTGAGGCCTTGCGGCGGACCCACCATCCGCACAGGAACACGAACGATCCGATGCCCGACAACACGAGCGCGAACGAGCTCGGGCCCGGCTCGAGATAGGCGACCGCGGGATTCGCCGGATCGTAGGCGGCCCGGGCCTGCGAGCCGATCGGATGGCGCTGGCGCATCTTCTCCGCGCCGGCCGAGTTCTGCATGCCGTAGTCCCAGGGCTCGACGCCGCCCGCCACGTAGTCGCGATCGCCGACGCGATACTGGTAGAGCACGTGGAAGCTGTTCCAGCTCTCCTCGATCGAGCGGCCGTCGGGACCGCGGCCGGTCGTGGACTGCCGCAACAGCTCGGCGCTGGTGATGGTGGCCTCAGCGCGCGGCCATTTCAGGGTCATCGCGCCGCGCACGACGCCATAGACACCGAACGCCAGGACCACCGCAGCCAGCACCATCAGGTTGCGGCCGAACGCCATGCCCCCGCGATTGGGGGCAGCCTTCACTTGTTCAGATACTCAAGCTTGAGGCCGGGGCGCGGCCATTCGAAGCTCACGAGCTTGCCCGTCATGGAGAGCGTGGCGAAGGCCGTTCGCAGCTCCTTGCCGCCGAAGCAGACATTGGTGACCATCGGATCGGGCAGCTTGTACTGCGTCACCGACTTGCCGTCAGGCGAGATGTCGGACACCGCGCCGGTGATCAGCGTGGCGACGCAGATGTGGCCCGCTGAATCGACGGCCAGCGAATCGAACATCTGGTAGCCGCCCAGGCCGGCGATCACGCGACCCTTCTCGCCGCGATAGGGCCCGTTGGCGTCCCTGATTGTGCCGGGTGCCGAAAGCTCGAACGCCCAGCAGCGCGCGGTCGGCGTCTCCACGACATAGAGCGTCTTGCCGTCGGGTGACAGGCCGCAGCCGTTGGGCCGCTCGAGCGGAAACACTTTCTCCTCGATCTTCGAGCCGTCGGCCTTGGCGTAGTAGACCGCGCCGCGATCGTTGTCGCGCTCGCGCGTCTTGCCGAGATCGGTGAACCAGAAGCCGCCGGCATCGTCGAACACCAGGTCATTGGGCCCGTTGAGCTTGCGGCCGTCACACGAGTCGTAAAGCGTCTCGAACTTGCCGGTCTCGGGATCGACCACCTGAATCGAGCCGCCCTTGTAGTCGGCGGGCGCCAGGCCCGGGAACAGCCGGCCGTCGGGCCGCTCGATCCAGTTGAAGCCGCCGTTGTTGGTCACATAGATCTTGCCCTTGGGCCCCATCGCCGCGCCGTTGGGGCCGCCGCCGAGCTTGGCGATCACGTGCTGCTTGCCGTCGGGCATAACGCGCGTCAGCGTCTGGCGCGCGATCTCGACCAGGATCACCGAGCCGTCGGGCATGGCGACGGGACCTTCCGGAAACTTCAGCCCCGACGTGATTTCCTTGTGCGGCGTCGTCATGCTTCCCCCTTGCGGATTACTTGCCCTTGAAGATGGGCTTGCGCTTGGCGAGGAAGGCCTGAACACCCTCCCGGAAATCCTCGCTGCGGCCGAGCTCGCGCTGGAAATCGCGCTCGAGATCGAGCTGCTGGCTGAGCTGGTTGGCCGAGGCACGGTTCATCGCCTCCTTGATTCGCGCCAGCGAGAGCGTCGGGCCGTCGGCCAGGCGGCGCGCCACTCCAGTCGCCGTCTGCAGCAGGGCCGCGTCCTCGACGACGTCCCAGATCAGGCCCCACTCCTTGGCCTGTTCGGCCGTGATCTGCGGCGCCAGCATGGTGAGGGCCCGCGCCCGCTGCTCGCCGACCAAGCGCGGCAGGAACCAGGTGCTGCCGCCGTCGGGCAGCAGGCCGATGCGCGCGAAGGCCTGCAGGAACGTCGCCGACTTCGCCGCGATGGCGATGTCGGCGGCGAGCGCGAAGCTCATGCCGACGCCGGCGGCCGGGCCATTCACCGCCGCCACGATCGGCTTGGGCATGGCGCGCATCAGCCGGATCACCGGATTGAAGAACTTCTCCAGCGCGGAGCCGGAATCGCCGCCTTCCTTGCCGCGGTCAGGGTCGCTCAAGTCGGCGCCGGCGCAGAAGCCGCGGCCCGCGCCCGTCAGCAGCACGGCGCGCACCGAACCGTCGGCGGCGAGCGTCTCCCAGCACTCCTTGAGCTCGGCGATCATCTTGCGCGACACGGCGTTGAGCTTGCCCGGCGCATTCAGGGTCAGCGTGGCCAGGCCCTGGTCGGTGGCGACGGTGATCGTCTCGTAGGCCATCGTCTCAGCGTCCCTCCATCAGCGTCCCGTGAACTGCGGCGACCGCTTGGCCAGGAAGGCGGTGACGCCCTCGCGGAAATCGGCGCTGCGGCCGAGCTCGCGCTGGCTGTCGCGCTCGAGGTCGAGCTGCTGGTCGAGCGTGTTGGTGGCGGCGGCATTGATCGCGTTCTTGATCGCGGCGTAGGACAGCGTCGGCCCGGCAGCGAGGCGGCGGGCCAGCTTGGTCGCCTCCTCCATCAGGACGCCGTCGTCCACAACCTCCCAGATCATGCCCATGCGCTGGGCGTCCTCGGCCGGCACCGAGCTGCTCAGCATGGCAAGGCCGCGGGCGCGAGCATCGCCCACCGACTTCGGCAGGAAGAAGGTGCCGCCGAGATCGGGCACCAGCGAGATGCGGACGAAGGCCTGGTCGAAGCGCGCCGAGCGCGCCGCCAGCACAATGTCGCAGGCCAACGCGAAGTTGGCGCCACCACCCGCCGCCACGCCGTTGACGGCGCCGATGATGGGCTTGGGCAGCGCGCGCATGGCGCGGATCATGGGGTTGAAGATCTTGTCCATGTTGGCGCCGAGATCCGGCGGCACGTTCGCCGTTGAATCGACCGTGCCGCCGCCCGCCAGATCGGCGCCGGCGCAGAAGCCGCGACCGATGCCGGTCAGCAGCACGGCGCGGATGTCGGGATCGGCGTGAGCGCGGGCGAGCTCATGGTTCATCGCCTCGATCAGCGCGTTGTTCATCGCGTTCAGGCGCTGCGGCCGATTCAGCATCAGGGTGAGGACGCCGCCTTCGAGGGCGGCAATGACGGGCGTTCTATCCATGGCGTCGCAGACTGGCATGACAGGCCCCACCATCGCCACCCGCGCCAACCGGTCGCGTCGCATCGCGGCACGCCCTCCCGTATCTGCGGAGGCGATGTCCAAGATCCTGATCCTGGTCGGCACCGAATCGGGCAACGCCCAGATGGTGGCCGACGCGTTGAAGCCGGTGCTCAAGGCCGCGGGCCACGCCGTCGACGTCACCGACAAGGCGGCGAGCGCCGCCGACCTCAAGTCGCACGATGTGTTCCTGGTGGTCTGCGCCACCCACGGCTCGGGCGACATCCCGACCAACATCCTGCCGCTCGCCGAGACGCTGGAGCGCGAGCGACCCGACCTCTCGGGCCATCGCTACGGCATCATCGCCTTGGGCGACATGACCTACCAGGACACGTTCTGCGGCGGCGGCAAGAAGGTCGACCGCGTGTTCGAGCTCTGTGGAGCGCGGCGGCTGGGCGACCGTCTCGAGGTCGACGCGTCCAGCCAGCCCTTGCCTGACGAGGAGGCGCTGGGCTGGGTCGAGGGCTGGAAGGTTCTGGTTTAGCCGCATCGCCCGGATCAATCCCCCCACCCTCAGTCGGGTAGCGTGAAGACCTCGACCGGGTCGGGGATGCCGCGCAGCGTGTGCTTGCCGAGCGACTTCATCGGCACCGTGGTGGCCTCGTTGAACTCAGCCGAAGCCAGCACCGGCACGTGCAGCTCCTTGGTGAGGCTCTCCAGCCGCGAGGCACGGTTGACGGCAGGCCCGATGACGGTGAAGTCGAGTCGATCCTCGGTGCCGACATTGCCGAACGTCACCGGGCCGATATGCAGGCCGATGCCAAAACGCAACGGGTCGTTGCCGCCGGTGGCGCGCGCCTCGTTGGCGGCATCGATGTCGGAGATCAGCCGGCGCGCGGCGGCAATCGCAGATCGGAGAACCACAGCACGGCGCGGATCTCCTCGCCCTCGCCACGCCGGATGGCGCCGTTCAGCACGCGCTGCCCGACCTGGCGGCCGAGATAGGTCGTGGCCACGGTCTCGGCGACATTGCGCTCGACATGCATCTCGACCACCGCGCCCATCATGTCGACCAGCCGCTCGAGGTCGGCGATGTCCTCGTCGGAGAAGCCTGTGCGGGCGTCCGTCGCAAAGGTCACCACCGGCGCCGGGCCTTCGCGGCGGATGCGCATGGGCAGGGCGACATAGTCGACGCCGCCGTCGGCCTTCAACTCGTGCAGCACGACATGGTCGTGCTCCGCGAGCTCGGTCAGCCGATGGCGCACCATGCGGCCCTGCTCGCGCACCGCCTGCATGGGGCTGCCGATGTAGGAGGGCGTGAACTGGACGCCGTAGGCGCGGGCGATTTCCTGGACCGCTTCGCCGCGCCGCCACATGTAGCCGATGGCGAGGAGCTGGGGGTGGACCAGCTGCAGGCCGATATAGGCGCGCCACAGCGGAATGCCGGCCTTCAGCACGCGCGCCAGGAGCTGGTCCACGAAGACCGCCGGCCGCGCGATGAGGCGACCGTCGTGGATCAGCCAATCGGCGATCGGCGCCAGCCGGTCCGCCCCGTTGCCGCCCGCGTTCAGGAGCCCACCACCGCCGCCACTTCCTCCGTCGAGGTCCGAAAGACCTTGTTCGTCGAAAGATCGGCGATCTTCTCGATGTTGTCGGCGACGTCTTCCACCGTGGGCGGCCGGCCCGTGATGCGCACGCCCGGCGCCTCGCGATACTCAATGCGCGCGAAGTTGCCGGCGCCGGCGCTCCAGATCTCGCCGGTACGCTGGCACTGCTCGCTGCAGAGATAGGCCACCATGGGCGAGACGAACGAGGGGTCGAGCTTGGCCAGCATCTCGGGCGTCATCAGGCTCTCGGTCATGCGCGTGCCGGCGACCGGCGCCAGCGCGTTGACGAAGATGTTGTACTTCTGCCCTTCGAGGCGCAGCGCGTTCATGAAGCCCACGACCGCGAGCTTGGCGCCGGCATAGTTGGCCTGGCCGAAATTGCCGTAGATGCCCGAGTTCGACGAGGTGACGACGACGCGGCCATAGGCCTTGGCGCGCATGATCGGCCAGGCGGCGTGGGTCACGTAGGCGGTGCCGAGGAAGTGCACCTTCACGACGAAGTCGAAATCCTCGACCGTCATGTTGTGAAAGGTCTTGTCGCGCAGCACACCGGCGTTGTTGACCACGATGTCGACCGTGCCGAAGGAATCGACCGCGGTCTTGACGATGTTGGCCGCACTCTTGGCATCCGCCACGGAATCGTAGTTGGGCACCGCCACGCCACCCGCCTTCTTGATCTCCGCCACGACCTTGTCGGCAGCGGCGTGATCGCCGCCTTTTCCGTCCACCGCGCCGCCCGGATCATTCACCACCACCCTGGCGCCACGACTGGCCAGCAGCAGCGCATGCGCGCGGCCAAGCCCATTGCCGGCACCGGTGACGATGGCGACTCGATTGTCGAAGCGGATTGTCATTCCTTGATCTCCCCTGGGGACTTGTCTTCCAGCTTTTGGGCGCCAGCCCAATGTTTGTTCTCGCGGCGTCCGTTTCAAGCGGCGCGCGAGGAACCCTGGCCCTCCAGTCGGTAAGGCTGTACGAGAATGTCGGTCGGAATATCCCATTCCTTGGCGAGCTTGCGAATGACGGCCAATGACATCGGTCGCTTGCGATTGAGGATAGCCGATGCCAGCGACCGCGATCCCAACAGACGTGCGAGATCCGCCTGGCCAAGTCCACGTTCAGCCATGTGCGCCTCGATAGCCTCGATCGGCTCCGGCAGATCGATCGGATCACGGGTCGCTTCATATGCAGTGATCAATGCGGCGAGGACTTCGAGCCGGTCGGCCTGTGGTGATCTACGCTTCGCCCCCATCAGGCGCTCGATTTCGGTCAGAGCCCTTTCATGTTCGGCGCGTGTGCGAATAGGCTTAATCGACATCTGATCCTCAAATAGTCCTTGCGTCGATTCGATCGTATGCGGCATGGGTGCCGACAAATCTGATCAATATCAGGCCGACGACATAGTCGATCTTCACCACCAGACGGTACTTGTTGCCGCCGATATCGAAGATCGCCCGATTGCCCGCCACGAAATCAACCGTCGCGCCAAACTGGGCTCGCAGGTCGCTCGGCCGCCCCCACCGCGCCCGAACGGCGCGGGCGTGCCAAAGCTTCAGAGGCGCTTCGGCCGCCGGGTGGCGTAGCCAAAATTCGCGCAGTGTCCTCTTGGCGATAACCTGCACGGGCGTCAGTCAGTATGTTCACAAATTGTGTACACCTTGTCAATCCCGCCAGAAGCCAATTACATAGACATCGCGCATGGCCGTTCCCTCGGTTGGCGTTGACCGCATTTGAGCGTATCCAAACGACCTAATCCAGCCATCCTGCGCTGCCCCGCAACGTCTGAGGCTGGGATGTAAGATTTAAAGCAAGTCGCCGTAAGCTCCGCAGGAGCGAAGGGGACTGGGAGTTCCCGATATGGCCGCCACGGCCCCCGAACAGCATCAGGTAAAGCCCCCTCATGTCGACGACACCATCGCCGAGTTGAAGAAGCTGTTCGGCGAGCGGGTGAGCACCGCCCACGCCGTCCGCGAGCAACATGGCAAGGATATCTCCTTCCATGAGGCGCACCTGCCCGACGCCGTCGTGTTCGTCGAATCGGCCGAGGAAGCCCAGAAGGTCGTGCAGCTCTGCGCCCGCCACAAGACCCCGATCATCGCCTTCGGCACCGGCACCTCGCTCGAGGGCCATATAAGCGCACCCAATGGCGGCATCTCGCTCGACCTCAGCCGCATGAACAAGGTGCTGGCGGTCAACGAGGCCGATCTCGACGTCGTCGTCCAGCCCGGCGTCACGCGCAAGCAGCTGAACGAATTCATCCGCGCCACCGGCCTCTTCTTCCCCATCGATCCCGGCGCCGACGCCTCGATCGGCGGAATGACCAGCACGCGCGCCTCCGGCACCAACGCAGTGCGCTACGGCACCATGCGCGAGAATGTCCTGGCGCTGCAGGTGATCACGCCCGACGGCCGGCTGATGCGGCTCGGCCGCAGGTCGCGCAAGTCGAGCGCGGGCTACGATCTGGTGAAGCTGTTCGTCGGCTCCGAGGGCACGCTCGGCATCATCACCGAGATCACGCTACGGCTTTACGGCATCCCCGAATCCATGGTCTCGGCGACCTGCGCCTTCGACACGCTGGAGGGCGCGGTCAATACCGTGATCCAGACCATCCAGTCCGGTATCCCGGTGGCGCGCATCGAATTGATGGACACCGAGACCGTCGACACCGTGAACAAGTACTCCAAGCTCGACCTGCCGCTGAAGAGCACGCTGATGCTGGAGTTCCATGGCACCGAGGCCAGCACCAAGGAGCAGGCCGAGATGGTGCAGGCGATTGCCGAAGAGCATGGCGGCGGCCATTTCGCCTGGACCGGCCAGGCCGAAGAGCGCACCAAGATGTGGCAGGCGCGGCATGACGCGGCGTGGGCCGCCAAGGCCGCCAAGCCGGGCTGGGGCATGTGGGCGACCGATGTCTGCGTGCCGATCTCGCGCCTCGCCGAATGCATCCTCGAGACCCAGAAGGACATCGTGCAAAGCGGCCTCTATGCGCCGATCGTGGGCCATGTCGGCGACGGCAACTTCCATCTCACCATGATGGTGAACCCCGACGACCCGACCTACCTCAAGCGCGCCGAGGGACTGAACGACCGCATGATCGCCCGCGCGCTCTCGCTCGGCGGCACCTGCACCGGCGAGCACGGCGTCGGCCTGGGCAAGATCAAGTTCCTCTACGACGAGCATGGCGAGGCGATGTCGCTGATGCGCTCCATCAAGAAGGCGATCGACCCGGACAACATCATGAACCCGGGCAAGATCATGGGGCCCATAAACTGACGGTTGCCCAGAGGTTTGCGGGCGCAAAAACGAACTGCCAGCAGTGCAGGCAAAATCTTGCGAGATGCGAGCCGCATCGCCATCTAAGGGCAATGGCGCTGCTGCCCCCGATGTACACCACCAACAAGACGGGGACCTCCAAGACGAAGTCGCGGAAGTCGAAGTCCCTGCTGAAGGCCGAGGCCGAGCATGCCCGGTTCCTGAAGCGCATGGGCGTTGGTGACCCCGGCCGCAAGATCAGCGTGCCGCCGCCGGAGCCTGCCTATTCCCGGCCCTCGCCCGACGTTCCGTCGATGAACAGCCGCGGCGAGGTGCCGACCAAACCAGAACCCAAGGTCTATCGCGGCAAGCGCCGGCTGCTGGGCGTCGCCACCATGCACAAATCGAACATGGTGCCGGTGTTCGCGGACCAGCCGGAAGAAGCGGCCGAGATCGCCAAGATGCGGCGTTAGGCTTTAGCCGAGCTTGCCGACGTGGCCCTCGAGCAGGGTCCAGCATTTGGCTCCGAGCTTCTCGCGCCAGGCCGCGTAGACCGGCGCCATGCGCGCCCGGAAAGGCGCCTGGTCGACGTCGTTGAAGATCATGCCACGCTCGGCGAGCGTGGTGCGCAGGCCGGCGTTGAACCGACCCTGATCGTCGCGCTGAAGGCGCACGAACTTCGCGGCATTGCGCTCGATGACAAGCTGGATGTCGTCCGGCAGCCGGCGCCACAGCGCGCCATTGGCCATCAGATTAAAGCCCGACCACATATGGTTGGTCATGGCGAGATGCTTCTGCACCTCGTAAAGCTTGAAGACCTCGTTCACGGCCAGGGGATTTTCCTGCGCGTCGACCTTGCCGGTCTTGAGCGCCTCGTAGATGCCGTTGACGTTGATGGTGACCGGCTCCGCGCCCAGCGCCCTGAAAGTATCGGTGAACATCTGCCCCGCCGGCAGGCGGATCCTGAGGCCCTCGAAATCCTTCGGCGCCGCGATCAGCCGGCGCGTCGAGGAGGTCTGGCGCATGCCGTTGTCGAAGGCGCCGACCGGGAAGCCGTGAATGCCCTTGGCCGCCATCTCCTCGCGCAGATAGGCGCCCAGCGCGCCGTCGGCCGCGGCATGCGCCTCGGCCTCGGTCCGGAAAGCGAAGGGAACCTGCTGCACTTCGGCGACTGGAACGGCCTGGCCCAGGATCCCACCCATCAGGGTGAAGAAGTCGAGCTCGCCCGAGATCAGCATCTTGAGCGCCGCCGGATCGGAGCCGGCGATGCCGGCATTCTCGGCAAACACCTCGGCCTGGACGCGGCCATTGGTTTCCCTGCCGATCGCCGCCCACATCTCGACCAGGCGGCGATGCAGCGGGCTCGACGACGCCTGGTTGTGGAACTGGCGGAACGTGTAGTCAGCGGCCATCGTCGGCCGCACGACGAGGCCGATGGTGCTGCCGGCAACAAGCCCTCGGCGCGACAGGACGGCTCGCATGATCGTGCCGCACCTTATTTCAGCAGCGTGTAGAGACGCTCGTCGTACAGGCTACCGCTCATCGGCCCGATGGCCATGCGGAACGACCGGGTGGCCGGCGCGGCGCCGTGCGTCTCCTGGTTGCCCGCGTTGCCCCACGCCTCGACCAGAGTCAGGTGATTGGGTCGGCTCGCCTGCACCAGCGCATCGAAGCGGACATTGCCGGGCGTGCCGCGGCTCGCCTCGGCGAGCTTGCGCGTCTCGGCGGTGCCCTCTTCGCGCTTGGTAGGCACGAAGTCGACGTGGGTAACGACGTAGAGCCCGGCTGCCGTGGTGGTTTTCGGCCCAGTCGACAGCGCGGCGTGCGGCCGCTCATCGAGAGGCGCCACCAGGAGCGGCCCGAGGTTGGCACGGAACTCCTGGCCCGCTGCCGAGGCGGCGTTGTCCTCGCGGGCCTTGGCGCCCGGCCACTGCTCGACAATGACGAAATGGCCGGGCCGTCCGTTCTGCTCGAAAACGGCAAACTCGACCGCGCCTTTGATGCCGTCGCGATAGCGCATCAGCAGTCGGCGCGCGGCGTCCGCCTTGCCGCGCTCGACCTCGATATAGGTGATCGCGAACGGCGCTTCGGTTGGTGTCGGAGTCGGCGCTGGCGCCGGCTGTGTCTGCGCCGCAGCCTCCGCGGCCAGCATGCCCGCCGCTCCGGCGGCACTCACAAGGACCTGACGGCGGTCGACCATGCACGCCCTCCCGATGGCGTTCTTTTGTAGCCGCGATGGCAGCCCAAGTCCGTTCGATTGTCCAGCGGTGATAGGCAGGCGTTCGGTTGTCAACGGCGCCGCACCAAGCGCAAACTGCCCGCGATACGATCCGAGTTTCAGCGTTGTCGGCTGCTCCCGCTCAAGGCGATGGAGATGCGCATGACTGCACGACGCCTGATCGTCCTCGCGTTCGCGGCGGCGCTCGTCCTCCCCGCGCCGGCGATGGCGCAGGCCTATCCCGATCGCGCCATCACCATCGTCGTGCCCTTCCCGCCCGGCGGGCCGACCGACACGCTGGGCCGGCTCATCGGCGAGCGCATGGGCAGAGCGCTCGGCCAGTCGGTGGTGATCGACAATGCCTCGGGCGCCGGCGGCACCGTGGGCACCGCCAAGGTCTGGCGCGCCCCGGCAGACGGCTACACGCTCTGCGTCGGCCAGCTCAACAGCCACGTCTTCGGCCCGGCGGTCTATGCCATTCCTTACGACGTCGTGGGCGACTTCGAGCCGGTCGGCATGATCTCCATATCGGCCCTGATGCTGGTCGCGCGCGCCGGCCTGCCGGCCGGCAACCTCGCCGAGCTGATCGCTCTCTTGAAGGCCGATGCGCAACCCGCGACCTTCGCCACGGTAGGCGTCGGCAGTCCGGCGCATGTCTGGACCTTCGAGTTCACCCAGCGCACCGGCACACGCCTGCAGCTCATTCCCTATCGCGGCGCCGCTCCCGCGATACAGGACATGCTGGCCAACCGCATCGATCTCAGCGCGCTCGAGGCCTCGAACCTGCTGCCGCACGTGCGCGCCGGCAAGATGAAGGCGCTGGGCATCCTGAGCGCCGCGCGCTGGCGCATGGCGCCCGAGCTGGCGACCTTCGCCGAGCAGGGCTTCCCGGGCTACGAGATGCCGTTCTGGACCGGCCTGTTCGTGCGCAAGGGCACGCCGGCGGAGGCCATCAAGCGCCTGAACGCGGCGCTGGTCGAAAGCCTGGCCGATGCCGCGCTGGCGGGGCGTATCACCGATCTCGGCCAGGAGATCCCGCCGGCCGACCAGCAGACGCCGCAGGCGCTCGGCGCCCGCCACCGCGCCGACATCGAGAAGTGGTGGCCCCTGGTGAAGGCGGCGAACATCAAGGCCGACTAACCGCGCGGATCCGGCACGTTGAGGCCGAGCGCGGCGGCGAGATCGTGCACCAGCCGGCGCTCGCGGAAGCGCCAGCCGGCCGATGTTCGCACCACCACGTCCTGATAGGTGCCGGCGACCGAGGGGACCAGACCGGCGCCAGCGGCCTGCAGGACCACCAGGTAGCTGGTGCGCGCAGTGGCGCGATCGCCATCGAGGCGGATCAGGCTGTTCATGATGAAATGTTTGCGTCGGGGCTCAGCCGGGATGTTGCGCGCCATCAGCGCCGCGATCTCGGCCGGACCGCGCGCCTTCGAGTAGGGCGCGATCCATTCGCCGTCGTCGGTGAACAGCGCGCCGAGCTCGGCAAAGCGGAAGTCGTCCATCCGAAAGCAGTACTCGCTGAAGAGCTCGCGGATGGCTTCCTTGTCCTCGAGTGGCGTCGTCATTGAAAAGGTCCTCGAATGTCAAGACGTGTACGTCACAGTCGCCGTGTCCTTCGTGTGTAGACTTCTCCACCTGTTCTTCGCGGGGGCGAGACCATGGCGGGCAATCTTTGTTTCTTCTATGCGATCTTCAAGAAGCTGCAGTGCACGGCCGGCGGACAGTGGCAGACCAACTCCGAGCATTTCAATCCTGACACGACGGTGATGAGCGACCTTGCGGGCGGCTTCAGCCTGCGATCGATGACCGCCCTGTACGGCGGCATGTTCCAGCATCTTGGCCCCAACGCCGCCAGCTACAATTTCAACGGCACCAATTACAACGACATGAGCTACCCGCTGCCGGACGGCGTCACCGATCCGACGCTCAATCCGCTGTGGGTGCTGCTGAACGCCTCGATCGGGGCGAACAACGACGGGCAGAACGTGCCGACGACGGTGACGATCACCCCGCCGAACCAGCCGGCGCAGGTCTGGCCGACCATGCCGCAGCCGACACCGAGTCAGGCCAATCCCATGATCGGCAGTGCCGCCATGTACAAGGACTGGCTGTCGTTCAATCCGAAGAACGGCCCGCGGCTGATCGACAAGATGGCCGACTGGATCAAGGCCGGGAAACTGGAGGACTCGCCCAAGGGCGTCATCAGCTTCGATTCTCTGGCGGCCGCCGGGCCCGCCGCATTCCCCGGCATCCCGGCCAACAAGCAGGAGCCCATCCTGTTCGTCGCCAGCAAGAAGGGCGATGACGGGCGGCGCACCGGCGACGGCGACACCATGGACCCCGGCGCCAACGCGCTGGACAAATTCTGGACGACCGGACAGATCTTCCTGACCGACAACACCGGCGTGGTGCAATATCCCGCGGTATTGCCGCTCGGCACGGAGTATTACGCCGCCGTCGTGATCGGCAACTCCGGCACCGCCGGATCGGGCCGTGTGCAGGCGTCCAACCAGAAGATCTTCGTGACCGCCGATGCCTTGGCCTTCGGCACCACCGACAGCTTCAGCACATCGCTGCCGTCATTGTCGAACCTCGATATCAACGACAGCAATGCCAGCTACGAACAATTCTGGCTCGGTCCCAAGACCTACGACGTCGCGGGCTTCCGCTACGACGTCACCAAGGTGTTCAACGATCTCGCCAACCAGCTGACGTCCCACATGAACACCGGGCAGCTCTCGGCGCAGGACTGGCTGTTCGGACATCACTCCTGCATCAAGGTCAAGCTGACCGGCGGCGAGCCGTCACCGCTGCCGTTTCCGCCCCAGGCCGGCAAGCCCGCCACGCCCCAGTTCGACCGCCACCTCGCGCAACGCAACTTCAAGCCGTTCGGCATCGCGCTGGCCGGCGGCAACGGCATCCATTGGGCCAACGCGGTGATCTCCCAGGTCGGCGCCGGCCTGAACGGCCTCAGCCTGCAGCATTCCCTGCCGGCCGAAGCCTTCACCGTCTACCTCGGCATGCCGACACGCACCTTCGAGGCCTATGTCGGCGAACAGGGCTTGAGAGGCTGGGAGCTCGTGCGCGATGGCCGCCAGGGACCGCTCCGCAAGCCGTTCCCCGACTGCGTCGTGCTGCGCCAGACCGGCAAGGCCCAGGGCGACGGCGTTCATCTCCGCATCGCCGATCACCGGCGCGAGGCCTTTCTCGGCATGTCGCTCGGCATCGAATGGCAGGCCGCGAAACTGACGCGCCGCGAGGTGCCCGGCGAGATCGACGTCATACACCACGGACAGGACGGCACCGTCGCCGGCGGCTTCTCGCTGTGGCCGCTGGTCGATCGATCGAGCGTCGTCCATCGCATCGGGTGAGATGATAACCCTGTCAAATGTCACGCAGCCCGCACCAGACTTAGGGGCGCCCCCTTGCCGCGCACTTCCGACTCCTCGAATTCGGCGGCGGCGATGGCGCGGTCCAGGGCCGCGCGCAGCTCCTTGGCCGATTCGAGCGTGATCTCGACGCCGGCGCGGGCGCCGGCGCCCATGTCGGTGTTCATGAAGTCGAGCGTGATGACATCGCCCAGCAGCGCGTGACGGGCATGGTCGTAGGCCACCACGGCCTTGGTCAGCGGGAACCACTCGTCACCGCGCTTGGCCATGCCTTCGGCCTCGGTGACCTCGATGATGGAGGTGCACATGATCCGCCTCCTTACTTCTTCGCCAGATGCTTGCCGAAGAAAGCATGCACCTTGGCCCAGCCGTCCATGCACTGGTCGACCCGATAGAGCGGCCGATGCCAGTAGAAGAAGCCGTGGCCGGCGCCGTCGTAGCGGTGGAACTCGTAGTTCTTGCCGAGCTTCTTGAGCTCGGCCTCGTGCTGGTTGACCTGCTCAGGGCTGGGCGCGCGGTCATCGTTGCCGAACAGGCCGAGCAGCGGACAGGAGAGATCCTTGGTCATGTCGATCGGCGCCGTCGGCGTCTTGGCGTTGAGCTCCTCCTTGCCCATCACCACACGGCCGCCCCACAGGTCGACGCAGGCATCGACGTCCTTTTTCTGGCAGGCATAGATGTAGGCGTGGCGGCCACCCGAGCAGGAGCCGAACACGCCGACCTTGCCGTTGTGGTCGGGCTGCGCGCGCATCCACTGCACGGCGGCAGCGGTGTCGCCCACCATCTGGGCGTCGGCGATACCGCCCTCGGCGCGCACCTTGGCGGCGACGTCGTCGGGATTGTTCTGGCCGCCTTCGCGCTCATAGAGGTTGGCGCAGATTGCGAGATAGCCGTGGTGGGCGAAGCGCCGTGTCGTCTCGATGTAGAACTCGCTCCAGCCCGGCAGGTGGTGGATCAGCACGACACCCGGGAACGGCCCGGCGCCCTTGGGCTTGGCGACATAGGCGGTGATCGGCGTTCCCTTGTCGCCCTTGATGGTCACGTTCTCGCAGCTCATGCCTCGGTAAAAGAATGCCATCGTCGTCCTCCGGTGCTTCGTCGAGGCCGGGAGTATTCGACGCCGGGAGGGCGGGCGCAACCGGAGGCAGACATGCGAATTCATATTGGCCTGAGTGCGCCGAAGGACCTCATGCCCTCTCAAGGATCAGGGCGGCAGCGCGCGACCGCCATGAGGTCTCACCCAGGGGCCCAGTCCATCATCGGGACTTCGACCACGGCGAAATTTCACACAGGCAGGCGCATCTGCTTGCGCAGGCTTCTGTCGAACATCTCAGTGGGCGCGAATCGACGCAGCACACTCACCTGTCGCGCAACCTTGCCGGCGGTATAGCGGCGCCGCGGGCGCGCAGCAGTCGCGGCCAGGAGCACCGCATCAGCCACCACCTCTGGAGGATCGGCCGTGGTCATTGCATCCCGCACAAGCGCGCGGGCACCGGCCCGCGCCTGGTCGTACTCCTTCGACACCGAATCCGGCTCCAGCGCGTTCTGTTCGAAAACGCTCTGCGTGTAGGCCGGCTCGATCAACGAGACGCGGATATTGAAAGCGCGGACCTCGTGGTCCAGCGATTCCGAGTATCCTTCCAGCGCGTGCTTGGTTGCCGAGTAGTGAGCTGAGTATGGCGCGGGCACGAGGCCAAGCACGGAGCTGATATTGACGATGCGTCCCTCGCCGCGCCGGCGCATCGACGGCAACACGGCGTTGGTCATGCGCATGACGCCGAACAGATTGACGTCGAACAGGGCCTGAACCTGTCCGATCGAGGACTCCTCGGCGCCGCCCAGCAGACCGATGCCGGCGTTGTTGACCAGGACGTCGATCCGCCCGGTCTCCGACAACACGCTCGCAACCAGGGCCTTTACCGCCTCGTCGTCCCGGACGTCGCACGCCAACATGGATATCCGATTCGAGCCCTTGGCGGTCGCCCGGCGACTTGTGCCGAAGACGGTGAATCCGGCCCGGGCTAGGGCCTCGGCGCTGGCCCGGCCGATGCCCGTGGAAGCTCCGGTCACGATCGCGATCTTTTCTGAATACGCGCCCATTTGATGCTCCAAATGCTTATTGACTTATGATCATACTTCTATAGTATGATCATAATTCAAAATAGGCAAGCCGAAAAAACCATGCGCTATGAAAAGGGACGGAAGGAGACATCGCGCCGCCGGATCGTGGAGGTCGCGGCCGAGCGGTTCCGGAATGACGGCATCGCCGCCTCCGGACTCGCCGGCATCATGAGCGAGGCCGGGCTGACGAACGGGGCTTTCTATCCGCACTTTCCGTCAAAGGCGGCGCTTGTGCGTGAAAGCCTAGCGGCTGCTCTCGACGACCAGTTGAGCCAAATGCAGAAACTGCTCGCAGACGGCGTGGAGACCGCCATCGCAGCCTATCTATCGCCAGAGCATCGGGACAACCCGGGACAAGGCTGCGCAGCCGCGGCGCTGTTGCCGGAGATCGCGCGTGAGCCGGCCGAGACGCGCGGTCTCTATGCCCAGCGCCTTCTCGCCATGGTGCGCCATATAGCGTCGGCGTTGCCGCCATTGACCGAGGATCCGGAAGGAGTGGCCCTCGCAGTCTATGCAACGCTCATCGGCACGCTCCAGCTCGCCCGCGCCGCGCAAGGAACGGCATTGTCAGATCGCATCCTGGAGGCAGGCGCGGAAGCGGCGCGAGCGCTGGTCCAGCCCCGTCCAGGCAAAACTCGGCGTCGCCTCCGATCTTCTTAGCGACAACGTCCTGGGGCCGTGAAGCGAGAGATGGTGACCGGGAGCGAAAGCGAGGCATCATGAAGGCATTCGTTGTCGACCGTTACGGGCGCAAGCAGAGCCTGCGGTTTGGTGAAATGCCGACCCCCGAGCTGCGCGACGACGACATCCTGGTCCGGGTGCACGCCGCCGGTGTAAACCCCCTGGATTCCAAGATCAGGGATGGAGAGTTCAAGCTCATCCTGCCCTATCGCTTGCCACTCATCCTCGGAAACGACGTGGCCGGGGTCGTGATCCAGGTCGGCGCCCGGGTGGGGCGATTCAAGGTCGGCGACGAAGTCTATGCGCGACCGCATCACGACCGCATCGGCACGTTCGCGGAATTCATCGCCATGAATGAGGGCGATGCGGCCATCAAGCCGAGGAAGCTGACCATGGAAGAAGCGGCTTCCATCCCCTTGGTCGGTCTCACCGCCTGGCAGGTGCTGATCGAACGGGCGCATCTGAAGGCGGGACAGAAGGTCCTGATCCACGCCGGTGCCGGTGGCGTCGGAACGTTTGCCATTCAGCTGGCGAAGCAGTTCGGTGCGTTCGTTGCGACGACGACGAGCGCGGCCAACTTCGATCTGGTGAAACGCCTCGGAGCAGATGTCGTGCTCGACTACAAGAAGGACGATTTCGCGAAAGTCCTGCGCAACTATGACATCGTCCTGAACAGCCTGGGCAAGGAAACCCTGGAAGAGTCCTTGAAGGTTCTGAAACCAGGCGGACAGCTCATCTCGATCTCCGGCCCGCCCGATCCCGGGTTCGCAAGAGATCTCGGAATGAGTTGGATGGTGAGGCAAGTCACGCGCTTGCTGAGCCATCGAATCAGAAGAATGGCAAAACGCCGATACGTGCACTATTCATTTCTGTTCATGAGAGCCGACGGCGAGCAACTGCACAAGATCAGCTCGCTTGTCGATGCCGGCATCGTCCGTCCGGTTGTGGATCGGGTCTTTCCCTTCGAAGCGACCAACGAGGCGTTGGCTTACGTCGAAACCGGCCGGACCAAAGGCAAGGTCGTCGTCAAGGTCAGGTAACACTGGACGACCAACACTGGGCGACGCCTAGTCAACCGCCATGCCCTTGTCGGCCAGCTCCTTGCGCGCAGTCTCATTCTTGGTGAGTCGCTCGAGCCCCATGCCGCGCAGCACGTTGGGCGCCTTGGTGAACTGGATGTTGTCGTAGCCCACGATCTCGATGCGATTGCCCCAGGGATCGAGGAAATCGAGGAAGCGACCGGGCAGCACCTTCACGCCGGCCGCCTTCAGCGCCTCGCGCGCCGCCTCCTTGTCGTCGACCACCAGGCCGAAATGGCGGCCGTCATCGGGCGCCTGCTTGCGGCCTTTCTGCAAAGCGATGAACTGGTCGCCGAGATCGATGAACGCCATGCTGGCGCTCTTGCCGCGCAATTCGAAGGTGAACAGGCGGCCATAGAAGGCCAGCGCCTCCTCGATGTCGCCGACTTCCAGCGCCACATGGTTGAAGCCCACGACACGCGGTCTCTTCGCATCTGCCATCGCCAGCTCCTCTGCTGTTGCCGAAGAGGTGGGAAGGGCTGCCATCAGGCGCAAGCAAAAAGGGCCGGCAATCCGCCGGCCCTTTTCCCTTCGGCTGCTACGGCTTTACTTGGCCGCCTGCACCATGATCTCGACCTTGAGCGCGGGGTTGGCGAGCTTGGCCTCGACCGTGGCGCGCGCCGGTGACGAGCCGGGGGCGACCCAGGCGTCCCACACCTCGTTCATCTGGCTCCAGGTGCCGATGTCGGTCAGCCAGATGTTGGCCGACAGGATCTTCGACTTGTCGGTGCCGGCGTCCTTCAGGAACTTGTCGATCTTGTCCAGGATCTGCTTGGTTTGGCCCTTGACGTCGGCCTTGGTGTCGTCGGCGGTGAGGCCGGCGAGATAGACCGTGTTGCCATGGACCACGGCGCTCGACATGCGCGGACCGGCGTTGATGCGCTGGATGCTCATTATTGCTCTCCTCTTCAAAAACGGCGCCGACCTTAGAGCAGTTTCCCCTCAGGTGGAACCAAGCAAACCTTGGCCTTACACTGACGAAAAGGAGGGGAAATGAGCCGGGAAGTCCGCGGAATGCTCATTGGTCTCTGCATCGTGATCCTCGCGGTGGCGGCGTACTTCCTGAAGGACAAGCCTACGAGCACGCCTGGCGTGGCACCAACGACGCAACGCACCTCACCATAGCTGCTAGACGACGTCGCCGGTCGCGATCAGTGCACCCTGTTCGCGCAGGATGCGACGCACCCGATCACCATCCACCTTGCCCTGATCCGCAAGCAATGCCGCCGCGACGCCCGCCGCCTGACCCGTCGCAAACGCAGTGCCCATCACGCGCAAGCTGGCGCCGGCCTCGCGATCGGCGTCGACGACGCGGCCGGCGGCGAACAGGTTGGGCGTGTCCTTGGCTGTGAGGCAGCGCAGCGGAATCTCGTAGGCGGTCTTGTCGGGGGGATAGATGAAGCTGCTCTGCATCGTCTTGCGGTCATGCCATTCGACGCCCCAGGCGCCGAGCGCGATGCCGTCGGGCTGCCGCCGGCCTTCGACCACGTCCTGCCAGGGCAAGCGATAGGCCGCCTCGATGTGGCGCGCCTCGCGCGTGCCGAACTCGGGGCCGGTCGAGGCAAGGTAAGCGTTGGCGCAGCCCGGCAGGCTCCTGATGATATCAAGATAGGCCCAGGCCTGTTGCCGGCCGCGGCGCTCGGCAGCGCTCTGGCTCGCCGCGTCGCGCGGATCGTAGTCCTCCGAGGCGAGATAGCAGACGACGTCACCCGAGATCGGCAGGCGCGTCAGCACGCTGCGGTCCTTGCTGAACGGACCGCGTCCGGCGGCGCGGGCGGCATGCACCGCAGCCGTGAGCTGGTCGGCGGTCACGACGACGTCGCGCGGGATGCCACCGAAGCGCGTGGCCAATGTGCCGAGATTCACCGCGCCATCATTGCCATAGCGGGTGGCCGCTCCCGCGAAGGCCGCGAGATCGCCCTCGCCGCTGGCATCGACGAAGGCGTGGGCGGCGACGGTGTGTCGGCCACCGTGGTCCTGCCAGGAGACGTCGACGATGCGTCCATCCTCGCGCGTAGCGCCGCAGACAAAGGCGTTCAGGAGTACGGTGACGCCCGCATCGGCAGCGAGCTGATCGAGCACCAGCTTGACGGCCTCGGGATCGAACACGACGAAGACGCCGCGATGGCGCTGCGGTCCGGTGACGGCGCCCAGCCGGCGCAGACCTTGCATGACTTCCTCTGCGACACCCATCACGGCGCGCTTCGGCTCGTCGGCCAGGGTGTAGAGCCCGCAATAGGTCAACACGTTGCGCAGCGTCGACGCACCGCCGAGGCAGGATCCTCTCTCCAGCAGGATCGTCCGGGCGCCGCAGCGCGCCGCCGCGATCGCGGCCGCCGTACCGGCGCTGCCGCCACCGACGACGGCGACGTCGTATTGGTCATCCCTCATGCTCATCCTCTTCCGGACCGCGCGCGTCCAAGGTCGCGGTAAACCGCGACCCACTCGCTCATTGCCGGGAGCGCGCCACTCCAGTGGCGCTCATGGGCTCTGTGATCAACAAAAGATGCGCCACTGGAGTGGCGCGCTCCCGGCAAAGACAATGAGAGGACGTAGAGGCACTAGATCGCCGCCACGACCATGATCTCGACCTTCATCTTCGGGTCGCTCAGCCGCGCCTGAACGGTGGCACGCGCCGGAGCCTGGCCGGGCACGACCCACGCGTCCCACACCGCGTTCATGGCGGCGAAGTCCGCGATGTCGCTGAGCCAGATCACGGCCGACAGGATCCTGGTCTTGTCGCTGCCGCCCTTCTTCAGGAGCGCGTCGATCTCGGCCAGCGCCTGCTTCACCTGGCCGGTGATGTCGGCCGAGACATCCTCGGGGATCATGCCCGAAAGGTACATGCGATCGCCCAGGATCGTTGCCTCGCTCAGCCGCGGGCCGGGATCGATATGGCGAACGCTCATTGTCTCATCTCCTTCGACATTTGCGGCACGGACTTCCGCTCCGCAGGACGGCTCGGTCCTGAGCTTCTACCACCCACGGCCGGGCTTTCGCGATAAAGTCCGATCGGGAGGTGATGCATGACTGACGAGGAGGCCGGCCGCGTCCGCGATTTCGTGGGCTACGGGCGCAATCCGCCCGATCCCAAGTGGCCGGGCGGCGCCCACGTGGCGGTCAATTTCGTCATCAACTACGAGGAAGGCGGCGAGCGCTCGGTGCCCGACGGCGATGCCGCGAGCGAAACCGGCCTGACCGAGGGCTCGACGGCGAGCTTCGCCGGCCGCGACCTCGGCGCGGAGAGCATGTTCGAGTACGGTAGCCGCGCCGGCTTCTGGCGGCTGCACCGCCTGTTCACCAAGCGCAAGCTGCCGTGCACGGTGTTCGCCATCGCCCGCGCGCTCGAGCGCAATCCCGAGGCCTGCGCCGCCATGCGCGAGGCGGGCTGGGACGTGGCCGGTCACGGCTACAAGTGGGAGATGCACGCCACCATGGCGCCCGACTACGAGAAGAAACAGATCGAGCTGGCGACCGAGAGCATCACGCGCACCATCGGCACGCGGCCGGCCGGCTGGTACAGCCGCTACGCGCCCTCGATGCAGACGCGCAACCTGCTGCTCGATGCGGGCTACGAGTACGACAGCGACACCTACGACGACGAGCTGCCGTACTGGCTCAGGGTCGGCCAGCGGACCCAGCTGATCGTGCCCTACTCGATCACCCACAACGACGTGCGGTTCCCGCGGCAGGGCATGACCTCGGGCGACGAGTACTTCGCCTACATGAAGAACGCCGTGCAGTGCGTGTTGGAAGAGGATCCGCCGCGCATGCTGAGTTTCGGCCTGCACAACCGCATCATCGGCCATCCCGGCCGCGCGCTGGGTCTCGCCCGCCTGCTCGACTGGCTCACCGACCAGCCGCGCGTCTGGGTGACCCGCCGCATCGACATCGCGCGGCACTGGCGGCAGGTGCATCCTGCGCCGGGAACGTGAATGAAGTGAAACATCGCACTCGTTTCATGTTCCTCTCCCCCTTGGGGGAGAGGTTAGGTGAGGGGGTGCAATGGGAGACGATGTCTCCGGCATCACCCCCTCACCCAGCCTCTCCCCCAAGGGGGAGAGGAGCATGAGTCGTAAGTCGCAAAAGTTGCGGAAAGAGGAACCAGTCATGACCATCCGCCGCCCGCTCGACGGCTTTCTCGTCCTCGATCTCGGGCAGATCTACAACGGCCCCTATTGCGGCCTGACGCTGGGCTTCATGGGCGCGCGCGTGCTCAAGATCGAGCCGCCCGAGGGCGACGTCGTGCGCCGGCGCAAGCGCGAGGTCGAGCCGTGGCCGCTGGTCATGCTGAACTCCAACAAGGAGTCGGTGGTGCTCGACCTCAAGCAGCCGCGCGGCAAGCAGATCTTCCTCGAGCTGGTCGCCAAGGCCGACGTGCTGATCGAGAACTTCGCGGCCGGCGTCATGGACCGGCTGGGGCTGGGCTACGACGTGCTGAGCAAGGTCAATCCGCGCCTGGTCTATGGCGGCAGCTCGGGCTACGGGCTCGACGGTCCCTATCGCGATCTCGCCGCCATGGACGTCACGGTGCAGGCGATGACCGGCATCATGAACTCGACCGGCCAGCCCGACGGCCCGCCGACCAAGGCCGGCGCCGCGGTGTGCGACTTCCTGGCCGGCATCCATCTCTGCGCCGGCATTCTGGGCGCGCTGGTGCAGCGCGAGCGCACGGGCAAGGGCCAGCGCGTCGAGGTCGCCATGCACGAGGCCGGCACGATCGCGCTGGCCTCGGCGCTG
>Ga0065178_100726_pt1 | contig 23172 bp, 25 predicted proteins | sample FECB22metaG_FD_59210 | JGI IMG/M metagenome (GOLD analysis project Ga0065178, IMG submission 59210) | Cyanobacterial communities from the Joint Genome Institute, California, USA - FECB-22 (version 2) (version 2) | ecosystem: Environmental > Aquatic > Thermal springs > Hot (42-90C) > Microbial...
GGTCTTCTGCTGGATGATGCGCCGGCCTGGATCGCTGGCGGCGTTACGCTTCACCAGGCTTGGCGAATAGAGCGTGCCGCCATTGATCACCGCGGACGCGCCGGTCGCCAGGTGCAGCGGCGTCACCGAGATGCCGTGACCGAAGGCGATGGTCATGGTGTTAATCTTCATCCAGTGCCGCGGATAGAGCGGCGCCGCCACCTCGGTCAGTTGGGTGGTAAGCGGCTTCAGGAAACCGATCTTCTCGAAGAAGGCACGCTGGGTGTCGCTGCCCATCTCCACTGCCATCTTGGCCGAAGCAATGTTGGACGAAAACTTGAACAGCTCGGGAACCGTCAGCGGCCGGCGCTGGGCATGGTCGTCGTTGATGGTGAAGCGGTCGATCTTGATCGGCGAGGTGGCGTCGAACACCGAGCTCAGTGTCACCCTGCCGGTGTCGAGGGCCATCGCGGTGTTGAAGATCTTGAAGGTCGAGCCCTGCTCGTAGACACCCAGCGTGGCGCGGTTGAACAGCGCCTCGTTGGTGATGGTCTTGGCCGAGTTGGGATCGTAGGTCGGCAGCGAGGCCATGGCGAGAACCTCGCCGTTGGTCGCATCCATGACGATGGCGGTGGCGCCGATTGCCTTGAACTTCTCGGCCGCACGCGCGATCTCGCGCTCGACCAGGCGCTGCAGGCGGAGGTCGATCGCGAGCTGCAGCGGTTCGCCGCTCTGCAGCTGCTGGTCGAAGTAACGCTCCACGCCCGCCAGGCCGGCATTGTCGACGCTGGCATAGCCCAGGACATGCGCCGCCGCCGTGCCCTGCGGATAGATGCGGCGCTCCTCAGCCTGGAACTCGAGGCCCGGGATGCCGAGCCGGTTGACGCGGTCATGCTCGCGCGGGCTGAGGCCGCGCTTGATCCAGACGAAGGTCTTGTCCTCTTCGAGCTTGGCCTTGATGTCCTCGTATTTCAGGTCGGGCAGCGCCGAGGCGATCTTTTTGGCCGCATCCTGCGGGTCGAGCAGCAGGCGCGGATTGACGAAGGCTGACATCACCGGGATCGATGTCGCGAGCACTGCGCCGTTGCGGTCGACGATGTCGGCACGCTCCGACTGGATCGAGCCGCCGCGGGCGGCGACGCGCTGCGTCGGCTCCGCGCCGTCGCGCAGCAGCGAGACGTAGCCCATGCGCAAGCCGACGGCCACGAACACCATGGCGAACAGCGCCGAAGTGACGACCAGGCGCTGCCGGGCGGTCTCCTGGGCATCGCCCTTGAGCCGCTCCTGCGCCGATCCGTAACGCGCGCCGGCCGCCGCGTTTGCCGCGGCGGCCGGTTCGGGCGAGGCAGACTTGCGCCACAGCTTCATCGACGGTCCTTCTCGTTTCGCGAAAGGATCTCATCGATGGAGACCGCGGCGCTCTGGCCGTCGCCAACCGGACCCGCTGTAGCCGGCTCTTGGATTGTGGCCGGTCGAGGGGGCGTCGAGGGTCCGGTCGTACGCCCTGGAGGGGGTGCGGAGGCCGGCGAGGGGCTGCCGGCCTCCGCTGCGACGCGTCCACCACCGGGCAAAGTCGACGAGGGGACGTCGTTGCCCGTTCGTGGGGGGGAAGGGAGTGGTGGATCGCGTCGCGGGGGCTGTAAAACGGGTTGTTGCAGGGAATCGAGCCGCACGACCTGCTTGATCGAGGTCGGCTCGAGCTTGAGATGCTTGATCGCGAGCTTCTCGATGCGCTCGGATTCGTTGAGATGAGCCCATTCGACCCGCAGGATGTGCGTGGCCTGCTGGCTCTCGATGATCTTCTGGTTGGTGCGGTCGATCTTCTCCTCGAGGTCCTGCACCTTGTACTTGACGGTGAAGAGACCGATCGCAGTGGCGACCGCGGCGAGCGACCAGAACACGAGTCCGCGATGGATCATGCGCGGCCTCCTACCTTCTCGGCGACGCGCAGCCGCGCGGAACGCGCGCGCGGATTGGCGGCGATCTCGGCAGCGGATGGCGTCACCGGCTTGCGCGAGAGATCGCGCAGGACCGGAGCCGCCGCTTGGGCACGTGGCGGCGCATGGCGCGACGGTGCCGGCGTGCGACCGGCGCGGCTGCGGACGAACTCCTTGACCTGGCGGTCCTCGAGCGAATGGAACGACACCACGGCCATCCGTCCGCCCCGCGCCAGCACCTGTTCGGCGGCGGCGAGGCCGCGCTCGAGCTCGCCCATCTCGTCGTTCACGGCGATGCGCAGCGCCTGGAAGGTGCGGGTCGCGGGATCGCTTTCGTCGCGACCCTGCGGGCCGACCGCGCGACGCACGATCTCGGCCAGCTCGCCGGTCGTCTCGATGCGCTTCTGCTTGCGCGCCTCGACGATGGCGCGGGCAACGCGACGGCTGCGGCGCTCCTCGCCGTAGCGGAAGATGATGTCGGCAAGCTGCGATTCGTCGGCGTCGTTCACCAGATCGGCGGCCGACAAGCCGTTCTTCTCCATGCGCATGTCGAGCGGACCCGACGCGCGGAAGGAAAAGCCGCGGTCGGCCTGGTCGAACTGCATGGACGACACGCCGAGATCGAGCGCCACGCCGTCGACGTCCTCGACGCCTTCGGCCGACAGCAGCTCCACCATGTCGCCGAAGCGGCCTTCGATCAGGCGCAGCCGCGGCGCATAGCGCTCGGCCAGTGCCCGGCCGGCGGCGATGGCGTCAGGATCGCGGTCGATGGCGATGACGCGGCAGTCGGCGCGATCGAGCATGGCCGTCGTGTAGCCGCCGGCGCCGAAAGTGCCGTCGACATAGCGGCCGCCGTCGCGCGGCCGCAGCGCATCGACGACTTCGGCCAGTAGAACGGGGATGTGACGCTCGCTCATGCGTCCGTCCCCAGGCCGCGCACGAACGCCGCCATCTTGTCGCGATCGGAATCGCGGCGCTGCTGCCAGCGGCCCGGATTCCACAGCTGGAACTTGTCGCCTTTGCCGACCAGCATCACGCCGTCGGAGACCTCGAGCACGCCGGCGAACTCGGCCGGCAGCGAGAAGCGGCCGTCCGGCTCCATGGCGATGGTGCGGGCCGAAGCCGAGAGGTAGCCCGCGGGGTCGAACGCCTCGTCGTCGAGGGCGACCTTGAGCGCGCCCTTCGGCCCCAACGCCTCGGCGCGCAGGCGCTCCAGCATGGCATCGAACCCCGCTCGGGAGTTGCCGTTCACGACGCCAGGCAGGTTGGGCGAGTGATAGAGCACGAAGGCACCACGATCGTCGGCAGGCAGCTCGTCGCGAAAAGCCGCGGGCAACAAAACCCGGCCTTTTTTGTCGAGCTTGATCAGGATTTCGGACCGAAACGCCACCGGCCCAGTCCCCCTGCACTCCCCGCGGCCGGTGCCCCACGCCCCGGCCTGTTCTACGGGATGTTATGGGATAGCATGGGAATTTCAGGGAAGCAATGCAGAAGCGCAAGAATCCACAAGGAATCTGAAGAGCTTAGGCACCAAATCTATTGTCTCCTTGTCGTTGGAAACCGCAACAGGTTGATTCGGAGACGCTGCAACGGCGTCCCAGAGGGGTTTCGGACACCCAGGCCGGGGGCAGCCGCCTGCCTGGTACGGGGGTCGCGCCATTCATGCGAATAATAACTTACGTTCCGTGTTTTTTCAATAACTAACGTTGCATACATGGCGTTTCGTTTTGGCGAGTTTTTGCGCTCCATAGAGGGCCAGACATAGAGCCCGCTACCCGCCACGGTACTATTGCTTGAGCACCGAAGTGTGGGTGCAAGCAATGCCGTCATCTCCCTTGGAAGGCGGAGATACAGGTCAGACGGCCTGTAAGCCGGGTTCTGTCCTCGCCTTTCGGCGATGGATGGCCATTCCTCTGGGACGCCCGTTGCCGAGCGCCTCGCGCGACCGACCCGGGCGGCGACGCGGAAACACCGCTGCCGGTCGCCCGGCGTGCCGCCCCTATTTGGTCTTGCTCCCGGTGGGGTTTGCCGTGCCGCTCCCGTTGCCGGTCGCGCGGTGGGCTCTTACCCCACCGTTTCACCCTTGCCGCCCGGCGAGCCGGGAGGCGGTCTGTTCTCTGTGGCACTTTCCCTGGGGTCGCCCCCGCCGGCCGTTAGCCGGCACCGTGTCTCCGTGGAGCCCGGACTTTCCTCACCCCTCGCGGAGTGCAGCCATCCGGCCGTCTGACCTGAGGCGCTTAGCTAGGCCTGGTGCCCCACCTGGTCAAGCAGGTCGGCCAGCAGGGCCCGGGTCTCGGCGTCGGCCACGCCATCGGCTCGGGACGGGCGAAAGTGGCGCTGGAAGGAGGACACGATGTCGGTCGCCGTCACATCCGCTGCCGGCGGCGAGTAGCCGAAGAGCTGCAGTTCGGCCTGGAGATCGCCTTCGATGGGCCGTGCGTTGGGTCGCGGCCAGAGACCGATGCCCGTCGCCGCCAGCTCCGCCCAAGGGAAGCGCAAGCCAGGATCGACCTTGCGCACCGGCGCGATGTCGGAATGGCCCACGACATTGCGCGGCACGATCGCGGGATGGCGGCCGACGATGTCGTGGCAAAGCTCGGTGAGGGCCGCGATCTGCGCGTCGGGATAGTCATGGCGATCGCCGTGCAGGTTCACGATCTCGATGCCGATCGAGGTGCCGTTCAAGGCATCGCGGCCGCGCCAGTGCGAGCGGCCGGCATGCCAAGCGACGCGGCCCTCGGGCACAAGGCGGTAGACCGCGCCATCCTCGGCGAGGACATAGTGCGCGCTGACGCGATTGGCGCGCTTGCCGTCGCGCAGGACCTGCAGTGATTCGTCGAGCGGCAGCTCGGTGTAGTGCAACACCAGCACATCGACTTCCGACTGCCGCGCCGCATGGTTGGGCGACGGGAGATCGACGATCTTCACGCAGGCCAAGTCAGGCAGGGACCAGACCGCGCTCGCGGCGCAGCCGGTCGTAGGCGTCGTTGATCAGGGCGAGCTTGCGATTGGCGACGGCGATCGCTTCCTCGGGCAGTCCCTCGGCGATCAGTCGATCAGGATGGTGAGCCTTGACCTGGCGTAGCCACGCCTCGCGGATCTCCTCGTCGGTCGCCAGCGGATCAATGCCGAGGATGATGCAGGGCTCGCACTCGATAACGCCCATCGCCGCCGCCTTGGCGCGCTCGAAGCGGTTGCTATCGAGCCCGAAGATGCGGGCGACCTCGGCGAGGTATTCGGCCTCCGGCACGTCGATCTGGCCGTCGGCCTTGGCGATGTCGAACAGGCCTTCGAGCACGTTCTCGAGGATCTCCGGGGCGTCGGGGAACAGCGCCGCGAGTTGCCGGGCGTAGGTCTCGAACCCCGCCACGTCACGCTTGGCGAGGTTGAAGAAACGCTCGACGTTCCTCTCCTGGCCCGGCGGCACTCGGAAGAAATTGCGGAACGCCTCGATCTCGACTTCGGACACCTTGCCGTCGGCGCCCGCCATCTTGGCGCCGAGCGCTATGACGCCGATGGTGAAGGCCATCTCGCGCAGCCCGGGATGCGTGCCGTCATCCTCGGGCGGCGTGGCGAGGCCAAGCAGCGTGGCCAGCGATTCGCCGCTGGCCAGCCGCGTCGCGCCCTCGACGATGCGGTCCCAGATCTTCATGCCGCCCCGCTACGCGTTCCCGCTCACAGGATCAAGACGCCGATCGCCACGCCGACCAGCAGAACGAGTGCAAGTCGGCGATAGAATGTCTCGCTGGCCAGCGGGAACAACTTCGTCCCCAGGACACCGCCCAGGATCACGGCAGGCGCAAGGAACGCCGCCAGCACGCCGGTGTTCCAGCCGATCAGGCCGCGCGTCGCAAAGACGACGAACGATACGAGATCGACGAACACGAAATAGGTCGTGAGGTTGGCGCGCACGCGCGCCGCGGCTTCCTCCCCGGCCAGGTAATAAAAGGCAATCGGCGGACCGGCCATGCCGGCGAGGCCATTGAGGAAGCCGCTGCTCACCCCCGCCGCCACCGTGGTCGCCGCTCGCGGCTTGCCGCTGTAGCGCCAGCCGCTGGCCAACAGCGCGACGGCTGCCAGCACGATGGCCGAGATCGCCCAGCGCATCGGTTCGGGCCTCGACCAGGTGAGAAGGAAGTTGCCGAAGGGAACGCCGACGGCGGCCGCCGCCAGCATCAGGCCAATGCGCCGCCAGTCGACCAGGCGCACGACACCCGGCACGACCGGCACGGCGACGACGATCTCCAGCAGCAGGCAGAGGGCCACGCCGACGGCCGGTCCGTAAATCGCCGAGAAGATCGGGGTCATGACCATGGCGGCGCCAAATCCGGCGAATCCACGCACCATTCCGGCAATGCAGGCGACGACGGCACAGATCAGGAAGGAAGGAGCGAGAAGGTCGGGCACCCTGCCTCTATCTCGCCCCGATGTCAGGGAATGGCAGCATCCCGCCAGCTGTAGCATTGCCGGTTCACAGGCCGAGCATCATATAATGCAGGCCATGCCCTCAAAGAATCTCGCGGTGTCGACCGTCCCGCTCCATATGCCGTATGTGCAGCGGCGGCCGGAGCTTACCGATGTCGCCGCCAGGCCCTTCAAGCTGGTGTCGGACTACAAGCCGGCCGGTGACCAGCCCGAGGCGATCCGCCAGCTCATCGCGGGCGTCACGGAGGGCGAGCGCGACCAGGTGCTGCTGGGCGTCACCGGTTCGGGCAAGACCTTCACCATGGCCAACGTCATCGCCTCGCAGGGCCGGCCCTCGCTGGTGCTGGCGCCCAACAAGACCCTGGCCGCCCAGCTCTATGGCGAGATGAAGGGCTTCTTCCCGGAGAACGCGGTCGAATACTTCGTGTCGTACTACGACTACTACCAGCCCGAAGCCTACGTGCCGCGCACCGACACCTATATCGAGAAGGATTCGTCGATCAACGAGCAGATCGACCGCATGCGCCATTCGGCGACGCGCGCCTTGATGGAGCGCGACGACGTGATCATCGTCGCCTCGGTGTCGTGCATCTACGGCATCGGTCCGCTCGAGAATTACCAGACGATGACCTTTCGGCTGCACAAGGGCCAGAAGCTTGACCGCACCACCCTGCTGCGCCGCTTCGTCGAGCAGCAATACAAGCGCAACGACAACGCCTTCCAGCGCGGCACCTTCCGGGTGCGCGGCGACACCGTCGACCTGTTCCCGGCGCACTACGAGGACAAGGCCTGGCGCATCGAGATGTTCGGCGACGAGATCGAATCGATCGTGGAGTTCGATCCGCTGACCGGCGAGAAGACGGCGACTCTCGGCGACATCGTGGTCTATGCCAACAGCCACTACGTGACGCCGCGGCCGACGATGCAGAAGGCCATCGAGCAGATCAAAACCGATCTCAAGCAGCGGCTCGACGAGTTCAACCGTGCCGGCCGTCTCCTGGAGGCGCAGCGGCTCGAGCAGCGCACGCTGTTCGACATCGAGATGCTGGAGACCACCGGCTCCTGCGCTGGCATCGAGAACTACTCGCGCTATCTCACCGGCCGCCGGCCGGGCGACCCCCCGCCGACGCTGTTCGAGTACTTCCCCGAGAACTCGCTGCTGATTGTCGACGAAAGCCACGTCACGGTGCCGCAGATCGGCGGCATGTTCCGTGGCGACTTCAATCGCAAGAGCGTGCTCGCCGAGTTCGGCTTCCGCCTGCCCTCGGCGATCGACAACCGGCCGCTCAAGTTCGAGGAATGGGACACGCTCAGGCCGCAGACGACCTTCGTCAGCGCCACGCCCGGTCCGTGGGAGATGGAGCGCACCCAGGGCATCTTCATCGAGCAGGTGATCCGGCCGACCGGCCTGATCGATCCGACGGTGATCGTGCGGCCGGTCGAGAAGCAGGTCGACGACCTGATCGCCGAGTGCCGCGACTGCGCCAAGAAAGGCCAGCGCGTGCTGGTGACGGTACTGACCAAGCGCATGGCCGAGGACCTCGTGGAGTACATGCACGAGGCCGGCATCCGTTGCCGCTACCTGCATTCGGACATCGACACGCTGGAGCGCATCGAGATCATCCGCGACCTCCGGCTCGGCGCCTTCGACGTGCTGGTCGGCATCAACCTCCTGCGCGAGGGCCTCGATATCCCCGAATGCGCCCTGGTGGCGATCCTCGACGCCGACAAGGAAGGCTTCCTGCGCTCGCCGACCTCGCTGGTGCAGACCATCGGCCGCGCCGCACGCAATGTCGACGGCCGGGTCATCCTCTACGCCGACAAGATGACCGATTCGATCAAGTACGCCATGGCGGAGACCGATCGACGGCGCGCCAAGCAGATGGCCTACAACAAGGAGCACGGCATCACACCGGCTTCGGTGCGCAAGAACATCGCCGAGATCCTGCAGTCGACCGCCGAGCGCGACCACTACACGATCGATACCGGCGTGTCGGGCGACGTCCACCTGATCGGCCACAATCTGCGCAGCCATATCGCCGAGCTGGAGAAGCGCATGCGCGATGCCGCCGCCAACCTCGAGTTCGAGGAGGCCGCGCGCATCCGCGACGAGATCCGCCGCCTGGAGGCCAACGAGCTCGAGCTGCCCGGCCAGGCCGCCAGCGCCAATGTCGGCGTGCATCTTGGCAAGATGCAGCACAGCCGCGTCTTCCGCGGCGTGCGCACCGGGTCGGGTGGTCGCGGCAAGCAGGCCCGGCGCAGCGGGCGCTAAATCTTCTGGACCGCGAGCCTCCGGCTCGCTCAGAATCATGAGCGAGCCGGAGGCTCGCGGTCCGGGGGAGCATGAGCATGAAACTACGGATGTTTGCGGCACTGCTGGCGCTGATCATCGCCAGCGGGGCCGCAGCCCAAACGCGCGAGCAAGTCATCCACATTCCCGGCCCCGGCGGCGCCACATTGGTTGCAACGGTCATACGTCCCCCGGGCGAGGACAAGAAGCCTCTCGTGGTCATCAACCACGGCTCTCCCGCCGATGGCTCGCAGCGCGCCAAAATGCAGCCGCCACGTTACAATGGCCTGTCGTCGTGGTTTGTGTCGCGCGGCTATGTCGTCGCCCTGCCGCTGCGGCGTGGCTACGGCGCGAGTGGTGGCGGCTGGGCGGAAGCCTATGGCTCCTGCGCCAATCCCGACTACTACACCGCCGGCCTGCAAGGCGCCGCCGACATCAAGGCAACGCTCGACTACATGCGCAGCCAGCCCTACGTCGCGCCTGATCGTTCCATCATCGTCGGTCAGTCGGCCGGCGGGTGGGCCACCGTCGCTTTCTCCAGCCAGAATCCAGCGAACGTCGCGGGCATGATCGACTTCGCCGGTGGCCGCGGCGGCCACCAACCGTTGCCCGGGGGCGGCACGGGCAACTGCACGCCTGACGCGCTGGTGACGGCGGCGGGCAAGTACGGCTCGACCGCGCGCGTGCCGATTCTCTGGATCTTCACCGCCAACGACAGCTTCTTCGAGCCCAAGCTCGCCAAGCGCATGTTCGATGCCTACAACGCCGCCGGTGGCAAGGGCACGTTCCGGCCGCAGGGCGCCTTCAGCAGCGACGGCCACAACCTTGGCAGCAGCGACAGTGGCGTCGCCATCTGGCAGGGCCCGGTGAGCGAATTCCTCGCAACCCTCAAGTGAGCGGTCAGGCCTCGGGCGTAAGCGCGCTTTCGTGCCAGCGCCGCAGAGCCAAGTGGCTGAGCAGCGAAAGCAGCAGGAAGATCGCAATGCCGCTTGCCGAGATCAGGACCAGCGCAGCGAACATGCGTGGGATCTTGAGCTGGTAGCCCGACTCGAGGATGCGCCAGGCCAGCCCCGACGCATTGCCGCCGGTTCCGGCAACGAACTCCGCCACCACCGCGCCGATCAGCGCCAGTCCGCCCGAGATGCGCAAGCCCCCCAGGAAATAGGGCAAGGCCGCCGGCAGACGGAGATCGACCAGCGTGCGCCAGCGACCGGCGCCGTAGAGCCGAAAGAGGTCGAGCAGGTTCGAATCGACCGAGCGCAGGCCGAGAATGGTGTTGGACAGGATGGGGAAGAACGCCACCAGCCAGGCGCAGATCAGCAGCGACAGCTCGACATTGTTGGCCCAGATGATGATCAAGGGCGCAATGGCGACGATCGGCGTCACCTGCAGGATGATGGCGTAGGGGAACAGGGACAGCTCGATCCAGCGCGACAGCGAGAACAGGATGGCGAGCAGGCCACCGACCACGACCGCGGCCGCCAGTGCCTCGAGGGTGATGCGCAGCGTGACCAGCAGCGAGGGCTCGAGCGTGCCCCAGTCGGCGACCAGGGCCTGCGCCACCGCGAACGGACCCGGCAAGATGTAAGGCGGGATGTCCGCCGCGCGCACGACGCCCTCCCACAGGGCAAGCATCAGGACTCCCAGCACCAGCGGCGCAATCACTTTTGCGCCGGTCATGCGGCCATCGCCTCGCCGAGCCGGGTCGAGGCCTGGCGGCACCACGCGGCATACTCCGCTGACGTGCGGAAAGCCGCACTGCGTGGATAGGGCGCCGTCACCGAGAGCTCAGCCGAAACGCGACCCGGCCGCGCCGCCATGATCACGATACGCTGCGAGAGGAACACCGATTCGAACACCGAGTGCGTGACGAAGACCACCGTGACGCCGGTGCGCTGCCAGAGCTCGAGCAGGTCGTCATTGAGCCGGTGGCGGGTGATCTCGTCGAGGGCGGCGAACGGTTCGTCCATCAGCAGCAGGCTCGGCGCCACGACCAGCGCCCGGGCCAGCGACACCCGCATCTTCATGCCGCCCGACAGCTCGCGCGGCCACACACGCTCGAAGCCCTTGAGGCCGACATGGTGCAGCGCTTCGGCGGCGCGCGCTTCCCGTTCGCTCCTGGCCAGGCCGCGCAGCTTCAGTGGCAGGGCAACATTGGCAAGCGCGGTCGCCCACGGCATCAGGGTGGGCTCCTGGAAGACGAAACCGAGATCCCCCCTGCCTTCTTCGTCGGCCCATTGGATCATGCCGTCGGTCGGTTCGGCGAGGCCCGCGATCAGACGCAGCAGGGTGGACTTGCCGCAGCCCGAGGGGCCGAGCACGCTCAGGAACTCGCCCGACTGCACGTCGAGCGAAACGTCGGCGAGGGCTTTTACGCCGTTGGCAAAGACCTTGGAGACACCGCGAACGCCGACCAGCCTCATTCAGGGGGCCGCATTCAGGCCGCTGGCAGCGTCAGGTCGAGCGTGGCCGTCCACACCGGCATCGGCAAGCTGTCGCGCGCCGCGAGATTGGCCGGCAGCTGGCTGCGCTCGGCCACCTTCTTGAACGGCAGCACCAGGCCGGCGCGCACGCCGAACACGGCGTCGCCGTCGAGATACTTGTCGTCCTCGGGGAAAAACTCGGTGATCAGCGGCTTATGGCCCGGCGCATTGATGATCATGTGGAGGTGCGCCGGCCGCCAGGCGTTGCGACCGAGGGCGCGCAGCATGTCGCCCGCCGGGCCGTCGTCGGGCACGGTGTAGGCGATCGGCCGCACGGTCGAATAGGCGAAGGTGCCGTCGTCGGCGATCTTGAGCTGGCCGTGATAGTTGGTCGGCGAGTTCTTCGGGTCCTGCTGGGAATAGAGCCCGTTGCCGCCGTTCTGCCAAAGCTGCAGCATCGCGCCCTTGGCCGGCGCGCCTTTGTGGTCGCGGATGCGGCCACTCACCACCAGCGGCTCGCCGACCTGGCCCTTCCACAGATCGCCGCCATTCGGCAGCTCGGGCGCATTCTCGATCAGGAACGGTCCCAGCACCGAGGATTGCGTGCCGGTGGTCGCCGCATTGATCATATCGACCAGGGAGGAGACGCCCAGCAGGTCGGAGAACAGGATGTACTCATTGCGTTTGTCGTCGGTGAACTTGGTGGCGCGCGTCAGGGCGTCGATCGCCGCCATCCATTCGGCCTGGGTCACCTTGTTGTCGCGCACGAAGCTGTGCAGGTGGCCGGCGAGGCTCACCAGCAGCGTGCGCGTGCGCTCGGACGGTGCATTCTTGGCGTAGTCGGCAAAAGCCTGCGTAATGCTGGTCGGCGTCAGGTTGCGCATGAAGAAGCTCCTCCAGAGACGACCGTCTAGCGGGCCGCCCTCAGGAGCGCATCGTAGTCGGCGCGCAGCAGCGCGAACAGCAGATGGTCGGCCCATTGGCCGTTGATCCGGAGATACTGGCGCGCCAGACCCTCCTCATGGAACCCGACCTTGGCCAGCACCGCCTTGGACGGTTCGTTGTGCGGCAGACAGGCCGCCTCGAGGCGGTGCAGCCGGAGGTCGTCGAAGACGAAGGGCAGCGTCGCGCGTAACGCATCGGTCATCAGACCCTGGCCCGCGTACGGCTGGCCCATCCAGTAGCCCACCGAGGCCGCCTGGGCGACGCCGCGGCGGACATTGCTGAGGTTGATGCCGCCGGCGAGCCGCCGGCCCTCGTTGGTAAAGACGAACAGGCTGTAGGCCTCGCCCGAGCGCCACTCCCGGGCCTGCTGGCGCAGGCGGCGCCGGTAGTGGTCCCGGCCCAGCGAATCCTCCGGCCAGGTCGGTTCCCAGGGTGTGAGAAAGGCCCGGCTGCGGGCCCGCAATTCCGCCCATTCGGCCCAATCGTCCATGGTCGGAGCGCGTAAAAACACGCGCCGACCGGCGATCCGGGTCATCCCCGACAGCGACAACGGGACATCGGCAAAGCGGAACATCTTGGTCTATACTAATCCAGCTTTGGAATTGTTACATGTTTTCCGAGGCTTGACGTAGGAAATTGAGACCCTCCGCCGCGCGTGGCGAGCCAAAAGTCGCGCCTTGAATGCGTCCGAACGTGATATGAAATACCCCCTCCTTCACGGAGATATCCCGCCAGGAAGGCCATGGAAACAGACTCGAACACAAACGTCGGCCACAAGGGCCGGTTCTATCTGACCAAGCACATCTGGGTTCCGCAGGAGCCCATCGAGAACTTCAATCTCAAGATGTCGGATATGATCCTGCGGCGCATGCCCAAGCTGCCGCTGGGTGGCGAGGACGCGCTCCGGGTCTTCCCGGTGCTGGCCGAGCTCAAGAAGAGCCACGACAAGATCAAGTCTGATCTGCAGTACCTCCTCAGCCATCACGAGGAAATTCCGGCGCTGCACGAGGTCCATCCGCGCGACCTGTTCGTGCCCGGCCGCGCCTGGCGCACCTTCCTGCTGAAGATCTGGGGCCACGAGGTCAAGGAGAACACCGCCGCGGTGCCCGACACCTACGAGGCGATCCAGCGCATTCCGGGCGTGCACACCGCACTGTTCAGCATCCTTGCCGGCGGTGCGGAGATCGAGCCCCATCGCGGCTCGGCGGCGGGCGTCATCCGCTTCCACTATCCGCTGATCGTGCCGAAAGAGCCCGAGAAGTGCTGGATCGAGATCGGCGGCCATCACTTCTTCTGGCAGGAAGGCGAGCCGTTGGTGTTCGACGATACGCGCGAGCACTGGGTCAAGAACCAGACCGACGAGACGCGCGTGGTGCTGATCATCGACTTCAACGCTGACATGCCCTTCCCGGTGAACCTCTACACGTCTCTGCGCTACAACCTCATCCGCCGCAGCGCCGAGGTCATGGCCGTGAGAGAGCGCGCCGCCATTGGCGTGCCGCCGCGTAACCCGCCGCCGCCCCAGGTCTCGCAGGGCCTGATCAGCATGGCGAGCCACACGACGTCGCCGGTCACCATCGACCGCAAGTAGGTTGGAGGAGTTGGCAGCGATTTCCTGAACATTGAATCGCTGCAATCCCCTCGACCGGGGCGATTCGAGGGGCCATTTCCTCGGCATGATCGATCGTCTGTTGGACTTATTGGCTGGCCGCGGCGAGTGGGCCTCGGAGAAGCGCGTCAACGATCTGCCGTTGGCGGTCGCCGCCCTGCTGGTCGAACTGGCGCGCATGGACGACAAGGTCGATGCCGGCGAGCGACGTACGATCGAGCAACTGCTCGCCCGCATGTTCAGCCTCGCCCCCCAGAGCGCGCAATCGCTCGTCGAGCGCGCTGATCGCGAGATGCAACGCTCCACGCAGTACTTCCCCTTCACCCAGGAGATCTGCCGGCACTCCAGCCCCGAGATGCGGGTGCAGATCATCGAGATGCTGTGGACGGTCGCTTACGCCGACGGCGCACTCAATCCGGACGAGGATGCCCTGATCCGCCAGATCGCCGGCCTGATCCAGGTCTCCGACTGGGATCGTGGCGCCGCGCGCAAGAGGGCTCTGGAGAAGCTGGCGAACAACGAGGGCGAGCAGGAACGGCGCTCTTCTCATACTCCTCTCCCCCTTGGGGGAGAGGCTGGGTGAGGGGGTGATGCCGGAGGCAACCTTCGCGTTGCACCCCCTCACCTAACCTCTCCCCCAAGGGAGAGAGGAACATGATCGTTACGCCGCCAAGCGGGCGGCGATCTTGTCCAGAGATTCCAGTTCATCGATCGGACCCAGCGCGGCCAGCGTCAGCTCGCCCTGCAGCAGCCGGCGGGCAACACGGCGCACGGCCTCCTGATCGACCGCTTCGATCCGGGCCACGATCTCGGCGTAGGGAATCGGCCGGCCGTGCACGATCAGATGGCGGGCCGCCTGCTCCGCGCGAGAACCGCTCGATTCCAGCGCCATCAGCGTGCCGGCCTTGATCTGGTTGCGCGCGCGCACCAGCTCGGCCTCAGTGAGCGTACCGTCGACGCCCGCGAACTCCTCGCACACTGCCGGGACCAGCTCGGCGAGATCGTCCTCGCCGGTGCCGGCATAGATGCCGAACAGGCCGCCATCGGCGAAAGCGGTGTTGAAGCAATGGATGCCGTAGACCAGGCCGCGCTCCTCGCGGATGCGCTGGAACAGGCGCGAGGACATGCCGCCGCCGAACAGCGTCGAATAGACGGCGAGCGCGAAGTAGTCGGGATCGCGATAGCCGATGCCCTGACAGCCCAGCACCAGGTGGGCCTGCTCCAGCACGCGCGCCTCGCGGCCATCGCCGCCGACGTAGGCAAGCGGCACCGGCGGGGCTGCGTTGGCCGGCGTGCGCGGCACCGAGCCGAAGTGCTTGTCGGCAAGATCGAGGATCTGCTGGTGCTCGACGCGACCGGCCGCCGCCAGCACCATGTTCGAGGCAGTGTAGTGGCGCGCCAGGAAGGCGAAGAGATCGTCGCGGCCGATCGCCTCGACCGTGGCGGCGGTGCCCAGCACCGGACGGCCGAGCGGCTGGCCCGGGAACGCAGTCTCCTGGAACTGGTCGAAGATCACGTCGTCGGGCGTGTCGAGCGCCTGGCCGATCTCCTGCAGGATGACGCCGCGCTCGCGCTGCAGCTCGTCGGGGTCGAACACCGAGTTGCGCAGGATGTCTGAGACCATCTCGACGCCCAGCGCCACGTCCTCCTTCAGGACGGAGGCGTGATAGGCCGTGATCTCGCGGCCGGTATAGGCGTTGAGGCTGCCGCCGACATTCTCGATCTCCTCGGCGATGGCGCGGGCCGAGCGCGTGCGCGTGCCCTTGAAGGCCATGTGCTCCAGCATGTGGGCCATGCCGTTGAGCTCGGCCGCTTCGTGGCGTGTGCCGCAGGCGACCCAGATGCCGAGGGTGGCCGATTCGACCTCGGGCATGGCGTCGGTGGCGACGCGCAGTCCGTTGGAGAGAGTCGTAACCTTGACGTTGCTCATGACAGTCCTTTAACGCCTCAACGCCCGCGAAGGTGCCGCCGTCGCCATACGCTGATCGATCAGGTCCTTCAGCGCCGCGATGTCGTTGCGCAGGCCGTCGACCCGCTCGGTGCGATCCATCAGGTCGGCCAGCCGCTGGGGCAACGCCGGCCGCTCGCCTGTCGCCTTCTGCACCGCATCGGGGAACTTGGCGGGATGCGCCGTCGACAGAACGACCATCGGCACTTTGTCGTCGCGCCGGTGCTGTTGCGCCACGGCGTAGCCCACGGCGGTGTGCGGATCGAGCGTCTCGCCGAAGCGCTTGCGACAATCGGCGATGGCGGCGAGCGTGCCAGGCTCGTCGAGACGGCCGGCGTCGAACAGCTCGCGCACGCCGCCCAGCGCGTTGGCGCCGACCTTGAGCGTGCCGGTGCTGCGGAAGGTCGCCATCGCCTCGGCCAGCGCCCTGCCGTCGCGGCCGTAGAGATCGAACAGCAGGCGCTCGAAGTTGCTCGAGATCTGGATGTCCATGCTGGGACTATAAGTGGGCACGACGCCCGCCATCGTCATTGCCCCGGTCTCGAAAAAACGCGCCAGGATGTCGTTGCTGTTGGTCGCCACCACGAAGTGCGAGATCGGCAGGCCCATGCGCTGGGCGGCGTAGCCGGCATAGACGTTGCCGAAATTGCCCGTCGGCACCGTGAAGGCGACCGGCCGGTCGGGCGCGCCGAGCCTCACCGCGGCCCAGAAGTAATAGACGATCTGCGCCATGACGCGCGCGAAGTTGATCGAGTTCACCGCCGTCAGCGCATGGCGGTCGCGGAAAGCGAGATCGTTGAAGCAGGCCTTGGCGAGGTCCTGGCAGTCGTCGAAGGTGCCGTCGACCACGACGTTGTGCACGTTGGGCGCCAGCACCGTCGTCATCTGGCGGCGCTGCACCTCGCTGACGCGGCCGCGCGGGAACAGCATGAAGATGTCGATGGTCTTGCGGTCGCGCACCGCCTCGATTGCGGCCGAGCCGGTGTCGCCCGAGGTCGCGCCGACGATGGTCGCGTGCTGGCGTCGCTCCGTCAGCTTGCGGTCGAGCATGCGACCGAGCAGCTGCAATGCCACGTCCTTGAAGGCGAGCGTCGGGCCGTGGAACAGCTCGAGCAGGTGCAGGCCGGTGTCCCCCAGCGGCTTCAGCGGCAGCACGTCGGGCGCGTCGAACGAGGCATAGGCCTCGCCGATCAGGCGACGGAAGGTCGCCTCGTCGAAGGTGTCGCCGACGAAGGGCCGCATCACGCGATAGGCGACCTCGACGTAAGGCAGCCCCTTGAGGGCCGCGATCTCGGCCTTGGTGAAGTGCGGCCAGTCGGCCGGCAGGTAGAGGCCGCCGTCGCGGGCCAAGCCCGCCAGCATGACGTCCTCGAAGCCAAGCGGCTCGGGATTTCCCTGCGAGCCGTGGCGCGTGCTGATGTAGCGCAACGAAAGACTCCGACTAGGCAACCCTGTTAGGCCACTTGGCGACAGGCTGCGTGATCCTTGCGGACCCTCTTGGTCGAAGCGGGATGTTTCTCCAGCATCCGCGCCGGGCGCGTCGGACGCTTCACGAGATCACCACCGCAATTGGGGCAAAGACCGCCCAGCCGAGTTCGCGCGCAGTCGGCGCAGAACGTGCACTCGTAGGTGCAAATCAGCGCATCGGGCGCGCCGTTGGGCAGGTCCTTGTCGCAGCATTCGCAGTTGGGGCGGAGATCCAGCATGGCTCCCTCTTACGCCGACAGGTAGCGGGTTTCCAGATGCGCCTTGAAGGCGGCCGTACCCAGCCGCTCGCCGGTGGCGGCAGTCAGCACCTCGTCGGTGCTTTCGAGCGAGCCCTTGCCGTGCACATTGGCCCGCAACCAGTTGAGCAACGGCGCAAAATCGCCCTTGCCGATGGCCGCCATCAGTCCGGGTTCGGCCCGCTGGGCGGCGGCGAAGAGCTGAGCCGCGGCCAGCGCCCCCAGCGTATAGGTCGGAAAATAGCCCCAGCCGCCATCGGGCCAATGGATGTCCTGCAGGCAGCCCAGCGCATCGTCGGGCGGGACGATGCCCACAAGCTCGCGCATGCCGTCGTTCCAGGCGCCCGGCAGATCGGCGAGCGCGAGGTCGCCCGCCAGCATCGCCTTCTCCAGGCGATAGCGCAGCATGATGTGAAGCGGATACGTCACCTCGTCGGCATCGACGCGGATGTAACCCGGTGCCACGCGCGTATAGATCCGGTGGAGGTTCTCGGCCGTCCAGGCCGGCCCGCTCCTGCCGAAGGCGGCACGCATGCGCGGGGCGGCGAACTCAAGGAAGGCGTCGCTGCGGCAGGCCTGCATCTCCATCAGCAGCGACTGGCTTTCGTGCAGCGCCATGCCGCGCGCACTGCCGACCGGCTGGCGCCGCCAGTCGCGCGGCAGGCCGAGCTCATAGAGTCCGTGCCCCGTCTCGTGCAGCACGCCCATCAGGGCGCGCGCGAAGTCGGCTTCGTCGTAGCGCGTGGTGATGCGAACATCGTCGGCCGTGCCGCCGGTGAAGGGATGGGCGGACACGTCGAGCCGACCGTGGGTGAAATCGAAGCCGATGCGGCGGCACATCTCCTCGCCGAGCTTGCGCTGCTGCTCGACCGGGAACGGCCCGTCGAGCTCCAGTGGCTTGCCGGCACGCGCCTGGCGCTCCATGACGCGGCCTAGAAGTTCCGGCAGGAAAGCGCGCAATTCGCCGAACAGCTGGTCGATGCGCGCCGAGCGGCCGCCCGGCTCGAACTCGTCGAGCAGGGCGTCGTAGAGAGAGGTCCCCAGCGCCGCCGCCTTGGCTTCGGCGACACGGCGCATGATGGTCAGCACCTCGCCGAGCGTCGGCAGCAGCGCCTTGAAGTCGGCCTTCTTCCTGGCCTCGCGCCAGACCATCTCGCAGGCCGACGTCGCTCTGGTGCGCGCCTCGACCAGGTCGGCCGGCAGCGCGCTCTCGTGCACCCACAGGCGCCGCATCTCGCGCAGGTTGGCGGCGCGCCAGCGGTCGAGCGCCTTGGCCCCCTCCTCCGCCCGTGACAGCAGCTCGGGCATGTCCGGCGCCGAGATCATGCCGTGGGCGATCACGCCCAGCGTCGCCAGCTGGTCGGCGCGATCGTCGCTGGCGCCCGACGGCATCATCGCCGAGCGGTCCCAGTTCAGGATCGAGCTGGCACGGTTGACGGCGCTCAGCCGCGCGAACCGGCGCTCGAGCTCGGCATAGGGATCGTTGGCGATCATGTCTTGACCTTGGTGTGGCCGGCGATGGTGAGCCGGCCGTTTTCCCAGTGATAGGCGAGATAGACGCCGGCCAGCGCCAGCGCGAGCAGGAACCAGGTGATGGCGTACTGCAGATGGTCGTTGGGGATGTCGAGTCGGGTCTGGCCGCCGATCGGCACGCCGCCGGGATTGCGCGCCGCGTCGGCCTCGAGGAAGAAGGCGTCGAGCTTGGGATCGGGCTTGCCGCCCGCCATGCTGCGCATCAGCGGCACGTCGACATGGAACCACACGTTCTTGTCCGGCACGTTTTCGGGCGCAAATTGGCGGCGTTCCTGGTTGCGTCGCACGATGCCGGTCAGCTCGACGCGACTGCTGAGTTGGCCCTCGGCGCGCTTCGCCGGGTCCTTCTTCTCCTGCGGGACCCAGCCGCGGTCGAACAGCACGATGCGGCCATCGTCGGTGCGCAGTGGCGTCACGACCTGCAGGCCGACCGTGTTCTTGAGGCTGCGCGCAGCGAGGTAGAACTCCTTGTCGTTCAGGAACCTGCCGGCGAGAGTCACGCGGCCGTACTCCTGGCGCAGCGGATCGCCGCGCAGCAGCTCGTCGAGGGTGATCGGCGCGGCGGCCTGGTTGACCTCGATGCGATGCAGGATGTCGCGCTTCCACTCGCGGCGCTCCATCTGCCACACGGCGAGCCCCAGCGAGACGATGAAAATCGGCAGCGAAATGAGCGTGGGCCAGAGCGCAGGGCGCAGGCGGATCATGATGGCTGCCCTACTCGCCGAGCTCGGTCGAGCGGTGAGTGTATTGCTGCACGATAAGCCACGCCTTCAGCACGCGCAGCATCCAGACGGCGAGGCCGACGGTGAGCGGTCCCCAGATCAGGACATGCAGCCACCACGGCGGCTCGAACCGGAACTCGACCCAGAAAACCAGGATCATGACGATGGCGCCCAGGCCCAGAATGACGAGCACGGCCGGCCCGTCGCCGGCGTCGTTGCCGCGCAGGTCGAGGCCGCATTCCGAGCAGCGCTCGACGACATTGAGTACCCCGCCGAACAGCCTGCCGCGTCCGCAGCGCGGGCAGGCGCCGCGCAGGGCGACGTCGAGGGGCGATTGGCGCGGCCAGTCGGACATCACGTGCTCCCAAAAGGAGAACCGCCGGGGAGCGCCCGGCGGTTTGTTTATATCCTCCCCAGCGCAGCTGGGGAGGTGTCACCGTCATACGGTGACGGAGGGGTCATGGGCATCATCGTGGGTGCTCATGACCCCTCCGCCCCTTCGGGGCACCTCCCCAACTTCGTTAGGGAGGAAAGCTCGGCTCAGTGGAGAGCGATCGGCGCCTTGCCCGAGCCCCACCAGTAGATGCAGAAGAACAGGAACAGCCACACCACGTCGACGAAGTGCCAGTACCAGGCGGCCGCCTCGAAGCCGAAATGCTGGTTCGGCTTGAACTGGCCGGCCATGGCGCGGAACAGGCAGACCAGCAGGAAGGTCGTGCCGACCAGCACGTGGAAGCCGTGGAAGCCGGTCGCCATGAAGAAGGTCGACGAGTAGATGTTCTCGCGGAAGCTGAACGGGGCGTTGATGTACTCGTAGGCCTGGATGCTGGTGAAGCAGATGCCGAGGATCACCGTCAGCGTAAGCCCGCGCACCGCGTCGCGCTTGTTGCCCTCGAGGATCGCGTGATGCGCCCAGGTCACCGTGGTGCCCGAGAGCAGCAGGATCAGCGTGTTCATGAACGGCAGGTCGAACGGGGCGATGACGCTGACGCCCTTGGGCGGCCACACCCCGCCGGTCGCCTCGGCGCGGACCGGCATCTCCGGCGAGCCGGGGAACAGCGCGGAGTCGAAGAAGGCCCAGAAGAAGGCGGCGAAGAACAGCACTTCCGAGGCGATGAACAGGATCATGCCGTAGCGCAGGCCGAGCTGGACGACGGCGGTGTGGTACTTGCGCGATTCGACGATGACGTCGCTCCACCACCAGAACATCACCGCCAGGATCAGCAGCAGGCCGGGGGCGATCACCCACCACTCGACCTTCTTGACGATGCCCTGCACGCCGGTGCCGAGCATGTCGGGATGCATGCCGAGAGCGGCACCGATCGCCAGCAGGAAGGCGCCGACCGCGCCCAGCGCCGGCCACGGGCTGGGATCGACCAGGTGATAGGGATGCTTGGGAGTGCCGTCGGCCATGTTCATCCACCCTTTCCGGTCGCCCCGGCAGGAACGCTGCCGAGCAAGGTCTTCGCCCGCTCCGTCTTGGCCTCGAAGAAAGTGTACGAGAGCGTGATGGTGCGGACGTTGTCGTAGCGCCGATCCTTGTCCATCTCGGGATCGACGAAGAACACCACGGGCAAGTCGGCCGACTGCCCCGGCATCAGCAACTGCTCGGTGAAGCAGAAGCATTGCAGCTTGTTGAACCACGCCCCGGCATGCTCGGGCGTGACGTTGTAGGTCGAGGTGCCGACGATCGGTCGCTGCGAGAGGTTGGTGACGCGGTAGTGGACGAGCTTCTCCTCGCCCAGCTTCACCTTGACCTCGCGTTGAAGCGGCGTGAAACGCCACGGCAGATTGGCATCGGTGTTGGAATCGAAGCGCACGTTGACGGTGCGCGACAGGACCGGGCGCTTCCCTTCCTGCGCAATCTGCGGCGTGCCGCCAAAGCCGGTGGCGCGGCAGAACATGTCGTAGAGCGGCGAGGCGGCATAGGCGAGCGCCAGCATGCCGCCGACGACGGCGACCAGGGTCCAGGCGGTGCGGGCGTTCTTGGTCCCGCTCATTGCTGCGGTCCCATGCGCACGATGGTGAGCACGAAGAAGACCACGACCAGCACCAGCAGGAAGCCGGCCACGACCAGGTTCTTGCCGCGCTGGCGGCGGTGCATGTCGGAGTCGCCGGGGCGGTTGTCGGCCATGATGTCGCTCATCCGACCAGCATCCGGTCGATGGGAAGCGTGGCGAACAGCGCGGCGAGATAGATCAGCGAGAAGCGGAACATGCGCTTGGCCGGCGCGTGCGCGGTCTCGTCGTCGGCCGCGCGCCACACCGTCACCGCGTGCCCGACGAAGGCGAGGCCCAGAAACAGAGCCACCGCGCCGTAGAGCCAGCCGACCGCGCCCATCAAGGTCGGCACCAGCGCCACCGGCAGCAGGATCAGCGTGTAGACCAGCATCTGGCGCTTGGTCTCGCGCGCGCCCGCGACCACCGGCAGCATGGGCACGCCGGCGCGGCGATAGTCGTCGCTGCGATAGAGCGCCAGCGCCCAGAAGTGCGGCGGCGTCCACAGGAAGATCAGGCCGAACAAGGCGATGCTGATCGCCGATAGGTCGCCAGTGACAGCAGCCCAGCCGATCATCGGCGGGAAGGCGCCGGCGGCGCCGCCGATCACGATGTTCTGCGGCGTGCGCCGCTTCAGCCAGATCGTGTAGATGAAGACGTAGAACAGGATCGCGGCGGCGAGCAGCGCGGCGGCGGCGAAGTTCGTCGACACCGCCATCAGCAGCACCGAGAAGATCGACAGCAGGACGCCGAGCGCCAGCGCGTCGTCCGGCACGACACGGCCGGCCGGCAACGGCCGGTTGGCGGTGCGCGCCATCAGGGCATCGAGGTCGCGCTCGTACCACATGTTGATGCAGCCGGCGGCGCCCGAACCCAGCGCGATCGCCAGCACGGCGAGCGCCGCCATGAACGGATGCAGATGGCCCGGCGCGATCACGACGCCGACGAAGCCGGTGAACACGACCAGCGACATCACCCGGGGTTTCAGCAGGTCGACATAGTCGCGCACGCTTGCCCGCGCCGCCTTGTCGAATGCCCTCAGTGTGTTTGCCGTGTCGCTCATTGCTCAATCAAGGTGAAGGCGCCGAGTGGCGCCTTCGCTCCAATCCTAGTGATGTGCCGTCGGGGAGATGTGCGGCAGTTCCTCGAAGGTATGGAACGGCGGCGGCGAGGCCACCGTCCATTCCAGGGTCGTGGCGCCGTCGCCCCAGTAGTTGGCGCCGACCCGCTTGCCGGCCAGCATTCCGCCGAACACGACGAAGATCAGCCAGAAGATGGTCGAGCCGAACGAGATGAAGGCGCCGATCGAGGAGATGTAGTTCCAGTGCGCCATCGCGTCGGGATAGTCGACGTAGTGGCGCGGCATGCCGGCGAGGCCGCTGAAGTGCATCGGGAAGAACGTCAGGTTGACGCCGATGAAGGTCGTCCAGAAGTGGATCTGGGCCGCCCACTCCGGATACTGCCGGCCGGTCATCTTGCCGAACCAGTAATAGAAGCCGGCGAACATGCCGAACACCGCGCCGAGCGACAGCACGTAGTGGAAGTGCGCGATCACATAGTAGGAGTTGTGCAGCGAGTAATCGACGCCGGCATTGGCCAGCACGACGCCGGTCACCCCGCCCACCGTGAACAGGAAGATG
>Ga0065178_100765_pt1 | contig 21635 bp, 17 predicted proteins | sample FECB22metaG_FD_59210 | JGI IMG/M metagenome (GOLD analysis project Ga0065178, IMG submission 59210) | Cyanobacterial communities from the Joint Genome Institute, California, USA - FECB-22 (version 2) (version 2) | ecosystem: Environmental > Aquatic > Thermal springs > Hot (42-90C) > Microbial...
CGCCATGCTCGCCGAAGCCGATGCCGGGCGAGACCGCGACATTGGCCTGGGTCAGCAGGAGCTTGGAGAAGGCAAGCGAGCCCAGCTCGGCGAAGTCCTTCGGCAATGGCGCCCAGGCGAACATGCTGGCCGACGGCGACGGCAACTGCCACCCGGCGGACGCCAGGCCCTCGATCAGGACGTCGCGCCGCTCCTTGTAAGTGTTGCGCGCCTCGACGATGCAGTCCTGCGGCCCGTTGAGCGCCGCTGTCGCCGCCACCTGGATCGGCGTGAAGGCGCCATAGTCGAGGTACGACTTGATGCGGGTCAGTGCGTGGATCAGCGTCTTGTTGCCGGCGGCAAAGCCGATGCGCCAGCCCGCCATCGAGTAGGTCTTGCTCATCGAGGTGAACTCGACGGCGATGTCGCGCGCGCCCGGCACCTGCAGCACCGACGGCGGCGGCACGCCGTCGAAATAGATCTCGGCATAGGCGAGGTCCGACAGAATCCAGATGCCCTGGCGTTTGCAGAAATCGACGATCGCGGCATAGAACTCGAGATCGACGACCTGCGCCGTCGGGTTCGACGGATAGTTCAGCACCAGCGCGATCGGCTTGGGCACCGTGTGGCGCACCGCGCGCTCCAGCGCCGGCAGGAACTCCTCGAGCGAGGTGCTGCCCGGCACCGGGATATGGCGCACCGAGCCGCCGGCGATGATGAACCCGTAGGGATGGATGGGATAGCTGGGGTTGGGCACCAGCACGATGTCGCCCGGCGAGGTGATGGCCTGCGCGAGGTTGGCGAGGCCCTCCTTCGAGCCCAACGTGACGATGATCTCGCTCTCGGGATCGAGCTCGACGTTGAAGCGGCGCTGGTAGTAGGCCGCCTGCGCCTTGCGCAGGCCCGGAATGCCACGCGAGGCGGAGTAGCCGTGGGCGCGCGGATTGCCGGCGGCCTCGGCGAGCTTGGCGACGATATGCGGCGCGGTCGGCAGATCGGGATTGCCCATGCCGAGGTCGATCACGTCCTGGCCGGCGCCACGGGCCCGCGCCTTCATGGCGTTCACTTCCGCGAACACGTAGGGCGGCAGGCGCTTCAGCCGGTGGAATTCGGAATCGTCCATTGCTTTATTCCTTGGCGCTAGAAATCCAGGAAGATCTCGACGCGCCGGTTGGCGGTCTGGCCGCGCTCTGACGTGGTCTCCCACGCGGGTTCGGAATCGGATGCGGCCTCAGCGATGATGCGATCGCGCGGCACGCCGAGCCGGATCAGCTGATCGGCCACGATGAGCGCACGACGACGCGAGATGTCGTAGTTGTCGTTCGCGAGCTCGGCGGGCGATGACGAAAAGGCGTCCACGGCGGCATGGCCGACGATGCGGATCGTGGCGGCGTTGCCCTTCACGATCGCCGCCACCTTCGTCAGCACGGCATTGTCGTTGGCGTCGAGTTCGGCCGAGCCGCGATCGAACTGGATGATCGCGAGCTGCCGGCCCCTGTTTGCCGGAATCACGACGGACAGCGACGCCTGCGGTGCGGCCCCAGGAGGCGGCGGCGCAGCAGCGGCCATCTGAGCAGCCGGTGCCGGCGGCGCCCAGTTTGCCGGCGGCACGAACGCCTTGTTGGGGTCGATACGTTGCGCCTGCGGCGGTGGCGGCGCCACGGCCACCGCGGCCGGCGTTGGCGGCGGTGGCGGCGCGGCGGCGGCCGTCATCGTTGGGGCCGGTGGCGGCGTAGACGCAGGAGCCGGCGCCACATTAGCCGGAGCAACCGTGGCGGCGCTTTGGCCCGGCGGCGCCCAGCCTGGCGGTGGCACGAAAGCCTTGTTGGGATCGCCGCGCCGCCCCGGTGCGACAGCAACCGGCGCCGGAGCGGGCTCGGGCGGCGGTGGCGGGTTCACGGCGGAGAAGCTTGCCGCCGGCAGCGGCGCAGGCGCCGGTGGAGCAGGTGCTGGAACAGGTGCCGGCGGTGCGCTCGCCGCGGCGACAACGGGTTCTGCCTGGCCGGGCGGAGTCCAGCCCGGCGGCGGGACAAACGCCTTGTTGGGATCGCCAGACCGCGTCGGTGCGGCCGCAACGGGCCGAGGTGCCGGCACGGGCTCAGGGGCTGGTGCGACGACTGGTGGCGACTGCGGAGCCGGAGGCGGTGGTGGCGGCGGAGCGGGTGACGCCACTGGCGCCGGAGGTGGCGCGCTGGTCATGGCGGCCGTCGTCACTGCAGGCGCGGCGCTCGCCGTCGCGACTGCCGGTGTGGCCGTGACCGGCTCGGTGGCGCCTTGCGGCTGCCAGCCCGGCGGCGGCACGAACGCCTTGTTGGGATCACGCGGCCTGCTCACCGAGGCCTGCACGACTGCGGGCTGCACCATGGCCTGCTGCTGCGGCGGCTCAGGTGGCGGCGGCGGTGCCGCGCTTTGCGACTGCTGCGGTGGTGGCGGTGGCGGAGGCGCGGCGTTGATCGGTGCTGCAGGCGTGGGCGTGGCCGGCGGTGGCGCAGCGGGGCGCTCGGCAGGCGTCGGCTCGGGCGCAGGCGGTGCGCCTTCATTTAGTCTCTCGGGATTGCCCATCTGCGCTGACGACGGCCGTCCCGGCAGCCCTCCGGTGGTCGGCTGAATTTCCGGCTTGGGCTCCTTGGACTTGGCCTCCTTCTCGGCGGCGTCGCGCGCCTGGCGGTCCTCGCGTGCCTTGGCGTCACGCTCGGCGGCCTCCTTCTCGGCCTTCTCGCGCGCCGCCTTCTGGCCGCCCGTGCCTTTGACGAGGGAGCCGATCTGCGGCGTCTGTCCGCGCGTCTCGTCGACTGCCGCGACGCCCGGCTCGTATTGCCGATTCGGATTGCCCGAGGGCAGCGCACCACTCGCCGTTACGCCGCGGTCGGCGCCGGGGCGAAGCTTGGTGGTGCCCGCCGGTGGGCTGTCGCTGAACCAGCCGCAGCCCGACAGCAGGGTGAGCGTAGACACGCCAAGCAAGCCAAGCCATCGGCCCCTGCCCGTCACGTCCCTGTCCTCTGACATCCACACTTCCTTAAGGCGAACCCGGCCGCCCACGATCTGTAGCGGAGGCCGAGAGTAAAATTGACCCGTCTGTTGTCGCAGCCTACCTAATAAGGTGGAAAGCGGCGGCCTGGAGCCAGACGATACTAGGTATGGTACCGGGCCGCCGAAGCTATCGCAAGAAACGGCCCAAAGCCAATGATCGAGAAGGGGAAACGCATGTCGGAGTCGTCGACCCCACCGGGCGCCGCCGGGCCCTCCTCCGCCGAGGCCGAGCGGCTGAAGGACGCCTTCAAGGACATCGCCGAGCGCAGCCAGAAACTCCTCCAGGAGTTCAGCGAGCGCTACAAGGCCGACGGCCCGCAGCCGGTCGATCCGCTGCGCCTCACCCAGACCTTCATGGACTTCACCGCCAAGATGCTGGCCGACCCCAACCGGCTGCTGCAGGCGCAGATGGAGCTGTGGCAGCAGTACATGAAGCTGTGGCAGGTCACCGCCCAGCGCATGATGGGCCAGCAGGTCGCCCCCCTGGCCGAACCGGCCAAGGGCGACAAGCGCTTCGCCGATCCGGCGTGGAAGGATGAGATGGTCTTCGACTATCTCAAGCAGTCGTACCTGCTCACCGCGCGCTGGCTGCAGGACACCGTGAAGCAGGTCGAAGGCGTCGACGACAAGACGGCGAAGAAAGTCGACTTCTATACGCGCCAGTTCATCGACGCCATGTCGCCTTCCAACTTCGCGCTTACCAATCCCCAGGTCGTGAAGGCCACGGTCGAGAGCAAGGGCGAGAACCTGGTCAAGGGCCTGCAGAACCTCCTGACCGATCTCGAGCGCGGCAAGGGCAACCTCGCCATCCGCCAGACCGACATGAAGGCCTTCAAGGTCGGCGGCAATGTCGCGACCTCGCCGGGCAAGGTCGTCTACCAGAACAAGGTGATGCAGCTCCTGCAGTACGCGCCGGCCACCGAGCAGGTCTGGCAGATGCCGCTGCTGATCGTGCCGCCGTGGATCAACAAATTCTACATCCTCGACCTCAAGCCCGAGAACTCGTTCATCAAGTGGGCGACCGAGCAGGGCTACACGGTGTTCGTGATCTCGTGGGTCAATCCCGACGAGCAGCTGACCCAGCTGGTGTTCGAGGACTACATGAAGCTCGGGCCGCTGGCGGCGCTGGACGCCATCGAGCAGGCGACCGGCGAGAAGAAGGTGTCGGCGATCGGCTACTGCATCGGCGGCACGCTGATGGCGACGACGCTCGCCTACATGGCGGCGCGCGGCGATGACCGGATCGCGGCCTGCACCTTCTTTACCGCCCAGGTCGACTTCACCGAGCCGGGCGAGCTCGGCGTGTTCATCGACGAGGACCAGCTGGCCAGCGTCGAGCAGCTGATGAGCAAGAAGGGCTATCTCGAAGGTGCCGAGATGGCGACCACCTTCAACATGCTGCGCGCCAACGACCTCATCTGGTCGTTCGTGGTGAACAACTACCTGATGGGCAAGGACCCCTTCCCCTTCGATCTCTTGTTCTGGAACGCCGACGCCACGCGCATGCCGGCGGCCATGCACAGCTACTACCTCCGCAACATGTACCAGAAGAATCTGCTGGCGAAGCCGGGCGGGCTTACCATCGACAACGTGCCGATCGACCTCCGCAAGATCACCATCCCGGTCTACCTGCAGGCCGGCAAGGAGGACCACATTGCGCCGGCGAAATCGGTCTACAAGGCAACGCAGCTGTTCAGCGGGCCGGTGCGCTTCATGCTGGCGGGCTCGGGCCACATCGCGGGCGTCGTCAACCCGCCGCGCAACAAGAAGTACCAGCACTGGCTGAACGAGACGGCGAAGAATCCGTCGACGCTCGAGGAATGGCGGGCGGGCGCCCAGGAGTTCCCCGGCTCGTGGTGGAACGACTGGGACAAGTGGCTGTCGGCCAAGTCCGGGGCCAAGGTGCCGGCGCGCGTGCCCGGCACTGGCGGGCTGCCGGCGATCGAGGATGCGCCGGGGAGTTACGTGAAGGTGCGGACGATCGAGTGAGTCATGGTCTTCCGGACCCTTCGACAGGCTCAGGGCAGGCCGCGAGCCCTCTGCCCTGAGCGAAGCCGAAGGGTCCGGCTCGCTCTTGAGCTTGAGCGAGCCGGAGGCTCGCGGTCCAGAAGAGCACGAGGTCATCTTCCGGGAAGATAACCTACGTAATTAAAAAGATCAATAACAAATGACCAGAGTGCACTCCCGAATTATTGCGTGCCAGGGAGCGCGTTAATTCGCAGCTACTCCAATATCTGGTTATCCGGACGGCTCGCACCACCTACTGCTGGAAATATCGCTCGAGTTTATGCGCCGCATTTCAGGATGGCCGTCAGTGCCGCCACCAGCCGGCGGGTATCGTCCTCCGTCCCGACGGTGATGCGAAGCCAGGCGCCCGTTCGCGGTTTGTTGAAGTGCCTTACCAGGACCGCGCGCTGGCGCAGCGCCGAGGCCAGCTCCAGCCCGCCCCGCGCCGGGTGCCGCGCGAAGACGAAGTTCGTGGCTGATGGCAGGACGACGAAGCCCAGCCTCTCAAGCTCCCGCGCCATCGCCTCGCGTCCGGCGACGATCCGGGCGCAGGTCTCGCGGAAATAGGCATCGTCGCGTAGCGACGCGGTGGCGCCGGCCTGGGCGATGTGGCCGAGCGGATAGGAGTTGAAGCTGTCCTTCACGCGGGTGAGCGCCTCGATCAGCCCGGCGTCGCCCAACGCATAGCCGACGCGCAGACCGGCCAGCGCGCGCGACTTGGACATGGTCTGCACGACCAGCAGGTTGGGATGACGCGCGATCAACGGCACCGCGCTCTCGCCGCCGAAATCGACATATGCCTCATCGACCAGCACCGGGATGTCGCGATGCTCTTCGAGCAGCCGCGCGATCACCGCGCGCGGCAAGGCGATGCCGGTCGGAGCGTTGGGATTGGCGAACACGATCGCCCCCGCCTCGCGCCGGTAATCCTCGACGCGCAAGCGCAACTCGCTGTCCAACGGGACGGTCTCGTAAGCAACGCCGAATAACTGTGCCCACACCGGATAGAAGCTGTACGTGATATCGGGAAACAGCAGCGGCTTGGCCTGCTTCAGCAGCGCCACGAACGCATGGGCGATCACCTCGTCCGAACCGTTGCCGACGAACACCTGCTCGGGCCTGACGCCATGATGGTCGGCAAGCGCCTGGCGCAGCTCTGTCGCCTCGGGATCTGGATAGAGGCGCAGACCACCGGCCACCGCCTGCATCACCTCGACGGCGCGCGGCGAAGGCCCGAAGGGGCTCTCGTTGGTGTTGAGCTTCACCAGATCGGCGATGCGCGGCTGCTCGCCTGGCACATAGGGCGAAAGCTCGCGCGCGGTCTGGCTCCAGAACGGGTTCATCAGGCATCCGGTCGGTTGAGCGCCGGCTTATGCCATTGCTCGATCACAAGGTCGAGCGGCCGTTCAAGCCCACCTTGGCGTAATAGGCGTCCATGGCATTTATGTCGCCCTTCTTGAAGAACGCGCCAACATAGCCGTCGGGCCGGACCAGCACGCAATCGCCAGGCGACAGGTCGTAGCCCTCGCGCACATGGCCATGCACGTCGACGATGTCGCCGCGCTCGCCGACCGAATGGATGACAAGCCCGGCGCGCGCAGGACCGAGCGCGCCCCGCTCGACGTCGTAGGCCAGCAACGACCAATGCGGTCCGCGGAACAGATCGAACAGACGCACAGGCTGACCGCCGGCGCCGCGACAGACGGCGTCAGGGGCACGCTGTCCCGCGCGGATCCGCCCGGAGCGTCCACGCAGGTCCAGCACGATCGGCGAGTCGAAGTAGCCGAGGTCGAGCTCCTGCGTATCGCGACCGCGACGTATCGGGCCGCCTTCGCGGGCTGTTTTCAGCAGGCCCGTCGACAAGCCGAGCACGTGCTGGGCGACGGGACGCCGCTCCGCCTCGTAGGTCGCGAGCAGCGCTTGTGGCGCGCCGGCCAGCACAGCAGCGAGCTTCCAGCCAAGATTGTAGGCGTCCTGCACGCTGGTATTGAGGCCCTGCCCTCCGGTCGGCGGATGCACGTGCGCGGCATCGCCGGCGAGGAACGCGCGCCCGACTTGGTAGCGATCGGCCAGACGGACGTTCATCATATAGGCCGACGCCCACACGACCTTGTGCACGATGATGTCGCCGCGCCCGGTTCGGTCGGCGATCAGGTGGTTGAGGCCCGCGGCCGTGAGATCGGGCTCGCCCGGCCGCACGATGCCCGCCTGAAGCTGGAAGAGCGGCGTGCCGCGCAACGGGCAGATCGAGGTGGTCGCGCCGGCCGCGCCGTTCCAGCGATGCCAGCGATCGTCCGACAGGCCGTCCAGCACAAGGTCGGCGACCAGCGCGCGGCCCGGCAGGGTCTCGCCGGGAAAGCCGATATCGAGCGTTTGCCGCACGATACTGCGGCCGCCGTCGGCGCCCACCAGATAGCGCACGCGCAGCGTCTCCTCGCCGGCATCGGACTTGAGCCGCGCCGTCACGCCCTCCTCGTCCTGCTCGAAGCCCAAAAGCTCGGTGCGTGACGTCACGGCATGCCCTAGCTCGGCCAGGCGTTCGCGCAGCAGGCTCTCGTTGATGTTCTGCGGCAACATCAGCGGCAGGCCGTAGGGCTCCGCCGGAGTCGGTTCGCGACCCTCCATCATGACGCTGTCCTTGAACGTCTCGCCGTCATAGGTCCGCAGCAAGGGGTAGGGTCCGCCGGCCGCGACCATGCGGTCGAGCAGGCCGAGATCCTCGAACAGCTCCAGGCTGCGCGGCTGGACGCCCTTGCCGCGCGAGCCGGGAAACGCCCCGTCGGACCGGTCGATCAGGCGGAAGGAAACGCCGCGTCGCGCCAGGTCGATCGCCAGGGTGAGGCCGGCGGCGCCGGCACCGCAGATCAGGACATCTGTGTGCATAATACACATATCGGATCGGCGCTCGACGCGGTCAAGCAGGAATGTGCATAATACACGGAATGAGAACCGACCTGCGCCAGCTCCACGAGGCCCTGCTCGACCTGATGGCGTTCCTGAACCGGCCGCAGCCCGACCGGGCGCTGATCGAGGCGGCCGGGATCCGGCTCGACCGCGCGCTGTTTCCCCTGCTGGTGCGCATCGAGCGGCGCGGCCCGCTCGGCATCGTCGAGCTCGCCGAGACCGCCGGCCGTGACCATTCGACGGTCAGCCGCCAGGTCGCCGCCCTGGAGAGATCGGGACTGGTTGTGCGCCGCCCGGGGCGTGAAGACCAACGCGTTCGCGAGGTGGCGATCACGGCCAAGGGCCGGGCGATGACGGCGGCACTCGATGCCGCCCGGCAGAGGCTGCTCCGTCCTCTCCTCGGCAAGTGGAGCCGCAAGGATCGCAGCGAGCTCAACCGCCTGCTGCGACGGCTGGTCGACGATCTTACGGGTGGTGCGGAGGCGAGGACCAAATGAGGCGGCGCCGGCTTGTTTCACTTCTCGGCGGGACGGCGTTGACGCCGCTCATCGCGTGGCCGGCGGATGCCGAACCGCGCGACCCCTGCGGTGTTCCGTTGGCGCGGGACGACGGTTGGCCCGTCGCCGCCGTCGCCGAGGACAAGCTGATCGACCGCGCTGCGCTGTGCCGCATGACCGATCGATTGGCGGCTGCGGGCGGCGCAAACGTGCACGCCATTCTGGTCGCACGCCGCTGCCGGCTGGTGTTCGAGCGCTACTTCAGCGGTTCCGACGAGATCAACGGCCGGCGGGTGCGAAGCGTCGCCTTCGATGCCGATACGCTGCACAACGTGAAGTCGGTCACGAAGAGCGTCGCGTCGCTGGCCGTCGGGATCGCGATGGATCGCGGGCTGATCCGCAGCATCGATGCGCCGATCTTCAGCTTCTTCCCCGAATTGTCCGACCTGCGTACCCCTGAAAAGGATCGCATCCGGCTGGTGGATGTACTCACCATGTCGCTGGGCCTGCAGTGGCGGGAGGCGGTCCCGGACAACGAGGACGACAACGACGAGGGGCTCATGCATGCGGCGCCCGACCCGTGTCGCTACGTGCTCGGTCTACCGATGACGGCGCCGGCGGGACGAGACTTCTTCTACAACACCGGCGCCCTCACGCTTTTGTCGGCCATCCTGCGCAAGGCCGTTGGGCGCCCGTTGGACGAGTTTGCGCGCGAAACGTTGTTCGAGCCTCTGGGCATCAAGCGTGCGGAATGGAGCCGGGTGAAAGGCGACAGCGATGCCGGCGGAGGACTACGCTTGCGGCCGCGCGACATGGCGAAGATCGGCCAGCTCGTGCTTGCGGGCGGCCGCTGGAACGGTGGCCAGGTCGTCTCGAAAGCCTGGATCGATAGCTCGATGACACCGCGATTGAATGCCACGGGCCTCTATTTCTATGGCTATCTCTGGTGGCTCGGGCGCTCGCTGTTCAATGGCCGTGAGATCCACTGGGCCGCGGCACTTGGTCGGGGCGGGCAGTCGATCCGCATCGTCCCGGAGCTCGATCTCGTGGTCGTAGTAACCGCGGGATATTATCAGGACTACAGCCCGCAGGCGTTCCAGGTGCAGACCGGCATCTTCCGGGACGTCCTCGCGGCGGTTCCCGCTCCTCGCTGATCAGCGCCTTCACTCCGCCTCGACGCCCTTCAGCTCGACCTTGAAGCCGATGAGCATGTCCAGCAGGCCGCTCATGCTCTTGCCGTCGAAAGTGAACGTAATCGTGCCGGCGTCGTCGTTGCCCAGCGTCTGGAACTCGAGCAGGAACGTCCTGTCGTCCAGCCAGCGCCCCTTGGCGGCGCTGGTGCCGTAGAGGCGACGTCCGCCGACGGCATAGAGACCCTCGAGTCCGATCGGACCGCCCATCTGCTGGCCGTCGAATTCGTAGGCGTAGCTCGCGCCGCCTTTGTCGAACGCGAGCGAGAGGGTTATGAAGCGCAGCTGATTGGGCTGCAGCCGATAGACCTTGCCCGAGATCGCGGCCTCCAGGAGCGATGGCGCCGACGCTTGCGTGCGCACTTCCTTCGCCATCTCGGCCGTCTTGTCGGCGAGCGCGGCGAGTGCCGACGGATCTTCCGGCAGGGCCTGGTCCGACTTCGTCGCGCCTTTCAGCCGATCGACCACCACCGACATCGAGTATGTCGGCAGGCTCGGCTTGCCGATGGCGTTGCTGTAGCGCCGGGCGCCGGTGAACACGGCGACGATGTCGAGCCCCGGCAGCACGATAATGAGCTGGCGATCGTAGCCCACCGCCATGAACACGTCCTTGGCGGGGATCGTCCAGAACAGGTTGGCGTAGCGAAATCCGGGGATCGGCATCTCGACCTTGGCGTTGCGGACCTGCTCGATCCAGCCGGCCGGCAACAGCCTCTGCGCGTCCCAGACTCCGTCGTGCAGCCAGAGCTGGCCGAGCCTGGCCATGTCGCGCGGCTGCAGGTAAAGACCTGCGCCGCCTCCGGAGTTCCCCTGCGGGTCGCCACGCCAGAAGACGTCGGTGATGCCAAGCGGGCCGAACAGTTTCTCCCGCGCATAGTCGAGGGCACTGCGCCCGGTGACCTTCGACAGGACCGCCGAGAGGATGTGCGGGTTGCCGCTGTTGTACTCGAAGGACGCGCCGGGATCGCGGACCACGGGACGGTCGAGCACGAAGCGCACCCAGTCGGGGCTGCGTTCCATGCCCAAAAGGTCCCTGGGATAGCCGCTCAGCGGCTCGTCCCATTGCAAGCCCGACGTCATGTCGAGCAGGTGCCGCAGCGTCAGCGCCTTCTTGCGCTCGTCGACATTGGCGAACTGTCGGTCGGGGAAGAAGTCGAGCACCGGCTGGTCGACGCTCTTCAGCAGCCCTTCCTTCAGCGCGATCGCGATCAGGCTGCCGATGACCGACTTCGTCGAAGAGTTGATGCGATGCTTCATGCCGGCCGGAAACGGCGCGTAGTAGGCCTCGGCGACGATGTGCCCGTGGCGAGCGACCAACAGGCTGTCCATGCCGTTGGCCATGCCGAAGGCGACGAGGTCGGAGAGCTCGTGCGAGCTCATGCCCTGTGCTTCGGGCGAAGATGTCGGCCACGCCTCGGCACGCGCCGCCACCGGCGCGAGCACGAAGACAAGAAGGGCGACAAGAAGCGCTCTCATGCGCGTGAGCATTCCGCGCCACGAAGCCGGCCGTCAACCGCACCGTCGTGAATGCAATGGACTGGAGCGCGTTTTGCATGCTCTGTGTCATGCCGGGGAGTGGGAGTTGCAGAGCATGAATCGCATTACGCGGCGGCGTGCGGTGATCGGCGCGTCCGCCTTGTCAGTCGCGGTCGGCGGCGCAGTACGCGCGCAAGCCAAGTTTCCCGACCGCCCGATCCGACTGATCATTCCCTGGGCCGCCGGCGGGCCGGCCGATGGCGGTTTCCGCATCCTGGCGCAATCGGTAGCCAAGAAGCTCGGCCAGCAGGTCGTGGTCGACAACAAGGCCGGCGCCTCGGGCATCATGGGCGCGCTGGCGCTGCAGGACGCCAAGCCGGACGGCTACACGATCTCCCAGATGCATATGAGCGTGCTGCGCCAGCCGCTGCTCAACAAGCAGCTGACCTACAATCCGATCGACGACCTCACCTACATCCTGCAGATCACCGGCTTCGTCATGGGCATCGCGGTCCGTGCCGACTCCGACTGGAAGACGCTGCCGGAACTGCTGGCCTCCGCCAAGGCCAACCCGGGCAAGCTCAGCTGGGGCACGCTCGGCATCGGCTCGACTCAGCATCTCGCCATGGAGCGGGTCGGCATGGCCGAGGGACTGAGCTGGACGCATGCGCCCTATCGCGGCACCGCCGACACGCTGCGCGCGTTGCTGGGCGGCGAGATCGACTTCGCCTCCGACTCCTCGGGCTGGGCGCCCATGGTGCAGGCGGGCAAGCTGCGCCTGCTCGCCGTGTTCACCGCCCAGCGCGCCAAGCGCTTCCCCGACGTGCCGACCGTGAAGGAGCTCGGCATCGACATCGTGATCGACAGCCCCGGCGGCCTGATCGGGCCCAAGGGCATGGACCCCGCGGTGGTGAAGATCCTGGCCGACGCCTTCCGCGAAGCCGCCCAAGAGCCCGAGCATATGAAGTTCTTGGAAAGCATGGACCAGCCGCTGATCCTGCTCGACGGCCCGGCCTACAAGGCGGAGATGGCGAAGACTTTTGAGGAAGAGCGCGAGCTGTTGCGCAAGCTGAACCTGTTGCCGGCTTAGGCTCTTCCGGACCGCGGGCCTCCACGCCCGCTCATTGCCGGGAGCGCGGCACTCCAGTGCCGCTCATGCGCTGTTGGAACCGGAACATGAGCGCCACTGGAGTGGCGCGCTCCCGGCAAAGAGGAAGATCACGAGCCGGCTGGAAGCCGGCGGTCCGGAAGAACAAGACTAAGCCGCCTCGGCCAGCGGCACCGTCCTCACCTCATGCGCCTGCAGCCGCGGCAAGACCTCGGCGGCGAATCGGCGAATCTGGTTCATGAACATGTCGTGGGGCATGGCGCCGCGATTGAACCCAATCTGCACGGTATTGGCGCCGGCGGCCTCGGCCTGGGCGATGATGCGTTCAGTCACTTCCGAGGCGGTGCCCCACGGCAGGTTCTCGGCCATGCGCTCGACATCGACCATCGTCATGTTGCGGAAGTCCTCGCGCAGCAGCGCGGCGGCGCGCTGGTTCTCGGGTCGTACATAGTCGGTCGAGGCCTGGCTAACGTAGCCCGCCTTCCGCTGCGCCGCGGTCTCGGTGAAGCTGCCGTGACTGAACAAGGTGCGATTGAAATAGAGGTGATAGGGCGCCACCTCCTTCACCGCCTGGGCCTTTGAATCGGCGACGTAAGCGTTGAGCGCCAGCGACATGTGGTCGGGCGTGATGCGATGGCCCGCTTCGGCGAGGCTCCTGGCATAGAAGCGGATGATGTCGTTGCGCAACCCGCCGCCCGCCAGACCGGGCGTGATTGGGATGTTGTGGCGGCCGGCGAAGGCGATCGATTCCTGGCTGCCGACGATCGGGATCCAGATCGGCGGATATGGCCGCTGCACCGGCCGCGGCCAGATCGCCACATCGTGATACGACCAGAACTTGCCCGAATAGGAAAACACATCCTCGGTCCAGGCGCGGGTGACGATGTCGTAGGCTTCCTCGAAGCGCGCCCGAGAATCGGCAAGCGGCACGTTGTGTACCTGATACTCGCGCGGAATGCCGCGCGCGAAGCCCGAAATGATGCGGCCATTGGACAGGCAATCCAGCATCGCGAGCTCTTCAGCGAGCCGCAGCGGCTCGTGCAGCGGCAAGAGGTTGCCGTAGATCAGGAGCTTCAGTCGCTTGGTGCGCTGGGCGGCCGCCGACGCCATCAGGTTGGGCGAATTCATCAGGCCATAGGGCGAGCAGTGGTGCTCGTTGAAGCCCACGCCGTCGTAGCCCAGGCGGTCGAGCTCCTCCCACGCCTCGAGATGCTCGGCATAGGTTCGCACCGCCACCTCGGCTTTGAAATGCTGCTTGCTCAGCGGATAGGGTAGCTCCTGGCCGCCGTTCTTCAGGCGGTCGAGGTTCTCGCCATAGGCGAGGAGATCGAAGACGAAGACTTTCAAGCCAACCTCATTGCCGGGAGCGCGGCACTCCAGTGCCGCTCATATTGTGTTGAAACAAGACAAGGTGCGCCACTGGAGTGGCGCGCTCCCGGCAAAGAGGAAGAGTTTCATCCCTTCCCTTTCCTTGGCCCGATGCTAGGCTCGCTTAACGGGGAAACAAGACAAGAAACACACCAGAGGAACGCCCAATGCTCGGATCATTCAATCGGCGCCGTGCGCTTGCAGCGTTGGCCGCCGGCGCAAGCCTGCTGGCGCTGTCGAGCGCCGCCTTTGCGCAAGGCAAGTACAAGGAAGCCCCGTCGCTCGCCGAGCAGGTGAAGGCGGGCAAGCTGCCGCCGGTCGATCAGCGCCTGCCGGAGAAGCCACTGGTGGTGCCGACCGCCGACAAGGTCGGCGACTATGGCGGCACCTGGCGCCGCGCCTTCCTCGGGCCGGCCGACGCCAACAACTACGTGCGCGTGGTCTATGACGCGCTGTTCCGCTTCTCGCCCGACGGCGCCAAGATCGAGCCCAAGATCGCCGAAAGCGCCGAGCCGTCGGCCGACTACAAGACCTGGACGATCAAGCTGCGCAAGGGCTCGAAATGGTCCGACGGCCAGCCGTTCGGCGCCGATGACATCCTGTTTTGGTACAACGACGTGCTGCTCAACAAGGAGCTGACGCCGACTCTGCCGGGCTGGATCAGGAACGCCGACGGCACGCCGGCCAAGGTCGAGAAGGTCGACGACCAGACGGTGAAGTTCACCTACGCGGCGCCGGCGACGCTGTTCCTGACGGCGGTCGCCAACCAGGACGGCGCCGACCGCACCTTCGCGATGTTCCTGCCGGCGCACTACCTCAAGAAGTTCCATCCCACGCATACGCCCAGGGCCGACGTCGACAAAGCGGCGCAGGCGGCGGGCTTCAAGACCTGGACCGAGCTGTTCGCCAACAGGAACGCGCCGCCGGAGAATCCCGAGCGGCCGACCATGGCGGCGTGGGCGCCGAGCAGCCGCGCCAGCGATCCGGTGTTCACGCTCAAGCGCAATCCCTACTATGTCGGCGTCGATTCGGCGGGCAACCAGCTGCCCTACATCGACGAGGTACGCTTCACCTATTTCGCCGATGCCCAGGCGCTGAACCTTGCCGCCATCGCCGGCAACTTCGACATGCAGGAGCGCCACATCAACATGACCAACTACCCGGTGCTGAAGGAGCAGGAGAAGACCGGGAAGTACAAGATCACCGCCTGGCCGACCTTCGGCGGCGCCGATGCGGTGATCGCGCTCAACCAGACCTACACGGCCGATCCCGAGATGGGCAAGCTGATGGCCGACAAGACCTTCCGGCAAGCCCTGTCGCTCGCCATCAACCGAGACCAGATCAAGGAGAGCGTGTTCCTGGGTCTCGGCGAGGCGCGCCAGGGCGTGCCGGCGCCGTGGCACCCGTATTTTCCGGGGCCTGAATGGGCGCAGAAATACACCGAGTTCAAGCGCGACGAGGCCAACAAGATGCTGGACGGCCTCGGCTTGACCAAGAAGGACGCGAACGGCATCCGCCTGCTGCCCTCGGGCAAGCCCGCGACCATCGAGATCAGTGTCGTGCCGGCGTTCGGCGCCTGGCCCGACGTGGCGCTGCTGGTCTCCAAGGACTGGGAGGCGATCGGCATCAAGACCATCGTGCAGATCCGCGAGCGTGCGCTGCACTTCAAGATGAACGAGAACAACGAGCTGATGGCCGAGATCTGGAACGAGGACACCTCCGCCTTCCCCTACACCGGCAACGCCAAGGCCGATCCGCGCAACGCGCCGATCCTGACCATGGGGCCGTTGTGGCGACGCTGGTATGCGACCGGCGGCAAGGAAGGCGCGGAGCCGCCGCCGGCGATGAAGCGCATCGTCGAGATCGTCGACAAGGCACGCACCGTCGGGCCCGAGGAGCAGGTGAAGCTCAGCCAGGAGCTCTATCGCATCTGGGCCGAAGAGCTGTTCGAGATCGGCACCATCGGATTGACGCCCATGGTGCAAGGTGTGGTGGTGACCAACGCCAAGTTCCGCAACGTGCCCACGACGCTCGGCAACGACTGGCCGCTGCGCAGCCCGGGCAATGCGCGGACGGAACAGTTTTATTTTACGAAGTAGGACTTCCGATTTGATCGACCAACAATCCACCTCATGCTGAGGAGCGAGCGCAGCGAGCGTCTCGAAGCATGGGCCGCAGGCAGGGTGCCTGTTGCCACCCTCCGAGACGGCCCTGCGGGCCTCCTCAGGGTGAGGTTGTGTCGTAAGCGTGTGGCGTATCCATGACCCGGTACATCCTGCAGCGGCTGGCGCTCCTGCCGCTGCTGATGGTGATCTACTCATTCGTGATCTTCGTCATCATCCAGGCGCCGCCGGGTGACTTCCTGACGGCGTATGTGGCGACGCTCGCCTCGTCGGGCTCGTCGATCTCGCAGGAGCAGATCGAAGCCTGGCGCGCGCAGTACGGCCTCGATCAGCCGATGATCGTGCAGTACTGGCTGTGGGTGAAGCACCTGGCGCACGGCAATTTCGGCCTGTCGCTGGAGTACCAGCGGCCGAATGCCGAGCTGATCGGCGAGCAGATCGGGCTCACTTTGGCGCTCGCCCTCTTCTCCTTCTTCCTCACCTGGGCGATCGCCATCCCGGCCGGCATCTATTCGGCGACGCATCCGCGCTCGATCGGCGACCACATCCTCACGGTCGTCAACTATGTCGGCGTCGCCACGCCCAACTTCATGCTGGCGCTAATCCTGATGTGGGTGGCCTTCGCCTATTTCGACGTCAGTGTCACCGGCCTCTATTCGCCGGAGTATGCCGACGCGCCCTGGAGTTGGGGCAAGTTCCTGGACCTCATGGCCCATCTCTGGCTGCCGGCGCTGGTGCTGGGCATCGCCGGCACCGCCCGCCTCAGCCGCATCATGCGCGCCAATCTGCTGGACGAGCTCAACAAGCCCTACGTCGTCACGGCGCGCGCCAAGGGCATGAAGGAATGGCGGCTGGTGCTGCGCTATCCCGTGCGGCTCGCCTTCAATCCGCTGATCAGCACGATCGGCTGGTACCTGCCCATGCTGTTCTCGGGCAGCCTGATCGTGGCCACGGTGATGAACCTGCCCAACATCGGCCCCTTGCTGCTGCGCGCGCTGGTCAACCAGGACATGTATCTCGCCGGCGGCATCCTGCTGATCTACTCCTTCCTCACCATCGTCGGCACGCTCTTGTCCGACGTGCTGCTGGCGCTGGTCGATCCGCGCATCCGGGTGGCGGGATGACGGCCCTTTCCCGTCATCCCGACCGGAGCCGAGCGCAGCGAGGCGTAGCGGAGGGACCTGTTTTGTTGATGCGTCGACAAGAGGAGGTCCCTCGACTTCGCTTCGCTCCGCTCGGGATGACGGTAGAGACATGACCGCCGCCGATATCACCGTCGGCAAGGAGGCCGAGGACCGGATTGCCGTCGCCTCCAACTGGAAGCTGGTGTGGTGGCGCTTCCGGCGGCATCACCTCGCCATGGCGAGCGCGGTGCTGCTGATCTTCATGTACTTGATCGTGCTGGTGCCGGACTTCTTCTCGACCCAGGACCCCGAACGCACCGACGCCCGCCAAGCCTTCATTCCCGTGCAGACGGTGCATCTGTTCGACGACGGCGCGCTATCGCCCTGGGTGCCGGCCATCGCCGGCAAGCGCAATCCCACCACCTTGCGCATGGAGTGGACGACCGACCCCAAGAAGAAGGTGCCGATCACCTTCTTCGGCACCGGCTACAAGTGGAAGGTCTTCGGCCTGTTCGAGACCAATCGCCACCTGATCGTGCCGGTCGACCCCAACCAGCGAATCTTCCTGCTGGGTTCCGATCGACTGGGCCGCGATCAGTGGTCGCGCATCATGCACGGGACGCAGACGTCGATGACGGTCGGGCTTGTTGCCGTGGCATTGAGCGTCATACTCGGCGTCGTGCTGGGCGGCATCTCGGGCTATGTCGGCGGCAAGACCGACAGCTTCATCCAGCGCCTGATCGAGTTGCTGCAATCGGTGCCCACCATCCCGATCTGGCTGGCGCTGAGCGCGGCGCTGCCGCGCGATTGGACGCCGACCCAGATCTTCTTCGCCATCACCGTGATCCTGTCGCTGGTGGGATGGACGACGCTCGGCCGCGAGGTCCGGGGCCGCTTCCTGGCGCTGCGCGAGGAGGACTTCGTGCTGGCGGCGCGGCTTGCCGGCTGCTCGCGCATGCGCATCATCCTGCGCCACATGGTGCCGACGTTCCTCAGCCACATCATCGCCACCTCTTCGCTCGCCATCCCGGTGATGATCATCAACGAGACCTCGCTATCGTTCCTCGGCCTCGGCATCCGCCCGCCCGCCATCAGCTGGGGCGTGCTGCTGCAGGAGGCGCAGAACATCCAGACCCTGGCCCTGGCGCCGTGGCTGCTGATCCCCGGCCTGGTCGTTATCGTGGCGGTGCTGGCTTTCAACCTCGTCGGCGACGGGCTGCGCGATGCCGCCGACCCCTACAGCCATTGAGGGCGACGTGACCGGCGCTCCTCAGCCCCTGCTCTCGGTTCGCGACCTGCGCGTCTCCTTTGCCTTGGACGAAGGCCTGGTGCGCGCCGTCGATGGCACCAGCTTCGACGTCATGCCCGGCCAAGTGCTGGGCGTGGTCGGCGAGTCGGGCTGCGGCAAGAGCGTCACCATGAGGGCGATCCTGCAGCTGATCGATCGTCCAGGCCGCATCACCAACGGCGAGATCCATTTCCGCCGTGACGACGGTATCGTCGACCTCGCCCGCCTCGAGCCGAAGAGCGCCGCCATGCGTGACATCCGCGGCGGCGAGATCGGGCTGATCCCGCAGGAGCCGATGGCAGCGTTCAGCCCGGTGCACACGGTGGGCGACCAGATCGTCGAGGCCATCCTGCTGCACAGCCATCGCTGGCAGAGGCCCAACATGGGCCGGCGCGAGGCGCGCGACATCACGGTCGGGCTGTTCCGCGACGTCGGCATTTCCATGCCCGAGCAGCGCATCGACGCCTATTCCTGGCAGCTCTCGGGCGGGCTGCGGCAACGCGCCATGATCGCCATGGCGCTGTCGTGCAAGCCCAGGCTGCTGATCGCCGACGAGCCGACGACGGCGATCGACGTCACCACGCAGGCGCAGGTGCTGGCGCTGCTGCGCGATCTGCAGGCGCGCTACAACACCGCCATCATCTTCATCACCCACGATCTCGGGGTGATCGCCCAGATGGCGAGCTACGTCGTCGTGATGTATCTCGGCCGCGTCATGGAAGAAGGGCCGGTCGACGACATCTTCCATGCGCCCAAGCACCCCTACACCAAGGCGCTGCTGCGCTCGATCCCGAGCCTGTACGGGCAGACCCGCGTCGCCCTGCCGGTGATCAGCGGCGCCCTGCCCCATCCCTTCAACCGGCCGCCGGGCTGCCCGTTCCATCCGCGCTGCCCCGAGGTCATGCCGCGCTGCTCGACGGCCGTGCCCAAGCTGATGCCGGTGCCGCCCAACCAGTTCGCCAGCTGCTTCCTGCATCACGACGAGGTGGAGGCATGAGCGACGCTTCACGGGAGCGCGGGCCTCCGGCCCGCATCATGAGCGGGCCAGAGGCCCGCGCTCCCTTGCTCGAGGTCCGCGGCCTCCAGAAATTCTTCCCGATCACGCGCGGCTTCCTGCAGCGCACCGTGGGCCACGTGCGCGCCGTCGACGGCGTCGACTTCACCGTCAAGGAGGGCGAGACACTGGGGCTGGTGGGCGAATCGGGCTGCGGCAAGACCACGGCATCGCGTTGCATCCTGCGCGCCATCGATCCGACCGGCGGCTCGATCCTCTACCGCACGCGATCAGGCAAGGTCGTCGATCTCGCAACCCTGTCGCAAGCCGAGCTGCTGCCGCTCCGGGCCGAGATCCAGATGATCTTCCAGGATCCGTTCGGGTCGCTCAATCCGCGCATGACGCTGTTGGACAATGTCGGTGAGCCCTTGCTGGTCAACGGCATGAAGAACCGCCGCGAGCGCGCCGACCGCGTCGCCGAGCTTCTGCGCTTGGTCGGCTTGCGCCCGGAGTTCATGCACCGCTTCCCGCACGCCTTCTCGGGCGGCCAGCGCCAGCGCATCGGCATTGCCCGCGCGCTCGCCACCAACCCGCGGCTGGTGGTGGCCGACGAGCCCGTCTCTGCCCTCGACGTCTCGATCCAGGCGCAAGTCCTGAACCTGCTGCTCGAACTGCAGGCGCGGCTGAAGCTCACCTTCCTGTTCGTCGCCCACGATCTCTCGGTGGTGCGCCACATCTCCGACCGCATCGCCGTGATGTATGTCGGCCAGCTGGTCGAGCTCGCGCCGACCGATGCGATCTTCCACCAGCCACAGCATCCGTACACGGCGGCCCTGATGCGTGCCGTGCCCGCCGCCGATCCGCGCGTGAAGTCCGGTGACGGCGTTTTAGGCGGCGAGGTGCCGAGCCCGGCCGCGCCGCCGTCCGGCTGCTACTTCCATCCGCGCTGCCGCCATGCCCAGGCGCGCTGCAAGGTCGAGGCGCCGGCGCTGCGCGAGGTGGCGCCGGGACATTTCAGCCGCTGCCATTTCGCGGGTGAGATGGTCTTCTGAGTCGCGGCTACAGCGTTGGATCGCCGAGCTCGAAGCCCATCAGCACACGGCCATGGGTCGAGCCGTTGACGTCCCAGTTCTGCGTGAAGTGCCGGCTGGCGACGCTCATGTCGCGGAAGATGCGCGACATCGGATTGCTTTCGTAGACGCTGCTGCTGGCGCCGGCGTCCCACAAGAGCTCGACGGCGCGGCTGGCCAGCCGGCCGGCGAAGGCGGCGTGCGAGCGGAACTTCGCGCGCTGCTCGTTGTCCGGCAGGCCATCGCGCGCGGCGATGTCGCTTGCCTCGTCGCAGACCGCGAACAGGAGCTGGCGCGCCGCGGCGATGGCGGCCGACGCTTCCGCGACCTTGACCTGCTGTGTCGGATAGCCGCCGACCTTCTGGCCAGAGGTGAGCGCCAGCCGCTTGCGCGCGCCCTCGAGATAGAGCTCGAGCCCCGCCTCGGCGATGCCGAGCACCGCCGCACTGATATAGACGCCGAAGATGCTGTAGCTCGGCGTGCGATAGAGCGGGCTCTTGTTGATCGCGTTGCCCGGCGTCCGTCCGCCCTTGAGCTGGCCGATCGCGAGCGTGCGATGGGCCGGAACGAAGACGTCGGAGACCACGACGTCGTTGCTCGCCGAGCCTTTCAGGCCGAGCGAATGCCAGGTGTCGACGATCTCGATCTCGGTGCGCGGCAACGCGAAGTAGCGGTGCGTGTCGACGCCGCCGTCGTCGACGAACGCCGCGAACAGGCACCAGTCGGCGGTGTTGACGCCGCTGACCAGCGGCCAGCGGCCCGACAGGACATAGCCGCCCTCGACGCTGCGGCCGCGGCCACAGGACGGGATGAAGATGCCGCTCACCAGGCAGGCCGGGTCGGCGTCCCAGATGTCATGCTGTCCCTGGTCGGGCCACTGCGACAGCATGAAGTTGTGCGTGAGATGCTGCACCAGGCACCACGCGCTCGAGCCGCAGCCGCGACCCACGGCCGACAATGCGAGGACACCGCTCCTCATATCCGCTTCGCAGCCACCGAAGCGTATGGGCTGGTAGAGGCGCGCCGTGCCGGCGGCCTTGAAATCGGCGACGCTTTCGGGCGGCATCTTCCGCAGCTTGTCGACCGTCGCCCCACGTTGGCGCAGCATGGGGATCAAGGCCTCGGTGCGGGCGACGACTTCGCTGGGCTGCATGGTTTCCTTACTCGATGCCCGGCGTGAGGCAACGTCCATGCCATGCACAGTGGGGCACGTGCGCACCGTCGGCGGCGTCGACTTTACCGTCGGCCTGCGTCTAGAGTTCAGGCACCGCTTGCCGTCCGGGCAGGTCCGCCGCTGCGATATCGCCAGCATGATCACGTTTTAGGGAGCAGCGCTGCTTTCGTAAGCCCTGTGTAAGGTTCGACCATAAATATGCAGAGCAATTGCAGAAATAGGGGATCGATACTCGCTCTAATGGCTACGGTAAATATCCCGGCGCTGACTGGCGTCCGGTTCATGGCCGCCGCGCTCGTCGTC
>Ga0065178_100789_pt1 | contig 20613 bp, 22 predicted proteins | sample FECB22metaG_FD_59210 | JGI IMG/M metagenome (GOLD analysis project Ga0065178, IMG submission 59210) | Cyanobacterial communities from the Joint Genome Institute, California, USA - FECB-22 (version 2) (version 2) | ecosystem: Environmental > Aquatic > Thermal springs > Hot (42-90C) > Microbial...
CAGGCCCGCGCCGACCTTGTGGATCTTGATCCAGACATCGTCGGCCTTGTCGTGGTTCCTGGCCAACCACCTGTAGAAGCTCTCGGCCGTCTTGAACTCGCGCACCGCCGTCACGGCAGGACACGCTTCATCCATTCGGCCGTCGCCAGCGCGTCCTGATTGTCGCTGGCCTCGAGCCTGGCGATGACGCGCTGGCGGTCCTCGAGGTCGCGATTCTGGCTGAGCTTGATCTTGGTCTCGACGCGCGTGAGCGGGATGCGGAAGACGACAATGCCCTTGGTCTGCATCTCCGCGTTGCCCGGCGGCAGGCGGCCGAGGCCCCACGCATCCTTGCCCGTACCCTCATAGGCTGCCGCGAGCTTGGCCAGCACGACCAGCGCGCCCTTTGTGTCGTCGATGATCTGCGGCCGGCCGTAGGCATGCACCGTGACGTAGTTCCAGGTCGGCACCTTGGGGCCAGGCGTGTACCAGGTCGGCGAGACATAGGCGTGCGGGCCCCAGAACAGTGCGAGTGACTCGGCCGGCCGATCGAACAGCTTCCAGTGGTCGTTGGCGCGCGCCATGTGGCCGATCAACGAGCCGTGCTCGGAGCCGTCGGCCTGCCATAGCAGCGCCAGATGGGTGGCCACCGGCGCGCCCGCGGCATCGCTGGTCATCAGCAGGGCCCAGCTATGAGCCTGCATGATCTCGCGACCGACCGGCTCGCTGCCCTCGAAGTGCTTGGGTATGTACATGGCTCGCTTCTTGGCTCGCTTTCGCTCCCCGAGTGGGGACATGTTGAACGGCGCGCCATTACCATGTCAGATGCGCGCCGCAACCGGGAGGAATTCTCATGGGTGAAGATATTCGTCTTAAGTCAAAGGCCGGCGAGATCGGCGCCTACCTGGCGACGCCCAAGGGTACGGCCAAGGGCGGCGTGGTCGTCATCCAGGAGATCTTCGGCGTCAACCACCACATCAAGGCGGTGACCGACAAGTTCGCGGCCGATGGCTACATCGCGCTCGCGCCGCGCTTCTTCGACCACATCAAGACCGGCATCGAGCTCGGCTACACACCCGACACCATCGCCGAGGGCCGCAAGTACGTGACCGAGCTCGGCCTCGACAAGCCGGTGCAGGACGTCGAGGCCGCGATCGAGGAGCTGAAGCGGCGCGGCGCCAAGAAGGTCGCGGTCACCGGCTACTGCTGGGGCGGCACCATCGCCTGGCTGGCTGCGACCCGGCTCAAGCCCGACGCCGTGTCGGGCTATTACGGCGGCGGCATCCATGGGCTGAAGAGCGAGAAGGCCAAGGTGCCGACCCAGCTGCATTTCGGCGACAAGGACATGCACATCCCGATGACGCATGTGAACGAGCTCCGGAAGCTCCATCCCGACGTGCAGATCTTCGATTACCCGGCCGATCACGGCTTCCATTGCGACGAGCGCGGCAGCTACGACGCCGCGGCCTCCAAGCAGGCCATGGCGCGCACGCTGGAGTTCTTCGGCAAGCACGTTGGCTAAGCGACCCGCAAAGAAGAGCTTCACACCCGACGCCCGCGGGCCCCTGAACGGGGTCCGCGTGATCGACCTGTCGCGCCTCGTCGCGGGCAATGTCTTGACCCTGCAGCTCGCCGATTTCGGCGCCGAGGTGATCAAGATCGAGCCGCCCGAGGGCGACACGCTGCGCTCGTGGCGCGTCAAGGGTCTCGAGACAGCGTGGAAGGTCAATAGCCGCAACAAGAAGAGTGTGGCCCTCGACCTGCGCTCCGACGCCGGCCGCGCCATCGTCCGCGAGCTCGCGAAGTCGGCGCAGATCCTGGTCGAGAGCTTTCGGCCGGGCGTGCTCGAGGACATGCAGCTGGCGCCGGCCGAGCTGCACAAGATCAACCCCAAGCTTATCATCGTGCGCATCTCGGGCTGGGGCCAGGACGGCCGCTATCGCCACAAGCCGGGCTTCGGCACCCTGATCGAAGGCTATAGCGGCTTTGCCTCGATGAACGGCTTCGCCGACCGCGAGCCGGTGTTGCCGCCGATGTATCTCGCCGACGCCATCGCCGCCCTCTACGGCTACGGCGCGGTCATGGTGGCGCTGCGCGAGGTCGAGATGAACGGCGGCAAGGGCCAGGTCATGGACCTGCCGTTGTTCGATCCGCTGTTCTCGGTGCTGGGGCCGCAGGCGGCCAACCACAAGCTCACCGGCGAGGTGAAGGAGCGCACCGGCAGCCGCTCGACCAATGCGGCGCCGCGCAACGTCTACCAGACCAAGGACGGCCACTGGGTGTGCCTGTCGGCCTCGACCCAGGGCATGGCCGAGCGCGTGCTGGTCAAGATCGGCCGGCCCGAGCTGGTCAAGGACCCCAAGTTCGCCACCAACATCGATCGGGTCCGCAACGGTCTGGAGCTCGATGCCATCATCGGCGGCTTCATTGCCGAACGCGACCTCGCGACCAACCTGAGATTCTTCGACGAGGCCGGCGTCACCATCGGGCCGGTCTACGACATCTCGCAGATCGTCCAGGACGACTACGTGCTGGAGCGCGAGGCCCTGATCGAGGTGCCCGACGAGGAGATGGGTGAGCTGCCCACGCATCCCGTGGTGCCGCGCCTGTCGGGCACGCCTGGCGCATTGCGCCATGCCGCGCCCAGGATCGGCGAGCACAACGAGGCGGTGCTGAAGCCGCTGCTGGGCGCCGCCGAATACGACAAGCTCTGCCAATCCGGCGTCATCTCGAGAGGCAAGAAGAAGTGAATCGCCCGCCGCCACCCGTCTGGCGCTCGATCCTCTACGTGCCGGGCAATGTGCCGAAGTTCATCGACAAGGCGCACGAGCGCGGCGCGGACTGCATCCTGGTCGATCTCGAAGACAGCGTGACCGTGGCCGAGAAGCCCACGGCGCGCGCGATGCTGCCCGAAACGATGAAGAAGGTGGTGCGCGGCGGCGCCGACGTCGCGGTGCGCATCAACCGGCCGATGCGGCTCGCCATGCCCGACATCGAGGCGGCGGTGCGGCCGGGCCTCAGCGCGCTGTTCGTCACCAAGGCCGAAGGCGTGGAGCATCTGCGCCTGCTCGACGAGGCGGTGAGCGAGCTCGAGCGCGAGCGCGGCATGCGCGTGGGCAGCGTTGGCTTCGCCGCCATGATCGAGCATCCGCGCGCGCTCGCCGAGCTCGACGACATCGCCGAGAGGGGCCCGCGCGTCATCGCCATGATGCTGGGCGGCGAGGACTTCGCCCTGGAGACAGGCTCGATTCCCGGCGACGAGACACTGGAGCTGCCCAAGCGGCTGGTGGCTTTCGCCGCCCAGGCGCATGGCGTGGCCATGATCGGCATTTTGGGCACCGTGGCCGACTACTCCGATCCCGCCGCCTACAAGAAGAGCGCCGAACGGGCGCGCCGCTTCGGTTTCTCGGGCGGCACCTGCGTGCATCCCGGGCTGGTACAGGCCCTGAACGAGGCATTCACGCCCTCAGCGGACGAGGTCGCCTACGCTCAGAAGCTGATCGCGGCCGATGAAAAAGCCGCAGCCGGGGGCCGCGGCTCCTTCACCGTCGATGGCAAGATGATCGACATCCCGGTGATCGATCGCGCCCGCCGCCTGCTGGCGCGCCACGACGCGATCGAACGCCGGTTCAAGCGATCCTAATCGGCGTCGACAAGCTCCGTCGCCGGAGTCTTGAGACCCAGCACCTCGTCAAGGTCGCGCGGGGCGAGCTTGGCGGAAACGCCGGCATTGAGGCTCTGCAGCAGCACTTCGCGACCGTTGGCAAAACGCACGGCGTCGCGATGGGCGTGGCCCGTGACATCGAGCCGGATCATCGCCGCCTCTTCCGTCGGGCCGACGGCAAAGGCGCGCTGCACGGTCTCATTGATGCCCTCGAGGCGAAGTTTGGCGCCGGCCGGCATGCAGACTGCGGTGTCGCAGTCCACGCCGGATACGAAGCCCATGGTTCCGCTGGGGAAGCGGTGGAGCGTGTACTGCTCTTCTTGGACAGCCGGACGAGAACGATAGAGCTCTAGTGAGTAATCACACATGGACGTCCTCCAGTTAGGGAACGTCTTTCACAACTGGGATTGACCCATTGCGGTTCAAGCATCGGTACGAAATTTACGGTTCGTACTGCTGTCTTGGTCAGTGACCGTTCAGTGGTTGAGCCGGGCCGAGTGCCAGGCTCAGTGCTTGTCCGACCACACCGAGCGCTTCACCGCGTACATCATGCCGGCCATGGCGAGCAGGAACAGGATGACGCGAACGCCGGTACGCTTGCGGTCCTCCATGTGCGGCTCCGAGGCCCAGGCCAGGAACTCCACGACATCGGAGGCCTGCTGGTCCAGGGTCGACTTGGTGCCGTCGACGAACTGCACCTTGTCGTCGGCGAGCGGCGGCGGCATGCCGATCTTGTGGCCGGGGAAGTACTTGTTGAAGTTGTCGTCCTTGGTGACGGAGAACTCCTTGACCTGCGCCGGCGTCAGCTTGTCGAACGGCACATAGCCGGTCAGCAGGCCGTGGATGTAATCCGGGCCCTCCTCTCGCGCCTTGACGATGACGCTGAGGTCGGGCGGCGCCTTGCCGTTGTTGGCGGCGGCGGCCGCGGCGGCATTGGGGAACGGCTTCTTGAAGCGGTCGGAAAGCCGCGCCGGCCGCTCGATCGGCTGGCCGTCGTCGTTGAGGTCGGGGACCTGGATGTCCTTGATCAGGTCCTTGACCTGGTTCTCGGTGAGGCCGAGCTCCATCAGGTTGCGGTAGGCGAGCAGCGACAGCGAATGACAGGCCGCGCAGACCTCGTGATAGACCTGATAGCCGCGCTGGGCGGCGGCGCGGTCGTAGGTGCCGAACGGGCCTTGGAAGTGCCAGTGACGCTCGGGCGGCTTGGCCTCGGTCTCGAACGCCGACACCGATTCGGCCGAGACGGCGAAGGCGCCGGCGCCGAGGGCGGCGAGCGCAATCGCGCCGGTGACGATGATCTTGCGCATGGGATCAACCTGCCTTCTTGAGCACCGCTTCGGCGATGCTGGGCGGCAACGGCAGCGGCCGTTCGATCTTGCCCAGGACCGGCAGCAGGATGAGGAAGTGGAAGAAGTAATAGACGGTGGCGAGCTGCGCGATCGGCACGTACCAGCCCTCGGGCGGGTTTGCGCCACAGATGCCGAGCACCACGACGTCGATCACCAGCACGAACATGAACCACTTGTAGATCGGCCGGAACGTGCACGAGCGCACGCGCGAGGTGTCGAGCCAGGGCAGCACGAACAGCACGGCGATGGCGCCGAACATCGCCAGCACGCCGCCGAGCTTGTCCGGGATGGCGCGCAGGATCGCGTAGAACGGCAGGAAGTACCATTCCGGCACGATGTGCGTCGGCGTCACCAGCGGGTTGGCCTCAATGTAGTTCGCCGGATCGCCCAGGTAGTTGGGCTGGAAGAATACGAAGGCGCCATAGACGATCAGGAAGCAGACGACGCCGAAGCCGTCCTTCATAGTGTAGTACGGATGGAACGGCACGGTGTCCTGCGGGCCCTTGGGGTCGATGCCGAGCGGATTGTTCGAGCCGTGGATGTGCAGCGCCACGACGTGCAGCGCCACCACGCCCACGATCACGAACGGCAGCAGGTAGTGCAGGGCGTAGAAGCGGTTGAGCGTCGGGTTGTCGACGGCGAAGCCGCCCCACAGCCAGGTCACGATCGAATCGCCGACCACCGGGATGGCCGAGAAGAGATTGGTGATGACGGTGGCGCCCCAGAAGCTCATCTGGCCCCACGGCAGCACGTAGCCCATGAACGCCGTCGCCATCATCAGCAGGAAGATGATCACGCCCAGGATCCACAGGAGCTCGCGCGGCGACTTGTAGGAGCCGTAGTACATGCCGCGGAAGATGTGGATGTAGACGGCGATGAAGAAGAACGACGCGCCGTTCATGTGCAGGTAGCGGATCAGCCAGCCCTGAGGCACGTCGCGCATGATGCGCTCGACCGAGTCGAAGGCCATTGTCACGTGCGGCGTGTAGTTGGTCGCCAGCACCACGCCGGTCGCGATCATGAGCACCAGCATCACCGTGGCGATCGCGCCGAAATTCCAGAAGTAGTTGAAATTCCGCGGCGTCGGGAAGGTGCGATACTCCTTCTCCATATAGGAGAAGATCGGCAGGCGGTGATCGATCCAGGCGACCACCTTGTTGTTGAAGACCGGCGGCGTGCCGTGTGACGAGGCCATCTATTGCTCCCCCGATGGTCGGCGGCGATCAGCCGACGCGGACCAGCGTGTCGGACGTGAAGAGGTAAGGCGGGATTTCGAGGTTGCGCGGCGCGGGGCCCTGGCGGATGCGGCCCGACGTGTCGTAGGCCGAGCCGTGGCAAGGGCAGAACCAGCCGCCGAACGGACCCTTGGGATCGCCGGGCCTGTTGCCGAGCGGCACGCAGCCGAGATGGGTGCAGACGCCGATCTGGATCAGCCACTCGGGCCGCACCTTCTTGGCGGTGTCGGTGACGCGCGAATTGTCGGTCTGCGGATCGCGCAGCTCCGAGAGCGGCACGGCCTCGGCCGCCTTGATCTCTTCCGGCGTGCGATGGCGGATGAACAGCGGCTTGCCGCGCCACTTCACGGTGACGGCCTGGCCGACCGCGATCGGCTGGACGTTCACCTCGACGCTGGACAGCGCCAGCGTGTCGGCGGCCGGGTTGAGATTGTTGATGAAGGGCCAGGCGGTGGCGACGACACCGACGGCGCCCAGCGCGCCGGTTGCGACCATAAGAAAGTCGCGCCGGGTGGGATCGCCATGCCCACCGGTCGGAATGCTTGATGCAGCCATTGCTTTCTCTTTCCGCCCCCCGAGGAGATGACCCTGTATAGACCGCAAAAGGGCCTTATGTTTCAAGGCTCTGTTGGTCGCAGGCCGGGCCGATGGCGTTCTGCGACAGCGCGCCGCATGAAGGCCGGCAGGTGCTTTCGCGACGCGGACGAGAGGTAGAACAGGCGGCATGCGCCTCGCCCTGTTCGAGCCCGACATTCCGCAGAATCTCGGCGCCTTCATCCGGCTTTCAGCCTGCTTGGCGGTGCCGCTGGACATCATCGAACCCTGTGGTTTTCCGGTCGACGACAAGCGCATGCGGCGCGCGGCCATGGACTATGCCGACCTCGCGACGGTCGCGCGCCACAGCTCGTGGTCGGCATTCCGGCGCGACAAGCCTGCGGGCCGGCTGGTGCTGCTGACCACCAAGGGCGCATCGGACTTTCCCAACGTCGCCTTCCAGCCGGACGACATCCTGCTGTTCGGACGCGAAAGCGCCGGCGTGCCGGACGAGGTGCACCAAGCCGCCGACCTGCGCCTGCGCGTGCCGCTGCAAAAGGGCGCGCGGTCGCTGAATGTCGCCCTGGCCGCCGCCATGGTAGTGAGCGAGGCCCTGCGCCAGACCTCGGGATTCGATGCGCTCTCCGACTAAGACTCCGACGCCCCTGCCCGACGCCGCCACCGTGCAACGTCGCAAGGACGAGGCTCGCGCCTGGTTCGAGAGCTTGCGCGATCGCATATGTGCTGCCTTTGAAAAGCTCGAGGATGACCTCACCGGAACGCACAGCGATCTCCCGGCCGGCCGCTTCGAACGCAAGGCGTGGCGGCGCGACGCCGAGCCCAACGAGGATCGCGGCGGCGGCGTCATGTCGATCATGCGCGGGCGCGTGTTCGAGAAAGTGGGCGTCAACGTCTCGACCGTGTTCGGCGAGTTCAGCCCCGAGTTCCGCAAGCAGATCCCGGGCGCCGAACAGGATCCGCGCTTCTACGCCACCGGCATCTCGCTGGTGGCGCACATGCGCTCGCCCAAGGTGCCGGCGGTGCACATGAACACCCGCCATATCGTCACCACGCGCTCGTGGTTCGGCGGCGGCGCCGACCTCACGCCCATGGTGCCGCACGAGCCGGACACGCAGGCTTTCCACGCCGCGCTGAAGGCTGCCTGCGATGCGTACGACGCCAGCTACTATCCGCGCTTCAAGCAATGGTGCGACGAGTACTTCTTCCTGTCGCATCGCGGCGAGCCGCGCGGCGTCGGCGGCATCTTCTATGACGATCTCGACAGCGGCGATCACGCCCGCGACTTCGCCTTCACCCGCGCCGTCGGCGAGGCCTTCCTCGACGTCTATCCCAGGCTTGTGCGCGACCACATGAACGAGCTGTGGACGTCGGCCGAGCGCGAGCACCAGCTGATGCGCCGCGGCCGCTACGTCGAGTTCAACCTGCTGCACGACCGCGGCACCAAGTTCGGCCTGATGACCGGCGGCAATGTCGAGGCGATCCTGATGTCCCTGCCGCCGGAGGTGAAGTGGCCCTAGCGGCGGCATAAAAGACCGGCGGCCAGCGGCAGCGCGAACAGGCCGGCGATCAGCAGCGGATAGGGCCCGCCGAATCGATCGAGGAAGACCACCGGCTCGGCGTCGTACGTGAAACGCGCATAGAGAAAGTCGACCAGCACGGTCGAGGTCGGCCACAGGAACGCCGCCAGCAGCGCCGCTTCCAGCCAACGCGGACCCACGGTGCGGCGGGCATGGATCATGGCCAGCATCGCCACATAGGGCAGCGGCACCAGCGCCTTGTACCATTCGACGGCGCGCACGCTGAGGTTCACGCCGATCCAGGTGTCGCCGACCGCGTCGTTCAATACGATGAAGAGCGCAATCGCCAGCCACAGGATGAAGGTGAGGCTAGGCCTGGGCATCCACGAGACGCTTCAGCTCGGCGAGGCAGGCGGTGCGATCGGCGGCAAAGTCGCCGGCGATCCACCAGCGCTCCACCGCTTCGAGCAGTGCGCCGACCTTCGGTCCCGGTTTCAGGCCGAGCGCCAAGGCGTCGGCGCCGCTGACCGGCAGCTCCGGCGGCGTCCAGCTGCGCGCGAGCTCGAGCGCGGACGGCCAGCCATCGGGGCCGTCGAGCAGGGCGCGGTCGACGAACAGCCGGGTGCCGAGGCGATAGAGACTGGCGCGCAGGTTTGTCGTGTCGATGGCGTTGGCCGGATCGAGTAGCAACTGCAGGCGAACCGATTCCTGTGTCGAGAGCTTCAGGCGCTTGCCGATGACTGTGGCGTCGGCATCGGCGGGCAGGATCGCCGCCAGTCGGCGCAGCGCATCGGCCTCGTCCTCGCGTGCGGCCAGCGCCCGCAGCCGCACGCTGCCGGCATACTCGGGCAGCCAGTGATCGAGCACGCCCGCCTCGAGCATGGCGTCGAAGGCATCGGCGCCGCCTGGCGCCGCAAGCGTGCGCAGCAGCTCCTTGCGCACGCGCTCGCCCGACAGCCCGCGCACCGTGGCGGCGTTGCGCCGGCAGGCATCGAAGCCCGCACCGTCGAATGGCGGTCGGCCGTACCAGGCGTGGAAGCGGAAGAAGCGCAGGACGCGCAAGCGGTCCTCGGCGATGCGCTGCTCGGGATCGCCGATGAAGCGCACGCGTCCGGCTAAAAGATCGGCGCGGCCGTCGAAATAGTCATAGATCGTGCCGGCGCGGTCGGCGTAGAGCGCGTTGAAGGTGAAGTCGCGGCGGCTCGCATCCTCGCGCCAATCGTCGGTGAAGGCGACGACAGCGTGACGACCGTCGGTCTCGACGTCGCGGCGCAAGGTCGTGAGCTCGAACGGCCGGCCGCGCACGATCGCCGTCACGGTCCCGTGCTTGAGACCGGTCGGCACCACCTTGATGTCGGCGGCCTCGAGCGCCTTCATCACCGCCTCGGGCGACTTGTCGACGGCAAGGTCGATGTCGGTCCGTTCGCCCGCCACTCCCAACACCTTGTCGCGCACCCAGCCCCCGACATAGCGCGCCTCGATGCCGGCTCGCTCGAGCGCATCGAAGACGATGTCGACGCCGCTCATGGCTCTTTGCTGGGAGCGCGCCACTCCGTGGCGCTCCCTCCCCGCGCTTCGCGCGGGGAGGTGCCCGCGAAGCGGGCGGAGGGGTCATGAGCAACAGCACTGACGCCCATGACCCCTCCGACGCCGTATGACGGCGCCACCTCCCCAACTTCGTTGGGGAGGAAGAGCATGAGCGCCACAGAGTGGCGCGCTCCCAGCAATGAGGTCATGACGCGAAGAGCCCGCCGTAGCCCTGGTTCTGGGTGAAGAACATCACGACGAAGCCTGCGATGGTGAAGACGAGGCCGGCGATCGCAAGCCAGGTGAGCGGCAGGTCCTGCCATTCGGGCAGCGTGCCCGCGAGCTTCTTCTGCTCCTTGATCTTCACCCCCCACGCCCACAGGAAGAAGGCGACGGTCGGCGCCATCACCAGCACGATCACCATGAGCAGGACGCGCACCATCGTCGTCCCCGTCCGTCAGCGACCAACCACCTCACCCTGAGGAGCGCACGCAGTGCGCGTCTCGAAGGGTGGGCAACAGTCGTGGTGCGGCCCACCCTTCGAGACGCCGCGCTGCGCGCGGCTCCTCAGGGTGAGGTGGTGGTGATCTCGACAGCGTGTCATGGCTAGCCGCCGTTGGTCAGGACGAAGTGCAGGTTCTTCAGCATGCCGGCGGTGGCTCCCCAGATGTAGCGATCGCCGTAGGGCATGGCGTAGTAGCGCCGCTCGTGGCCGTTCCAGACGCGGCTGTCGATGCGGTGGTTCTTCTCATCCATGAAGTGCGACAAAGGCACCTCGAACACGTCGGCGACCTCGCGCGGATCTGCATGGAGGGTGAATCCCGGTGTCACGATGCCCACGACCGGCGTGATCTCGTAGCCTGTGCCGGTCCGGTAATGGTCGACCTGGCCGATGACGTCGACAAAGCTGCGCGACAAACCAACCTCCTCCTCGGTCTCGCGCAGCGCCGTCGCGCGGGCGTCGGCGTCTTCTTCCTGCTTGCGGCCGCCGGGAAAGGCGATCTGGCCGGCATGGCTCGGCATCTCCTCAGTGCGCTGGGTCAACAACACTGTTATGCCCCGCTCGCGACGCACAAGTGGCACGAGAACTGCAGCTGGCCGAAAGCTGGTCGGCGTGGGAATCACGCCGTTCAGCGAGAAGTCGCTGCCCAGAGGAGGTTTTGGCACGGGCAAACCAGATGACAGCAACCTGCTGCGCTCGCCGACCCGCCGCACTATTTCGTCAACTGTCATGCCCTTGTTCCGGCCTCAATTCTGGGCTTCCCTGACTTGAATTCCCTTCGGACAACAGGAGCGCCCCGGTGGCCCCAGACACTTCGACTGCGACCGACGCCGACGCCCTCGCCGCCCTGGCCGACATCGAGCGCCTCGGCACCCAGCTCAGGGCCGCGCGCGCGTCCATCGGCAAGGTCATTTATGGCCAGCAGGATGTCATCGATCAAACCCTGGTTGCACTGCTCTCGGGCGGCCACCTGTTGCTGATCGGCGTGCCGGGGCTCGCCAAGACCAAGCTGGTCGAGACCCTGGGCGTGGTCCTGGGCATGGAGGCCAAGCGCATCCAGTTCACACCCGACCTGATGCCCGCAGACATCCTGGGCTCGGAAGTGCTGGAAGAAGGCGACGCCGGCCGCCGCTCCTTCCGCTTCCTCGAAGGGCCGGTGTTCGCCCAGCTGCTGATGGCCGACGAAATCAACCGTGCATCGCCCCGCACCCAGTCGGCGTTGCTGCAGAGCATGCAGGAGAAGCACGTCACCGTGGCCGGCAAGCGCTATGACCTGCCGGCGCCCTTCCATGTGCTCGCCACCCAGAACCCGCTGGAGCAGGAGGGCACCTATCCCCTGCCCGAGGCGCAGCTCGACCGCTTCCTGCTGCAGATCGACGTCGGCTACCCCGACGAGGGCGCCGAGCGCCAGATCATGATCGGCACGACCGGCGCCACCACCGCCGTGGCGAGCCAGGCGCTGACGCCGGCCGACCTGATGGCGGCCCAGGCGCTGGTGCGCCGGCTGCCGATCGGCGAGAGCGTGGTCGACGCCATCCTGAAGCTGGTGCGCGCCGGCCGTCCCGAAACCAGCGACCTCGAGGTCGTGCGCCAGCGCGTCGCCTGGGGCCCCGGCCCGCGCGCCAGCCAGGCTTTCATGCTGGCCTGCCGCGCCCGCGCCATCATCCAGGGCCGGCTGGCACCCTCGGTCGACGACGTCGTGGCGCTGGCCGGTCCGATCCTGCGCCATCGCATGGCGGTGAACTTCTCGGCCCGCGCCGAGGGTGTCACGGTCGAGAAGGTGATCGATCAGATGTGCGCGAGACTGGCGTAGAGCGTGCTTGATGACCGAGCAGCCCGGAGTCCTCACCCTGAGGAGCGCGCGCAGCGCGCGTCTCGAAGGGTGGGCTAGCGACGGGCGCAGGTTGCCACCCTTCGAGACGCGGCCAAGGCGCGGGGGTGCCCCCGCGCTAAGCGGGCCGCTCCTCAGGGTGAGGTTTTCTTTGGTTCGATCGGTTTAACAAAGTACATGGCGTCCCCCTCCACCCTTCATCGCTCGCTTGAACTGGCCGGCACGCTGCCCGCGCTGATGGTCGCGGCCGATCGCGTCGCCGCGACCGTGATCCAGGGCGTGCACGGTCGCCGCCGCGTCGGCCAGGGCGATGCCTTCTGGCAGTACCGCCAGTATCGCGACGGCGACAGCGCGAGCCAGATCGACTGGCGCCAGAGCGCGCGCAGCCGCCACCTGTTCGTGCGCGAGACCGAATGGGAGGCCGCCGCCAGCGTCTGGCTGTGGCGCGATGCCTCGCCCTCCATGCAGTACGCCTCGCTGAAGAACAGCGACACCAAAGCGGTACGCGCCGAGCTGATCACGCTGGCGCTGGCGAGCCTGCTGGCCGATGCCGGCGAGCGCGTGACCGTGCTGGGCTCCGGCATGCGGCCGATCTCGGGCCGCATCGCCGTGCGCCGCGTCGCCGAGACGCTGTTCGACGAGGCGCGGCGCGCCAGCGAGAACGGCAAGATGCCGCCCAGCCTGCCGCCGCTGCTGCCACTGCCGGCGCACGGCACCGTCGTGCTGGTCTCCGACTGGCTCGATCCGCTGGAGAACATCGAGGCCATGATCCGCCACTACGCCTCGGGCGGCGTGCGCGGACATCTGGTGCAGGTGCTCGATCCCGCCGAGGAAGACCTGCCGTTCGACGGCCATGTGAAGTTCGAGGGCCTCGAGGCCGAGGGCCAGCACACCATCCGCCGCGTCGAGGGCGTGCGCACGGCCTACGGCGCACGCCTCGCCGCGCAGAAGGAAGGCCTGCAGCGCCTCACGCGCTCGACCGACTGGACGGTGCATCTGCATCGCACCGACAAGTCGCCGCAGACCGTCCTGTTGTCGCTTTATCTCGCCATGGCCGACCTGCGTCGGCTGACGGCGGCGTGACGTGATGCACGTGAGGGGAAAGACTCTTTGCCGGGAGCGCGCCACTCCAGTGGCGCATCTTTCTCCGTTCGCCACATCCCATGAGCGCCACTGGAGTGGCGCGCTCCCGGCAATGACATGCTGAGCCTCGGTACCTTCGCGTTCGCCGCGCCGGGCATGCTGGCGCTCCTGCTGGCCTTGCCGGTGATCTACTGGCTGCTGCGCATGATCCCGCCGCTGCCCAAGCTGGTGCGTTTCCCCGCCATCCGCCTGCTGATCGGGCTCGAGCCCACCGAGCAGACGCCGATGAAGATGCCGTGGTGGCTGCTGCTGCTGCGCCTGCTGCTCGCCACCGCGCTGATCCTGGCGGTCGCCAAGCCGCTGCTGAACCCGCAGGCTGACCTGCCGGGCCGCGGTCCGCTGATGCTGGTGATCGACGACGGCTGGTCGTCGGCGCCGGGCTGGACCACCCGCATCGCCCACGCCGAGCGCCTGATCCAGCGCGCCGAGCGGGCGCAGCGGCCGGTCGTGCTGACCGGCACCGCCGCCCTGCCGATCGATGCGCCGACGACCCGGCGCGGCGCCCTGCGGCCCGACGAGGCGCGCACCGTGCTGCGCGCCTTTCGGCCCAAGCCCTGGCCGACCGACCGCGCCGCCGCCGCCGTGGCTATCGACCAGATGCAGGTCGATCCCTCGGCCTATGTCATCTGGCTGAGCGATGGCCTGGACGACGAGGGCACGGCAAAGCTCACCGAGCGCCTGCGCCGCTTCGACGGCCTGCAGGTCGTGCTGCCCGACCAGGCGACGACACCGCTGTTGCTGCTGCCGCCGGTCGCCGAAGGCCGCGACCTCAAGGTGCAGGCCCTGCGCCCGGTGGCCGACGGCCCGCGCAAGGTCGCCGTCCAGGCCTCCGACGAGGGCGGCCGCATCGTCGCCCGCGTCGATCTCGACTTCGGCGCCACCGCGACCAAGGGCGAAGGCGTCCTGCCGACGCCACCCGAGCTGCGCAACCGCATGGCCCGGCTCGACATCGAGACCCAGGGCGGCGCCGGCTCGACCGTGCTGCTCGACGAGCGCCATCGCCGCCGGCCCGTCTCCATCCTGGGCGAGCGGCCGACGGCGACGGGACAGCCGCTCTTGCAGGAGGTCTACTTCCTCGAGCGCGCGCTCGATCCCTATGTCAGCCTGTCGATCGGCGATCGCGAGACGGTGCTGAACCGCAACACCGCCGTGCTGCTCATTCCCGACGGCGCCGTGCCTTCGGCCAACGACCGCGACGAGATCGCCAAGTGGATCGAGCGCGGCGGCATCGCCGTGCGCTTCGCCGGTCCGAACCTCGCCACGGGAAACGATCCCCTGGTGCCGACGCGGCTGCGGCTCGGCGACCGCGCGCTGGGCGGCGTCATGAGCTGGGGCCAGCCCAGTGCGCTGGCCGAGTTCCCGGCCAACAGCCCCTTCCTCGGCATCCCGGTCCCCAAGGACGTGCGCATCCAGCAGCAGGTGCTGGCCGAGCCCACGCCCGACCTCGCCGACAAGACCTGGGCGCGCCTGGCCGACGGTACGCCACTGGTCACCGCTGAGAAGCGCGGCAACGGCTATCTTGTGCTGATCCACACCACCGCCAACACCGGCTGGAGCAACATGGCGTTGAGCGGACTGTTCGTGAACATGCTGCAGCGTCTGGTCACCCTGTCGCGCGGCGTCGCCGGCGACGGCGTCAACAAAGCGCTGAAGCCCTGGCGCGCCCTCGACGGCTTCGGCCGGCTCGGCGCGCCGCCCGCCGGCGCGCAGATGCTGCCGGCCGACGCCAACGAGACCTTCAAGCCCCGGCCAACGACGCCGCCCGGCCTCTACGGCGATGAGAACGGTCAGGTCGCCTTCAATGTCGGCGGGCATGTCTCTGAGCCCAAGCCGATCGCCCTGCCCGGCGGCGTCAGCACCGACCGCCTGAGCGAAGGCGGCGAGACCGACCTGTCGCGCTGGTTCCTGCTTGCCGCCATGATCCTGCTGTTGCTCGATATCTTCATCTCGCTGTGGATGCGCGGCCTGATGGGACGCGCCTTCCGCTTCGGTCGCCGTGCGGCCGGTCGCGCCGCACCCGCCGCGCTGCTGCTGTTCGCCGCCGTCCTGGTGACGCCCGCGATCGATTCCCGCGCCGCCGATCAACGGCCCGGCCCGCCGCCGCTCAGCGAGGAGCAGGCGCTCAAGGGCTCGCTCGACGTGCGGCTGGCTTACATCATCACCGGCGACCGCGAAGTCGACGACCTCACCAAGCAAGGCCTCGAGGGGTTGAGCGAGGTTCTGCGCAACCGCACCATGGTCGAGCCGGCCGATCCCGTCGGCCTCGACCTCGAGAAGGACGAGCCGCGCCTCTATCCCCTGATCTACTGGGCGGTGACCTCGACACAGCCGGCGCTGTCGCCGGCCGCCGCGGCGGCGCTCGATCGCTACCTGCGCACCGGCGGCATCCTGTTCATCGACACGCGCGACCAGCAGATGAGCTTCGACCGGCGGTCGAGCGGCAATCCCGACCTCAAGCGGCTGCTGGGCGGCGTCGAGATCCCGACCCTGGTCTCCATGCCGCCCGATCACGTGCTGACCAAGACCTTCTACCTGCTGAGCGACATGCCGGGCCGCTGGGCCGGCGGCAAGCTGTGGATCGAGCCGGGCGGCGGGCGCGTCAATGACGGCGTCACCACCATCATCATCGGCTCCAACGACTATATCGGCGCCTGGGCGGTCGACCAGCGCGGGCGCGGCGTCATGCCGGTCTCGCCGGGCGGCGAGACGCAGCGCGAGATGGCGTTCCGGGTGGGCGTGAACCTGGTGATGCATGCGCTGACCGGCAACTACAAGGACGACCAGGTACACACGCCCGACATCATGCAGAGGCTCAGGCGATGAACCCGACCTCCGCCGTCTCCATCGCCTTCGACCCGCTGCTCTCCTGGGAGATCCTGGCCGGGCTGGGCGCAATCGGCCTGGTGCTGGTCGGCCTCAGCATCATGGCGCGGGCGCGCGGCACGCTGTGGCGGCTGGGCTCGCTGATCGTGATCATGGCGGCGCTGGCCAATCCCTCGCTGATCGAGGAGCAGCGCAAGCCCATCGCCGACGTCGCCCTGGTCGTGACCGACGATTCCGATTCCATGGCGATCGGCGAACGCCGCCAGCAGGTCCAGGCGGCCAAGGAAGCGCTGAAGCGCAAGCTCAGCCAGCAGGAAGGCCTCGAGGTCCGCGAGGCCACCCTGCCGCCCTCGCACATCCAGCTGGGCAGCGAGCGGCCGGGCGGCACGCGCCTGATCGAGACCATGCGCTCGGCGCTTGTAGAGGTGCCCCCCGAACGATTGGCTGGCGTGGTGTTGCTGACCGACGGCCAGGTGCACGACGTGCCGGCCGTCGAATCGGCCAAGAACCTGCCGCCCGAGCTGGGCGGCGCGCCCGTGCATGCCCTGATCGCCGGCAAGAAGGGCGAACGCGATCGCCTGATCGTGATGGAACAGACGCCGCGCTTCGGCGTCGTCGGCCGCGAGGTCACCGCCAAGTTCCGGGTCGAGGATCCCTCCGGCGGCACCGCGCCGGTGACGCTGTCGGTCGGCGGCGAGGTCGTGCGCCGCATCGACGTGCCGGTCGGCAAGTCGGTCGAGCTGCCGATCACCGTCGGCAATCCCAGCGCCAACGTCGTCGAGCTCGAGGTGGCGCCCGGCCCCAACGAGCTCACGCTCGACAACAACCGCGCGCTTTTCACCATCAACGGCGTGCGCGACCGGCTGCGCGTGCTGCTGGTCTCGGGCGAGCCCTACCAGGGCGAGCGGGCGTGGCGAAATCTCCTGAAGAGCGATCCCGCGGTCGACCTGATCCATTTCACGATCCTGCGCTCGCCGCAGAAGGACGACTTCACGCCGGTGCGTGAGTTGAGCCTCATCGTCTTCCCGATGAAGGAGCTGTTCGAGCAGAAGCTGAAGGAGTTCGACCTCATCATCTTCGACCGCTACGAATCGGGCAGCCTGATCACGCGCGAATACTTCCGCAACATCGCCGAATACGTGAAGGGCGGCGGCGCGCTCCTGGTCTCGGTCGGGCCGGTGTTCGCGACGCAACGTTCGCTCTATCGCACGCCGCTCGGCGCCGTGCTGCCGGCGGCGCCGCTCGGCGACGTGCTGGAGACGCCGTTCAAGCCCAAGGTCACCGAGATCGGCCAGCGCCATCCCGTCACCGCCAACCTGCCGCAGATGGGCAGCGAAGGCCGCGATCCCGACTGGGGTCGCTGGTTCCGGCTGGTCACCTCGCGCAGCGAGCGCGGCAACACGGTGCTCTCGGGCGCCGACGAGCGGCCGCTGGTGATCCTCGACCGCGTCGGCGAGGGCCGCGTCGCCCAGCTGATGTCCGATCACCTGTGGCTGTGGAACCGCGGCATCGACGGCGGCGGGCCGCAGCCCGAGCTGGTGCGCCGCACCGCGCACTGGCTGATGAAGGAGCCCGATCTCGAGGAGGAGGCGCTGCGCGCCACTTCCGTGGGCGGCCGCATCGAGGTGACGCGCCGCACGCTTGCCGCCACCTTCCCGCAGGTCACGATGACCTCGCCGGACGGCTCGACCAAGACGATCGAGCTGCGCCAGACCAGCCCCGGACTTGGGCTGGGCGTGGTCGATGTCGACAAGCCTGGCCTCTATCGCTTCGACGACGGCACGCTGCGCACCGTGGCCGCGGTCGGCAATCCCGATCCGCTGGAATTCTCCGACGTGCGCGCGACCGACGCCAAGCTCAAGCCCCTGGTCGAGGCCTCGGGCGGCTCGGTCGTGTGGCTGAGCGACAACGGCGATCCCGATATCCGCTCGGTGCGCCCCGGTCGGGCCGCCGGCGGCTCCGACTGGATCGGGCTGCGCCGCAACGAGGGCTACACCGTCGCCGGCATCAATCAGCTGCCGCTGTTGCCCGGCATCTTGGTGGCGCTGGCCTTCCTGATGGCCATCGGCACCGCCTGGTGGCGTGAAGGGCGCTAGCCCGCCCCGTCCTACCTGGCAGGCTTCTTGGGCGGCGCCCCGTGCAGGATGCAGGGCGGCGCCTCGCCTGGCTTGTTGATGCCGCGATTGCTGCCCGGTGGCCACAGCGTCAGGCCCCAGCAATCCGAATCCTCGGCGTCGAGCCAGCGGACCTGTCCGGGCGGCGTCAGGTACATGAAGGCCGAGATCGTCCCGTAGGGCGCGCCGCGCATCATCGCGTGCTGGGCAATCGCCTCGTGGCACAGCGGCACGGGCGTCGCATCGCCGCTGCGCGAGCAGGCATGCAGGCCGAGCCGGCCGCCCTCCTCGACCGTGCGATAGGTCCCCGCGAGGAAAACGATCTGCGCACAAGCCGAGGCGCAGGAGGCGCCGGCACGCACGAGGGTCGCGACCTTGGCGTTGTCCATCACCTCGGCCATGCGAAAGGCCTCCACGACCGAGCCGCCCATGCTGTCCAGCGCGAGGGTGCGTAGCCCGGAGGCGTCCCCGTCGGCGCCCTGCAAGGCGGTCCGCAGGCGCTGGGCATCGCCCTCCACGATCGGGCCCTTGGCGACGACGATCCGACGGCCACCGGCGCCGGGCGCGACAGTGAAATCCATGGCGTCTGCGGGGGCCGCCATACCGGCCAGGAGAAAGACGAGGAAAGAGAGAATCCGCACCTGAGCGACTATGGGTCATCCGCCGGCTGCACGCCATCCCGAGCGTGCAACACCAAACTGCAGCCGATCTGTCACGCGCCGGACACGCAAATGCGTCATTCGCTGTCGCATGGCCGCCGTCCCAGTGCTCGCGCTCTATCTGGTGAGCTTCCTGTACTACGGCCTCTATTGGCGGGCCTTCGCCTTCGGCGTGACGTCGTTCGACGCCTTCAAGCGCGATGCCATCGTCCTCAAGACGGTCTCGGTCGCGGCCTTGGCATTCGTCTACCTCCAGGCGCCCATCGACCTCGTCTCGCTGGCCGTGATCGCCGGTGGCATCCTGCTGAACCTCACAGCAGCAGCCGCGCTCGGCCTCGACAGGACCTATTACGGCCGCGAGGTGGCCGGCTTGCCGGCCGAGCGCATCACCGCCTTTCCCTATTCGCTGACCGCTCATCCCATGATCCTGGGCAATGTCGCGGCCTTCGGCGGCACCTTGATCAATCCGCAGTTCCGCGACGCCTGGTGGCCGCTCGCCGGCCTGCACGTCGTCCTCAACCTCGGCCTGCTCGCCATGGAGCTGGCGGGCGACCGGCATCGCCGGGCCGTCCGCATCGGCGGCGGGCTGGTGCTGACGGTCGCCCTGCTCGGCGCCGTGCTGGCCGGGTTCAATCCTCTCGCGAAGGCAACGGCATGAGCAACGGCGCGTGTTTTCCCGCGACCCTCGGGCGGTTCGACGATCCGACCGACCGGACCCTCATCGACTGGCTGACCAGCTGGGTCGAGGACCACTTCCGGAAGGACCTGGCGCAGCGGCCGTCCAAGCACGTCTATGTCAGCACCCTGCCGCCGTCGGTGATCGCCCGCATCGACCGCCTGCGCGACAGCCCGCTGATCCGCAGCCTCATCGAGCGCCACGTGCCGGCCGGCAGCGCCGTCACGCCGATGAAACACACCGACGAGCTTTACCTGTCGCACTACAACAAGGACCGCGGCGGCGACCAGGGGCTGTTCGACAAGCACTACGACGGCAACCTGCGCTTCCTGTCGTCGAGCATCGTCGTGCGCGCGCTGATCTACCTGCAATCCGACGCGACCTACAAAGTCGTGTTCGCCGACTCGGGAGTCGAGAAGGCCTTCACAACCTACGATTTCGGCCTGCTCGACTTTCACCGCGAGCTGCACTGGGTCGAGGGCGCGTTCAACCCGGACGACCAGCAGCGCATCCTGCTGAAGTGCAACTACCTGGTCACCTTGCCCAACGCTGCGGTCATGGGCCGGGCGGCGCTCGCCGCCAACACCGCTGTGTTCTACGTCGTCAAGGCGGCCATGGAGTACTCCAAGAGTCCGCGCACGCCGCCGCAGGTGTTCGTCGGCTTCCTGTGCAACCTCTTCCGCCGGCTGAACATCCTGCATCCCGCGGTGCCGCTGGCGCTCATCGCGGGCGTCTTCGGCCTCCTGGCCGCCGCTGTCGGCTACGGCGTCTCGGTCCTGTAATCGGAGTGCTGTACCAAGGTCATTGGCGTGCAACACAACCAATAACCATCTCGGCCACGGTTTCCCTTTGGCCTTCCCCTCCAGCCATGGAAAGAACTCATGAGTGGCTTTTTCAATGAACTGAGCGTCCAGCGTTGGGACGACCACCGCTACTACCACCACAGCAAGGTCAACCAGTCGCTCCATCTCGTCAGCGCGACCAGCTTCCTGTTCGCCTACGTGGTGGCCTTCTCCGATCCGGCGATGGCCGCCCTCAT
>Ga0065178_100796_pt1 | contig 20397 bp, 26 predicted proteins | sample FECB22metaG_FD_59210 | JGI IMG/M metagenome (GOLD analysis project Ga0065178, IMG submission 59210) | Cyanobacterial communities from the Joint Genome Institute, California, USA - FECB-22 (version 2) (version 2) | ecosystem: Environmental > Aquatic > Thermal springs > Hot (42-90C) > Microbial...
GCGGCGGGATCAGGCCGCGACGCGCGAACCGGGCACGTAGGCGTCGGTGTCGACGATCTGCGAGCCCATCGGGAACAGCGACACCGGGATCAGCTTCAGGTTCGCCCAGGCCAGCGGCAGGCCGATGATCGTCACCGCGAGCGCCAGCGCGGTGGCGATGTGCCCCAGCACCAGCCACCAGCCGAACAGCAGGATCCACAGCACATTGCCGATCATCGAGGCCACTCCGGCGGACGGGCGGCGCACCACGTCCCGGCCGAACGGCCACAGCGCGTAGAAACCGATCCGGAACGACGCGATGCCGAACGGGATCGTCACGATCAGCACGCAGGCCACGATGCCGGCGGCCATGTAGCCCAGGAACAGCCAGAAGCCCGAGAGCACCAGCCAGATGACGTTCAGGATCAGCCGCAGCATGCTTCCAGGATGCCCGGTCCGGAGGGGCCCAACTCAGGGTTCACCCTGATGTTCGCGCGAATTGTGCCGGGCGGCCGCGGGCGCTGTGCCGCCCGGCGCGCACCCCGCCCCGCGAACGGCCGCCCGCGGGGGAGGCCGGTTCACCGCACCCCCGCGACGACCGTGTCGTCACCGTGCTGCCAGACGACGCCCGCACCGCTGTAGCCGGCGTCCAGCAGGAGGCGGACGTGGTCGGCGGCGGAGAGCCGGTTGCTGCCGTCGTGGTGCTCGGACTCGCCCGCCGCGTCCTGCACCGCGGACCGTGCCCGCGCCCGCCCGTCGGTCAGGCCGGCGAGCCGGGGATCGCCGAGCAGCGCGTCCCACCAGTCGGTCCAGCCCTCCCGCCCGGTCACGCCGGACCGGCGGGCCCGCCCGGCGGCGACGGCACCGGCGAGACCGTCGAGACCGTCGGCGACGGCCAGGTGGTCACCGTTGGCCAGCAGCCCGCCGGGGGCGGTGTGCGCGGCGACCGTCCGGTAGAGCCCGGCGAGCTGCTCGGGGAGCATCCAGTGCAGTGCGGTGGTGGAGACGGCGGCGTGTACCGGGCCGGGCAGCGTGGCCGCCCAGCCGTCGGTCGCGAGATCGGCGACCGACCAGCGCGCCAGGTCGCCGTACCGGCCGCGGGCCAGCTCGACCAGCAGCGGATCGGCGTCCACCCCGACGATCAGCGCGCGCGGCACCCGCTCGGCGATCCGCGCCGCGAGCGAGCCCGGGCCGCACCCGAGATCGACGACGACCGGCTCGGCCACCTCCCGCACCGCGTGCTCGACGAGGTCGGCCAGCACCGCGAACCGCTCCTCGCGGTCCGGCACGTACCCCTCCTGCTGGGCGTCCCACCGGTCGATCCACTCCACCGCGACGTCCCGGGCCACTGCCATGATGCCACTCCATCACTGTCGTTATCCTATTCGACAGTGACGACGGTAAGGACCGAGGAGTAACTGGTCAAGTGGACTTCGACAGTCACACCAGCGATGTGCTCGCCGCTGCCGTCGCCGTGGTGAACCTGCTGACCCCGGGCGAGGCCCGCGGCCGCCCCCATCCCGGCGACGACGGGCCGGGGGTGGAGGCCGCCCTCGTCCCGCGCGAGGACCACTGGTTCGACGACCGCCCCCCGGCCGCGGAGATGGCGCTGCTGCGCGGCTGGGCCGGCCGGATGTACACGGTGTTCGCCGACGTCGAGCGTGGCGATCTCGACTCCGCCGCGGCCACGGTGAACGCGCTGCTCACCGAGACCGGCGCGGTGCCGGTGCTCGCCCGGCACGGCGACCGGCCCTGGCACCTGCACTTCCACGCGGTCGACGCGGGCTGGGCCCGCAGCTGGGCGGCGTCGATGGCGACGGCACTGGCGGTCGTCCTGGGGAACCCGGCGCACGACCGGCTCGGGGTGTGCTCCGCCCCGGCCTGTGATCGCGTCTTCATCGACGTGTCGCGCAACGGCACCCGCCGGTTCTGCTCGACGGCCTGCCAGAACCGGGTCAAGGCCGCCGCGTTCCGGGCCCGGCGCCGGGAGGACTGAGTCACCCGGCCGGGATCTCCTCCACCACGCTCGCCCCCGCGCCCGGCCGCGACTCCCAGCACCAGTCCTCGTGCGACCGAAGCCGCCCGTCCGCGAGCACCTCGAGCCGCGCCTCGCACCGGCCGGAGCTCGACTCGCCGTCGACCGCGACGTGCACGTAGCGGAACCGCAGCAGGTCGCCGTCCCGGGTGCCGACCAGCCGCCCCAGCCGCACCGCGCCGCCGGCGTACTCGGCCCAGACCAGGCCGTCCGCCTCGTGGTAGCTGAACACGGTGGCCTGCCCGACCTCGCCGTCGGCGGAGTTGCTGATCCCCGCGAACCGGCGGCCGTCGACACTGGGTGCACTGCTCACCCCGCCAGCCTGGCACGGGAGGATGGCCGGGTGGAGTTCCCCGCGACGCGTCGGTGCCCGCTGGTCCGGACGGCGTCCGACAGCGGCGAGGGACCGTGGAACGAGCTGCTCGGGATCATCGCGCCGGTCGATCCGGTCGAGGACACGGCGCCGGCCGCGTTCGACGTCGTCACCGAGGACCTGTTCGGCGACTGGCCGGTGGACCGGGTGGTGGCGTTCGCACTGGAGGACGGGATCGGCGAGCGGCATCCGCTGCTGTTCGTGGTGGACGAGCACACCCTGACCGACCACGGCTTCCCGCTGGTCGCCGCGGACCTGCGCGACGAGCCCGGCCGGACCCTGCGGGTCGCCGCGGCGCAGCTGTGGAGCGTGCAGAACGACGTGTCGCTGCGCGCCGTGGACTTCGCCGCCTACGCCGACCAGGCACAGCTGCGGCCCGACCGGGTGTTCCGCGGGTTCGGGTGACCGGCCCGGCTCACACCCCGGCGCGGCCGTCGAGCTGTTCCCGGATCAGGTCCGCGTGGCCGCAGTGCCGCGCGTACTCGCCGATCATGTGGACGACGATCCAGCGCACGGACACCGGCCGGCCGGCGAGCGAGCCCACCCCGTCCGGTCCGGCGGCCGCACGGGCGGCGCGGGCCCGCCGCACCTCGTCCTCCCACAGCGCCAGCGCCTCGGCGAGCCCGGCCCCGTCGAGCTCGAACCCACCGTCATGGCCCGTCTCCGGGTCGGGATCGAACAACGGCGGCACCTCCTCACCGGCGAGCACGATGCGGAACCAGTTGCGCTCGACCGCGGCCAGGTGCCGCACCAGCCCGAGCAGGGTCAGCGACGACGGCGGAAGCGGCGCCGCACGCACCAGGTCGTCGCCCGGCCCGGTGCACTTGCCGACCAGAGTCGCCCGGTAGAAGTCGAGCCAGCCGTCCAGGGTGGCCTGCTCGCCGGCCTGCATCGGCGGCACCGCACGTCCATCGGTCGTCATGCCGCCGATGGTGGCACCGGGCACCGACAGCGCCGGCCCCTCACCAGCCCCAGGTGCGCTCCGGGGTGATCCGGACGAGCGCGTCGAACGTCGCGTCGAAACGGTCCCGGTCGTAGCCGACCGCGTCGTAGTGCCGCTCGTACTTGGCCAGGTACCCGGGGAACGCCGACGGCAGCCCGTGCTCGACGACGGCCGTCCCCGACACCACGCGGACGTGCGCCGCCGCTGGGTCGCTCGGGAAGGTCACCACCACATGCGGGTTGCCGGCCAGGTGCCGGACCTTCGCGGCACCGGGTTCGCTGAACAGCAGCAGCTCCCCGTCGTGGTGGACGAACCACACCGGGCGGGTCGTCGGGCGGCCGGACGGGGTGACGGTGCCGAACCACAGCACCTCGTCGGCCGCGTGCTCGTCGAGGATCTTCCGAATCGTCATGACACAGGACGCTACGAGCTGGAGCCGGGTTGAGGGCAAGCTCGAAATCGGTAGCCGAAATGTGATCGCTAACATCATTCCGGACCTGCACAGGGACACTGCTCTGTGACGGTCAACCAGGCAAACACACGGCGGTCGACCGACTCTCCCCGCCTTGACCATCCTGATCCGAGCAGGCACCATCCGAAAATGTGAGCGCAAACATACTGCGCTCGCATCGGCAGCACCGGCGCTGCGCGGCACCTCGAGCCAGGGCAGCCTCGAGTCACGGGAGATCCGATGGACCGATCACGTGTCCGACCGACCGAGCGACGACCCCCGTCGGGGCGGGCCGGGCCGCACAGGCCGACCGGCGTCACCGGATGAGCTCCCCGGCGCTGAGCAGGCGCGGCTTCCTGGGCGCGGCCGGCCTCACCGCGGGTGCGCTGCTCACCGGATGCTCGACCGCCCCCTCCCCCGATCTCACCCTCGCCTACTGGAACTTCTTCGGCGGCGGCGACGGCGAACGGATGGTCGGCCTGGTCGACCGGTTCCGCGCCGACCACCCGCGGATCGAGGTCCGCGCCACCACCCTGGAGTGGGGGGCGCCGTACTACACGAAACTCGCGATGGCCTGCGCCGGCGGCCGCGCCCCGGACCTGGCCACGCTGCACACCTCGCGTCTGGTGACCTTCGGCCGCGACCTGCTCGAACCCTGGGACCTGGCCGAGCTGGAGGCCCGCGGCGTCCGGCTCGACGACTTCCCGCCGGCGATCACCGAGCGGCTCGCCGTCGACGGGGAGCTGGTCGGGCTCCCGCTCGACACGCACCCGATGGTCCTCTACTACAACACCGAGATCTGCGACCGGGCCGGCCTGCTCGACGCCGCGGGCGAGCTGCGCCCGCTGCACGGCCGGGACACCCTGCTCGACGCCGGCCGCCGGGCCGCCGAGGTCACCGGCGCGATCGGGATCGCGTTCGCCGCGACCGGCACGAACGAGCCGTGGATGCTGTTCTGGTCGCTGTACAACCAGGCGGGCGGCCGGATGGACCTGCCCGACGGCGGACCGGCCCGGGTCGACCGGGACGCGATGGTCACCGCGCTGGGCTACCTGCAGTCCTTCTGCGACGGCACGGTCGCCTCCCCCACGCTCGACTCGGACGCCGCGGTCGCGACGTTCGCCAGCGCCCAGTCCGGGTTCCTGGTGACCGGTCCGTGGGAGTACACGTCCGCGGAGACGGCGGGCATCCCGTTCTCGATGACCCGCTTCCCGGCCGTCTTCGGCGACCGGGCGATCGTCCGGGCGGACAGCCACTGCTTCGTCGTCCCGCGGCAGGACTCGGTCGATCCGGCGGTCCGGTCGGTCGCCTACGACCTGGCGGTCTCGATGCTCGACGACAGCGTGTCCTGGGCCGAGGGCGGGCACGTCCCGGCGCTCGCCGCCGTCGCCGAGAGCCCCGAGTACCTCGCGATGCAGCCGCAGTCGCGCTACCGCGACGTGGTCGACGACGTCGAGTTCGATCCGGTCGCCTACTACTCCGGATCGGGGTCGACGATGATGAACCGGGCCGCGCAGATCCTGCAGGCCGTCGCCGGCGGCGGGCTCGCCCCCGAACGGGGCGCCGACGACCTGACCGCCTGGCTGGACGAGCAGCTGCGGCTGGAGTCCCCGCTGTGAGCGCGCCGAGCGAGGTCCGCACGCCCGCACCGGCCGGGCCCACCGGGGCCCCGGCGGCCGTCTCCCGCCACCGCCGGATCCCGCCCGGGATCTGGTTCGTGCTGCCGTTCATGCTCAGCTACGCGGCGTTCGTGATCTGGCCGCTGACCCGCGGGCTGTGGATGAGCTTCCACGACACCAGCCTGGTCCGGTCCGGCTCCGCGTTCGTCGGCCTGGACAACTACACCCGGTTGTTCGCCGATCCACTGGTGTGGTCCAGCCTCTGGACGACGCTGGTGTTCACCATCGGTTCGACCATCCCGCTGGTGCTGATCGCGCTGGTCATGGCACTGCTGGTGCACTCCGGCGCGCGCGGCCAGTGGTTCTGGCGGCTGGCCTTCTTCGCCCCGTACCTGATGCCGGTCGCCACCGTGGCGCTGATCTGGAACTGGTTGTTCCAGAACGACGTCGGCCTGCTCAACGGGCTGCTCGGCCTGGTCGGCATGCAACCGGTCGGCTGGACCAGCGACCCGTCGGTGGCGCTGTGGTCGGTGGTGCTGCTGACCGTGTGGTGGACGGTCGGGTTCAACTTCCTGCTCTACCTGGCCGCCCTGCAGGCCATCCCGCCGGACGTGCTGGAGGCCGCCGCCACCGACGGCGCCGGTCGCTGGCGGACCATCCGCTCCATCGTCATCCCGCTGATCGCGCCGACCACCGGCCTGGTGATCGTGCTGCAGCTGCTGGCCTCGCTGAAGCTGTTCGACCAGGCCTACATCCTGTTCGTCGGCGACGGCGGGCCGGAGGGCTCGGTCACCCCGGTCCTGCAGTACGTCTACGACACCGGCTTCGTCGGGTACCGGCTCGGCTACGCCTCCGCGATCTCCTACGTGTTCTTCCTGCTCATCCTGGTGATCGCACTCGCGCACGCCTGGCTCGCCGGCCGGAGGAGGTCCGCATGACCGCCACCCTCGAACCGCCCGCGACGACGTCGCACCCGGCACCCGGACGCCGCCGGATCCGGCGCAACCCGCTGGTCAGCGCCACGATCTACTCGGCGCTCGGCGCGCTCACCGTCATCTGGGCGGCGCCGCTGGTCTGGGCGGTGCTCACCTCGCTCAAGCACGAGGGCGAGACGACGACCGTCCCGCCGCAGGTGATCCCCGACTCCGGGTTCACCGCGCAGGCCTACGTCGAGGTGCTGTCGGTCGGCGACCTCACCCGCTGGTTCGTCAACAGCACGATCGTCGCCGTCGCCGTCACGCTGCTGACGCTGGCGCTGTCCGCGGCGGCCGCCTACGGGTTCTCGCGCACCCACTTCCGCGGCCGGCGGACGCTGTTCGCGATCACCGTCGCCGGGGTGATGGTGCCCTCGCAGATCCTGATCGTCCCGCTCTACGAGCAGATGCTGGCCGTCGGGCTCGCCGACACCTATCTCGGCGTGATCCTGCCGCAGATCGTCGTACCGGCGATGGTGTTCATCCTGAAGAAGTTCTTCGACGCCATCCCGCACGAGCTGGAGGAGGCCGCCCGGATCGACGGCGCCGGCCCGCTGCGGATCTTCCTGACGATCGTGCTGCCGCTGTCCCGGCCGATCCTCGCCGCGGTCGCGATCTTCGTGTTCATCCAGTGCTGGAACAACTTCCTCTGGCCTTTCATCATCCTGTCCGATCCCTCGCTGATGACGTTGCCGGTCGGGCTGGTGCAGGTGCAGAGCTCGTTCGGGGTCCGCTACGCGCAGGTGATGGCGGGCGCCGTGCTCGCCGGGCTCCCGCTGGTGGTCGCGTTCCTGTTCTTCCAGCGCCAGATCGTCCAGGGCATCGCCACGACCGGCCTCGGCGGCCGGTGACCACGAGTCCGTCCCCACCAGTCCTGCGAAAGGAACTCCATGGCACGCGCGCACCTCTCCGTCGGCGCCGACTTCACCGCGGGCGAGGTCCCGCCCCGGCTGTTCGGCTCGTTCGTCGAGCACATGGGCCGGGGCGTCTACACCGGGATCTTCGAGCCCGGGCACCCGACGGCCGACGAGCGCGGGTTCCGCGGCGACGTCCTCGACCGGGTCCGCGAGATCGGCCCGACCGTGGTGCGCTACCCGGGCGGCAACTACGTCTCCGGGCACGACTGGCGGGACGGGATCGGGCCGGTCGCCGACCGTCCGCGGCGCCTCGACCTGGCCTGGCGGACGATCGAGACCAACGAGTTCGGGCTGCACGAGTTCGTGCACTGGACGCGGGCCGCCGGCGCCGAGCCGATGATGGCCGTCAACCTGGGCACCCGCGGCGTGCAGGAGGCGCTCGACCTGGTCGAGTACGCCAACCACCCGGGCGGCACCGCCTGGTCGGACCTGCGGCGCAAGAACGGTGACGACGACCCGTTCGGCATCCGGCTGTGGTGCCTGGGCAACGAGATGGACGGCCCCTGGCAGGTCGGGCACAAGACGGCCGCCGAGTACGGCCGGCTCGCCGCCGAGGCCGGGCGGGCGATGCGCCTGGTCGACCCGTCGATCGAACTGGTCGCCTGCGGGAGCTCGCACAGCTCGATGCCGACCTTCGGCGACTGGGAGCGCACCGTCCTGGAGCTGGCCTACGACCAGGTCGACTACATCTCCGCGCACACCTACTACGAGGAGACCGACGATCCCGGCGAGTTCCTGGCGAAGGCCGTCGACATGGACTCCTACATCCGGTCCGTGGTGGCCACCGCGGACGCCGTGCGGGCCCGCGGTCGGCACCGGCGGCGGATCCACGTCTCGTTCGACGAGTGGAACGTCTGGTACCAGAGCCGGCACCGCGCCGGCGGCATCCACCAGCAGACCGACGACTGGGCCGTCGCCCCGCGGGTGATCGAGGACGAGTACTCGGTGACCGACGCCGTCGTCGTCGGGACGATGCTGCACGCGCTGCTCCGGCACGGCGAGCGGGTGCGGATCGCCTGCCAGGCGCAGCTGGTCAACGTGATCGGGATGGTGCGCAGCGAGCCCGGCGGGGCCGCCTGGACGCAGACCGTGGCGCACCCGTTCCGGGTGATGCGCGAGCACGCCCGCGGGCAGATCCTCGACGTCCGCGCCCGGGGCGACCACTACGACGCGGGCCGGCTCGGCGACGCCCCGGTGGTCGACTCGGCGGGCACCTGGGACCCGGACGGCGGGACGCTCGCGCTGTTCCTGGCCAACCGCGACCTCACCGAGCCGGCCGAGGTGCGGATCGCGCTGCACGGTTTCGGGGAGCTGCGGCCCGGCCGGGCCGAGGTGCTGGCCGCCGGGCCGGGCCAGGACCGGCACACCACCAACAGCGAGGCCGCGCCGGAGGCGGTCGGGATGCGGCCGCTGGACGGGGTGCGGGTCGAGGGGGACGAGGTGTCGGTGACGCTGCCGCCGCTGTCCTGGGCGGTCGTCCCGCTTCATGTGATCTGAATCACTTGAATTGGGCGTCGTTCGCTGGAAACGTGCTGTCTTGACGCAATGCGTTCCGACGAGATCATCGCGTTTCTGGCGACCTTCCCCGGCACCCGGCTGATCGAGGCGAACGGCGACGTGTTCGCCGTTCACGATCCCGATCTCGACTACGAGCGACGCCCGCGACAGGGCTGGGCCACGCTGGTCCACTCCGATGTCAACGACGCCTTCTCCGATCTGGACCGGCCGGGGGTGTTCCGGCTGAACATCGGACTGCCCGCGGCGCGTTTCCGGGAACTGTTCGGTGAATCGGCCGGGCACGACCCGGCCGCGCTCGACGTGCTGTTCCCGCACCCGGTCTACGCGTCGTCCCGGTGGGTGTCGGTGCTCAACCCGGACACCACCTGGCCGCTGGTGCGGGAACTGCTCGTCACCGCGCACGGGTTCGCGAGTTCCCGTTCGTCCAAGACGCGCGGGCGGACCGCGCCTACCGTCGTCCCGGACGCGACCGGCACGGGCGAGGAGGACGGCGATGGCTGAGACGGACCGGGCCCCGGTGGTGCTGGGCCCCGGCGAGGGCCGGCACTACGACATGGGCCGGATCTCGGCGGTGTTCAAGGCCGACGGCGCCGAGACCGGCGGTGGCTACTCGATCTCCGAGTGGTGGCTGGAACCGCACACCGCCGGGCCGGGCGCGCACAGCCATCCCGAGGACGACGTGTTCTACGTGCTGGACGGCACCATGTCGGTGCTGGTCGGCGACCGCTGGGTGGACGCGGCGAGGGGCGCGTTCGTCGCCGTGCCCGGCGGGGTGACGCACGACTTCGAGAACCGCGGCGACACCCCGGCGGGCGTGCTCAACCTGACCCATCCCGGGGACTTCGAGCAGCACATGCCCGGCGTCGTCAGCTGGTTCGCCGAACATCCTGCGGGTCCGGCCGGACCTGCCTGACCCGGCCGCCGACGCCGATCCGGCCCTCCGGCAGCAACCGCGTCCGGATCTCCGAGCCGGCGCCCTGCCGCACCGTCAGCGACCGGCCGAGCTCCGCGGTGAGCCGGAGCGCGGCGGCGCCGGTGGCCTCGTCCTCCACGATCGCGTCGCCGCGCCGCGGGAACGCCCGCGCCCGCACCGATCCGGCCGGCTCGTCCGTCCAGGCCCAGACGTAGAGGAAGCCGGTCCCGTCCGGTGGGCCCGGGAGCGCCTCGACCTCCGCCGGTGACGCGAGCTGCCGGGTGGTCCGGCCGGTCACCCACTCCGGACGGCCGGACACCCAGCCGAACCCGCCCTCCGCCCAGGCCGGGACGGCACCGGCGGCCGGGTGCAGCACCTCGCAGGACCCGAGCCGGTGCCGGAGCAGCCACGATGCCCCGACCAGCGGGTGTCCGGCGAACGGCAGCCGGACGCTCGGCGTGTAGATGTCGGCGGCCGACCCGTCGTCGACGAACACCGTCTCGCTGTAGCCGAGCTCCGCCGCCCGGCGCTGCCGCTCCACCGGACCGGAGGGGTCGTCCAGGATCACGGCGAGCCGGTTGCCCGCCGTGTGTCCGGGGCCGCAGAAGACGTCGACGAGCAGTGGTTCGGGCACACCGGGATCCCAGCACACACGGGTGCATACTCTGCGTTCCGCAGTGCAATCGGAGGGGACCGTGCCGCAGCAGCTCTGGCCGTTCGTGCTGGTCGTGATCGTGCTGACCGTCGTGCCGGGGCCGGACACCGCGCTCGGCCTGCGCAACGGCGTGCGCGGCGGGAGCAGCGCGATGTGGTGGACCGGCCTGGGCGCGTGCAGCGGGCTGTGCGTGCACGCGGCGGCGGCGCGGTCCGTTGCCGTTGCCGTTGCCGTTGCCGTTGCCGTTGCACGGGACGCTCGGCGACCCGATCCGGCGGCGGGTCGCGTTCCGGCAGGGCGTCGTCAGCGACCTGCTGAACCCGAAGATCGCCCTGCTGTTCCTGACCCTGCTCCCGCAGTTCATCTCCCCCGGCGAGCCGCGGGTGCAGACGTCGGTGGTGCTGACGGTCGCGTTCGTCGGGGTGGCGCTCGTCTGGTGGCGGGTGACGTCCTGGCTGGCCGGGGCGTTCCGCAGCTGGCTGGCCGCGGACCGCGTGCGGACGGCACTGGAGTCGGTGACCGGGATCGTCATGATCGGGCTCGGCGCCCGGGTGGCCCTCGACGGCCGGTGAGCCCGGCTACCGTGGTCTCTCGTACGACGACGGGCACCGCCGGGCCGTCCTGGATCTGTCGCTGCGGGCGTGTGAGCCGGTCGGTACCGCCGTCGCCGGTCGGGCCTGCACCCGGCTGCACCCGGCGGACGACATGGACGAGATCGCCGTGCTCGCCGTCGATCCGGAGCACCAGCGGCGCGCGTCCGACCGGGTCCGGGCCGCGGGCCTGCGGATGGTGATGGTGGAGACCGGTGACGATCCCGGCCACGCACCGGCCCGGGCCGCGCACGAGGCGCTCGGGTTCCAGCGGTGGCCGGTCGCGCGGTACTTCCGGGACCTGGGTCCCGGCGGGCTCAGCGGACCGTGACGTTCCCGATCCACGCCCCGCCGACGACGACCACGTGCGGCACCCCCGGCCGCTCCGACGCGCCCAGCTTGTCCCGGACCGTCCCGAACCGCGTACGCACGCCGGTGAGATCGACGGTCGCGCCCCGCGGCAGCCTGATGTCCAGGTTGCCGACGGTCAGGTCCGACTCGACCAGCACGTCACCGGTGACGAACCGGGCCCGCCGCATGTCCAATCGGGCGTTGCCGAAGCGGGACCGCACGACGACACGCGGCGGCACCAGCCACTCCCCCGACCGCCGCAGGTCCCCGGCGGTGTTCGACAGCTCCAGCAGCTCGCGGGTGGGCACGGCGTCGGCCGCACCGGGCAGGTCGGCGATCACCCGGTTCAGGTCCGCCCGGGTGACCGAGGTGGTGACCCGGGCCAGGCGTTCGGCGAGCTCCGCGCCGTCGAGCCGGCCGTCGGTGTGGTGCCGGTCCAGCAGTGCGGCGATGTGCGCCCGTTCGGCGTGGGAGACGCGCAGGTCCCGCGGTGTGGTCACGGTTCGGACGGTATGCGGTGGGCCCGCCCGGGGCACCCGGGTTCTCCCGGATCCGGGGTTCAGGGTGCGTCGCTCGCGAGCCGCAGGCCGACGCCGATCGGGGACGACGATCCTGTTCACGCCGGCACGGTGCGATCGAGGAAGTACGTCGGAAGACCGCTATGCGGCGGCGTCGGTGTGGACACGGAGCGCGTCGACGAGCTGGTCCTCCGGAATACCGGAATCCTCACTGAGATCGGTGAGCGACTCACCCGCCTTGAACCTCCGCTGGACGATCTCCACCCGGACAGCGCCCTTCGCGAAGATCGGAAGACCGTAGGAGCGCTCCGGGTCGACGACGACGTCAGCGGAGCCGTACTGGGGAAGGTGGATCAGACGCGCGTATCTGTCCCCGTCGAACTCGATCCTCCGGAGATATGCGTCGACCACCTCCCGGAAGACGAGCTGATCGTTTCGTGCGACGACCAGCCGGCGCGCGGAACGGGCCTCGGCGGTGTCCCCGGCACTCTCCGCGTAGTCGTACAGCACCTCGGCGCCGTCGGTGTACAGCGACCGCGACGCGAGGACGTGATCGAGCCCCAGCTGTTCCTGCAGGCGTACGAGCGCGGGACGGATGCGCTGGAGCGGCACCCCCGCCCGACGGAACGCCGAGAGCACGAAACCCTCCGCGAGCCCGATGAACGGGATCGTCGGTCCGCCGCTCTCGCGCCGGATCGACGTGATGACGGGCGCTCCGGTCACCGGCGATCGTCCGACCGGTCGCTGCACGTATCCGCGGGACCAGGAGGCGAACGTGGTCCGCGAGACGTTGATGTACCGGGCAGCGTCGGTCGCGGAGTACAGGGGGACTCCGAACCGGAGATCTGCCTCGGCCGAAACGGTCACGCCGGTAGTTTGGCACGGACGGGGTGCTCCGACCGCCGGATTCGGTTCGCCCCGGAGAGGGTCGCGCGCAGTCGTCCCGGATGTACGACGGGCAGGGTGTCACCCTCACCGCATGGCGTTCCTCCAGCTCGCGCCGACGGGGAGCGCCAGGCCGGGGCGATCGGGGACCAGCATGCCGGGCGGGTCGGGTTCTTCCTCCGGGACGACGAATTCGAGAGCAGGTACGCGAACATGCGGGCGGCCGGGGTCGAGTTCCGCACCGAGCCACGTTCCGAGCCGTACGGACGCGTCGTCGTGTTCCGTGACGTCGCCGGCAACCGCTGGGATCTGCTCGGCCCGGCGGACACCGACTGACCACCGGGTCGTGCGGTACCGGCTCGGGTCGCCGCGCCCGTCGACCATCGGAGGCGCGACCGCATCCGTCGCGTTCTCGCCGACCGGTCTGGCGGAAGCAGGGGTTCCGAACCCCGGTCCTTTCGGACGCTCGCCTTCAAGCCCGGCGGGATGCGTGGTCGTGGGAACGATCTGACTGGTCAGGAGCCTGCGGCTGTCCGGTGGTGTCTCACGGTTCGCTGGTGGGTGTTGCGGTCAGCGCGGATCCCGAACCCTCGGCGGAACCAGCTGCTCTACGCCTGCGCAGCTCTTGTAGGCCCAGGTATCCGAGCGCGCCGGCCCCGCCGAGCTGGACTGCGAGCGCGAGGACTGCCAGCACGAGCGAAGGGCGCTCGACATGCCGCGCCAGCGTATTCGCCAACTGGGCCGTGCCCATCACCGCGAAGATCATCGGGACGCTCCGGGGCACCTTGCCCCGCCATGCCACCACCGCAGTCACCAACGCGATCAGCAGCGTCCCGCCGCTGCCGAACCACCCGAGGGTCAGGCCGAGGCCGAGTGATCCGGGATCGGTTGCGAGAGAGTGGGTCACGTCGTCATCGTTCCGTACTTCAACTGACTGAGCACGACCTTGGACTCCAAGGTCTCTGTGGGCCTGGCGACCCCGAGCGATGGGGCGGGGTGCGCGCCCCGCCTCCGCGCGGAGCGCCTGGCAAAGGCCCGGAGGGGCGATCTCAAGGATCGTCGGAGGCGCGGTCAACGGTCCATCGCCGTCCAGCGGAGTACGCGCTCAACGGGCTGCGTTGCGGTCACCGTTGAGGTCAGCGTCGCGATCCTTCATCGCTCGCAACGTGCGGTCGATCGACCCGAAAATGTCATTCGGATCGTCCTCCGTCGCGTACTCGGGGCCGGGCTGACCGGGGGCCGGCGCCCACAGCCACCAGATGTTCTGCCAACGGTCGAGCATGCGGGCGAGCGTCGTTTCTCCCCAGAACGGTGTCGGGTCGGTGATCACCTCAGCGCCACGGGCGGTGGCCCGGTCGAGGACGACGCGGACGTCCGTCACCCACACCTGCAGGAGTCCAGGACGCAGCGGCCACCCCTCCAGACGATCGACCAGCATGAGGTCATTGCTGCCCATCCGGATCTCGGAGTGGATGATCTTTCCGTCCGGCGTGTCGGCTCGGGCTTCTGCGGTCTCGCTGGCCCCGAACACATCGGTGACGAACTCCATGAGTCCGGCGGCGTCGTCGACGATCACGAACGAATTGAGGACTCCAGCGGAGTTGGGCACCACGCCGGCGGGCAAGAGGATGTCATCGGCCATGCTACGACGGTCACACCCCATGCGGACAGAACGAGTCCTCGACGACCGTCGATCGAGGTCGACTCACGCAGGAGCCCGGAAGCACGCAGGTCACAACGCCTGGCGATGACGATCGAGGTCGACGAAGTCCGGCCGGCGAGTACAGACCCCGGGGTCTGCCTCAGCATCAGCGACTCGGGCGCCGTAGTCGAATCCGTTCGAGCAGCGCCAGTTCCGGACGGCGTCGAACATCTCGGTGTAGGTGGGCACGGTCCTGGCCTCCGCGACGGTCGTGGGCCTGTCGGCCCGTCCACGCGCACGGCAACCTCGACGAGACGGCCGCTGCGCTGTCCCGGCTCAGCACCACGGTTACCGCCGGGTTGCGGTCGCCATCCTTCGAAAGGTTGACCCACAAGTGACGATCTTGATAGAGAGGCGGGCGTGACCGCTGTTTTCCTTCACGGGGTTCCGGAAACGAGTGTGATCTGGAACGGCGTGCGTGAACAGCTCGAGGGCGACGGGATGCCGACCGTGGCCGTCGACCTACCGGGCTTCGGTGCGCCGAAGCCCGCCGGCTTCGGGGCGTCGAAGGACGAGTACTCGCAGTGGCTGGCCGAGACGCTGCGCGGCATCGACGGCCCGATCGACGTCGTCGGGCACGACTGGGGAGCCGGCCTCGTGCTGCGGGCGGTCACCGCGTTCGACGTGCCGGTGCGCAGCTGGGCGGTGGACTGCGCGTCCGTGATGCACCGGGACAACGTGTGGCACGACATGGCGCAGGTGTGGCGGACACCCGGTAGCGGCGAGGAGTGGATCGCCGCGTTCGTGGCCGCCGAGGGCGGGGCCGGCGGTCGACCCGGTGAACCCGGCTGGCTCAAGAGTGCGCTGCTGGCTTCGTGTCCGACTCCGGCCGACGCACGACAGATCGATGCGAGCATCGACGAGGTGATGGGCGAGTGCATCCTCGCTCTCTACCGGTCAGCGACGCCGAACATCTTCGGCGATTGGGGGGCCGAGATGTCTCGGCCCGCGGCCATTCCCGGTCTTGTGCTGAGGGCAACCGCCGACAACTCCGACGACCCCGCCCGCTCCGCGGAGATGGCCGCCGGGCTCGGCGCGCGCACCGCCGAGCTGGAGGGTCTGAACCACTGGTGGATGATGGAGGATCCCGCTGCAACGGTCACGGCGCTGCGGGCGTTCTGGGCGTCGCTGCCGTAGTACCCGGGGGTTGGACCGGGCCGACATCAACCCCGCGCACTCCCGTCGTCCGGCGGAATCGGTTCCCCGGCGCGCCGCCGCTGGGCGTGTCTCAGGACATCGGCATAGCCGTGGCGATCACCGTGCTGGATGCCGAGGGCCCGGCTGGTCATCACCGCAGTCGTCGTCGAGGGCCGCTCGCAGAGCGAGGTCGCCCGCTACCGCGCCGAAGGCGACGCCGCGTTCGAGCCCCGCTCCCGGCGCCCGCACCGCTCACCGACCGCGACCGACGACGACGTCGCCGAACGGATTCTGCGGCTACGCAAGACGCTGTCCGAGCAGGGCGCGGTTCCGGAACGTCGCCTGCACGATGCCCGGAACACGGCCGCAACGGTCCTGCTACTGCTCGGCGTGACCGAGCGGGCGGTCATGGGAGTGATGGGCTGGTCGAACACCGGGATGGCCGCGCGCCATCAGCACATCACGTCGGCCGTCCGGCAGGACGTCGCGGCCCGGGTCGGCGGGCTGCTGTGGCAGACGCCCGACGGGCCGCCGACACCGTCTGAGGGCCCGAACTGCAACCGGAACTGCAACCGCTGCGAACTCCCCACGAGCCGGGAGCGCGCGACGGTTGCGTTCTTGCAGGTCAGAGACAGCGGAAGCGGGGGGATTCGGAACCCCCGGTCCTTTCGGACGCTCGCTTTCAAGGTCACTGCGGGGCCAGGCGGGGCACCTGATCGCGCTGGTCAGGCGTCCATAGCCGTCCGCCAACGTGTGCCGTTTCGACCCCGGGTTGCGGTCACGGTTGTGGTCAGTCCAGCTACGGTCAGGTGGTGGGCGACTGGCAGGACGATCGGGTCGGCTCGGCGTTGCGTGGCGAGAATCCGACCGTGCTCGCGCGCCTGCCAGGTGCCTTCGCGGTCATCGGCGACGTCCAGTGGCTCCCCGGGTACTGCGTCTTGCTCACCGACACCCCGGGCGTCGAGAAGCTCAGCGATCTGCCCCGCGAAAGACGGCTGCGGTTCCTCGACAGCATGGAACGCCTCGCCGAGGCTGTTGAGCGAGCATGTGCGGAGAGCGACGACCAGTTCCGCCGGGTCAACCTCGAAATCCTCGGCAACCAGGACGTGTTCCTCCACGCCCACGTCTGGCCGCGCTACGGGTGGGAACCGCCCGACCGGCTCAGCCGTCCCGTCTGGCTGTACCCACCGACCATGTGGACCGACCCGACAAACACCCTCGACGAGCGGCATCGGCCCCTGCGGGACCGGCTCGCGGCGCTGCTGTCCGAGCACTCCCGCGGACGCCCCTGAGCGGTTAGAGGGCCCTGAAGTACCGGTCAAGATCGACGAAGTCGGGTCGGTTCTTCGCGACCCAGTCGACCATGGCGGCGTACTCGTTGCGGATTTCCTCGACGCGCTGGTTCACGGCCACGGCGACCTGATCCCAGGTAGCGCCGCGCAGGCGAGCCTCGGTGATGGCGTCCCAGCGGCCGGCCGTCAGGGACTGGATCAGGTCGTAGGTATCGCTGAGGACCTGGATGGGATCGACGGTGTGTTCGTCGCGAACGGCGCGGTACTTCGCGGCTGTGGCGTGGCGTCCCTCGGCGTCGGCCTCCCGGGCGCTGCTGTCGGCTCCGGCCCAGACGTGCCAGGTGCGCAGGGTCTCGAACATGTCGGCGTTGGTGGGCATGATGCTGGCCTCCGCGGATGCGTGGGGCCTGTCGGCCCCGTCCCTGGTGGGGGGTGCTGTCCCCGTCACCGCGCGAAGGCGCCCTCGTGGCCTCCGAGGCTCGATGTCACTACGGGCAGGCTGATCTGGCCGGGCTCGGATGGGTCCGGTGCGCATCCCGGACCGTCGGGTCATCGCCCAGGCTCGCCAGACCTGCGAGGTCTGCCTTGACAACCGCGAGGCCCGACGGGACGGGGCGTGCTGACCGGCGATGGGGTTGTGCGCCACGAGCGCTGAAGTGACCGACCGGCAGCCCCGCCCTCCCGGAGCGCTCACCCCGCCCCGACGGGAGGAACACCACCGATGCACCACCCCGACACGACCAGCACCGATCCGGGCGACAGCCCCGCAGGCGAGGCTCCGACCCGCTGGGCGGGAGTGGACTGGTCCTGGTCCGATCAGGCCGTCTGCGTCGTCGACGACACCGGCGTCGCGGTCGAACGACTCACCGTCCCGAACACCGCTGCCGGACTGTCCACGATGGTCACCACCCTGCACCGCCACCGGGTCACCGGCGTCGCGATCGAACGCGGCGACGGCCCGGTCGTGGCCGCGCTGCTCGCCGCCGGCCTGACGGTGTTCGTGATCATCGCCCGCCAGGTCACCGCCCTGCGCACCCGCTACTCCACGGCCGGGAACAAGGACGACCGCTTCGACGCCTACCTGCTCGCCGACGTCCTGCGCACCGACCGCCGCCGCCTCACCCCACTCACCCTCGACACCGACGCCACCATCGGACTGCGCATGCTCATCCGCACCCGCGCCGACCTGGTCAAGGCCCGCGTCGCCGCGCACAACCAGCTCCGCGCGCACCTGCAACTCGCCCACCCCGGCGCCGTCGGGCTGTTCCACGACCTGGCCGGGACGGTCTCGCTCGCCTTCCTCGACCGGTTCCCCACCCCGCGCCACACCGCCTGGCTCTCGGAGAAACGCCTCCCGACCTGGCTGCGCAGCGCCCGCTACACCCGCTCCAACACCCGCACCCCGGCCCAACTGTTCGACCACCTGCGCCACGCCCCGGCCGGGCACCCCGACGGGCCCGCCGCCGACGCCGCGCAGGTCATCACCGGCGAACTGGTCGCGCTGCTGCGCAACTCAAGGAGCGGATCGCCGTGCTCGAGACCCACATCGAACAGGCCCTGGCCACGCACGCCGACGGGGCGGTGTTCACCAGCCTGCCCCGCTCCGGCCGCGTCCGGGCCGCGACCCTGCTCGCTGAAATCGGCGACGCCCGCGGCCGCTACCCCACCGACGACGCCCTCGCCGCCGCTGCCGGGATCTCCCCCTCGACCCGGGCATCGGGCCGGTCGCACTACGTCGCCTTCCGCCGCGGCTGCAACTACCGCCTGCGCCAAGCACTCGTCGACTTCGCCGACGGCAGCCGCGCCGCCCACCCCTGGGCCCAGGACACCTACGCCCGAGCCCGAGCACGCGGACACAACCACGCCCACGCCATCCGGATCCTGGCCCGGGCCTGGCTGCGGATCATCTGGCGCTGCTGGACCGAGAACACCCCCTACGACCCCGACCGCCACGCCGCCGCCATCACCGCCCGCGACCAGCGCACGACACCCGCCAGCGACAACGCGATGGCGTCCTGACCAGGCCCGGCGTCGCTTTCCCATAGCGGCCAGCACCAGCCGCCCGCAGACGGTGTCCAGGCTGGCCGAAGGCCACCCGAAGGGCACCGGCCTGGACACCGACGAGGACGGCAGGACACTCCCGGCGATGGGAACGACCCACCCCGAGATTGACATGGGGTTGTCAAGGGCAGCCCGGAGGGCTGTCGCGAAGCGACGCGCAGCGCCCTTGATGCTGAGTGAGCCCGTGTGACGCTTCGGGGCCGTCAGGTCCCCGCCGGAGGCGGTCCATCGGCTGTTCTCGGCCCGCCCCGGCCTTGAGGGGCAGGTCTCCCGCTCGACGTCCGTCGGCCCGGCTCGCGTCTCGTGGCTCGCTCGGGCGTCGGCTTCTGCTCGTGGCCGCACCTCGGTTCGTTCCGGTGGTGCGGCTCCTTGGCGTTTCGAGCTGGTCGACGGTGGCGGGCGTGCGCGCGCCGGTCGCCGGGCCGGAGGCGATAGGCGGACGGCAGCGACGCCGCCCGTCCGGCCCGTCAGGGCCGGCTGGAAGACGTAGAGAAAGTCCTCACCGGACGGAGACCGCTCCCGACTCGCGGCTAGAAGACGTAGGGGTTCGTTGACGCCCGCTGGGCGGACACGTCTCACCACGCACGCTGGCCGCACAGTGGCACGTGATCCGCACCGCGGCCGGCCTCGGACAGATGCGGTTCCACGACCTGCGGCACACCGCGGTCTCGCTGCTGCTCGCGCTCGGGATCCCGCCGCACGTGGTCCGGGAGATCGTCGGGCACAGCGACGTCAAGGTCACGATGACCGTCTACGCGCACGGCAACCTCGACGAGAAGGCCGCTGCGCTGTCCCGGCTCAGCACCACGGTTACCGGCGGGTTGCGGTCAAGGGGTGAGGTCGACGGCGGCCGGGCGGACGGGTCGTGATCGCCGATCATGCCTCTGACCTGTGGCGGAAGCGGGGGGATTCGAACCCCCGGTCCTTTCGGACGCTCGCTTTCAAGGCGAGTGCATTCGGCCGCTCTGCCACGCTTCCGCGGGGAAGGCTACCGGTCCCCCCGGACGCGCGGATCCACCCCGACGCGCCGAGCGCTCGTGTGCCGTTGCACGGCGTGTGGTGGGATCTTCCCGACTCGTCAGGGGAGGTCGACGTGCGGTTCGACGAGAACGCCCGGCTGGACACGTCCGGGGTGGACGACCTGCGTGGATCCGGCGGCCGGGGCGGCGGGATCGGCGGGGGCATCGGTGGCGGCGTCGGCGGGCGGGTCGCCGGGGCCGGCGGCGGGCTCGGCATCGTCGGCGTGATCATCTATCTGCTGCTGTCGAACTTCGCGGGCGTCGACCTGGGCGGGATGGCGGCCGGCGGCGGCTACCCGGGCCTGGACCAGGTCGGCTCGGGGCAGACCGCGTCGACGTCGTCGTTGGAGCAGAACTGCGCGACCGGGGCGTCCGCGAACGACTCGACGGACTGCCGGATGGTCGCCGTCGCGAACTCGCTGGACGACTACTGGGCGACCCAGTTCAGCTCCGGGTTCGAGCGTC
>Ga0065178_100800_pt1 | contig 20275 bp, 20 predicted proteins | sample FECB22metaG_FD_59210 | JGI IMG/M metagenome (GOLD analysis project Ga0065178, IMG submission 59210) | Cyanobacterial communities from the Joint Genome Institute, California, USA - FECB-22 (version 2) (version 2) | ecosystem: Environmental > Aquatic > Thermal springs > Hot (42-90C) > Microbial...
TCTCGGGCGAACTTCGAACTGACGGTTGAGAGAATGGGGTGGCGTCCTACCTCGCCCGAGCTCGACCGGACGTCTATGGTCCGGGGCATGGTCGATACCAACCTTCCCGGTTCCGTCCCGACGGCGACGATCAGCTCCCGCGCGTGAACGGCGTCCGCCCGGGTGAACGGGCCGTGTTCGACGGGGCCGCCGGCAAGATCGTCGGCGACCGCTGGGACGGGGTCGGCGAGCACCGTGGAGCCGTGCTGTTGCTGCACGGCGGCGGCCAGACCCGGCACTCCTGGTTCCGCACGGCCGCGGCGCTGGCCGACAACGGCTGGACCGCGCTCGCGCTGGATGCCCGCGGCCACGGCGACAGCGACTGGGCGCCCGACGGCGACTACGGCATCGACGGGCTGGTGGCCGACCTGGCGTCCGTGGTGGGGGCACTGGAGGAGCGCCCGCTGCTGATCGGGGCGTCGATGGGCGGTATGACCTCGCTCGTCGCGCAGGGCGAGCGGGGGGACGTGGCCCGCGCGCTCGTGCTCGTCGACATCGTGCCGCGGGCGGAACCCGCGGGCGTCGCCCGGATCATGGCCTTCATGAGCGCGAATCCCGACGGGTTCGGTTCGCTGGAGGAGGTCGCGGAGGCCGTCAGGGCCTACAACCCGCACCGGAAGCGCGCGCCGACTCCCGAGGGTCTGCGCAAGAACGTGCGGCAGCGGGAGAACGGCCGGTGGTACTGGCACTGGGACCCGGCGTTCCTGCAGATCGACTCCGAGCCGCGCCGGTCCACCAGCCACGAACGGGCCGCCGCCGCGGCGCGCCGGATCACCGTGCCGACCCTGCTGGTGCGTGGGGAACAGTCCGACATCGTCAGCGACGAGGGGGTCGCGGAGTTCCTCGAGCTCATCCCCGGTTCCCGGCACGTGGACGTGTCCGCCACCGGGCACATGGTCGCGGGCGACGACAACGACGCCTTCACCTCCACGGTGCTGGGGTTCCTGGCCGACAGCGACATCTGAACCGGCGGTCCGCGGGCCGGAAGCGGGAGCGAGGCGTCCAGCGATGACGAGCGGCGACGGTCTGTGGTTCCGTACCGCGATCACCGAGATGGACGACGAGGAGATCTACGTCCGGGGCTACCCGCTCTCGGACCTGATCCGTGGCCGCAGCTACGCCGAGTGCACCTGGCCGACCCTGCGCGGCGGCGAGCTGCCCACCGCCGCGCAGGCCGCGGTGTTCGAGGCCGTGCTCTGCGGGCTGATGGCCTACCCGGCCGCGCGCCGGCACGGCGTCGAGGGCACCGTGAGCGGCTGCACGACGCGATCCTCGCCGCGTACAGAGCGTTGCGGCCCGGCCGGCGGCCGCTCCCGCTCAACATCGACGGCGCCATGGCCAGGGTGCTCACCGAGCTCGGGTTCGGGCCGCCGCAGATGTACGTGACCAGCCTGATCTCGTTCCTGCCCGGGATCGGGGCGCACATGCTCGAGGAGATCGAGAGCGGCGACCGGTTCCGGATGCTGGCGCCCGACCGCGAGGACTACGTCGGTCCGGCGCGGCGCCCGCTCCCGCCGCGGGCGCCCCCCGAACCGGGCTGATCCGGACGTCCGGGCGGGTGACACAGCACGCGGCGCCCGGGCACGAGGTGTCGCGATGTCGTACACGTCGCCGTCGCCTACGCCTCTTACCGTGGCCTGCATGGATCAGGACCACCAGGTCGATGCCGCGCTGGCGGAGCTGCGCCGCGGCCGGATGGTCCTCGTCGTCGACGACGAGGACCGCGAGAACGAGGGCGATCTCATCGCCGCCGCCGAGCTGGCGACACCGGAGATGCTCGCGTTCGTCATCCGCCACACCAGTGGCCTGGTCTGCGTCGGCATGGACGCCGCGCTCGTCGACCGGCTCGAGCTGCCGCCGATGGTCGCGGAGAACGACGATCCGAGAGCGACGGCGTTCACCGTCTCGGTCGACCTGAAGAACGTCACCAGCACCGGGGTGTCGGCCGCGGACCGTGCGGCGACGATCCGGGCACTCGCCGACCCGGGGACCCGGCCGGGTGACCTTTCCAGGCCCGGACACATCTTCCCGCTGCGGGCCCGCGACGGCGGCGTGCTGCGGCGGGCCGGGCACACCGAGAGCGCCGTGGACCTCTGCCGGCTCGCGGGGCTGGCACCCGCCGGTCTGCTCGCCGAGGTCACCAACGCCGACGGCACCATGGCGAGACGTCCCCAGCTGGCCCGGTTCGCCCGGCAGCACGGGCTGGTCTCGATCACCGTCGCGGACCTGGTGCGGTACCGCCTGCGTACGGACACCCTCGTGCTGCGCCAGGCATCCGGCCGGGTGCCCAGCCCGTACGGCGAGTTCACGGCCGCGACCTACCGATCGGAGCTCGACGGCAGCGAGCACGTCGCGCTCGTGATGGGTGACGTCAGCCAGCCGGAGGACCCAGCCCCCGACGACAATGTGCTGGTGCGGGTCCACTCCGAGTGTCTCACCGGGGACGTGTTCGGTTCACGCCGATGCGACTGCGGCGAGCAGCTCCAGGCGGCGATGGAGCGCATCGGAGCGGTCGGCCGCGGTGCCGTCGTCTATCTGCGCGGTCACGAGGGCCGCGGGATCGGGCTCAGCCACAAGCTCCGCGCCTACACCCTGCAGGACGCCGGCATGGACACCGTCGAGGCGAACCTCGCCCAGGGGCTGCCCGTTGACAGCCGGGAGTACGGGGTCGGCGCACAGATCCTGCGTGACCTCGGTGTGCGACAGGTGTGCGTGATGACCAACAACCCGGCGAAGTACCACGGGCTCGCCGGGCACGGGGTGAAGATCGCCGCCCGCGAACCGCTGATCATCGCCCCGAATGCGGACAACATCGCTTACCTGACGACCAAGCGGGTCCGCATGGACCACGAGATGGGGTCCGTGGCCGGCCCGGATGCGACGGCGTTGCGATGAGTGAGAACGGTCCTGCTCTGGCGCCGGAGGGACTGAACCTGTTCAAGGACGCCATGGCGTCCTTCCCGAGCGGGGTCACGATCGTCACGACGGCCGACCCGTCGGGCCGCTGGTGGGGCTTCACGGCGACGTCGTTCTGCTCGGTCTCGATGGAGCCACCGCTCGTGTTGGTGTGCCTGGCGAATGGCGCCGAGTGCGCCTCGGTCTTCCAGCGAGTCACGAGATGGATCGTCCACGTGATCCATCCCGAGCATGCGCAGCTCGCGATGCGCTTCGCCACGCGCGGTGCGGACAAGTTCGCCGACGCCGGCTTCGTCGCCGACGACAACGGACTCCCGGTGCTCGACGTCGCGTCGGTGATCCTCGACTGTTCGGTGCACGATCGTCATCCCGCCGGAGACCACACGATCCTGGTCGGGCAGGTCCAGAACGTGAGGACAGGTCCGAACACCCCGGCGGTGTACTTCCGGCGCGCGTTCCACATCCTGCACGACGTCAACGGCCGGTAGGTCGGCGACAGCGGGTGGTCGAGACAGCCGTGGTCGGCGTCCCGCACGACACCAAGGGCACCGTCCCGATCGCGTTCGTCACTCATGCGGCCGATACCGTCGGCCCCGACGGCCAGATCGGGGCGGTGCCGGCCGACAACCGGCGGCGGGTCGTGGCGGAGCTGGGCGGCTACGCACAGCTGGACCAGGTCTACGTCACTGGGGCGATGCCGAAGACCCGGACCGGTAAGACGATGCGCCGCCTGCTTCGGGATCTGGTCGAGCACGGCGCGCCCACCGGCGATGTCAGCGCCATGGAGGACGCCGGCGCGCTGGAGGCCGTCGCGGCCGCGGTCCGGGATTCGCGCGACCGCCGATGAACACGAGGCGCACACTCACCACTCGCAGGAGGCCAGATGTCCAGGACCGACGACCGCGAGGTGACCGGCCGATGGTTCGAAGAGCTCGAGGTCGGGACCTACATACGGCACGCCACCAGGCGCACCGTCACGGAGACCGACAACGTGCTGTTCACGACGATGACGATGAACCCCGCGCCACTGCACCTCGACGCGGAGTACGCCGCGACGACCGAGTTCGGCCGTCCCCTGGTGAACAGCATGTTCACCATCGCGCTCGTGGTCGGGTTGTCGGTGCACGAGCTGACGCTGGGGACCATCGTCGCGCAGCTCGGGCTCGACCAGGTCGTCTTCCCCAAGCCCGTCTTCCACGGCGACACCGTCCACGTGGAGACCGAGGTCGTCGAGGCCCGGCCGTCCCGCTCACGACCCGACACGGGACTCGTCGTGTTCGAGCACCGCGCGTTCAACCAGCGCGACGAGTTGATCTGCAGTGCGCGGCGCACCGGCCTGATGCATCGGCGCCCCACCAGCTCCGCCACGGGCGTCGTCACTCCAGGAGGTGCCTCGTGACGAGGGGAACGGCCCGCGACGCCGAGGTCTTCGCGGCTTCCCCGTGACGCCGGATGTGGTGGTCATCCGGAGCCTGATGTTCGTCCCGGGTGGACGGCCGGAGATGATGGCGAAGGTCGCCCGTTGCCGTCCCGGTGTCGTCGCGCCCTTCCCGCTGTCGACGGGGTGGTGTTGCCCCAGTACGAGCGGGTCGAGCAGCTCCGGCAGGTCCGCGCGGCGCTGCCGGCCGAAACCCGGGTCGTCGAGGGTATCGAGAGTGCCCTCGGGGTCGTCGATGTCCGGACACTGCTCACGGCCGACGCCGCGGACCGCCCGGACGCCGTCTACTTCGGCGTTGAGGGCCTGATCGCCGACCGCAGCCGAGCGGGCACCGAGGTGCTCTACGCGCGCAGCCGGGTGGCCCTGGCCGCGCGTCTGTCCGGCGTGGCCTCGATCGACACGCGGTCGTCGCGGTGCGGGACCTCGAGAACTTCCGATCCGACGCCGTCCAGGCCCGGGACCTCGGCTACGACGGCAAGATCTGCCTGCATCCCACCCAGGTCGAGGCCTCACACGAGGTGTTCCGACCGTGATGCGGCACGTCCGCGAGGCGGACGATGCCATCGCCCTTGCCGTTACCGACGCCGCGTCCACCTATCTCGACACGGACGCCCTCGTGGGCGCGGCGCTGACAGCCGGCGTCGATGCCGTGCCACCGAGGTGATCGAGTTCGGTCGCCAGTACGGCTACCCACCCGTCGTCAAGGCTGCGTTCGGCGGCGGAGGGCGCGGGCTCGAGATCGTCCGCCAAAAGGCGGAGGTCCCTGAGGCCTTCGCCGCCGCCACCCGCGAAGCAGCCGCCGCACTCGGCCGCGGCGAGTGCTTCGTCGAGCGCTTCCTCGACCGTGCTCGCCACGTCGAGGCGCAGGTACTCGCCGATTCCCCAAGGGGCCGTCCTGGTGGTGGGCTGCGTGACTGCTCGCTGCAACGCGCAACCAGAAGCTGATCGAGGAAGCTCGCGCGCCCCTCCTCACCCTCGAGCAGGACGAGGCCGTCCGGACCTCGGCCGAGCGGATCTGCCGCGCCGCGGGTTACGTCGGCGCAGGCACCGTCGAGTACCTTCGCGGCCAGAACGGCACGCTGTCATCGAGCACCTCGTCGGAGAACCCGAGCCCACCGGAGACGTGCTCACCCGTCCGAGTGGGCCGGACTGTCCGGCGGCAGTCCGCCGCGTTGCAGCGAGCAGCCGCCGACGAGATCGTCAGCGACGCTGTCATCGTGCCGATGCAGGGAAACCTCGTCCGAATGGCGGTCGGACGAGGAGCAGAAGGTCGGGAAGGGCGACCTGATCGCCGTCGTCGAGGCGATGAAGATGGAGAACCAGGTGACCGCCCACCGAGCGGGTGTCGTCCGGTTCCTCCCGACGCTCGTCGGCGCATCCAATCGCCGCATGCACGGTTCTGTGCGAGATCGTGGACCCTGATCGGAGCGGGAACGGTCTGCTGCTGCAGTGGGCGACATCTGATTCGGCCTGCCCGCCCGTTCCGCGCCTCGTCGCGCTCGTCCGCGCCGGGGGTGTGTGCTGCACAACGAGGCACATCGATGCTCACCGCAGACCGACGCAGGTCGATCGAACCCCGGGATCGCTGGTCCGAGCGTCGAGCCACAGGCGCGTGTCACGAAGTGACACACGCCACTTCCTCCTCCGGTGGCTAGCGTCGACCCGCGGATGGTTCGAGCTCGGAGGTGGGTATGGACGGCCTGATCATGGATCGGCCTCTGCTGATGAAGCAGCTGCTCTGGCGCGCTGAACGGGTGTTCGGCGACAAGCGCATCATCTCCCGGACCGGTGACGGCGAGGACCTCAGCTACACCTACGCCGAGTACGCGGTGCGGGCGCGCAAGCTCGCCCAGGCGTTGACCGCGCTGGGCGTGCAGCCCGGCGATCGGGTCGGGACGTTGGCGTGGAACACCCACCGCCACTACGAGGCCTACTTCGGCGTGCCGTGCATGGGCGCCGTCCTGCACACCGTGAACCTGCGGCTGTTCGACGAGCAGATCGCCTACATCATCAACCACGGTGGCGACCGGGTGCTGCTGATCGACCCCGACCAGATCCCGCTGGTCGAGCGGCTCGCCCCGGACCTGCCCGGTGTGCAGGCCTACGTGGTGCTCGCCGACGAGGTGCCCGAGACCACGCTGAGCCCGGTCCACTCCTACGAGGAGCTGCTCGCCGCACAGGACGGGAAGCTGGAGTTCCCCGACTTCCCCGAGACCACCGCGTCCGCGATGTGCTACACGTCGGGCACGACCGGAGACCCCAAGGGCGTCCTCTACAGCCACCGGAGCGTGGTGCTGCACACCCTGGCCCTGTGCCTGCACGGCTCGATCGGGATGCGCGAGGAGGCGATCTTCCTCGCCATCAGCCCGATGTTCCACGCCAACAGCTGGGGCGTACCCTTCGCCGCGGCGCTGCAGGGCGCGACGCTGGTGCTGCCCGGTCCGCACCCCGAGCCGAGGCACTACCTCGAGCTGATCGAGCGGCACCAGGTCACCCATGCCGTCGGCGCGGTGACCATCGGCGTGATGATTCGCGACCTGCTCGAGCGCGACGACCCGCACTACGACGTCTCCTCGCTCGAGGTCCTCTGGCTGGGCGGTCAGGCCCCGCCGCGCGGTCTGATGAAGTGGTTCGCCGACACCCACGGCATCGTGGTGCCGCAGGGCTGGGGGATGACCGAGGCCTCGCCGCTGGTCACCTTCACGGCGTTGAAGAGCAAGCACGAGCACGTCGCCGAGGACGAGGTCTACGACGTCCGCGGCAAGCAGGGTCTGCCCTTGCCGCTGTGCGAGGTCAGGCTCGTCGACGAGGGCGGCGAGGACCTGCCGTGGGACGGCAAGGCCGTCGGCGAGTACCACCTGCGGTCGCCGTGGATGGCCAGCGCCTACTACGACGACCCGCGCAGCCCGGCCAGCTACGACGCGCAGGGCTGGTTCAGGACCGGTGACGTCGGCGTGATCGACCCGGACGGCTACGTGCAGCTGACCGACCGGTCCAAGGACCTGATCAAGAGCGGCGGGGAGTGGATCTCCTCGGTGGAGCTGGAGAACTCCCTGATGGCACATCCGGCTGTGGCCGAGGCCTCGGTCGTGGCGGTGCCCCACGACAAGTGGCTGGAACGCCCGCTGGCCTGCGTCGTCACGCGCTCGCCCGTCACCCCCGAGGACCTCACGGCCTACCTGCTGGAGCACTTCGCCCGCTGGTGGATCCCCGAGGAGTTCCTGTTCGTCGACGCCATCCCGAAGACCGGCGTGGGCAAGTTCGACAAGAAGGTCCTGCGGGCCAGGTTCGGCGAGGCCGACGCCCGCAGGCGGTACCGAGCGGAGGCGTCCCGATGATCATCGTCGACTACCGGTGCGCGGCCTGCGACGGCGTCAGCGAACACTTCGTGTCCAACCCCGCGCCACCCACGATGCAGTGCCCGGCCTGCCGGGCACCCGCCAGGCGCCGGTTCTCCGCGGTCGGGCTCTCCGGCCGGGCGGCACCGCCGAGCGAGCGCAGGCCGGCCGCGTCCGACCGTGCGCTGTGCCTGGACAACCGCGACGTGCCCGGGCTCTGCCACATGGCGCCCGACGCCGCGCGCACGTGGGTCGCCAGGGCCAGGGGGGACAACCGCAGCCTCGAGCGGGAGCTCGAACGCCAGGAGCGCTCCCTGAAGGAGACCCCCGGGCCCGTGGCCGACCCGGTGTCCCACGACCACGGGCACGCCCACGGGACAGGGCACGGACACACCCACGCGGCACCGGCCGCGGCGGGCCCCGCCGGCACCGCGTGAGCGCGGCCCGCCGACCGGACCGACTACCGGAGGAGAACGACATGGGTGACAGGCTCGCCGGCAAGGTGGCGCTCATCAGCGGCGCGGCACGGGGTCAGGGTGCCGCGCACGCGGCGCTGCTCGCCTCCGAGGGAGCGCGACTCGTGATCGGCGACATCCTCGCCGACGAGCTCGCGGCCGTGGCGGAGACGCTCACCGCGAAGGGTCACGACGTCGTCGCGCACGTGTTCGACGTCCGCGACGAGTACGGCTGGGACGCCGCGGTGGCACTGGCCGAGGAGCGCTTCGGCCGCCTCGACATCCTGGTCAACAACGCCGGGGTCCTCGACATGACCGGCGTCGAGGCGACCACCCGCGAGAGCTGGGACCGGATCATCGCGACCAACCAGACCGGTGTCTGGCTCGGGATGAAGGCCGCGGCCGAGGCGATGCGCCGGGCGGGCGGCGGTTCCATCATCAACACCTCCTCCATCTACGGCCTCATCGGCAGCGGCGGGGCCACCGCGTACCAGGCCACCAAGGGTGCCGTCCGGCTGCTCACCAAGACCGCGGCCATCGAGTTCGCCGGTGCGGGCATCCGCGTCAACTCGGTGCATCCCGGGATCGTCGACACCCCGATGGTGTCCGACGACGTACCGGCCGAGGTCATCCCGATCATCGTCGGGGCGACGCCGCTGCAGCGGATGGCGCGGCCCGAGGAGATCTCCTACGGGGTGCTCTTCCTGGCTTCCGACGAGGCGTCCTACGTCACGGGCTCCGAGCTCGTGATCGACGGCGGCTACTCGACGCAGTGACCCGACCGGGCGTTCAGGCGCGCGGTCCACCAGTGCACGACCAATGATCGGCTTCGGCCGGGGAACGGAGAACAGCGGTGGCGATCGAGATCGGGGTGTTCCACAACGGAGCCTCGGACCTTCCTGTCAAGCACGTCCAGTACAACGGGGACACGGTGGCCGTCAACGACGGTGACCTGCCCGCGACACACATCTCGGCCCAGCACACCATCGTCAACCAGGTGCGCCAGGGCATCCTCGCCGACCAGCTCGGCTTCGACTACTGGTTCCAGACCGAGCACCACTTCCAGCCCGAGGGTGCGGAGCTCAGCCCGAACCCGTTGCTCGCCGAGGCGGCCATCGCGTCGCGGACGAAGAACATCCGACTCGGCCAGGCCGCCAACATCGTCACCTGGCACCACCCGATCCGGATCGCCGAGCAGGCCGCGATGCTGGACGTGATCAGCGGGGGCCGGTTGGAGTTCGGGATCGGTCGCGGCTACCAGCCGCGGGAGAACGAGGTGTTCGGCTGGGCCTACGGCTCCACGATCCAGGACCAGGAGCGCAACCGGGCCTACTTCGAGGAGGCCTACGACATCATCATCAAGGCCTGGACCCAGGACTCGATGTCGCACCACGGCGAGTTCATGTCGATCCCGCCGTCCTACACCAAGTGGGGTCACAAGCAGACCCACGCCTACTTCAGCCAGGAGGGCATGGGTCGCACGCTGGAGCAGGTGCTCAAGCTCGGGGCACCGGACATGTACTCCGCCGGCAACCCGGTGCAGGCCACCACCACCAAGCTGCTGGAGATCCCGGTCTACCCGCAGCCGCTGCAGAAGCCCTACCCGCAGATGTGGGAGCCGCTGACCAGCCCCCGGTCCATCCGGTTCGCCGCCGAGCGGGGCATCAACGGGTACTTCATCGTCGAGCCCAACTCCCGGCTCAAGCAGAACATCGACCTCTACCACGAGGAGGCCGAGCGGGCCGGTTGGCCCGACCGCCAGGATCGCGGCGAGTTCAAGCGCGGCTGGGACGCCGAGCGCCGCCGCGGCGTGGTGACCTGCCGCTACATCCACTGCGTGGACAAGGGGCTCGGTGACATGGACCGGGCCGGCCGCGCGCTGGAGCTGCAGTGGGACTACTACGGCCCGTTCGGGTTCGCCGCGGTGCTGGCCGAGGCCGACGAGCCCTTCTACGACCTGAACATGAAGGTGACCGCGGAGCTGCTGCGGGACAAGAAGGTCGCGATCCACGGCTCCAAGCAGTACGTGATCGACTCGATCATGGAGGTCAAGGAGCAGTGCGGCTACGACGACTTCATGTTCCACACCTGGTTCGAGTCCGCCGGCTTCCAGGGTGAGGAGATCGAGGCGCAGATGCAGTACTTCGCCGAGGAGATCATGCCCGTCCTGCACCGCGAGTGCGGCCGTATCGAGCGCGAGCCGAGCAGCGTCGATCTCGACGTGCAGCCCCGCGTCCCTGTCAGCGCCTGACCACCGCAAGGAGACGACCGATGGCAACACCCGGAACGGCCAAGCGGATGTGGGCGCTCGACTCGCCCACCCTCACCGTCGACAAGTCGCTGCTGCTGCTCGGGGCGAGCGGCGAGTGCACCATCCCGATGCCCGCCTACCTGATCGAGCACCCCAAGGGCCTGGTCCTGTTCGACACCGGGCTGGTCCCGGCCGCCGCCACCGATCCCGAGGGGGTCTACGGGCCTCTTGCCGAGCATCTCGGCCTGCGGTTCCTGCCGGAACAGACGGTGGATGCGCAGCTCAAGGCGCTGGGCTACAAGCTCACCGACATCAAGTACGTGATCGCCTCGCACACGCACTTCGACCACACAGGGGGGCTTTACCTCTTCCCCGACGCGCGCTACTACGTCGGCGAGGGTGACATGCGGTTCGGCTTCTGGCCGGACCCGGCGGGTGCGGGCTTCTTCCGGCAGGCCGACCTGGAGCCACTGCGGGGCCGCAACGTGTTCGAGGTACCCGGGGTCGACCACGACGTGTTCGGCGACGGCAGCCTGGTCATCCTGTTCACCCCGGGGCACACGCCGGGCGAGCTGAGCCTGCTGGTCCGACTCCCGGGCCGCAACTTCATCCTCACCGGTGACACGGTGCACCTGCGCGACGCGCTCACCACGATCGCGCCGATGCCCCACGACGCCGACACGGTAGCGTCGCTGCGCTCCATCCGGCGGCTCAACCTGCTCCGGGACTCCGCCGACGCCACCATCTGGATCAGTCACGATCCCGAGGACTGGGCGGAGTTCAAACACGCACCGAACTGCTTCGAATGATCGTCTGCCGGAATCCGTGTCCCAGAAGGGGACACGGATTCCGGCATCAATCGGTATAATCTTTCCGTGCAGTACCGGCGACGGACGCCCCACTGGACGCCCGATGGACGCGGAGAGTGATCGATGACGATCCTTCAGCACGCGGTGGCCCATGAGCGGGAGGCATTCCTCGAGGGCCGCGCCCCGTGCACGACACGTCCGGAGATCGCCGTGTCCTGGCGTCGTTGTTCCTACCTCCACGTGCCGGTGGACACCATGAGGCCACGCTACGCCCCTGACTTCGATCACGAGGCACCCCTGGTGCGTGCAGCCCGCCCCGTGCTCGACCACGTCAACGAGCGGCTCGGGGACCTCGGCATCTCCTTCCTGCTCACCGACGCCTCCGCGCGCATCCTCGACCGCACGTCGTCGAACACACACCTGCTCGGCCGCCTCGACGCCGTGTCGGCGGCCGAGGGCTTCGTCTTCGCGGAGGGCGAGGTCGGCACCAACGGGGTCGGCACCGCGCTCGAACTCGGCCGGACGGTCCGGGTCGACGGCCACGAGCACTACGCGGAGGATCTTCACGAGTTCACCTGTGTCGGCGTCCCGATCCGAAGCGTGGACCGGCGGTTGCACGGCCTGCTCGACGTCACCTGCGCGGCCGACCACGACAACGTGCTCGTGGAGTACATCGCCGAGCAGACCGCGGAGCAGATCGAACAACGGCTGTGGGCGCAGCAGTCGGGGGCGGAACGGGCGCTGCTCGACCGGTTCGTGGCGGCCTCGCGACGCGTTCGTCACGACTTCTTCGTGATCAGCGAGCGACTGCTGATCAGCTCACCTCGTGCGGCCCAGCTTCTCGACGGTGCCGAGCAGTCATTGGTATGGGAGCAGGTCTCCCGGCTGCTGCGGTCGCCCGACGTCTCCGAGGCGGAGGTGGAGCTGCCGGACGGTCGAATGGTCGTGATGCACGGTGAATCGATGTGCGACGGCGGCGACGAGATCGGCGCGATCGTCGAGATCCGGGAGGCGCGCACCGAGTCGGGTTCCACCGGCGCCGGCCTGAGCCGGCCGTCCTCACTTCCCGGCCTCGTCGGGACCGACCCGGCGTGGCTGCGAGCGTGTCACGCGATCGCCGCACGCGCGCGCGACCGGGTCGTCGTCGTGTCCGGCGAACCGGGTGTGGGGAAGACGGCGGTGGCCGAAGCGGTTCATCGGCACCTGGGTGGCGACGGTCCGCTGCTCGTGCGCGATGCCGAATCGATGACGGTGGACGGCCCGTCGGCCTGGATGTCGAGTCTGCGGTCGGTTCTCGTCGGCGAGCCGGGCACCGTCGTCGTGAGGCACGCCGACGGGGTCTCGCCCGCAGCGCTGCGAACCGTCACGTCGATGTTGCACGGTGCCCGCGCGCACGGATGGCGCTGCCTGGCGACCGCCGGCACGCAGCCTGTCCCGATGACGGCCGGCCACGATGATCAGCGGTGCGCTGCGGTCGCGCTGCCGCCACTGCGCAACCGGACGAACGACATCCCGGCACTGGTCCGATCGTTCGCCGCGCCCCGGCGGCTGGCACCCGAGGTCGTCTCGCTTCTCATGCGGACGCCGTGGCCGGGCAACACACGCGACCTGCGCAGCGCGGTCGACCAGGCGCTGACCGTCACGCGGGGGAGCGAGGTGCACCTCGGTGACCTTCCCGACGAGCTGCGCGCCCGGGCCTACCGCCGCCGCATGAGCAGGTTCGAGCAGGCCGAGCTCAGCGGGATCATGGACGCGCTGAGCGAGGCGGCCGGCAACAAGAAGGCCGCGGCGTCGCTGCTGGGAATCTCCCGCTCGACGCTCTACCGCAAGTTGGAGGCGGCGGGAATCGGCCTCAACTAGGTCCGTCGCGCAACCGAGGAGGCGACTCCTTAGGCTGTTGCCGGGTACAGGATGGACGTTGTGTTCCTACTGCTGTGGTCCTGTCCCCTCGAACGGCAGGACGGAGGCAGGCGTGGACGGCGTTGATTCATCGGGCACCAGAGGTGTTGCGAGCGAGGCCCCGATGTACGGTCGCCGACAGCCGAGGCTGCCCAAGGCGTCCGACGTCCTGGCAGATCGGCTGCGCGCGCAGATCCTCGGCAACCAGATGCGGCCGGGCGAGCCCCTGCGGTCCGAGGCCACCCTCATCGCGGAGACGGGGTTCAGCCGGGGGACCGTGCGTGAGGCGTTGCGACTCCTCGAGTCCGACGGTCTGATCGAGATCCGGCGCGGGCCGCACGGCGGCATCAGGGTCGCCGAGCCCGACCTGAGCCAGGTCACCCGCTCGCTCGCTCTCCTGCTGACGATCTCCGGTACGACGATGCGGGCGTTCTCCGAGTTCCGCCAGCTCGTCGAACCCGCGGCGGCGGCTGCCGCCGCGCGAACGGCTTCCGAGGAGCAGCGTGCGTGGCTGCTCGCGCTCGCCGACGAAGGATCGTCGCCCAACGGTTCGTGGGAGCCGTCGGTCGAGTTCCACGAGGCGCTCGGGGTGTGCAGCAACAACGAGATCATCCGGGTGGTCATCGCGGCGTTCGGGCAGGAGCTGACCTGGCACGTTCCGGGAGAGCAGCTCTCCGCCCGTGACATGGAGGAAACCCGCCGGGCGCACCGCAGCATCGCGCAGGCAGTGTCGGCAGGTGACGCCGATCGCGCGGCGAAGGCGATGACTCGTCATCTGCAGCAGTTCGAGCGCGTGCTGGCCGCCAAGGGCCGCTTGGACCAGCCCGTCCTACCGCCGGAGCGCTGGCTGTCGAACTAGGTGTGACCCCGGGACGGCTCCGTTGCGGTCCCGGCGACTGGCGTACGAAGTTAGCGACGGCTAACGTGCGGACGGCTGGCGATGCGGGATCTGGACCCAGGGGGCACACGTGGATGCATGGGCATGGCCGTCGTGATTGCGAACGACGGCACCCGGTCGCAGCGGAAGTCCGCGTTGCTCCAGGCCGCGGCCGATCTGTTCGCGGCCAGGGGTTACCACGCGGTCAGCACCGACGACATCGGCCGTGCCGTCGGTATCTCGGGTCCGGGCGTGTATCGCCATTTCGGCAGCAAGGTCGAGTTGCTGACGACGCTGTGTGATGCGGCGATGGACCACCTCCTCGACGGATCCCGGGCCATCGTCGGGTCCGCTGGTGTCGGTTCAGCCGCAACCGCCCGGCTCGTCGAGTTCCACGTCGAGTTCGCAGCGACCGAGAGAGCACTGCTGGCGGTCTACCTGCGTGAGCAGCGGGAGCTCCCGGTCCGCGAGCTGCGACAGCTGCGGCGCCGCCAGCGCGAGTACGAAGGCGTCTGGTGCGCAGCCATCTCGGCGGAACGCGCGGACCTGGCCGAGCCCGACGTCCGCGCAGTGGTCAAAGTGGTGCTGTCGATGCTGAACGGGACCGCCTACATCAGGGACAGCATTCCGAGAGCACGCCTCGTCGGGCTTCTGGAGCAACTCGCCGCCGGAGCGCTCGGCGGTGTCGGGATCGACATCGGCGGTCGCACCGCTGCTGGTTGAGCGCTCGTCGGCGGTTCGAGGACGGTAGCTGCGAGGGCTGGCTTCACGACCGAATGCTGACCGTCGAGGACAACGGGGCTCGGTCCCGAGCGGTGACGGGCCCGCGTTCCGCAGCTCATGGTCCCGTTCCCGAACCTGGGCTCACTCGCCGAGCTCAACACCGTTCTCGCCACTGCTGATGTCCTCGACGCCGCCCCGGTGATCACCGCGACCACGGCCCGGCCACACGCGAGCGCCACGGTGGATGCCTGAAGTGACCCCCGTCAGCCGATGTCGAGGGCCGGTTCCTCGGCGGAAGACCGCCCTACGGCTACCGGCTGGCAGATGCCGGACCGCATCCGAACCCGGCGAAGGCCGCCGACGGTCGGCGGCTCCGCGTCCTCGAGCCGGACCCGGCGGCTGGGCCGGTCGTCAAACGGATCTTCGCCGAGTACCTCGACGGCCTCGGGATCTTCACGATCGCCGAAGGGCTAACCAGGGACGGAATCCTCTGCCCGTCCGCGCACGACCCCGCGCGCAACCGGCACCGCTCGGGCGCCGCCGGGTCGAAGGGGGCGATCCGGGTAGTTCTCGGCAACGCGCGCTACACCGGCCGCCAGGTCTGGAACAAGCAGCGTATGGACGAGGTGCTCATCGACGTGGATGACGTCGCACTCGGCCACGAGCCCCGGCTTCGGTGGAACGACCGGGACGCGTGGGTGTGGTCCTCGGGCGTCGTGCACGAGCCGCTGATCGGCATCGACGACTTCCAGAACGCGCAGGACATGCTCGCCGGAGGCGGGCGCGCCAAGTCTCGGACGCGCGAACGGGTCCGGCGGCCCTACGTCCTTCGGGGTCTCCTGCACTGTGGGGTCTGCGACCGTCGGATGCAGGGACAGTGGAATCACAACCGGCCCTACTACCGCTGTCGCTATCCACGTGAGTACGCCCTGGCGAACACTGTGGAACACCCAGGAAACGTCTATGTCGCGGAGGACGACGTCCTGCCCGCGCTGGACGGATGGCTGGCCGGGCTCTTCGAGCCGGACCAGATCGAGCGGACGGTGACGGCGATGGTGCGCTCCCAGCCCGATGCGAGGTCAGACCCCGCCGCCAACGACGCCGCACGAGTTGCCGCCGAGTGCGACGCGAAGCTCGCCCGATACCGCGCCGCGCTGGAAGCCGGTACCGATCCTGCGTTGGTCGCGATCTGGACCGCCGAGGTGCAGGCGCACCGGGCGGCCGCGCTCGCGCGAGTTCGTAACCGCACCCGAACCCAGCACGACCCGATGAACGAAGCTGACATCCACAAGCTGGTTGAAGCGCTCGGTGATGTGCGCGCCGTCCTCGGCCGAGCCGCTACTGACGACCGTGCAGCTGTCCACCGCCAGCTCGGCCTGCGGTTGACGTACGCACCTGAACTCCGCACGGTGCGCGCCGCGATCGAGATCAGCGCGCACTCGTGGGGTTAGGTCTGTGTCCGAGGGGGGACTTGAACCCCCACCCCCTAATACGGGGACTAGCACCTCAAGCTAGCGCGTCTGCCATTCCGCCACTCGGACGCCACGATCTCTCGATCGCGTGCCGGTGAAGCATAACCGAGCCCCGGGGAGGGGTTGCGGCCGGGTCGGTCGGGGCGCCGGTGGTAGGAAGACGCTCATGAGCGTCGACCCGAACGGCACATCCAGCAGCGAGGCGGCCAGCGCCGAGGCGGAGGTCGTCCAGCTCTGTTCCGAGCTGATCCGGATCGACACGACCAACACCGCCGACCCGGACACCCTGGCCGGCGAGGCGGAGGCCGCGGACTACGTGGCCGCCAAGCTGACCGAGGTCGGCTACGAGGTCGAGATCGTCCAGTCCGGCATGCCGAAGCGGATGAACGTGATCGCCCGGCTGGCCGGGGCGGACCCGTCCCGGGGTGCGTTGCTGATGCACGGCCATCTCGACGTCGTCCCCGCGGACGCGAGCGAGTGGTCGGTGCACCCGTTCTCCGGGGCGGTGCAGGACGGCTACGTCTGGGGCCGCGGCGCCGTCGACATGAAGGACATGGACGCGATGATGCTGGCGGTCGCCCGCCGCTTCAAGCGTGAGGGCGTCGTGCCGCCGCGGGACATCGTGTGGGCCTTCGTCGCCGACGAGGAGGCCGGCGGCAAGTGGGGCGCCCAGTGGCTGGTGGAGAACCGGCCGGACCTCTTCGAGGGCTGCACCGAGGCGGTCGGCGAGGTCGGCGGCTTCTCGCTCACCCTCGGCGAGGACCAGCGGGCCTACCTGATCGAGGCCGCCGAGAAGGGCATCGCCTGGATGCGGCTGCGGGCGAAGGGCAAGCCGGGACACGGCTCGTTCCTGCACGACGACAACGCCGTCACCATCCTGGCCGAGGCCGTCGCGCGGCTGGGGAACCACACGTTCCCTCTGGTGGTGACGCCCACGGTGCGGGCGTTCCTGGACCGGATGACCGAGCTGACCGGCGTCGAGTACCCGGAGGACGATCTCGAGGGCGCGCTGGCGAAGCTCGGCCCGATCTCGCGGATCATCGGCGCGACCGTGCGGGACACCGCGAACCCGACGATGCTCAGCGCCGGGTACAAGGCGAACGTCATCCCGTCGACGGCCGAGGCGGTCGTCGACTGCCGGGTGTTGCCGGGGCGTGAGGAGGCGTTCCTCGCCGAGATCGACGAGCTGCTCGGTCCGGACGTCGAGCGGGAGTGGGTCACCGACCTCCCCGCGGTGGAGACGCCGTTCGAGGGCGCGCTGACCGACGCGATGCAGGCAGCGCTGCGGACCGAGGACCCGACGGCCGAGATCGTCCCGTACATGCTGTCCGGTGGGACCGACGCGAAGGCGTTCTCGGCGCTCGGGATGAAGTGCTACGGCTTCGCGCCGCTGCGGCTGCCCCCGGAGCTGGACTTCGCCTCGCTGTTCCACGGCATCGACGAGCGGGTCCCGGTGGACGCGTTGACGTTCGGGACCCGGGTGCTGGACCGCTTCCTCCGGACAGCGTGACACGCGGGCTGTGCTGGACGGACGGGCTGTGCCGGACGGACGGACGGACTGTGCTGGACGGACGGGCAGTGCTGGACGGACGGGCCGGACGGCCTGGGTCGACGGGCAGTGCCGGACGGCTGGGCCGGACGGCTGGGCTGGACGGCGGGGCTGGACGGCTGGGCTGGACGGGCTGGGCTGGACGGCTGGGCCGGACGGGCTTGCCGACGGGCGGTGATGGACCGGCGGTGATGGACCGGCGGTGATGGACCGGCGGTGATGGACCGGCGGTGCTCTCGCGGACGGTGCCGTGCGGCGTGGTGCAGTTTCCGGCACCGGTGTGCGGCACTCCGGCACCCCGGGGCCGGCACCTCGTGCCCGGCCGCCGGTGTGCGGCGGCCCTGTGTCCGGTAGCGCTCATGCGGCGCGGCTCGTACGGCCGGCCGTACGGCGTGGGCGGCCGCGGTCGCCGCACCGGCCCCGGCGAGCCGCTCCCGGCCCGTCCGGCTGTCTCGCGGCGCCCGGATCGGGCAGGGTGACCGGCATGGATCTCTCGGGCAGGGTCGCCCTGGTCACCGGCGGCGCATCGGGCATCGGTGCGGCGGCCGTGGACCGGCTGGTGCGGGCAGGTGCGCAGGTCGCGGTGGTGGATCTCGACGGGGACGGCGCCGCCGCCGTGGCGGGCAGGTCGGGCGGGCTCGCCGTGCAGGCCGACGTCACCGATCCCGGGGCGATGCCCGCGGCGGTCGCGGAGGCGGAGGAGCGGTTCGGCCGGCTCGACGTGGTGCTGCTCAACGCCGGGATCACCGCCCGTCAGTCGGGCGTCGAGAACCTGGACGTGGCGGAGTACCGGCGGATCGTCGGCGTCAACCTCGATCACGTCGTGTTCGGGCTGGCCGCCGCCGTCCCGGCGCTGCGCCGCGCCGGTGGCGGGAACATCGTGGCGACCGCGTCGCTGGCCGGGCTGGTTCCGCTGCCGGGTGACGCGCTGTACGCGGCGACCAAGCACGCGGTCGTCGGGTACGTACGGTCGGCCGCGGATCCCCTGGTGGCGCACGGGATCCGGGTGAACGCGGTCTGTCCCGGCTTCGCCGACACTCCGTTGCTGGCCGAGGTGCGGGAGCAGTTCGGGGACTTCCCGATGCTGTCGGCCGACGACGTCGCCGCGGCCGTCGAGCAGATCCTGGACCGCGGTGAGCCGGGGGAGTGCTGGTTCGTGCAGCCGGGCCGTGAGCCCGCGCCCTACGGGTTCCGCGGGGTGCCGAGCCCGCGCGGTGCGGGGCGTCCGCCCGAGGTCGGGCTGCACGGCAGCGGATCCTGAGCCCGGGGTTGACCTCGACCGAGGTCGAGGTTGCACCGTGGTGTGCATGGCAGATCTGAACCACACCATCGTCCACTCCCGGGACAAGCGTGCCGGGGCCGCGTACCTGGCCGGGATCCTCGGGCTCGCCGAGCCGCAGCCGTTCGGGCCGTTCCAGGTCGTCGAGACCGCGAACGGGGTGAGCCTCGACTATCTCGACGCCGCAGCGGGCGCGGAGATCGCGTCGCAGCACTACGCGTTCCTGCTCTCGGACGCCGCGTTCGACTCCGCGTTCGCTCGGATCCGGGAGCGGGGCGGCGCGTACTGGGCCGATCCGGGTCGGTCCCGGCCCGGCAAGGTCAACACCGACGACGGTGGCCGGGGCGTCTACTTCGAGGACCCGTCGGGTCACCTGATGGAGATCCTGACGGTGCCCTACGGCGGCTGACCGCCCGACCCTGTGGCGGCGGGTACGCGCCACCGCGCCGTCCGGAGCGGGCGGGGCGCCCGTCGCCGGCGGCGGGTTCGTGTCGCGCCTCATCAGAACGGTGGCTCGGCGGTACCGGTGGCGAGCCGGTCGGCGAGCCCCGGGTCACGCAACAGCGCGAGCACCCCCGGTCCGCGCCGTGCGGCCCCGGTTGGCCCGACCGGCCCGACCGGAGACGGATCGGTGACGTGCACGTGCCCGGACGGGGTGGTCCACCGGGTGCTGCCGTCCGGGAGCAGGCGCACCTGCCACCCGGGACTGTGCTTGAGCCGGTGGTGGCTGCGGCACAGCGGATGCAGGTTGTCGGCACTGGTCGGACCGGCGTCGCGGTCCGGATCGTGCGGGACGACGTGGTCGAGATCGCAGCGGTGCGCGGGGACCCGGCACCCCGGATGGGTGCACGTGGGATGCCGCGCCCGCACCAGCTCGGTCAGTGCCGCATCGGGCCGGTACCGGGTGGTGTCGCGGTGCAGGACGCGGCCGCTGACCGGATCGGTGATCAGCCGGTACCAGACGCTCCCGGTCGCGAAGGCCAGCGCGCGGGCATCCGCAGCCGGGATCGGGCCGTGACCGGCGAGCTCGGCGGGCTCCTCGGCGGCACCGAGCAGGGTGTCGAGCGGCACGGTCACGTTGATCCGCACCGAGATCGCGGGGGGCGGCGGCTGCCGGATGCCGGCCGGGGTGGGCGAGACGCCGGGTACCCCGGCCGGGTTGGGTGCGATGCCGGGTACTCCGGCTGGGTTGGGTGCGGCGCCGGGTACTCCGGCTGGGTTGGGTGCGGC
>Ga0065178_100804_pt1 | contig 20148 bp, 21 predicted proteins | sample FECB22metaG_FD_59210 | JGI IMG/M metagenome (GOLD analysis project Ga0065178, IMG submission 59210) | Cyanobacterial communities from the Joint Genome Institute, California, USA - FECB-22 (version 2) (version 2) | ecosystem: Environmental > Aquatic > Thermal springs > Hot (42-90C) > Microbial...
GAGCGATTGCAGCCCAGGTAGAACGCCGCCATCCCCGGATTGCGCGCCGGCCCGAGCTGGCGCGTGGTGTCGCCTTCGGGCGGCTCGATTTTCACCACATCGGCCCCGAGATCGCCCAATTGCTGCGCCGCCCACGGCCCCAGCACGACGGTCGTGCAATCGAGAATCCGGACGCCGGCCAACGGACCCGCCATGACGCTTCCTCTTCTTTCCCATTGGTTTGTATTCGACTAGCACACCGGGCCGCCCGCCGGCCACAGATCGGTCACTGCCCCCACAATGGATGAGGGCGACAACCAACCCGTACTCCTTTGCGTTGGGAGACGCTCGTCCGTCATCCCCGAAGTACAGGAGGCTGTGATGCGTGGAGTGTTGCTGAAGACCGTTCTGGCCGCGCTGGTCGCCGGCTCCAGCTTGCTGATCGCCGGTCAAGCCAGTGCCCACGACGACGACAGGTGGGATCGTTGGGAGCATCGCCATGGTCATGGCCGCTGGCACGACCGCACCGTCGTTGTCGAGCGCCCGGTGGTGGTCGAGCGCCCGGTCGTGATCGCCCGCCCCGCGCCGGTCTATGTCGCGCCGGTGATGCCGGCCTACGGCTACGGTGGTGGCGGCGGCTACCAGGAGCCGAGCGTGAACTTCAATTTCAGCTTTCCGATGCGCTGAACGAGCCTTCCTCCCCGGCGCGGATGCCGCGCCGGGGAGGTGTCGCCGTCTTACGGCGACGGAGGGGTCAGAGGGTCAGATGCCCTCCTGAACCTCCGACCCCTCCGCCCTCGTAAGACGAGGGCACCTCCCCATCGCGGAATCCGCGATGGGGAGGGGTTTTGAGACCCCGTTGACTCCTGCCGTTTGCGCCCTATTGTGGCGCCCATGCTGCGACTGACGACGCTTCGACTTATTGGCTGATCCGCCGCTCCGGTTTGTCCGGGGCCCCTGCGGATCGCTTGTCGTTCGTCTCAATCAAATCCAACCAGTCGCCGCCACCCTCTCCGTTTTGTATCGCAGTGTTCGCCCCAAAAGGGTTCGCCAGTAGCCGTTTGGCCGTGCGCGGCGCGAGGAGTCTATCGATGTCACCCCAGAAACCCATGATGCCGACCGCGGGCGAGAAGTACGTACCCTTCAAGCCCATCGACCTGCCGAACCGACAATGGCCGTCCAAGGTCATCACCAAGGCGCCGATCTGGTGCGCGGTGGACCTGCGGGACGGCAACCAGGCGCTGATCGAGCCGATGGATTCGGACCGCAAGACGCGCATGTTCAAGCTGCTCTGCGACATGGGGTTCAAGGAGATCGAGGTCGGATTTCCGGCCGCGTCGGAAACCGATTTCGATTTCGTGCGCCAGCTGATCGAACAGAAGATGATCCCGCACGACGTCACCATCCAGGTGCTGACTCAGAGCCGGCCCGAGCTGATCGAGCGCACCTTCGAGGCCTGCCGCGGCGCCAGGCGCGTCATCGTCCATCTCTACAACTCGACCTCGACCCTGCAGCGCCGCGTCGTCTTCGGCATGGACTACAGCGGCATCATCGACATCGCCGTGTCGGGCGCCAAGCTGGTCAAGCAGCTGGCCGACTCCGATCCCAACACCGAATGGGTCTACGAATACTCGCCCGAGAGCTTCACCGGCACGGAGCTCGACTTCGCGCGCGACATCTGCGCCGCGGTCTGTGACGTCTACCAGCCGACGCCTGCCAAGAAGATCATCATCAACCTGCCGGCGACGGTCGAGATGGCCTCGGCCAACATCTATGCCGACCAGATCGAATGGTGCCATCGCAACTTCAAGTACCGCGATGCGATGATCCTGAGCCTGCATCCGCACAACGACCGCGGCACCGGCGTCGCGGCGGCCGAGCTCGGCTACATGGCGGGCGCCGACCGCATCGAGGGCTGCCTGTTCGGCAACGGCGAGCGCACCGGCAACGTCGACCTGGTGACCTTGGGCCTCAACATGTTCACCCAGGGCGTCGATCCCGAGATCGACTACTCCAACATCAACGAGATCCGCCAGACGGTCGAGTACTGCAACCAGCTGCCGGTCCATCCTCGCCATCCCTATGGCGGCGACCTGGTGTTCACCGCCTTCTCGGGCTCGCACCAGGACGCCATCAACAAGGGCTTCAAGGCGCTCGAAGCGTCCAACAGCAAGGTCTGGGAGGTGCCCTACCTGCCGATCGACCCGGCCGATCTCGGCCGCAGCTACGAGGCGATCATCCGCATCAACAGTCAGTCGGGCAAAGGCGGCATCGCCTATATCCTGAAGACCGACTACGGCATCGACATGCCGCGTCTTCTCCAGGTCGAGTTCTCCAAGGTGATCCAGCAGATCGCCGACGACACCGGCAAGGAGATCCAGCCGGCGCTGATCTGGGACACCTTCCGCAAGGAGTATCTCGAGAACAGGACACCGGTCGATTTCGTCAGCCACACCACCGTGCCCGAGCCCGATCATCCCGACGTGCGTCTTCTCGATGCCCAGGTGATGTTCAACGGCGAGCAGCGCAAGATCAGCGGTCGCGGCAACGGCCCGATCGCAGGCTATGTCGATGCGCTGGGCAAGAACTGCGGCGTCGGCATCAAGGTGCGCGACTACCACCAGCACGCCACCGGCGCGGGCTCCGACGCCCAGGCGGTGAGCTTCATCGAGGCGGAAACAACCGACGGGCGCGTGCTGTGGGGCGTCGGCATGGATTCCAATATTGTTACAGCTTCGTTGAAAGCGGTGACCTCGGCCGCGAACAGATCAGTCGTCGGCAAATAGCGTTTCCGCGTCGACGCGGTCGGTCCTGACATCGGAGCGGGCGGGAAATTCACCGCCCGCTTTTCGTTCGTCATCGCGAACGCGCCATCAATTTCGTAACGCCTGCAATCAGCGAGACCGAAGCGGGCATCGCCTGCGCCGGCAATTGATGTAGGATCATCCGCCCGTTCAACAGCCACAAGGGTCTGCCTATGCCTCGGTTCATACGTTCGCATACAGTCGTTCTGGTCACCGGGATCACCATCGGTGCGATTGCCGGCGCCTGCGCCGTGCTCGCGGCACAGCCCAACATGCAGGCGGCCCTTGGATCGCTGCAGGCAGCGCGCGCCGAATTGCTGAAGGCCACCCCGAACAAGGGCGGCCATCGCGAACGGGCCATCGGCTTCGTCGACCAGGCCATCGCCGAGACCCGCGCCGGCATCTCCTACGCTGGCCAGTGAGAGCTCAGGAGAAGGGAGCAGCTCTCCGAGTCATGCTCCTCTCCCCCGCTAGGGGGAGAGGCTGGGTGAGGGGGTTACAGACAGCCTTCGAACCCCCCTCACCTAACCTCTCCCCCTAGCGGGGGAGAGGAACATGAGGGTAGAACGGCGGCATGCCCGCCAAGAAAACCGCCGCCAAGAAATCTCCCTCCCGCAAGCGTCCGGCGACCGCGCCGGACGCCAACCTGCTCGCCGACCTCATGAAGTGGGCGAAGGCTGCCGGCGCCGACGCCGCCGATGCGCTCTACGTCAATGGCGAGTCCATCTCCGTCGCCCAGCGCATGGGCGAGCGCGAGAAGCTCGAAAGCAGCGAGGGCCGCGACCTCGGCCTGCGCGTGTTCGTGGGCCAGCGCCAGGCTTTCGTCTCGTCGACCGACTTCGCGCCGGCCTCGTTGCGTACCCTTGCCGGCCGCGCTGTCGATATGGCGCGCGCGGTGCCGGAAGATCCGGTCTGCGGCATCGCGCCGGAGGAGCTGCTGGCCCACAAGTGGCCCGACCTCGATCTCAACGACCGCAGCCGGCCGTCGGCCAAGGCGCTGCTCGCCATGGCGGCGGAGGCCGAGGATGCCGCCCGCGCCGTCAAGGGCGTGACCAACTCGGAGGGCGCCGAGGCGAGCTGGGGCCGCACCTCGGTAATGCTCGCGGCCAGCAACGGCTTTTCCGGCGGCTATCGTCGCAGCGGCTATTCGATCTCCTGCGCCGTGCTGGGCGGCGAGGGCACTGGCATGGAGCGCGACTACGAATGGTCGAGCGCCGTGCACCTTGAAGACCTGATGACGGCCAAGCAGGTCGGACGCAACGCCGGCAAGTTCGCCGTGCGCCGGCTCAATCCCCGCAAGGCCAAGAGCGCGCGTGTGCCGGTGGTCTATGACCGGCGCGTGTCGGGCGGCCTGATCGGCCATCTGGCCGGCGCCATCAACGGCCGCGCCGTGGCGCGCGGCACGTCCTTCCTCAAGGACAAGATGCGCGAGAAGATCTTCGCCGACGGCATCCGCATCCTCGACAACCCGCACCGCAAGCGCGGGCTGGGCAGCCGGCCGTTCGACGCCGAGGGCCTGCCCACCAAGCGCTACGCCGTGATCGACGATGGTCGCCTGACGACATGGCTGCTCGACCTCGCGGCCGCGCGGCAACTCAAGCTGAAGCCGACCGGCCATGCCGCGCGCGGCACGTCGGGGCCGCCCTCGCCCACCACCTCCAATTTCTACCTCGAGAAGGGCAAGCTCTCGTTCGACGACCTGATCGGCGACATCGAGAGCGGGCTCTACATCACCGACCTGATCGGCTTCGGCATCAACGGCGTGACCGGCGACTACAGCCGCGGCGCCTCCGGCTTCTGGATCGAGAAGGGCAAGCTTGCCTGGCCGGTCAGCGGCATCACCGTGGCCGGCAATCTCAAGGACATGTTCCTGAACATGACTCCGGCCAACGACTTGCAGTTCAAGGGCTCGACCAACGCACCGACGGTGCGAATCGAGGGCATGACGGTCGCTGGCTCGTGATAATGTAGGGGCATGAAGCCCCTCTCCAAGATCATGATCCTTGCCGCAACGACGGCGCTCATCGCGGCCCCTGCCGCCGCGCCCTCATACGCTCAAGGGAGTGATTTCCAGTCCTGCCTGCAGACCATCAACGCCGATGCAATCCGCCAGGGTGTGCCGCCCGCCATCGCCGACGCGGCGTTGCGCAACCTGACGCCCGACCAGAAGATCGTCGACCTCGATTCCAAGCAGCCCGAATTCTCGCTGACCTATGCCAAGTACGTCGGCAGCACCGTTTCGAACGATCGCATCGTCAAGGGCCAGCAACGCATGGCCCAGCATCGCAGCCTGCTCGACGCCATCCAGTCCGAGTACGGCGTGCCGCCGCAATACATCATGGCGTTCTGGGGCATCGAGACCAACTTCGGCGGCTTCATGGGCGACTTCCAGGTCGTGCGCTCGGTGGCGACGCTCGCCTGCATGAGCAAGCGGCGCGACTTCTTCAGCAACGAGACGGTGCAGGCGCTGCGCATCCTCGCCATGAACCACATGACGCGCGAACAGATGCGCGGCTCGTGGGCCGGCGCCATGGGCAACATGCAGTTCATGCCCTCGACCTTCATGAAGTGGGGTGTCGACCGCACCGGCGATGGCCGCATCGATCTGTGGAACAGCCTGCCCGACGCCTTCGCCTCGGCCGCCAACTACCTGCGCGGCGTCGGCTGGAAGCCGCCGCTGCCTGCCGCCGAAGAAGTGTTCCTGCCGCAGAACTTCCCGCTCGATCAGGCCGACACCACCATCGAAAAGCCGGTGCGCGCCTGGGCGGCGATGGGAGTGAGGCGGGCGGGCAATGCGCCGCTGCCCAACAGCGAGGATCTCTCCTCGATCATCCTGCCGGCGGGCTATCGCGGTCCGGTCTTCATCCTCTATCCCAACTTCAAGGCGGTGATGAACTGGAACCGCTCGACACTCTATGCGCTGTCGGTCGCGATCCTGGCCCAGCAGATCGCGGGTGGCCCTCCGGTCATGCAGCAGGCCCCCGGCGACGACGCGCCGTTGCCGCGCGACACCGTCATCGACATGCAGAATCGCCTAACCCGCCTCACGCTCTACACCGACGAGATCGACGGCCTGCTCGGCCCCAAGACACGCTCGGCGGTGCGCCTCTACCAGAAGCAGATCGGCATGCCGGCCGACGGCCACCCGACACCGGAGTTCGTGCGCCGCCTGCAGCAAGCGGTCCGCTGACGACGGGCTGCCTTTGACGGCGTTCATCGCACTCAACAACCGGCGGGGCACGCGCTTCCTTGACGGGACGACGCTTGCCGCGGTCGATGCCTGGTGCACGACTCATCTCGGGAGGGACGCCCTCCAGTTCTGCCAGATGTTCACCGTTCGCTTCAGCGCCGGCTCCTTCGTATTGAAGGCCATATCCGGCGATCGCCTCCTGGTGCGGGCCCGCGTCTATCAGGCCGCCGTGCACATTGCCACACTCGCGCTTCGGCTCGATCCATCGCAGCGGCGAGCCCACCTCAGCTGGTTCGTCGTCGCCCCGACCGGCCGGGGAGGCGCCACGACCCGGCAGCTCTTGCAGAACGTCCTGCTCATCGAGCGGGACTGTGGCATCGGCCGCATGACCCTGCAGGCAGCGCTCACGCACGGTGCCTATGTCTGGGCCGTCCACGGGTTCCTGCCGACGACGAGCGCCGCCTGGACCGCTCTGGCCGGACGCCTGACGACAAAGCTCGCAACCTTGGCGCCGTCCTGCACGGCAGCGCAGGTTGCGGCCATCCAGCAGCTCCTGAAGTCGCCGGACAGGCAGGCGCTGCGGGCGATCGCGGCGACCAGGGTTCCCGCAGGCGGCATGGCGCTTGGCAAGCAGTTGCTGATGGGCGAGAGCTGGAATGGCGAATTGGACCTTTCCGACGAGCCTTCTGCGCTTATATATTTGCGGCGAATAGGATTGATCCCGTGACCGGCAGGCCATGACCAACAAGCTCGGACCAACGTTTGACGTCATTGCGGCAGCCGATGCCGAGCCGAGGCGCGCCGTGCGCGGCAGCTCGAAGGCCAAGCCGTCGCCCCGGCTCCGGAACGACTGGAGGCTTGTGCCGGTGGAAGAAGTCCTGTTCGCGGAGATGGACCACCCCGCGCTTGCCGGACCCTTCGCGGATACCGAGATCGAGCGGCTTGCGGCGGCGTTCGGGCTGACGACGGACGAAATCGCCGAGCTCTACCCCCGCGCCGCCCTTACGCCGGCTGCAGCAGCCGAACCGCCCCGGCCGAGAGCCCGATCGACACGGGCAAGGTAAGCGCGTTGTCGCCGTCGATCTGCACGGGCTGCTCGCCCGGCTCGCCGGCGTCGTTCAGCACCGATACCGTCACATTGCGGCCGGCAACGACCCGATAGCCGCCGCTCTTCGGCAGGCGGCCCAGCAGCAGGGCAAGGCCATAGCGGAAGGTCTGCCAGCGGCCCCAGCGCTCGAACAGGCAGACATGCAACAGGGGCTCACCGAGCGCGGCCTTCGGCGCCACGACGTAGGGACCAGCATAGTGCCGGCTGCGCGTCACGATGACCGATGACGCCTCGTAGGTCCGCCCGTCGATCTCGACGCGATAGCGCACCGGTCGGTACCGCCGGGCCTCGACCAGGGAGCGCCAAACATAGGCGGCGCGGCCCAGCCGGCGTTTCAGCGGCGCGCTCACCCCCGCCACGACCTTGGCGTCAAAGCCTGCGCCTGCCATCAGCGAGAAGCAGCGCGTCCCCGCGCCGTTGATCGCCTCGCCCGGCTGCACCAGCAGCGCCCGCCCCGCGACCATCGTCTGCGCGACAGCCGCCGCGGAAAAGCCGAGCCCGAGCTCATGCGCCAGCACATTGGCGGTTCCCAGCGGCACGATGCCGACGGCCGGCGTCTCATCGTCGCGGCTGGCCAGGCCGTTCACGACCTCGTTGATCGTGCCGTCGCCGCCGGCAACGGCGATCACGCCGTAGCGGTGGGCGTCACAGGTCTCCGCCAGCCGACGGGCATCGCCGGCCGCCGCGGTTTCCACCACATCGACCGTCCAGCCTTCCGCACGGACATGCGCGGCGACCGCCTCGACCAGCCCGCGGCGGCACCGTCCGGCAGTCGGATTGACGATCAACAGCACGGCTTTTGGAGCAACGAGGTTCATTGAAGCGTCACAATCGATTCACAGCCACGCAACCGCCGACATACACAATCCGCTGCGTCCCGCGCAATCGCGCCCAACATATTTTGTGGCGGTCGAGTCTTATCCACATGACCGTGATCGAGCGTAACCACCCTGCCCGCCATCGTGCGATCTTCCTGTCCGATATCCATCTCGGCACGCGCGGTTGTCAGGCCGAATTGCTCCTCGACTTCCTGAAGAGGAACGAGAGCGAGACTCTGTACCTGGTCGGCGACATTGTCGATGGCTGGCGCCTCAAGCGGTGGTGGTACTGGCCGCAGGCCCACAACGACGTCGTCCAGAAGATCATGCGCAAGGCGCGCAAGGGCACCAACGTCATCTACATCCCGGGCAATCACGACGAGGCGGCGCGGCAGTACTGCCAGCTCACCTTCGGCGACGTGAAGGTCGAGGAGGAGGCGATCCACGTCCAGCCCGACGGCCGCAAGCTCCTGATCATCCACGGCGACCAGTTCGACGGCATCGTGCGCTATGCACGCTGGCTCGCCATCCTGGGCGACTGGGCCTACAGCGCGGCGCTGCGCATCAACACCACCTTCAACTGGGCGCGTCGCAAGCTCGGCCTGCCCTACTGGTCGCTGTCGGCGTACCTCAAGCACAAGGTCAAGAACGCCGTGCAGTTCATCGACAACTACGAGCACGCCGTGGCGAGCGAGGCCCGGCGGCGCGGCGTCGACGGCGTGGTGTGCGGCCACATCCATCACGCCGAGATCCGCACCATCGACGGCATCCTCTACTGCAACGACGGCGACTGGGTCGAAAGCTGCACCGCCCTGGTCGAGGATTTCGACGGCCGCCTGCGCATCGTGCGCTGGGCCGAGGAAGTGGCCCGCCGCAACGCCATGCTGCCGCGGCTCGCGCCCGCGCGGCTTGCGGCAGAGTAGCCGGATTGCGCATCGCCATCGTCTCCGACGCCTGGCGGCCCCAGATCAACGGCGTGGTGCGAACCATCGAGACCGTGGCCCAGCTGTTGCGCGCCGACGGCCATGAAGTCGAGGTCCTGGGCCCCGACCGCTTCCGCACCCTGCCCTGCCCGACCTATCCCGAGATTCGCCTGTCGCTGTTTCCGCGGGCACGGCTGGCGCACATGCTGAAGCTCTATGCGCCCGACGCCATCCATCTCGTGACCGAGGGTCCGCTGGGCTGGGCGGCACGCAGCTTCTGCCGGGCGCGCGACATTCCCTTCACCACCGCCTATCACACGCGCTTCCCCGAGTACGTGCATGCCCGCATCCGGCTGCCGGTGTCGTGGAGCTACGCCTTCGTGCGCCGCTTCCACGCGCCGTCGTCGGGCGTGCTGGTGGTGGCGCAATCGATCCGCGACGAGCTCACGCGGCGCGGCTTCAGGAATCTCGTGCCGTGGTCGCGCGGCGTCGACATCACGGCCTTCCATCCGCGCCCCCGCACCCAGACCGGCGACGGCCGGCCGATCTGGCTCTATGCCGGCCGCGTCGCCATCGAGAAGAACATCAAGGCCTTCCTCGACCTCGACCTCCCCGGCACCAAGTGGGTGGTGGGCGGCGGTCCGCAGCTCAAGGAACTCCGAAACCGTTACAAGGACGTGCGCTTCTTCGGGTCGGTCGACACCGAAGAGCTGTCGCTGCGCTATGCCGAATCCGACTGCTTCGTCTTCCCCAGCCGGACCGACACGTTCGGCCTGGTCATGGTCGAGGCGCTGGCGTCCGGAGTCCCGGTGGCGGGTTATCCCGTGCCCGGTCCGCTCGACGTGGTCACCGACCCGAAAGTCGGCGCCCTCGACGAAGACCTGCGCACCGCGTGCCTCAACGCCATCGACCGCGACCCGCAGGATTGCCGGCGCCACGCCGAGACCTTCACCTGGGAAGCGTGTGCGGCACAGTTCCTGGCGGCCCTGAAGCCCATCCCCGGCAGTGTCTGGCAGCCGCTGAAAGGCCGGGCGTTGCCTGACGCTGCAGCGTCCTGAAAGCTGTTGAACTCCGCGCCAGCCGAACCAATGTTGGAGGCAACAAAGGGACGGAGCGCATCATGGCAGCCCTCAACCACATCATCATTCCGGCCAAGGACAAGGATGCCTCGGCGAGCTTCCTCGCCGGCATCCTCGGTGTGGAGGTTCAACCGCAATGGGGACCGTTCCGGCCGGTGCAGACCAGCAACGGCGTCACCCTCGACTTCGTCGATTCCAAGGACGTGCGGACGCAGCACTACGCCTTCCTGGTCGACGACACGGAGTTCGACGCCTCGTTCGCGCGCCTGAAGAAGGCAGGCGTCCGCTACTTCGCCGACCACGACAAGAGCGGGCCCGGCGAGATCAACCATCACTGGGGCGGCCGCGGCGTCTACTTCGAGGATCCCAACGGGCACCTGCTGGAGTTGATCACCAAGCCGTACGGCGATCAGAACGAGATCCACCACTAGACCGGTATCTGCACCTCTCTTCCCAGCTTCACTCAGGCTCCTCTCCCCCGCTAGGGCCCGCTAGGGGGAGAGGCTGGGTGAGGGGGTTACAGACGGCCTTCGAAGTCTTCCTGACGATGGGCGAGCCTAGTACTGCATCGCCCGCGCGCCGGCCAAGACGCCGGCGCGCCCCGCGTCCGGGCTCGTCTCGCGCAGGCTGCAGACCGGCGCGCCGGGCGGCATCTCGACGTCAATGAAGCGTATCTGCCCCGGCGCCACCGTGATCGAAGACGGGTTGGTCGAGTTGTAGGTCTGGCAGCTGAGTGCATGCCAGCCGCTGTTGAGCTCCACGCGCATATAGCTCATCGGCGCCAGGGTGCCGATCACCATCTGGCCAACGGTCACGTTGATGGCCGGCGACGTCTCCGTTGGATTGTAGAAATACACCGCCGCCATGCCCGCCGGCGGCGGATTGAACTGCTTGCCGGCGGCGTCCTGGCCCGGCGGCGCCAGGGCGACGGGCGGTGCGCTGCTGCAGGCGGCAAGCAGCAGCGCCGCGCCGGCGATCGCGTAACGCATTTCTTCCCCTTCTTCCTTCTTCGTCTTCAGCCGTTCGGCGGTTCGCCCGCCTTGATCCAGGCCTGGTAGAGCTTCTTGGTCTCGTCGTTGGGCGGATAGGTGCCGGGAATGGGAATGCCCTGGGAGACGCGGATGGCGACGAACTTCTCCAGCCGCTCCTGCTCGAAGGAATCACGCGCCACCTCGTCGGCGAGATGCCGCGGCACGCAGATGGCGCCATCCTCGTCGGCGACGATGACGTCGCCGGGATAGACCGGCACGCCGCGGATGCCGACCGGCGCCTGGACCTCGACCGGATGGAGATGGTTCATGCTGGGCGGCGCGGCGGCGGCCGAGCAGTACACCGGGAAGTCGTCGATTTTGGAAATGACCGGCGTGTCGCGCATGGCGCCGTCGCTCAGCACGCCGGCGACGCCGCGCACCTTCAGGCGCAAGGCCAGGATGTCGCCGATGGTGCCTGAGCGCGTGTTGCCCTCGGTGCCGATCACCAGCACCGCGCCGGCCGGCGTCTCCTCGATCGCCTGGCGCTGCGCCGACGGCGGATCGTTGGGTGTCGGCGGCTTGTCGAGATCCTCGCGGCCCGGAATGTAGCGCAGCGTGTAGGCCGGCCCGACCAGTCGCGTCGCCTTGGGATTGAGCGGGCGCACGCCGCTGATCGACGTGTTGCGGAAGCCGCGCTTCAGCATCTGCATCGAGACGGTGGCCGTGCTGGCATACAGGAAGTTCTTGATTGTCTCGGCCGACAGCGGCTCGTTGGTCATGTGCGTCTCCCCTCCTACAACAAGGAGCCCTGATTTCCGCTGCCGCCATCGCGGCGCTTGGTTGGTGCCGCCGGGCGCGGTGTGGTGCCCGCGCCGTCGGTCACCTTGGCGCCGACACGGCCGTCGGCGAACTCGATGCTGAGCGTGTCGCCGGCGTGCGTTTCGGCCGCCGCCAGCACCGGGTGGCCGTCCTGGTCGCGCACCAGCGCGAAGCCGCGTTGCAGCACCGAGCGGAAGGAATAGCTCTCGAGCAGCTTGCCGAGCTGGTCGACCTGCCGGCTGCCGCGTTCGAGCAGCTCGCCGGCACAACGCTGCAGCCTCTCGGCATACTGCTGCATCCGGTCCTCGGTGCGCTCGATCTTCTGCCGCGTGTCACCGACATAGCGCCGCATCGCGCCTTCCAGCACGCGCGCTTCGGCCGTCAGCGCCTGCTGCTTGGCGATCAGCACCGCCACCGGGCTCACGAGTCGTGCTGCGGCCAGCGCGTGGGCGCGGCGCTCGACCAGGCCGCGCGTCGCCAGCGCCAGCCGCTCGCCGCTGACATCGAGTCGTTGCTGGCGCTCCTCGATGAGGCGCAGCGGATCGCCCAGGCCGCGCGCCAGGCCGCTGACGGCAAGCGTTGCCTCGCGCAGCACGCGGTTCATGCAGGCGATGGTCCGCTTGCCGAAGTCGAGCGTCTGGGCGACGAGATCGGCGCGCACCGGCACCGCCATCTCGGCCGCCGCGGTCGGCGTCGGCGCGCGACGATCGGAGGCGAAATCGATCAGGGTGGTGTCGGTCTCGTGGCCGACCGCGGAGATCAGCGGGATGGTCGAGGCGGCCGCGGCGCGCACCACGATCTCCTCGTTGAAGGCCCAAAGATCCTCGAGGCTGCCGCCGCCGCGCGCCACGATCAGCACGTCGGGCCGCGCCACCGGCCCGTCCTCAGGCAGGCGATTGAAGCCCTCGATCGCCCGCGCCACCTCGCCCGCCGCCTTGTCGCCTTGCACCGCCACCGGCCACACCAGAACGCGGCGCGGAAAGCGGTCGGAAATCCGGTGCAGGATGTCACGGATCACCGCGCCTGACGGCGAGGTCACGACACCCACGACCTCGGGCAGGAATGGCAGCGCGCGCTTGGCGCTGGCGTCGAACAGCCCTTCGGCCGCGAGCTTCTTGCGGCGATCCTCCAGCAGCTTCAACAGCGCGCCTTCGCCCGCGAGCTCCAGCCGATCGACGATGATCTGGTAGCGCGACGAGCCGGCATAGGTCGTGAGCCTGCCGGTGGCGATGACCTCCAGCCCCTCCTCGATGCGGATGCCGAGGCGCGGGATCGTGCCCTTCCAGCACACGCCGTCGATCACGGCGTTCTCATCCTTCAGCCGAAAATAGCAATGCCCGGAGCGCGGGAAGGATGGCTGGCTGATCTCGCCGCGCACGCGCACGCGCGGAAACGCCGTCTCGATCTCGCGCTTCAGCGCAAACGAGAGTTCCGAGACGGTGAATTCCGGAACGTTGCTGGTGACCTGCTCAGGCGCCGCCGATTCCATGATGGGACGCTACACCCTCGCATTGAGACGGGCGAGCGGGCCCTTCCAAGCGAGCAGGCGCGCATCAGATGTGACCAGCGTAGCTTGCATGCGCAAAGCCGTCGCGACAATGAAACGATCCGCAGGGTCAGGATGAAGACCAGTTAGAGTAACCGCCTCGACAGCCAGATCACCGTCGAGCGGGACTTCCTCTATTCCTGAGCGCAACGCGTCCAGACGCCATCGTTCGACCGTTCGGTCCAGCACGATCGTCCTCTTCGCCGCGAGCATGGCAACTTCCCAAAAGGATGCCGCTGAGGTCAGAAGACGCGAGGTTCGCAACGCCTCCTCGATCTCATGGGTGGCGCGCTGGCCAAGTTCGACGACATCCTCGAGAAGCCAGATCAGGGCATTAGTGTCGAGGAGAACACTCATTCCTTGAGAGCCTCCCATTCGACGTCGAGCGGCTCATCCAGATCGCCCAGAATCGTTACCGATCCTTTCAATGCACCTCGTATCGACTTCGGGCGATCAATGAATGGAACGATCTCCGCGACCGGCTTGCCGTTCTTGGTGACAATCACCCGCTCATGCTTGGACGCCACTTCGTCCAGCACGCCCAAAAACTTCGCTTTGCACTCTGACGCTTTCATGGTTTTTGTCATGGCAGAACCCGCGATGTGACCATGGTCATGACTATTGGTCATATTGGCAGAACAGGGCGTGATTTCAAGGGGTTGTGGATATGCGGATCCTGGTCGTCGGCGGCGGTGGCCGCGAACATGCCCTCTGCTGGGCTATCTCCGCCTCACCCTTGTGCACAAAGCTCTACTGTGCCCCCGGCAATGCCGGCATCGCCCAGGTGGCTGAATGCATTGACGTCGCCGCCGAGGACATCGCGGGCCAGGTGGCGCTGGCCAGGCGGGAAAAGATCGATTTCGTCGTGGTCGGTCCCGAGGTGCCGCTGGCGATGGGCCTGGCCGACCGCATCGCCGAGGCCGGGATAAAGGTCTTCGGGCCCTCGCAGAAGGCCGCTCAGCTCGAAAGCTCCAAGGGCTTCACCAAGGAGCTGTGCAAGCGCCACAACATCCCGACCGGCGCCTACCAGCGCTTCGCCGATGTCGACAAGGCCATCGCCTATATCAAGGCGCAAGGTGCGCCGATCGTGGTCAAGGCCGACGGGCTCGCCGCCGGCAAGGGCGTGGTGGTGGCCGAGACGGTCGATCAGGCGATCGAAGCCGTGCGCGACATGCTGTCGGGCAACCGCTTCGGCGCGGCCGGCTCCTCGGTCGTCATCGAGGAGTTCCTGGTCGGCGAGGAGATGAGCTTCTTTGCCCTGTGCGACGGCGAGCATGCCCTGCCGCTGATCGGCGCGCAGGACCACAAGCGCGCCTTCGACGGCGACAAGGGCCCCAACACCGGCGGCATGGGCGCGTATTCGCCGGCGCCGATCTTCGACCTGGCGATGCAGAAGCGCACCATGGACGAGATCATTCTGCCCACGGTGCGCGGCATGGCCGACGCCGGCGTACCGTTCAAGGGCGTGCTCTATGCCGGCATGATGATCACGGCGGAGGGGCCGAAGCTCTTCGAATACAATTGCCGCTTCGGTGATCCCGAGTGCCAGGTGCTGATGATGCGGCTGAAGTCCGATCTCGTGCCGGCGCTGATCGCCTGTGCCGACGGCGGCCTGAAGCACTTCGACCTGCGCTGGTCCAACGACAGTGCGCTGACGGTGGTGATGACCGCGAAGGGCTATCCCGACTCCTATCAGAAAGGCACGGAGATCCGCGGCCTCGATGCCGCCGGCAAGGTAGAGGGCGTGCAGATTTTCCACGCCGGCACCAAGTTCGCGCCCGATGGCAAGCGCGTGCTGGCCAATGGCGGACGCGTTCTGAACATCACGGCCATGGCGCCCACCGTGCAGGAAGCCCGCAACCGCGCGTACCGCGCAGTGGACCTGATCAACTGGCCGGAGGGTTTCTGCCGCCGCGATATCGCATGGCGGGCGATCGGTTCGCAGCGGTGACAGGCCGCTGGATAAGAGGCTAGGGTCGAGCCATGCCCGATTCACCAGATCTCTCGCAGCGCCTGCTGGCGCAGCTGCGCTTTCCCTGCGGCGACGTGCCGGAGCCCGGCACCATCAAGAACGTCGCGCCCGGCATCTACTGGCTGCGCATGCCACTGCCCTTCCAGCTCAACCACATCAACCTGTGGCTGGTCGAGGATGGCGACGGCTGGACCATCGTCGATACCGGCATCAACACGCCCGAGACGCGCGCGCTGTGGGAGAAGATCTTCGCCGACAAGCTTGTCGGCAAGCCGGTGAAACGGGTGATCGCCACCCATCTGCACCCCGACCATGTCGGCCTGGCCGGCTGGCTGTGCGGCCGTTGGAACGCCCAGCTCTGGATGACGCTGGGCGAGTACATGAGCGCCATCGCCGCCCGCAACGACTTCATCGAGAACGAGGATCTGCGTGCCGCCCATCTGGCGCGCAACGGCGTGCCGGCCGACAAGATTGCGTTGTTCCATCGCCACAAGGGCGGCTACGCCAAGGGCGTGGGGCCGCTGCCGCCCACCTTCCAGCGCCTGATCCACGCCCATCCCATTACGCTCGGCGGCCATCGCTGGGACGTCATCGTCGGCCGCGGGCACGCCCCGGAGCATGCCTCGCTGTGGTGTCCCGAGCTCAACGTCCTGATCGCGGGCGATCAGGTGCTGCCCAAGATCAGCACCAATGTCGGGGTGTGGCCCAACGAGCCCGAGGCCGATTCGCTCACCTGGTTCCTCGACGGCTTCTCGCGCTTCCGCCGCCTGCCCGCCGACGCGCTGGTGCTGCCGAGCCACGGCTTCCCCTTCATCGGCCTGCACACCAGGCTCGACCAGCTGGTGGCGCATCACGATGCGAGGCTGAACGACATGACCGCGGCGATCGCCCATCGCGGCGCGGAGGGCGCCACGGGCTGGGACATGGTGCCGGTGCTTTTCCCCCGCCATCTCGACAACAACCAGGTCGTCTTCGCCTTCGGCGAGACGCTGGCGCATCTGCATTGCCTGGAAACGCGCGCCCGCGTGAAGCGCGTCGTCGTCGACGGTGTGCACCGCTTCGTCGCCCTGGTCGATCCTCACGCCCAGCCGCCGGCCGACGATTCGGATGCCGACGTCATGGATGTCGGGACTGCCTAAATTCGAAGGCGATGCAAACCCGGGTGGGTTGAGAATTTCGCTACCGCGTCATATTGAACGCGGCTCAGATGCGCGTCGATCTCTTCGACTTCGACCTTCCTGACGAGCTTATTGCCCAGCGGCCGATCCAACCGCGCGATGCCGCGCGCCTGCTCGACGTCGCGCCCGACGGCCTGCACGACCGCACGGTGCGCGACCTGCCGACCCTGTTGCGCCCGGGCGACCTGCTGATCTTCAACGACACCAAGGTGATCCCGGCACGGCTGAAAGGCGTACGCGGTGGCACGGCCGGCCGGCAGGACATACCTGTCGAGGCGCTGCTGATCCGTGACCTGGGCGATGGCCGCTGGCTCTCCTTCAGCCGTCCGACCAAGCGGCTGCGGCCGGGCGATGGCATTGCCTTCACCGGCTTCCGCGCCACGGTCGAAACCAAGAACGACGACGGCTCGATCGTTCTTGCCTTCGATACGACGGGGCCGAGCTTCCTGGCGGCTCTCGAGCACGGCGGTTCGGTGCCGCTGCCGCCCTACATCCGCGGCGGCGTCGCCGACGCGCAGGACCGCACCGACTACCAGACGATGTTCGCCCGCTACGACGGCTCGGTCGCAGCGCCGACGGCGGGCCTGCACTTCACGCCCGGCCTGATGGCCGCACTCGGCGAGGCCGGCATCGCGACCGCGAGCGTCACGCTGCATGTCGGCGCCGGTACCTTCCAGCCGGTCCGCGTCGACGACACCGAGGCCCACACCATGCACGCCGAATGGGGCGAGGTGCCGGCTGCGACAGCCGAGGCGATTGCCGAAACGCGAGCACGCGGCGGGCGCATCGTCTCGATCGGCACGACGGCGCTGCGCCTGCTGGAGACGGTGGCGCGCGACCGCGATGGCGCGGTGATGGCGTGGACCGGCGAGACCGACATCTTCATCACGCCGGGCTTTCGCTTCCGCGCCGTCGATCTCCTGCTGACCAACTTCCATGTGCCGCGCTCGACGCTGTTCATGCTGGTGGCGGCCTTCGCCGGCCTGGACCGCATGAAGGCGGCCTATGCGCATGCCGTGCGCGAGCGATACCGCTTCTATTCCTACGGCGATTGTTGTTTGTTGCGGCGATGAGCTGAAAGGCGGATCCGTGCCGACCGATACCCATATCGCCACTGCCCGTCCCGGCCGGCCACGCTCGGTCGAGACCGAGCGGGCGGTGCTGGAAGGCGCCTATGCGCTCATGGCCGGCCAAGGGCTCGCGGCAACCACCATCGACGCCATCGCGCGCAAGACCGGTGCTTCCAAGGTCACCATCTACAAATGGTGGCCGTCGCGCGAAGCCTTGCTGATCGACGCGTTCCTGCGCAAGGCGGCGTCGCTCCTGCCGCTGTCGGACGAAGGCGATCCGGTGGCGCGCCTTCGCGCCCATGCCGCTGCCTATGCGGAGGCGCTGAACGGCGAGTTCGGCAGGGTGCAGCTCGCCGTCATCGCCGAATGCATCGCCAAGACCGGCTCCGGTCGATTGTTCGCCGAGCGCTACCTTGATGTGCGCCGGACCATGGGCGTCAAGGTCATCCGTGACGGCCAACAGGCAGGATTGATCGACAAGCGTCGTTCGGCCGAGGAACTGTACGACCAGATCTACGGTACGCTGTTCTACGAATCGACCTTCGGGCTGCGACGCCTGTCAGCCGCCTATGCCAGGCGGCTGGTCAGCGCGGTCTTGTCCTAGAGGCGCGAACGGCCGTGCGAAGCGCGCGCCATGCCATGCCGATGGATCGCGGGTAGCCCTGTTCACTGTGCTTCATCCGTGCAGCGACGAGGCCATTCAGCTCGGGCAAAGCATGGAACGGCACCGATGGATGGGCATGGTGTTCGACATGATAGGGCATATTCCAGGCGAACCAAAGGACGACGGCATTGGTATAGGTCGTGCGCGTGTTGTCGAAGGCGCTGCCCTCCCGCCCGCACCCGGTATGCTCAGTAAAGAGATAGGGCCGCAGGAAGAGCTGCCCAATCAGCAGCGGTCCGATCCAGGCGGGCAGCAGGACTGGCGATTGCAAGGCCACTGAGCCGGCGAACAGGAGACCATAGGCCAGGAGATAGAGGCGAGCCTCGCGCACGATGAGATCACGCTTGTCCGCAGGTACCCATGGGACCGTGACGGTCCCGGTGATGGCGTGCTTCAACAGGAGCCTCAGCCGGCCGGCGACCTGGAGCGCCCCGGAAAAGGCCAATGCCAGCTTCGCGTCAGAAGTGAGCGGTGGCATGACCATCAATTCGGGATCCCTGTCGGGATCCTGGGTATGCCGATGATGCTCCCAGTGAAACACGCTGTAGTACTCGTAGGGAAATCCGATGACCGCCCCGCAAAGATGGCCCAGAGCGACATTCGCCCATCGCGTCCGGAAGGCGGTCTTATGCACCGTCTCGTGAAGCGGCATGAACAGGAAGGCGACCAGGAAAGCCTGGCAGACGACAGCGGGGACAACCCATAGCGGCGGATCAAGCACGGTCGGAGACGCCGCAAAGCTACCCACCAGGCCGATGGCGCCGAGGTGACTTGCCATGCGTATGGCCGCAGGGCCGTCGCGACGGCGCGACAACTCGCGAAGCCTGGCATGGCTGACCGCGCCGGGGGCAGCCTGAGCCGACACGAACGCTTGCATCATCGGCCTCACCTTCCTCTCTTTAGTGTACTGATAGTACAGTATTTGGATGATGTCCACCCTCCGGTTCAGGCGCCACTGGCCGGCCGAGACGGGATATGCGCATGCCGTGCGCGAGCGATACCGCTTCTATTCCTGCAGCGATTGTTGTTTGTTGCAGTGATGAGTCTTTCCTTCGAGCTGCTTGGCACCGACGGCTATGCCCGACGCGGCCGCATCGGGACGGCGCACGGCACGGTCGAGACGCCGGCCTTCATGCCGCTCGGCACCGGCGGTACCGTCAAGGCGATGATGCCGCAGTCGGTGGCGGAGACCGGCGCGGAGATCCTGCTTGGCAATACCTTTCACCTGATGCTGCGGCCGGGGGCCGAGCGCGTGGCGGCGCAAGGCGGCCTGCACAAATTCATGAACTGGCCGCGGCCGATCCTGACCGATTCCGGCGGCTTCCAGGTGATGTCGCTCAAGGAGCTGCGCAAGCTCGATCCCGACGGCGTCACCTTCCGCTCGCCGTTCGACGGTTCGGAGCACCGGCTCACGCCCGAACGGTCGATCGAGATCCAGCGTCTGCTGGACTCCAACATCACGATGTCGTTCGACGAGTGCACGAGCTGGCCGGTCGAGGAGGACGCAGCCGCCTTCTCCATGCGACTCTCGATGAAATGGGCGGAGCGCGGCAAGCGCGCCTTCGCCGACCGGCCGGGCTACGGCCTGTTCGGCATCGTGCAAGGCAGCATCTACCCCAAGCTCAGGGCGGAGAGCGTGAGGGCGCTGACCGAGATCGTCTTCGACGGCTATGCCATCGGCGGATTGGCCGTCGGCGAGGGCCAGGAGGCGATGTTCGGCGTTCTTGATGCGACCGTCCCCATGTTGCCGGCCGATCGTCCGCGCTATCTGATGGGTGTCGGCCGGCCGGCCGACATCGTCAGCGCCGTGAAGCGCGGCATCGACATGTTCGACTGCGTGATGCCGACGCGCGGCGGCCGCACGGCGCAAGCCTTCACGCGCCGCGGCGAGCTCAATCTGCGCAACGCCCGGCATCGCGACGATTCCCGGCCGATCGACGAGCACTGCGCCTGTCCCGCCTGCCGTCATCACAGCCGCGCCTACCTGCACCATCTGATCCGCACCGAAGAGATTCTGGGCGCCATGC
>Ga0065178_100806_pt1 | contig 20041 bp, 18 predicted proteins | sample FECB22metaG_FD_59210 | JGI IMG/M metagenome (GOLD analysis project Ga0065178, IMG submission 59210) | Cyanobacterial communities from the Joint Genome Institute, California, USA - FECB-22 (version 2) (version 2) | ecosystem: Environmental > Aquatic > Thermal springs > Hot (42-90C) > Microbial...
CTCTGCGAGAGCCACGCCACGGTAGGAGCAAAGGACATCACCGCACTGGGCGGCTGGCGGGCCTATCTAAAAACCCTCGCCGTCTGATAGGGTCCATCCCTTCTAGGAGGGAAACGATCCATGAGCGGAAAGATCGCAGTCGTCACCGGCGCGGGCAGCGGCATCGGCCGTGCTTCGGCGCTCGCGCTCCTGAACAACGGCTACAAGGTGGCCCTGGCCGGCCGGCGCAAGGACGCGCTGGAGGAGACCGCGAAGATGGCGGGCAACAACACGCCGAACGCCATGGCCGTGCCGACCGACGTCACCAAGCGCGACGATATCCTGGCGCTGTTCGCCAAGGTCAAGGCGACCTGGGGCCGGCTCGACCTGGTGTTCAACAATGCCGGCGGTGGCGCACCGCCCGTGCCGCTCGAGGAGCTGCCCTACGAGACCTGGCTTTCGGTGGTGGCGGCCAACCTCACCGGTCCGTTCCTGTGCACCCAGGAAGCCATCAAGATCATGAAGGACCAGAAGCCGCGCGGCGGCCGCATCATCAACAACGGCTCGATCTCGGCTCATGCGCCGCGGCCGTTCTCGGTCGCCTACACCTCGACCAAGCACGCCATCACCGGCCTCACCAAGTCGACCTCGCTCGACGGCCGGCAATACGACATCGCCTGCGGCCAGATCGACATCGGCAACGCCGTGACGCCGATGACCGAGCGCATGACCAAGGGCGTGCTGCAGCCCAACGGCACGACCATCCCCGAGCCGCGTATGGATGTGAGCGCGGTAGCCAACGCCATCCTCTACATGGACAGCCTGCCGCTCGACGCCAATGTGCAGTTCATGACGGTGATGGCGACCAAGATGCCGTTCGTCGGGAGAGGTTAGCGCGCTAGCGGGCTAACCTCTCCTGACGGGTGCAAAAAAGACAAGATCATGAGCGGACCCGTCGGTCCGCTCCTAGACCTCCACGCCGGCGTTCCGAAGCTCGGCCAGGAATTCCATCACGAGGCGGTAGGTATCGACACCGCCCGACTCGGTGCGCTGGCGATGCGTGCTCGCGGGCACGAGAATGCCCTGGCGCCCGGCGCGCACGCAGAAGCCTTCGCGCACAAGCGCGTCGGCGTGCCGGCGAACCGTCTCGTAAGGTAGACGCAGCGAGCGGGAGATCCCCAGCGCGCTGACGGCCAGGCGCTGGTCGTCGGCCAGCACCGACGCGGTAGCCGCGCGCGACGTATTGGTCACGTGCTTCACGTTCGCCGTCCAGATCGCGTTGAAGACCAACCCCTTCGTCAGGTCGCCCTTCCAGAAATCGCGCGAGAGCCGTACGCCGGCCAACAACAGGCCGGCGCCGGCAAGGGCGATGGTCATCTGCTCCTTGGTGAAGCGTCCCGAGGGCAGAGCGCGCCGCGACGCCGATGGAAAAGCGGCGACGCCGACACGCGTCAGGTCGACCAGGAACCGTATCGTGTTCACGTAGATCGTGCGCAGGAAGACCGTGACGCACCGGGTCCGCTGAACCGACCCCGGCACGACCAGCCCGCCGCTCGCGCGACTGCATTGGCCCCCGCGCACCAGACCCTGGGCGTGACGCCGCACGGTCTCGTAGGGCAGGCCGAGCCTGCGTGACAGCTCGCGGATGCTGATGGACCTGGGATGCGGCGCGGTCATCTGAGCATGCAGAAGCGTCACCAGGATTACGCCGTCGATTGCGTCCTCCTGTACGCGCGTGAGCGAGTCGAAGCTGCGCAGGAAGTACTCGGTCGATACGCGCGATACGGGCCGCAGATGGCGCTCCACATCGGGGATCTCTCGAATCGCGACAGCGGTCCGGCTCACGATCAGACCTTCACTCCGGCTTTCCTCAGCTCGGCGAGGAAGGCCATCACGATGTGGTAGCCGGCAACCATCGTCTCGACGTTCCGACTCTGATGATGCGATACAGCCGGAGCGATCAGGCCCTTCCGGCCGACACGCGTGCAGTAGCCCTCCTTCTGGAGCGCATCGGCGTGCCGCCGAACGGTTTCGTACGGCAGGCGAAGGGCGTTCGAGATGGCAAGGACGCTGACGGGCAGGCGTTGGCTGTCCTTGAGGACACCGCGGTCGCCCGCGCCCGGCGTATTCGTCACGTGCCTGACGTTGGCCGTCCAGATCGCGGTGTAGACCAGACCCTTGACGAGGTCGCCCGCGAACTCTTGTAACCGCCGCAGGCCGGTGAGCAGCAGGCCAATGCCGGCCATGCCGATTGCCCTCTGCTCCCTGGTGAGGCGGCCTGATCGCAAGTGGCGATCGGGGCCGACGTCGAACCGGGCAACTCCGACGCGGGTCAAGTGGCGCAGCATGCGCACGGCATTGACATAGCTGTGGCGCAACATTGCCGTGGTCTGCCGGTCTCGCATCACGGCGGCAGGGATCACGAGGCCGTCCTTCTCTTCGATGCATCGGCCGCTCTCGACGAGCGTGCGCGCGTGGCGGCGCACCGTCTCGTAGGGCAGGCCCATCTTGCGCGACAACTCGCGAATGGCGACGGGCGGGCGCCCGCGTCCGTGCATCTGCCCATGCCAGAGCGTCACGAAGACCACACTGCTCACCATGTCATCGTGCACCTCGGGGAGAATGTCGACGGCGCGCAGGAAATACTCCGCCGCGACGCGCATCACCGGATACGTGTCGCGGGGGATCAGCGGCTCAATTTGGGTAGCCGGCTGGCTCATTTTGGGCACCGTCCAACTTCTACAGCCTGGTGCAGGCGAGGTAACCTTGGTGCGGGGACTATTCGCCTACCAGGGTGTGGGTAAGATGGCTGGCAAAATGAGGCGTACTCCGTCGCCAAGCGGCGCGGAGTCGCGGAACTGTCATTCGCACAATGAACAACGCAGCGCCGCCGCCTGCGATCCGTCCAAAGCGCGGCTGTGCGCACCGCATTGCGCCACAGCCCTGCTGCTTGCAGTGCTGAGCGACGAGCCGGTCGCGTCACGACCGAACTGCTGCATGCTTTCGGGCTTGGTGCCGCTCGCGCCCAAGCGGCGGCCGCGGGTGCCGACGCGACCGCGCGGTCGGCGCATTCGGCCCGATGTCGCTCACGTCGAGCTGCATCAGGCTGGCGTGGATTAGAGCAGATGCGTCAGTAGCCTTCGTGCATCAGCGGGAAGGCCGAGTGCACGCCCGGCAGGTTGGTCGGCGTGCTGGCCGAGATGTAGCTCTTGTCGAGCTGCTTCAGGCTGGTGACGCCTAGCAGGCCCATCACCTCCTTCATCTCCTCCTCAAGCAGCTCGACCACGCGCTCGATGCCCGCCGCGCCCGCCGCGGCGAGCCCGTAGCAATACAGCCGGCCGAGACCGACCCAATCGGCGCCCATGCAGATCGCCTTGACGATGTCACTGCCGCGGCTGAACGAGCCGTCGACCGCGATCTTGGCGCGGCCCTTCACGGCGTCGATCACCTCGGGCAGCACGGCGGCCGAGCCTCGGCCATGGTCGAGCTGGCGGCCGCCGTGGTTGGAGCAGTAGACCGCCCACACGCCGTGCTGGCAGGCGATGTCGGCATCCTCTCCGGTGCCGATGCCCTTCAGCATGAACTTCACGTCGGGGAACTTGTCCTTCACCTTCTTGAAGTTCTCCCACGAGAACGCGGCCTGATGGTCCTGGCCGGTCGCCGCGGTGCGCCACGACTTCACGAAGCGCTTGGCGATGTCGCGCTCGCGACGCGAATAGACCTGCGTGTCGACGGTGATGCAGAAGGCGTCGTAGCCCGCATCCATCGCCTGCTTGACGCGGTCGGCCACCCAGTTGTCGTCGCCGCGCACATAGAGCTGGTAGATCTTGGGACCGCCGCCGCCCTTCACGATGTCCTCGAGTTTGAGCGTCGTCACCGAGCTGATCAGCATCGCGACGTTGCCTGCGCCCGCGCCCTTGGCGACGGTGATGCCGCCGCCCGGCTCGAAGGATTCCAGCGAACCGACCGGTGCCAGCATGACCGGCAGCCGGATCTTCTTGCCGAGGATCTCCGTCGACGGATCGATCTTGGAAACGTTGCGCAGCACGCGCGGCCGGAAGGCAATCGAGTCCAGCGCCATGCGGTTGCGCCTGAGCGTCGTCTCGGTCTCGGTGCCGCCGATCAGGTAATCCCAGATGTTGGCGTTGAGCCGGATCTTGGCTGCCTTGACGATCTCATGCAGCGCTACGAATTCGTTCTCCAGGCCGCTTGCCATGGTCCTCCCCGCGGATTCGGGCTAGAAGTAGCGCAATAAACAAGCGGAGGAAACGATGCCGGCAGTACGCTCTACCGCATCGCGCAAAGCGGAAGCCGAAATCGCCACGCGGCCGATAAAGGTGCGGCCGATCAACGGATTCATCGGTGCTGAGATCGAAGGCGTCGATCTGCGGCGACCGCTCAGTCCGGCACAGTTCAAGATCGTGCACGATGCGCTGGTCCAATACGAAGTGATCGTGATGCGCGACCAGGACATCACCGTCGACCAGCAGATGGCCTTCGGCGCCCTGTTCGGCGAGCTCTCGATCCACCCCTTCTCGCCCAACCTCGCCGACAAGCCCGAAGTCATCATCCTCGATTATTCCAAGGACAACCCGCCGGCGCTGACCGACATCTGGCACGCCGACGAGACCTTCCGCGAGGCGCCACCGCTGGGCACCATCCTGCGCGCCAAGGTCGTGCCCGAGGTCGGCGGCGACACGCTGTTCTCGAGCATGAGTGCCGCCTATCGCGGGCTTTCCGAGCGCATGAAGCAGCACATCCACGGCATGGAGGCGCTGCACGATTTCAAGCCGTGGCGGCCGCTGTTCAGCCACAACGACCGCGCCAAGCTGCGCAAGCTCGAGGACGAGTTCCCCAATCCGTGGCATCCCGTGGTGCGCGTCCATCCGGTCTCGGGCCGGCGCATCCTCTACGTCAACCAGCAGTTCTGCGTGCGCATCAAGGATCTCAAGACCGACGAGAGCGACACGCTGCTCGGCTTCCTCTATCGCCAGGCGACCATCCCGGAGTACCAGCTCAGGGTAAAGTGGCAGCCCAACACGGTGGTGATGTGGGACAACCGTTCGGTGCTGCACTATGCCGCGCACGACTACTATCCATCGCGCCGCACCATGGAACGCGTGACGGTGAAGGGTGACAGGCCGGTCGGCGTCAGCGGTCCCTATGTTGCCGATGCCGCCGAGGCCAATGGCACGGTGAAACCGCTGATCCCCGAGGGCACGAGGCCGGGACCCAAACGCGCCTTCGATCGTTACTGATCAGGGCACGGATCGTGAAGAAAATGTGGCGCGCGTTTGTTGCGCCGCATGGCGTGTTCCTTGCACCGGCGACGCGAGGAACTTAGATTTCACCCAGAGTGATTTCGCGCTGAGGCAGCGACAAAAAACCAGTCAGGGTAGGCAGATATGAAACGACGCGTTTTTTCGCAGGCTGTTCTCTTCAGCCTGTTTTGCAGTCCCGTCTTCGCCGCCGATCCGCTGCCCGCTCTCCAGGAAACGCCGATGCTCGCCGACCAGGTGAAGGCGGGCACGCTGCCGCCGGTCGACAAGCGCATCCCGCAGCAGCCTCTGGTGGTCACCAAGTTCTACGGCGGCAACGGCCCCGGCAAGCCGGGCGGCGATCTCAACATGCTGGTGGCGAGCCCGCGCGATACGCGCCTGATGACGATCTACAGCTACACGCGACTGATCGTCTACACGCCCGACTTCAAGCTGCAGCCCGACATCCTCGAGAGCTACCAGAACAAGGACGACAAGGAGTTCACCTTCACGCTGCGCGAGGGCCACAAATGGTCCGACGGCCAGCCATTCACCTCCGACGACTTCCGCTTCTACTGGGAGGACATCGCCAACAACAAGGAGCTGTCGCCATCCGGTCCGTCGGTCGAGCTCACGGTCGATGGCGAGCTGCCGAAGGTCGAGTTCCCCGACGCGCGCACCATCAAGTACAGCTGGAGCAAGCCCAACCCCTACTTCATCGAGAGCCAGGCGCGCGCCGCCCCGCTCTTCCTGTTCCGCCCCGCCCACTATCTCAAGAAGTTCCACGCCAAGTACACCAACCCCGAGGAGATCTCGAAGGCCGGCAAGGGCGGTCAGCAGGGCGGCAACTGGGTGCAGATCTACCGGCGCCACGACGTGATGTACAACAACGACAATCCCGACCTGCCGTCCCTCAACCCGTGGGTCAACACGACGGCCTCGCCGGCCCAGCGTTTCGTGTTCGCGCGCAACCCCTACTATCACCGCATCGACGCCAAGGGGCAGCAGCTGCCCTATGTCGACCGTGTGATCTTCACCCAGGCGGCGACCAACCTGGTGCCGGCCAAGGCGGGGCTCGGCGAGGCCGACCTGCAGCCGCGCTATCTCAACATGCGCGACTATACGTTCCTGCAGAAGAGCGCCAAGACCTCGGGCATCGAAGTGCGGCTGTGGGAATCGGGCTCGGGCTCGCAGCTCGCGCTCTATCCCAACCTCAACGCCAACGACGAGGACTGGCGCAAGCTGATGCGCGATGTGCGCTTCCGCCGCGCGCTATCGGTCGCGATCGACCGCGGCGAGCTGAACGAGGCGGTCTATCTCGGTCTCGCCAAGCCCTCGAACAACACCATCATGGAGCGCTCGGAGCTGTTCAAGCCGGAGTACGCGACCAAATGGGCGCAGTACGATCCCAAGCTCGCCAACAAGCTCCTGGATGAGATCGGCCTGAACAAGAAGGACAGCCAAGGGTTCCGCCTGCTGCCCGACGGGCGGCCGGCGACCATCGTGGTCGAGAGCGCCAGCGAGGAGACCGAGGACGCCGACGCCCTGCACCTGATCGCCGAGATGTGGAAGAAGGTCGGCATCAAGATGCTGACCAAGCCGCAGACTCGCGAGAACTTCCGGCTGCGCGCCTTCTCCGGCGAGGCGATCATGACGGCCTATGCCGGCGTCGTGACCGCGGTGCCGACGCCCAACACCAGCCCCAAGGAGTTCGCCCCCACCATGCAGGGCGGCTTGCAGTGGTCGCGCTGGGGCATGTTCATCGAATCGAAGGAGCGCATGGGCGAGAAGTGCGACGTCGCAGAGGCCTGCAAGCTGCTCGACTACGTCAAGGAATGGGAGCACGCGCCCAACGAGGCCGACCGGCGCAAGGCCTGGGAGAAGATCCTGTCCGACAACGCCGACGAGGTGTTCTCCATCGGTACGGTCAACGGCATCCGCCAGCCCCTCGTCGTCGGGCCGAAGGTGAAGAACGTCCCGAAGGAAGGGTACTTCGCCTGGGATCCGGGCGGATACATCGGGCTTTACCAGCCCGACACGTTTTGGGTGGCGCAGTAAGCGGCATCGCCGTTGCCTCGCCCTTAATGCTCCTCTCCCCTGTGGGGGAGAGGAACTTGAGGGCTCACGACGATGACTCACCACGTATCAATATTCGGCCGCTTCTTGTGCGGATTGCGTGGGCGGGGCGGCGCGTCGAGCAGCGCCGTCGCTACCCAGCGCCGTGAATCCGCAGGATCGATGACCTCATCGACCTCGAAATATGTCGCCGTGCTGAGCGCCTTGCCGCGGGCGTAGGCGGCCGCCACCATCTTGTCGAACAGCGCCCGCCGCTCGGCGGGATCGCTCACCGCCTCGAGCTCCTTGCGGTAGCCGAGCTTCACCGCGCCCTCCAGCCCCATGCCGCCGAACTCGCCGGTCGGCCAGGAGATGGCGAAGGTGCCGGCATGGAAAGAACCGCCGGCCATCGCCTGGGCGCCGAGCCCATAAGCCTTGCGCAGCACGATGGTGCCGAACGGCACGCCGAGATTGGCGCCGATCACGAACAGACGCGAGCAGTGGCGCACCAGCGCCGTCTTCTCGACCTCCGGCCCGACCATCATGCCCGGTGTGTCGCACAGGAACAGCACCGGCAGGTCGAAGGCATCGCAGAGCTGCAGGAAGCGCGCCGCCTTGTCCGAGCCGTCGGAGTCGATGGCGCCAGCAAGATGCGTGGGATTGTTCGCGACGATGCCGAACGGCTTGCCCTCGATGCGCGCCAGCGCTGTCACCATGCCCGCCCCGAAGGCGCGGCGCAGTTCCAGCACCGAGCCCTCGTCGCACAAGGTCTCGATGACGGTGCGCACGTCGTAGACGCGCAGCCGGTTCTCCGGGATGGCGCGGCGCAACAGCCGCTGGTCGGCGGCGCGCCACTCGGGCAGCGCCCCCTGGAAGTAGGACAGGTACTTCTTGGCGATCGCCACCGCCTCCGCCTCGTCCTCGACGGCGATGTCGACCATGCCGTTGGGCACCTGCACGCTCATCGGGCCCACTTCCTCGGGCGCGAACACGCCGAGATTGCCGCCCTCGATCATCGCCGGCCCGCCCATGCCGATCGACGAGTTCTTGGTGGCGATCACCACGTCGCAGCAGCCCAGGATCGCGGCGTTGCCGGCGAAGCAGCGCCCGGAGTTGATGCCGACCAGGGGCGAGGAGCCGCTCAACCGCCCGAAGATATGGAAAGCCATGGTGTTGAGGCCCGCCACTGACTGCACGTCGACGTCGCCCGGCCGGCCGCCGCCGCCCTCGGTGAAGAAGACCAGCGGCAGGCGCTGCTCCTCGACGATCTCGAACAAGCGGTCCTTCTTGTGATGGTTGGTCTTGCCCTGGGTGCCGGCCAGCACCGTGTAGTCGTAGTGCGCGATCGCCACCCGGCTCTTCTCGGGGCCGAACAGCGAACCGTTGACGCGGCCGATGCCGGTGATGAGGCCGTCGGCCGGCGTCTTCTCGATCAGGTCCTCCTGCGTACGGCGAGTCCGTTGGCTGGCGATGGCGAAGGCGCCCCATTCGACGAAGCTGCCCGGATCGACCAGATCGTCGAGATTCTGCCGCGCCGTTCGCTGGTTGGTCTTGCGCCGCCGCGCCACCGCCTCGGGCCGCTTGTCGTCGAGCGTCATGGCGCGGCGCTCGAAGTACTCCGCAAGGTCGGGCCGGATATGGTCGAGGTCGATCTTCTCCTCGGCCGCAGCACCTTTCACCTCGACGTCGGCCTCCTCGACGAACAGCAGCGCGTGGCCCTCGTAGATCGTCTCGCCGGGTTCTACCGCAACTCGCCGCACATAACCGCGCGCCGGGCTCCTGATCTCGTGCTGCATCTTCATGGCGTCCATGACCAGCAGGGCCTGACCCGCCGCTACCGCATCGCCCTCCTTCACGGCGATGCTGACGATCGTGCCCTGCATGGGCGCGGGCACCGGCACGGTGCCCTCCGGCGCATCAAGCTCCGCTTCCGGCGCCGCCTGTTGCGCGGTCTTGCCGAACGCCAGCACGGCCAACGGATCGACCGTATCGACGCGCGCGCCGGCCTGGCGTCCCGCAGCGGCCGGCGCCGCCGCCTGGAAAAAGAGTCCCGGCTGCAGCTTGCCCGCCGCCTCGATCAGCTTCTTCGCCCGCTCATCGACAAAGCGCGTATGGACCCTGTCGGCGCGGAAATCGTCGTCGGCCAGCAGGGCGCGCAGGAAGGCGATGTTGCTGGGCGCACCCTCCAGCCGGAACGCCGCCAGCGCGCGCTCGCTGCGCGCCAGCGCATCGGCGAAGTCGGCCGACGGGCTGTGCACGATCAACTTGGCCAGCAGGGAATCGAAGTTGGGATTGGTGCGGTAGCCGGCATAGCCGTAGGTGTCGACGCGCACGCCCGGCCCCGACGGCGGCTCGAACACCGTGAGCGTGCCGCCGCCCGGCTTTGCCGAGCCATCGGCGGTCATGGTCTCCATGTTGATGCGCAGCTGAATGGCGTGGCCGCGCGGCCTGGCGCCGGCAATGCCCGTCTTGGCCATCGTCATGCCGCCCGCCAGCTGCAGCTGGGTCTTCACCAGATCGACGCCCCAGACCTCTTCGGTCACGGTGTGCTCGACCTGCAGGCGCGGGTTGGCCTCGATGAAGAAGAAGTCCTCGCCGTCGACCAGGAACTCGAAGGTACCGAGGCTGCGGTACTTCACGGACTTGGCCATGGCGATGGCCGCGGCGACGATCTTCTTGGCGATCACGGCTTTCAGGTTGGGGCTGGGCGCCAGCTCGACGATCTTCTGGCTGCGCCGTTGCAGCGTGCACTCGCGCTCGCCCAGCGCCACCACGCCGCCCTTGCCGTCGCCCACGATCTGCACCTCGATGTGGCGCGCCCGACCCACCAGGCGCTCGGCATAGAGATCTCCGTTGCCGAACGCCGACTTGGCCTCGGCCGAGGCGCGGGCGAAGGCCTCGGCAAGCTCGGCTTCGCTCCTGATCAGGCGCATGCCGCGGCCGCCGCCACCGGCGATGGCCTTGAGGGCGATGCCGGACTTCGCGTGCTTCCTGAAGAATGCCGTCGCACCCGCCAGGTCGACGACATCGGTCCCCGGCAGCACCGGCACCTTGCACTTCTGGGCATGGGCGCGGGCCCGCGCCTTGTCGCCGAACAATTTCAGCTGTTCGGGTGTCGGGCCGACGAAGGTAACCTTCGCCTCGGCGCAAGCCTTGGCGAAATCCGCGTTCTCCGACAGGAAGCCATACCCGGGATGAATTGCATCGCAACCGGCCTTCTTCGCCGCCGCAATTACGCCTGCAATGTCGAGATAGGCCGCTACCCCTTTACCCTTTAGCGCAACGGCTTCATCGACCCGCCGTACATGCAGCGACGTCGCATCGTCCTCGGAATAGAGACCCGCGGTCGCGATGCCGAGTTCGGCGGCGGCCTGGGCGATGCGGATGGCGATCTCGCCGCGATTGGCGATCAGGAGTTTCTTGAGCATGACGATGCGTTACGGGGTAAAACCCCTCCCATGTCCAAAAGGCTGCTCATTGTGGCCCACGCGCCGTCGGAGAACACGCTTTCCCTGCGCGCCGCCGCCGAACGTGGCGCGCTGAGCGAAACGGGCATCGATGTCCGCGTCGTGGCGCCGCTGCAGGCCGGGCCGGACGACGTGCTCAGCGCCCAGGCCGTGATCCTCGGAACCACCGAGAACCTGGGCTACATGAGCGGCGCGCTGAAGGACTTCTTCGACCGCTCCTACAATCCCCTGCTCGACAAGACGCAAGGCTTGCCCTGCGCCGTCTATATCCGCGCCGGCAGCGACGGCACCGGCACACGCCGAGGCATCGAGACCATCCTCACGGGCTTGCGTTGGCGCATGGTGCAGGAACCGCTGATCTGCAAGGGGCCCTGGCAGCCCGCCTTCGTCGAGCAATGCGAGGAGCTGGGCGCGGCAATGGCGGCGGGGCTGGCGGCCGGCATCTTCTGAAGCGCCGATCAGGACCCGAGCGAGCCAAGCGCGTCACGCAACGGCGCCGGCGAGATCTGCAGCAGGCCGGAGAACGGCTGGTTCAGCTCCAGGACCAGGAAGATCGCGGCCGAGGCCGAGACGGCAATGACCGTGAGGACGACAGCACCGGTCGGGTTGATCGGCGAAAAGAGCGTGAAGCTCGCGAACAAAAGCGTGAGCCAGAGCATCACGACAGCGATCAGGACATTGGGCATCGCTGCTTCCGATTCCTCGAACAGGCGCACGCGCGCTTCCGTGACACCGGTGACAGTCGACAGCGCGCGGTACTTGAGGTTTCGCTGATTGTCGTTCTGCGGGTTCAGGTTTTCGATGGCCTCGTAGACCATGTCGCCCTCGACGCTCGGCTGGTACGGCGCGCCCGTGCCCGAACGCACGGCCCGTTCGCCCCAGATGCGATCGATCAGCGGCGCGATCGCCCGGCGCTGCGCCTCGCGCGCCGCGTTGGCTTCGGGCCCGTAACGCTTCAGCTGGTTGTCGAGCAGCACGATCTTGGAGGCGATCTGCCTCACTTCGCTGCGCTGCGTCTCATAGGTGGTCTTGGCCGATGTGATCAGCAGGCCAAGCAGCAGTGCGGTGATCGTTGCCACCAGGCTCGCCCCCAGCCGCACCACGTCCTTCGAATGCTCGTTCAGGTGATGGTGAGGAAGGCGGCGGCGCAGCAGAATGCCGGTGCCGGCGCCGGCCAGCATCAGCGCGGCGGCAAGCAGTGAGATGGCGAGAGCGCTCAATTCAGTGAGCGGTCCAACCGCCGTCGACGACCAGGCCCGCCCCCGTCATGAAGCCCGCATCGTCCGACGCCAGGAACACGATGCCCTTGGCGATGTCGTCGGCGACACCCAGGCGGCCGATCGGGTGCAGGGCGAGCGTCGCCTGGCGCGCCTTCTCGGTGTCGTTGGTGCCCTGCTGACGGGCGCGCATGACGAAGGTCTGCTGGCCCATGTCGGTCTCGATCAAGCCGGGATGGATCGAGTTGACGCGGATCCTGTAGCCCTTGCGGCCGAACTCGAGCGCCGTCGACTTGGTGAACAGCGTGACGCCGCCCTTGGTCAGAGAATAGAGCGGATCGAGCTGGGAGCCGACCAGGCCCGCGATCGAGGCGAGATTGACGATGGCGGCACCGTGCTCGCTCTTGGGCCCGCTCTCCTTGAGATGCGGCAGGGCGGCGCGCGTACCCAGCACGACGCCGGTCAGGTTCACCGCCACCAGCCTGTTCCATTCCTCGAGCGAGGCTTCCTCGACACCCTTGCCGTTGAAGATGCCGGCATTGTTCACCAGCACGTCAAGCTTGCCGAACTTCTTCACGGTGGCATCCAGGGCGCCGGACCAGCTCGCCTCGCTGGTGACGTCGAGCGGAACGAACAGCGCCTCGCCGCCCGCGGCCTCGATCTCCTTCACGGTCTGCCGCCCGCGCTCCTCGAGCAGGTCGCCGATCGCGACCTTGGCGCCGGCGCTCGCCATGAGCTTCGCCGTCGCGCCGCCGATGCCGCGCGCCGCGCCCGACAGGAACGCGACCTTGCCATCCAGCCTGTTCATCTCTTCCTCCCGGATCAGGACGTCCGCTAGTTCTTGCCGAGCTTGTTGAACGGTACGTCCTTGTCGACCCGCACGTCGGCCGGCAGGCCAAGGACGCGCTCGGCGACGATATTGCGCAGGATCTCGTCGGTGCCGCCGGCGATGCGGAAGCCGGCGCCGCCGATCCACTGTGCCTGGAAGCCCGCGGCGTGCGGAACCTCCTCCTTCATGATGCCGGCGGGACCCATCAGCTCCATGGCGAAGGCGCCCATGTCCTGCATCTTGGGCGCGGCCACGATCTTGATGATCGAGGATTCCGGTCCCGGCGTCTGGCCCTTGGAGAGCGCCGTCAAGGTGCGATAACGCGTGAGCCTGAGGCCCTGCTGCTGGACGTACCACTCGGCGATCTTGGAGCGGACCTGTTGGTTGCGGATGGCCGGCCCGTCCTCGAGCTCCGTGTCGCGCGCGAGCTCCATCAACTCGTCGACGTCGAGGCCGCCCGAGGGCATGCCGACCGCCAGGCGCTCGTTCATCAGCGTGGTGAGGGCGGCCTTCCAGCCCTCGCCCACCTTGCCCAGCCGCTGGCTGTCGGGGATGCGCACGTTGGTGAAGAACACCTCGTTGAAATTGGCGCCGCCCGACATCTGCTTGATCGGCCGCACTTCCACACCGGGCGTCTTCATCGACAGGAAGAACATGGTGAGGCCCGCATGCTTGGGCACATTGGGATCGGTACGGGTGATGATGATGCCGTAGTCGCTGTAGTGCGCGCCCGACGTCCAGACCTTCTGGCCGTTGATCACCCAGCCCTCACCATCCCGCTCGGCCTTGGTGCGGATGCCGGCGACGTCGGAGCCGGCCGCCGGCTCGGAGAAGAGCTGGCACCACACTTCCTCGCCATGCAGCGCGGGCTTGACGTAGCGCTGCAGCTGCTCGGGCGTGGCATAGGCCATCATGGTCGGGATGCACATGCCGAGCCCGATATCGAAGAAGCCGAGCGGCACCAGACAGTTTGCCTCTTCCTGCTGGTAGATCACCTGCAGGATGGGCGAGCCGCCGCGGCCGCCATATTCCTTGGGCCAGGTGATGCGCGCGTAGCCCGCCTTGGCCTTCTTGTCCTGCCAGGCCTTGGCCTTCTTCAGCAGCTCGGGATCGTCGTTGCGGGCGCGGAAGCTCGCCTTGTCGTCGCTCTTGCGCGTCGCGTTGGCATCGAGCCAGGCGCGCACTTCCTTGCGAAAGGCGGCTTCTTCCGGCGTGTCGTTGAAGTCCATGGTTTCCTCCTGCCTTACGCCGCGTTCTTTTGTTCGAGACGGCTGACGAGTTTGTCTTTCCAGGCCATGGGTCCGCCCAGCGCCAACGCCATGACGCGCGCCCGGCGATAATGGAACTGCGTGTCGGCCTCCCAGGTGAAGCCGATGCCGCCGTGGGTCTGGATGTTCTCCTTGGACGCGAAGTCGTAGGCATCGGTCGCGGCGATGCGCGCCGCCGCGGCGGCGAGCGGCAGGTCCGCCCCGCCATCGGTCAGCATCATGGCGCCATAGTAGGCGTTGGAGCGCGCCAGCTCGAGCTTGACGTAGCAGTCGGCGAGCTTGTGCTTGATCGCCTGGTACGACCCGATGGCGCGGCCGAAGGCCTGGCGTTGCAGGGCATAGTCGCGCGCCATCCACATCGCCGCCTCGGCGCCGCCCACCTGAGCGAAGGCGAAGTAGACTGCGGCCGCGTCGTACAGGCGCTCGAGCGTGCGCCAGCCCTCGCCCTCCGCGCCCAGAAGCTCGGCGGTGGCGTCCCTGAAGGTGAGCTCAGCATGCTTGCGCGCCGGATCGATGGTCTCGACGCGCTTCTTCGTGACGGCCGCTTGGTTGAGATCGACCAGCACCAGCGACGCGGCGCGATCGCCCATGTTGCTGCTGGAGCCGCCGGTATTGGCGAGCACGATGGCAAAGGTCGCGGGCTCGCCGTCGGCCACCGGCACCTTCTTGCCGTTGAGACGGCCGTTGCCGAAGGTCGTGCGGATGGTGCGCGGCTTGGGCGGCTGCGGGCCCTCGGCGATGGCCAGCGTGCCGATCGCCTTGCCTTCCGCCAGCTGCGGCAGCCACTTCTTCTTCTGTGCGTCCGAGCCTGCGAGCTTCAAGGCTTCGGTCGCCAGCACGACTGATGTATCGAACGGCACCGGCGCCGCGGCACGTCCCACTTCTTCCGCGATAACGCAGAGCTCCAAGGGCGAGAGGCCCAGCCCGCCATACTCTTCGGGAATGCCGGTCGCCGGCACGCCGAGCTCGACCAGGCCCTTCCAGACCTCGTCGGCGTGAGTCTCGTTGCCGTCCAGCACGCGGCGCACGACCTTGGTCGGGCACTTGTCGGTGAGGAACTTACGGACCTGCTCCTTGAGCAGCTTCTGGTCGTCGGAGAAATCGAAGTTCATGATGGGCGAAGCCTAGCAAGCGCACCCGCACCGGGGAACGGCAGAAGGTTCCGACAGGCGGGTGCTTATCTATGATAGGGTTCAGCGCATGGACGCAGCGAAAATCCCCGAAGTCATCCAAGATTGGCACGCCCACATCTACTTCGACGCCATCACCGTCGAGCCTGCCAAGACGTTGCGCGAGAAGATCGAGAAGATCTTCGACGGCAACATCGTCATGGGCCGCTTCCACGAGCGCCCCGTCGGCCCGCATCCGCGCTTCAGCTACCAGGTGCTGTTCAAGAACGACCAGCTGGCTCCGATCCTGTCGTGGCTGGCGCTGAACCGCGGCCAGCTCACCGTGTTCGTGCATCCCAACACCGGCGAGCAGCTGGAGGACCACCGCGACCGCGCCATCTGGCTCGGCGAGCAGGTGCCGCTGTTTCTCGACGTGCTCAAGAACTGAAAGGACGAGACGATGGATACCTTGCTGCCGCTGGCGAAGAAGGTCGGCGAGAAGCTGAAGGCGCGCAAGGAGACGGTCGGCGTTTCCGAATCGTCAGCGGGCGGGCTGATCTCCGCCGTGCTGCTGGCCGTGCCCGGCGCCTCGGCCTACTTCATGGGCGGCGCCGTGGTCTACACCCGTCCCGCCGGCGAGGCTTTCCTCACGGCGACTCCGAGCAAGCGCAAAGGCATCCGCTCCTCCTCCGAGCCGTGGGCGACGCTCGCGGCCGAGCTGGTGCGCGAACGCCTGAACACGACGTGGGGACTGGCCGAGACCGGTGCCTCAGGCCCGACGGGGAACTCCTACGGCGATCCGGCAGGCCATACCTGCGTCGCCGTCGTCGGCCCCAAAGGCAAGATCGCACGCACGCTGCGTACCGGTTCGAACGACCGCGTCGCCAACATGCGCGCGTTCGCTGCCGAGGCGCTGAAGCTGCTGGACGAACAGCTTGCTTAGCGTCAGTCGCCGTCGCTCTTCATCAGCGCGGCCAGCGCGAGGCTCAGCCAACCCAGGATGAAAGCGACGCCGCCGATCGGAGCGACCGCGCCCATCCAGCGCGGGCCGCCGAAAGCGAGGGCGTAGAGCGCGCCGGGAAAGAGCACGCTGCCCAGCAGGAACAGGCATTGCGCGACGAGCGCGACCGGTACGTTCAGCATGGCGCTGCGCGCCAGCGCGACCACGCCGATGATCGCCAGCGCATGGATCATCTCGTACTGGCTGCCGGTCTGCAGCCATTCGCGCGCCTTGCGGCCGGCCTCGGTCGAGAGATCGAGGCCGTGGGCGGCGAAGGCGCCGACGATGACGGAGATGGCACCGCTCAGCGCGGCGACGACGATCCAGCCTCGTGCCGCGGCGCTCGCCATTGGACTATTGCGGCCGCGGCTGCGGCCGGCCGCCGGCGGTGATGCCGCCGTCGATCACCAGCTCCTGGCCGGTCATGTAGTTGGCGGCCTCGGTACAGAGGAACAGCACGCCGTTGGCGATGTCCTGCGCCTCGCCGACGCGGGTCAGCGGCACCATCTGGGCGGCGCGCTCGCGCGGATCGATCGGCGCATTGCGCCGGTTGCCTTCGGCGCCGGTCGGAATCTTGCCCCAGATCGGCGTCGCGATGATGCCGGGATGCACCGAGTTGCAGCGGATGTTGTCGGCTGCATGCTCCAGCGCCACAGACTTCGCCAGCAGCCGCACGCCGCCCTTGGTCGCCGAGTAGGCCGCGAGCCCGGGCGCGCCGCGCAGGCCCGCGATCGACGACATCAGCACGATCGAACCGCCGCCCGCCTTGCGCATCGCCGGGATGGCATGCTTGACCGACAGGAACACGCCGTCGAGGTTGATCGCCTGCTGACGCTGCCAGTCGGCCAAGGTCATGGTCTCGATCGGAGACATGATGCCGATGCCGGCATTGGCCACCATGATGTCGAGCCTACCGAAGTTCTTCTCCGCCTCGGCGATGACGCCAGGCCATGCTGCTTCGTCGCGCACGTCGTGATGCAGATAGCGCGCCTTGCCACTTCCCTGGCCACCACCCTTGTTGATGCGTTCGACGACGGCTTTGCCCAGCGCGTCGTCGACGTCGGTGACCAGAACCGACGAACCCACGCGCGCCAGGGTCTCCGAGCAGGCTTCGCCGATGCCGGAGGCGCCGCCGGTGACGATGGCGGCCTTGCCTGAAAGCAGAGCCATCAGCGCCCCTTGAAGTTGCCGGCGCGCTTCTCGGCGTAGGACTTCACGCCCTCCTTGAAGTCCTCGGTCTTGCGCGTCCAATCCTGCTCGACCAGCTCGCGCTCGGTCGCCGCTTCCGCCGCATCCGCGAAGCCGCGGCGCATGGTCTCGCGCGTCGACAAGAGCGCCAGCGGCGCGGACTCGGCGATCTCCTTGGCGAGGTCCATCGCGCCCTTGCGCACGTCAGCCAGCGGCACCAGCACGTCGGCCAGGCCCCAGGCCACGGCCTCTTCGCCGCCGATGCGCCGGCCCGTGTAGAACATCAGGTTGGCGCGCTGCTGGCCGATCAGGCGCGGCAGGGTGAAGGTGAGCGAGAAGCCGGGATGGAACCCGAGCCGCGTGAAGTTGGCGGCGAAGCGGCCCTCGGCACAGGTCACGCGGAAGTCGGCCATGATGGCGAGTCCCAGCCCGCCGCCGATCGCCGGGCCTTGCACCGCGGCGATGCTGGGCTTCTTGGCGCGGAACAGGCGCGTCGCTTCCTTGTAGAGATGCTTTCCACTCTCGGCGGCACCGGTCTGCGGGCGGTTGGCGAAATCGGCGCCGGCGCAGAACGACTTGCCCTGGGCACAGAGCACGTAGGCGCGGATGTTGCCGTCGCGGTCGAACGCCTCGAAGGCATCGGCGATCTGGTTGATCAGCGAGTTGTCGAAGAAATTGTGCGGCGGCCGCTGGATTTCGACGATGCCGACATGACCTTCGCTGCTGACGCCGATATCCTTGTAGGTGGCGCTCATACGTTTCCCCCACGGGCTAATGATGAGCGGCGATATTGCCCCGCCGCCGGGGCGTCCGTCGAGTTGGGAGGAGAGCAGGAATGTCGCAAAGCGAACGCCACGCACCGGGTCATGCACTCGTCGTGGGTGGCGGCACGATGGGCGTGGGCATCATCGCCATGTTCCTGGGCGGCGGCTGGAAAGTCGATGTCGTGTCGCGTTCGGCCAGCACACGCGATGGCCTCCCGGAGGCCTGCACGCGCGCGCTTGTCGCACTCGGCAAGCCCGCCGATACGTCAGGCCTCGCGACCTACGCCACATTGCCGGAAGCGAGCTGGAACTCGATCGGCATCGTCGTCGAGACCGTGACCGAGGATCTCGAGCTTAAGCGCAGGCTGTTCGCCGAGATGGAGACGCTCGCCAGGACCGACGCCGCCCTCACCTCGAACTCCTCGAGCTTCCCGATCAGCGAGATCGCCAAGGGCCTGAGGACGCAAGCGCGCATGATGGGCCTGCACTTCTTCATGCCGGCGCATCTCATCCCCTTGGTCGAGGTGGTTCGTTCCGTTCACACCGACGTCAGGCTGGCCGAGCACGTCGGCGAGATCATGCGGTCGCTTGGCAAGCGGCCGGTGCAGGTCAGGAAGGACGTCATCGGCTTCTTGGGCAACCGCATCCAGGGCGCCTTGATGCGCGAAGCTTTGTGGCTGATCGAGCAGGGCGTCGCCTCGCCTGAGGACATCGACGCGACGGTGCGGCTCTCCTTCGGCTTCCGCTACGCCGCGGCCGGCCCGATTGTGCAGAAGGAGCATTCGGGCTGGGACACGACCTGCGCCGTCGCCAAGATCATCTGGCCCGATCTCACGAACGCCGACGGCCCGCCGCCGGTCCTGCAACGCAACGTCGACGAGGGCCGCATCGGCTTCAAGACCAAGCGCGGCTTCTTCGAGTGGGACGACCAGTCGATCGCGAAGGAGCGCGCCCGTTACGAGAGCGCTCTTCGCAAGTGCCTGGAGATCTTCCGCGAGGAAGGAATCCTCTAGGCAGCCCGTCCGCGATTGCCGCCGCCGAAGCGACGCTTCTTCCAATGCGGCTGGCGCTGCTGCCCATCCGGACGCTGCCCATTCGGACGCTGGCCGTGCGGCCGCTCCTCGGAGCGCGCCTGCTCGGGCGCGCGATCGCGATAGTCGCCGAAGTCCCTGCCGCCGCCTTCGAGCGCGCGCGGACGATCGCCGTGGGGACGGTGACCATGGGGACGATCGCCTTGCGGACGATCGTCGTGATGACGATGCGGCCGCTCGGCGTGGCTCTCGCCCTGGCGCTGCCCGCCACCATAGGTCCCGTGCTGCTGCGGACGCTTTCCACGATGGCGTCGCGGCGGGCCGCGGCGTTCGTCGCCGCCGCGATCGTCCGGCCGCTCCTCGCGTTGGCGTTGGGCCGACGGAGCCTGCTGCGGCAGGTCTTCGTTGGCCGGCGTCGGGACGACGGCGATGCGCTGGTTGGTGAGGCGCTCGATGCTCTTGAGCTGGCCGCGCTCGCTGCCGTCGCAGAACGACAGGGCGATGCCGGAAGCGCCGGCGCGCGCAGTGCGGCCGATGCGATGGACGTAGCTCTCGGCGTCGGCCGGCAGCTCGTAGTTGATGACGTGCGTGACGCCGCTCACATCGATGCCGCGCGAGGCGAGATCGGTGGCGACCAGCACGCGGGCCCGGCCGCGGCTGAAATTGTCGAGCGCCTTCTGGCGGGCGTTCTGCGACTTGTTGCCGTGGATCGCCTCGGAGCGCACGCCGCGATCCTCCAGCGCCTCGGCAACGCGATTGGCGCCGCGCTTGGTACGGGTGAAGACGATGACGCGCTCGAGCGTCTCGTCGGCCAGCAGGTGGCTGAGCAGCGCACGCTTGGCGGCGGCGGGCACGAAGTAGACGCGCTGGTCGATC
>Ga0065178_100823_pt1 | contig 19372 bp, 15 predicted proteins | sample FECB22metaG_FD_59210 | JGI IMG/M metagenome (GOLD analysis project Ga0065178, IMG submission 59210) | Cyanobacterial communities from the Joint Genome Institute, California, USA - FECB-22 (version 2) (version 2) | ecosystem: Environmental > Aquatic > Thermal springs > Hot (42-90C) > Microbial...
TCGACGCCGAGGAGCTCGCCGACCGGTTCCCCGGGCTCGTCGTAGTCTCGCTGACCCCGTACGGCCGGACCGGCCCCGACCGCGACCGGGCGGCCACCGACGCCACCCACCTGGCGCGCAGCGGGGTGCTGTGCCGGTCGGGCCTGCCCGGTCGCCCGCCGCTGCTGCCCCCGGGCGACCTCGCCACCGAGTCGGCGGCCGCCCAGGCCGCGTGGGCCGCGCTGGTCGCGCACCATCACCGGCTCGACACCGGGATCGGCGACCTCGTGGACTGCTCGGTCCTGGAGGGCACGATTCAGACCATCGACCCCGGCTACGGGATCGGCGGCAGCGCGACCGGCGGGGTCCCCGCCGTCGAGGGCCCGCGTGGACGCCCCGACGCGCGCCACCTCTACCCCGTCCTGCCCTGCGCGGACGGGTGGGTGCGGCTGTGCATCCTGTCCGCGCGCCAGTGGCGCGGGATGTTCGCGTGGCTCGGCGAGCCTGCCGAGTTCGCCGACCCGAAGTACGCGTCGCTGCGGGAGCGCTTCCGGGCCTCCGGCCGGATCCACGCCGCCATCGGCCGGATGGTGGCGGGCCTGACCCGTGCGGAGGTCATGGCGGGTGGGGACGAGCACGGCGTGCCGACCGCGGGCGTGGCCGCACCGGCCGAGGTCATGCACAACGAACAGTTCCGGGCCCGCGGGGTCTTCGCCGAGCTGGAGACGGTCGACGGTCGGGTCGCCCGCGTCCCGAACGGCCTGGTGGAGCTCGACGGGCGCCGGGCGGGGATCCGGACCCCCGCCCCGGCTCTCGGGTCGGACACCGAGGAGGTCCTGAGTGCCCTCGGCGTCGTCGAGCCGACGCGCTCCGACCCGCAGGCGACCGCGGTCACCCCGGGACGGCCGTTCGCCGGGCTGCGGGTGCTCGACCTCGGCGTGATCGTGGTCGGCGCCGAGACCGCCCGGCTCTTCGGCGACCTGGGCGCCGACGTGATCAAGGTCGAGAACCGAGCGTTCCCCGACGGCAGCAGGCAGACGATCGACGGCTCCCCGATGAGCGCGAGCCTGGCCTACGGCCACCGCGGCAAGCGCAGCCTCGGCCTCGACCTGCGCAGCGACCGGGGCCGCGCGCTGTTTCTCGACCTCGTCCGCGAGTCGGACGTCGTCCTGTCGAACTTCAAGCCGGGGACGATGGAGTCGCTGGGGCTCGGCGCCACGGATCTCTCCGCCGTCAACCCCCGGATCGTGGTGGCGGAGAGCAGCGCCTTCGGCCCGACCGGGCCCTGGAGCCGCAAGATGGGTTACGGACCGCTGGTGCGCGCCGCGAGCGGGCTGTCGGCGCTGTGGCGCTTCCCCGGCGAGAAGGCCGAGGACCGGGTGAGCTTCAGCGATGCCACGACCATCTACCCCGATCACGTGGCCGCGCGGATCGGCGCCACCGCCGTCCTCGCCCAGCTCCTCGACCGCCGCCGGACCGGGCGCGGGGGCACCGTCGCGGTGGCGCAGGCCGAGGTGATCCTGGGTCAGGTCGGGGTGCAGCTCGCCCACGAGTCGCTGGAGCCCGGCACGTTGGCGCCGGGACAGACCCGCGCGGGCGTCGAGGACCTGCTGCTTCCCTGCGCCGGGGACGACGAGTGGTGCGTCGTCTCGCTCCGGGACGCCCCGGATCGGGCCGCCGCAGCGGAGGTCGTGGGGGCGGGCCCGCTCGAGAAGGAGCTGCCGGCCTGGTCCCTCGACCTGGCCCCGGCGGACGTCGTCACCGCATTGCAGGCCGCGGGGGTCCCCGCGGCGGCGATGCGCCGCGTCCCCGAGTTGCCCGACGACCCGCAGCTGCGCGCCCGCGACTTCTTCACCACGATGCGCCACCCGCGGCTGCCCGGCGAGCTCGTGACCGAGCGGGGGCCCGCGCGGTACCGCACGGTGGCCGACCCGGCCCCGGGTCCGGCCCCGGTGCAGGGCGAGCACAGCCGCGCCGTCCTCGCCGACGTCCTCGGGTTGGGCGCCGACGCGATCGCCGCGCTCGTCGAGTCGGGTGCCGTCGAGGGACCCGCGGACGCATGATCACGACCGAACCCCATGGCGACAAGGAGCCTGCGATGTCCCCGGCCGAACTCGACCCGACCACCCCCGTCCTGGTCGGGGTGGGGCAGTCCTCCGAGCGCATCGACGATCCGGGCTACCGAGGGCTGTCCGCCGTCGAGCTCGCCGCCGAGGCCGTCCGCGAGGCGCTCGCCGATACCGGGGTCGACCCCGCCGTCGTCGCCGCGGTGATCGACACCGTGGCGGGGGTGCGGCAGTTCGAGACCTCGACGCCTGGTGCGCATGCCCCGCTGGGCCGCTCGGACAACTTCCCGCGCTCGGTCGCGAACCGGGTCGGTGCCGCCCCCCGGCGCGCGATCCTCGAGGTCGGCGGCGGCCAGGGGCCCCAGCACCTCGTCACCGAGCTGTCCGCCACCATCGCCACGGGCGGGTCCGCGGCCGCGCTGGTCTTCGGCGCCGAGGCCATCTCGACGACCCAGCACCTGGCGGCCGCCGCGGACAAGCCGGACTTCACCGAGCACGTCGACGGTGACCTGGAGGACCGCGGCTACGGGCTGAAGGGCCTGACCTCGCGCCACCTCGCCGCGCACGGGCTGACCGGTGCGCCGGTCCAGTACGCGCTGTTCGACAACGCCCGCCGGGCCCGGCTCAAGCAGTCTCGGGAGGACTACACGCTCGGGATGGGTGCGCTGTTCGCGCCGTTCACCGCCGTCGCCGCCCGCAACCCGCACGCCTCGGCGCAGGTCGAGCGCTCCGCCGAGGAGCTCGCCACGGTGACCGAGCGCAACCGCATGATCGCCGATCCCTACCTGCGCTACATGGTCGCCCGGGACAAGGTCAACCAGGGCGCGGCCGTGCTGGTCGTCTCGGTCGCCACCTCGGAGCGCCTGGGCATTCCGCGTGAGCGCTGGGTGTTCCTGCACGGCCACGCCGACCTGCGCGAACGCGACCTCATGCAGCGCGAGGACCTGTCCCGCAGCCCCGCCGCCGTGACCGCCGCCCGACACGCCCTCCACGTCGCCGGGATCGGGGTCGACCAGGTCACCACCTTCGACCTGTACTCCTGCTTCCCGATCGCCGTGTCCAACGTGGCCGACGGGCTCGGCCTCGCCGCGGACGAGCCGCGCGGGCTCACCCTCACCGGCGGCCTGCCCTTCTTCGGCGGCGCCGGCAACGACTACTCGATGCACGCGATCGCCGAGACCGTGCAGCGCCTGCGCGCCGAGCCCGGCGCGTACGGCTTCGTCGGCGCCAACGGCGGGGTGCTGTCCAAGTACTCCGTGGGCGTCTATTCGACCACGCCCACCGGGTGGCGCGCGGACGACTCGACCCGGCTGCAGGCCGACATCGAAGCCCTGCCCGCGCCCGTCGAGGCCCGCGAGGCCGACGGCTGGGCCACGATCGAGACCTGGACGGTGAACCACACCCGCAAGGGCCCGGCCGGGATCGTGATCGGGCGGCTCGAGGCGGACGGCCGCCGGTTCGTCGCCCGCTCGGTCGACGGCGACGGCGGCCTGCTGGACCTGCTGTCCGCGGGCGATCCCGTGGGCGCCCGGATCTACGTGCGCTCCTTCGGAACCGGGAACCGCGCGACCGTGGACCGGGACGCGATGGACGCACTCTTCCCCGCCCGCGTCCCGGCGTTCCAGGACGACTACGAGCACCTCCTCGTCCGCCGCGACGGGCACCTCCTCGAGATCACGATCAACCGACCCGAGCAGCGCAACAGCCTGCACCCGCCGGCCAACGCGGAGCTCGACGAGGTCTTCGACGCCTACTTCGCCGACCCAGACCTGTGGGTCGCGATCCTGACCGGGGCGGGCGAGAAGGCCTTCTCCGCGGGCAACGACCTGCGCTGGACGGCGTCGGGCAAGCCGATGTCCGTGCCGAAGAACGGGTTCGCCGGGCTCACCGCCCGGCGTGACCTGCCCAAGCCGGTGATCGCCGCGGTCAACGGGTTCGCCATGGGCGGCGGTCTGGAGATCGCCCTAGCCTGTCACCTCGTCGTCGCCGACGCGGCCGCGCTCTTCGCGCTGTCCGAGGTGCGGGTCGGCCTGGTGGCCGGGGCAGGCGGGCTGATCCGGCTGCCGCGCACCGTCCCGCCGGTGCTGGCGCGCGAGATGATCCTCACCGGCCGACGGCTGACCGCGGACGAGGCGCTGTGCCACGGCCTGGTCAACCGCGTCACCGACGCGGGGCAGGCCCTCGACGGGGCGCGCGCGCTCGCCGCCGAGATCCTCGCGGGGTCACCCACGTCGGTGCGAGTGTCGCTGCAGATCATGGCCGAGACCACGGGCATCCCGGACACCCTCCACGCCGTGACCTACCCGTCGGACGCCCTCGACGAGCTGCTGCTCAGCGAGGACGCCCAGGAGGGCCCGCAGGCCTTCGCCGAGAAGCGCGCGCCGGTCTGGCGCAACCGTTGAGACGCCCCCGATGCCCGCTGCCGAAACCGCGCGGGCACCGGGGCGCACCACAGCCTGGTTGATCAGTGCCCGGTAACCGCCCCGCCGGTCGCCGGCCTGCGCCCGTGGCGCATGGTGGCCGTGAGCACCAAGGCGATCACCCCGGTCGCGGCGAGCACGAGGTAGACGATGGTGAAGCCGCTGGCCCGCCGACTCCGGAAGCCCGAGCCCGAACAGGCCGAGTGTGGCCAGGTCCTTCCACGCGGAGTCCGGCAGCGATGCGGCGGAGACCGTCTCGGCCCGGGCTCGAGCGTCGTCCGCGGACAGCTCGCGGACGGCGACCGCCTCGACCGCCGCGACCAGGTCCCGCTGCTCCGCGGTCTGCACGAGGTCCATCGGCGGGCCCCTCGGTACGGCGTCGTCGACTGACCAATTCCTTCTACTCTATCCGCGCGCTCTCTGGGAAGGTGCGGACATGGACTCGACGGTGTCGACGGCGGACCGGGAGTTTCGGGACGAGGTGCGGACCTGGCTGCGGGCCCACGTGCCCGCCGAGCCGCAACCGAGCGACCTGCGCGCGATGCGGGGGTACGACTCGGCCTGGCAGCGCGCCCAGTTCGAGGCGGGCTGGGCGGGCATCGCCTGGCCTGTGGAGTACGGCGGCCGCGGCCTGTCGCCGGTGCAGCAGCTGATCTGGCACGAGGAGCACTCCCTGGCGGGCGGTCTGGACGCCGGGACGAACTTCGTGGGCCTCAACCACGGCGGACCCACGCTGATCGCCCGCGGCTCGGACGCGCAGAAGGCCGCTTACCTGCCGCGCATCCTGCGCGGCGACGCGGTGTGGTGCCAGGGGCCTCCGAACCGGGCGCGGGCCCAGACCTCGCCTCGCTCGGCACTCGCGCCGAGATCGACGGCGACGACCTCGTGATGAGCGGCCAGAAGATCTGGACCAGCTACGCGGACGTGGCCGACCACCAGGAGCTGCTGGTGCGCACCCGCCGCGGCAACCGCAAGCACGACGGCATCACCTGGGTGGTCAACGACATGGACCGGCCGGGCATCGACATCCGCCCGATCCGCACCCCCGCCCGGGACGCCCACTTCGCCGAGGTGTTCTACAACGAGGTGCGCATCCCGCTGAGCCAGGTCGTCGGCGAGCTGCACCAGGGTTGGTCGGTCGCGATGTCCACGCTGGGCTTCGAGCGTGGCACCGCGTTCACCGCGAGCCAGGTCAAGCTGCACCAGGAGACCGAGCGGCTGGTCGAGCTGGCGGGTGAGACCACCGGTCCGGATGGCCGCAGGCCCGCTCTGGCCGACGACGAGATCGCGGGCCGGCCCGCCGACCTGCGCGCCGCCGTGGCCACCCTGCGCGCCATGACGATCGCCGCGGTCTCGCGCAACGCCCGCACCGAGACCCCCGGCCCCGAAGGCTCGATGATCAAGCTGTACTACGCCGAGCTCCGCCAGGAGCTCTTCCGGCTCGTGCTGGACGTGCTGGGGCCGCGCGCCCTGGAGTTCACCTACCGCCACGACCACGAGGGCTGGACCGGCGAGTACCTCTACAGCCTCTCCGCCACGATCGGCGGCGGCACCTCGGAGATCCAGCGGAACATCGTCGGCGAGCGGGTACTGGGCCTGCCCCACTGAGCTACCGGAGCCGGTCCCGCAGGGCGAACTTCTGGATCTTGCCCGCGGGGGTGCGCGGCAGCTCGGTGACAATCTCCAGGCGCTCGGGGGTCTTCTGTCGTGCCAGGCCCGCCGTGGCGAAGTGCTCCCGCGCCTCGTCGAGATCGAGGCCGCGCTGCGGCATCGGCACCACGAAGGCGGCGACACGCTCGCCCATCAGCGGGTCCGGCATCCCGACCACCGCCACCTCGGCCACGGCCGGGTGCCCGGACAGCACGTCCTCGACCTCCTTGGCGGAGATGTTCTCCCCACCCCGGATGATGATGTCCTTCTTGCGGTCGGTCACGGTGAGATAGCCGTCGCCGTCGAGCACGCCAATGTCACCGGTGCGGAACCAGCCACCCGGCAGGAACGCGTCCCGGTCGAGTCGCGCGTCGGTGTAGCCCACGAACAGCTCCCCGCCGCGCGAGGCGATCTCCCCGGGCTCACCCGGCTCGACGTCCGCACCGAGCTCGTCGACGATCCGGACCTCGCTGCCGTGCAGCACCCGACCGTCAGTGTGCGCCCGCCGCCAGAGATCGTCTGCCACCGTGCCCGAGCTGATCGTCGGGTGCTCGCTCGACCCATAGCAGCGGTAGGCCATGATCCCGGCTGTGTCGGCCCGCTCGATCAGCGCGTGCGGCACGCTCGCCCCGCCCGTCATCACCTCGGTGATCGTGGCCAGGCTCGCCGCACCCGAGGCCTGCTGGTCCAGCAGGCCGGCAAGCTGGACCGGTGCGCCGACCGCGTAGGTCAGGGCGTACTCGTCGACCAGCGCGGCGGCGGTGGCCGCGTCCCAGACCTCCTGGACCACGGTGGGCACGCCGTGCACCATGATCCGACACATTCCCAGCAGCCCCGCGACGTGGCCGGACGGGAACAGCGCGAGCTGCCGGACGCCGGAGTCCCCCGACTTGAGCGTCGGCGAGTCCACCTCGGCGAGCAGGGTGCGGTGGCTGTGCTGGACGCCCTTGGGGTCAGCGGTGGTGCCGGAGGTGTACATCAGCATGGCGCGGTCGTCCGGCGCCCGGTCCGGCAGGGTGAACGGCCGGGCACCGGCCCCGCAGAGGTCGGTCAGCGACAGCGCGCCGTCGGGGATCCGCTCCCCCGCGATCACGAGGGTGCGCGAGCTCGCCGGCATCGTGGTGCGGTCCAGCGTCGCGAGGTGGTCCCGGCCGCGGAAGCGGTCCGCGGCGACGAACGCGACCGCCCCGGACTGCTGCAGGATGTAGGAGAGCTCCCGGGGTCCGTAGATCTGCACGATCGGCAGGAGGACGGCCCCGCTGAGCGCCACCGCGACCTGCGCGACGAACCCGTCGCGGTTGCTGCCCAGCTGGACCGCGACCACGTCCCCCGGACCGACCCCCGCGTGCTGCAGGGCCCCGGCGACCTTCTCGGCGTCCGCGACCAGCGCGCCGACGGTGGTCTCGAGCCTGCCCTGCGGCGCGTCGAACACCGCGCGAACGCCCGCGTGGGCCTGCGCCCCCGCCAGGATCCGCCCCGCCAGGGTGTCCGTACCGAATCCGACCGTCACTCGACCGCCCCTCCTGTGCCACTCCGCACCGATATGATCATCCGGAACGCGCCTCAGAGCAGCGCGAGACTCGCCTCCGAGTAGGCGGCCTTGCGCCGCCGACCCACCAGGAACGACGGCGGCGCGAGGTAGCCGACGTCCCGGGGGACGCCGTCGCCCTTGCGGCGCAGCATCTCCTGCGCCTGCGCCGTGCTCCCGCAGACCGCGATCTCGGCGACCATCTCGTCCGTCACGGCCTCGGCCATCCCGTCCGTGTCGCCCTTCGCGAAAGCCGCCCGCAGCGCGGCGACCGGCGCCTCCCACCCGTGGTGGGCCACGAACGGGTCGTAGGTCTTCACCGTGAGATAGAAGCCGATCATGCGCCTCGCGTCGAGCACGGCCCGCTCGGGCGCGGCGTCGTCGATCGCGGTGATGAGCCAGCCGTGCTCGGCGGTCGGTCCGGTGCGCTCGGCCCCGGCGCGGCCGCGCTCGACCGCCGGGCGCACGACCTCGGTCCACCAGCTGCGGGTGAACAGGCCGTGCCCGATCACCCCGTCGCCCACCCGGCCCGCGGTCCGGGCCATCCGCTTGTTGAAGGCGGCCAGCAGGATCGGGATGTCGAGGCGCCCGAGCACCGGGGCCCGGACGTCCGCGTCGAGGGTCAGGTACTCGCCCGAGTAGCGCACCCGCTCACCGTTCTCGGCCTGCAGCCAGGCCCGCACCCCGGCGACGGTGTCCGCCATCCGCTCGACGGGCTTGTCCGCGGGCACGCCGAGCCAGTCCCGGTTGATCCGGAACGCGCCCGAGCCCAGGCCGAGGAACAGCCGACCGGGGGCGGTGCGGTGCAGTTGGCGCATCGCGGCCGCATGAGCGTACGGGGTGCGCGCGAACGCGTAGGCGATGGCGGGTCCGATCAGGGCCTTCTCGGTCCCGGCCGCCATCTCAGCCATCGTGGTGTAGGCCTCGTGGTCGACGAACTCACCGGTGCAGAAGGCGCCGACACCCGCCTGCTCCGACTCCCGGGCCACGTCGGCGCCCGGCCAGGGCATTCCGACGATCATCGGGTTCAGACCTTCGGCTCGCGCGGCAGGCCGAGCCCGCGCTCGCCGATCTGCGTGCGCAGGACCTCGTTCGCGCCGCCGGCGATCGTGTAGGCGCGGGCGTACAGGAAGGCGTCCTGCCACCAGCCCCGGTCGCGTACATCCTCGTCGCCTTCGGTCAACACCCCGTCGATCCCTTGCAGGGCCACACCGACCTGGGCGAGGTCGTGGTTGAGCTCGCTGAAGAAGATCTTGCCGATCGGGGCGTCCGCCGGCTTCGTGGTGCCCGCGAGCATTCGGGACTGCGTGAGGTTGACCATCGCCGCGTTCACGTGGACCCGGGTGGCCAGCTCACCGATCCGCTGCCGTACGGACGAGTCCGCAGGCAGGCCGTCCTCGGTGCGCACCAGGTCGAGCAGATCCTCCAGGACCGCGTAGAGCTCGACGCCGTGCGCCGCCACCCCCGAGCGCTCACGCCCGAGGCTCGACATCGCGACTACCCAGCCGCCGTTCACCTCGCCGATCACGTTGGCCGCGGGGATCCGCACGCCGTCGAGGAAGACCTCGTTGAAGTCCGCGGTGCCGGTGATCTCCCGCAGCGGCCGCACGTCGACGCCCGGCGTGCGCATGTCCAGCGCGAACGCCGTGATGCCCTTGTGCTTGGGCGCCTCCGGGTCGGTGCGCGCCAGCAGGTAGCCCATATCCGCGTGCTGGCCGTTGGTCGTCCAGACCTTCTGCCCGTCGACGACCCACTCGTCGCCGTCGAGCCGAGCCCGGGTGGACAGCGACGCCAGGTCCGATCCCGCGCCGGGCTCGGAGAACAGCTGGCACCAGATGTCGGTGCAGTCCCGCATGCGCGGCAGGAACCGCTCCTGCTGCTCCTCGGTGCCGAAGTCGATGACCGCGGCCGAGGCCAGCGCCGCCGCCCCGATAGGCGCCCAGGTGCGGGCGCGCGCGATCTCCTCGACCACGATGTGGGACTCCAGCGGGTGCGCCCCGGGCCTGCCGCCGAACCGCTCCGGCCAGTCGATGCCCAGGAAGCCCGCCCCGTACAGCTTTGCAGTCCACTCTCGGATCGCAGGCACGAGCTCCGGCTCGGGGGCGCGCGTGCCGTGGTGGGTCTTGGCTCCCGGCGCGTTCTCCGCGACGAAGGTACGCACTTTCTTGCGGAACGCCTCCAGCTCCGGCGGGGACTCCAGCCGCATCGCCAACCAGCTCCTCTGCTTCGGCGGGGTACCGGTCCACTCTCGCACACGGCCCGCAATTCAGGCTACTCTACTCGGAAGGGACGACGCACGACGGGAGCGACCGTGGACTTCGAGCTCAGCGACGAGCAGGCGATGCTGAAGGAGGCCAGCCGGGACATGCTCGGTGACCACTCCTCGGCCGGGCAGGTGCGGGCCGGGCTGGGCACCGCGGAGACGCCGGGGGCGACCACCCTGTGGTCGGTCGGCGCTGAGCTGGGCTGGACCGGGCTGGCGCTGCCCGAGGAGTACGGCGGCTCCGGCCAGGGGATCGTGGAGCTGGCGCTGGTGGCCGAGGAGCGCGGCCGGGCTCTGGCCCGCGGCGCGGTCGACGCCACCGCGCTGGTCGGGCTGGCCGTGGCCCGCGGCGGGTCCGAGGAGCTGCGCCGGGAGGTGTTGCCGGGCCTGGCGGACGGCAGCCGCCGCGCCGCCTGGGCCTTCGCCGAGCCGCGCCGCCCGTGGTCCCTCGCGGGGCTCACCGCCACCGCGCGGTCCGAGGGTGACGGCTACGTGCTGACCGGCACAAAGACCGCCGTCGAGGACGCGGGCGTGGCCGACCTGGTCCTGGTCACCGCCCTGCTCGACGGGGAGCCGGCCCAGTTCCTGGTCGACGCCGCGGACCTGATCGTGCGTCCGCAGACCGTGCTGGATCTGACCCGCACCTTCGGCTCCGTGCGGCTCGACGGCGTGCGGGTGCCCGCGGGCAGGCGGCTGGGCACCGACCGGATCGCCGTACAGCGGCTGCTCGACGACGCGGCCGTGTTGTCCGCAGCGGGCGCGCTCGGCGTGATGGACCGGATGCTGGAGATGACCGTGGGGTACACCGCGGTCCGCACGCAGTTCAACCGGCCGATCGGAAGCTTCCAGGCGGTCAAGCACGGCGCCGCGGACATGGCCGTGGCCGTGCAGGGCAGTCGGGCCGCGGTGTATTACGCAGCGATGGCTGCGGACGCCGGTGCACCGGGCGCCGACACGGCGGCGTGCGTCGCCGCGTCCTACGTGTCCGACGTACTGCCCGCCGTCGCGGGCGAGGCCCTGCAGCTGCACGGCGGCATCGGCTTCACCTGGGAGCACGACCTGCACCTGTATCTGCGGCGCGCCAAGGTCGACGAGGTGCTGCACGGCGATGTCGCCGTACACCGCGAACGCCTGTGTGGTCTGGTCGAGGCCCCGCAGCCGGTCTGACCCATGACGGACCCGACCCCCTCCCGTCCGCTCGCCGTCGACGGCGCCTCGGCGGGTGGCCTGCAGACGGTCAGCGACGACGCGCGCGAGCTCGAACGGCTGGGCTACAACGCGTTGTCGGTCCCCGAGGTCGACCACGACGGGCTGCTGCCGCTGGTCCTCGCCGCACAGGCGACCGAGCGGATCGAGCTGGGAACCTCGATCCTCGTGGCGTTCGCCCGCAGCCCGATGACCACCGCCTCGGCGGTCTGGGACCTGCAGGCGTTCTCCGGAGGTCGGATCGTGCTGGGGCTGGGCACCCAGATCCGGCCCCACATCGAGCGGCGCTTCTCCATGCCGTGGTCGGCTCCTGCCGCTCGGATGCGGGAGTACGTGGCGGCCCTGCACGCGATCTGGGACACGTGGCAGACCGGCGCGCCACTGGACTTCCACGGCGACTTCTACACCCACACCCTGATGACCCCGATGTTCGAGCCGGGCGCACTCGACACGCCGTGGCCGCGGATCCTGCTCGCCGCCGTCGGGCCGCGGATGCTCCGCACGGCGGCCGAGGTCGCCGACGGGGTGATCCTGCACGGCTTCTCGACCGCGAGATACGAGCGGGAGGCGGTCCTGCCCGTGCTGCGCGGGTCACGGTCGGGGGGCGACCCGTTCGACGTCCGGGTGTCCCCGTTCCTCGTCGCCGAGCCGGACGGACCCGCCCGGGAGGCCGCGCTGCGCACCACCCGCGAGCGAATCGCATTCTACGGCTCCACTCCCGCCTACCGCCCGGTCCTCGAGGCCCACGGCTGGGGCGAGCTGCAGACCGAGCTGCGCACGCTGTCGCGTCAAGGCCGTTGGGTCGAGATGGGCGAGCTGATCGACGACGACGTGCTCGTCGCGTTCGCCGTGGTGTGCGAGCCGCACGAGGTGGTCGACCGGCTCCGGGAGCGGGTGCGGGGCATCGGCACCCGGGTGAGCTTCACCCCGCCCGCGGACGCCGACCCGGACTGGCGGGCCGAGGTCGTCGCGCGGCTGCGGGAGACCGCGGTCGGGGAACTCACCGATCCGGTGGCTCGGTGACCGATTGGCCGCCCCGGATTGCCCTGCGCGCCGGCGTGCGGGTCATGGGCGCGTCAGTGCGATACACCGTGCTCGGCGATATCGACGGCAGCGGCGAGCGGGACCTGCTGCTGGTGCACGGCAGCGGCGCCCACTCGGCGTGGTGGCACGCGGTGGTCCCGTTGCTCGATCCCTCCTGGCGGGTGATCGCCGTCGACCTCAGCGGGCATGGCGACAGTGGGCACCGACCGCACTACGACGGGTGGACCTGGGCTGCGGAGCTGCTCGCGGTCCTCGATGACGCGCAGGCGCCGCGGCCCGTGGTGGCCGCGCACAGCCTGGGCGGGCGGGTCGCGCTACTCGCCTCCCGGCTCCAGCCCGAGCGCGTCGCAGGCCTGGTGCTCCTCGACGTCGGCATCTGGGCCCCCGAGGGCCTGCGGGACCGCCTCGCGGCCCGCACTCGCGACCACGTCCATCGGATCTCGGCGAGCGCCGAGGAGGCGGTTGCCCGGTTCCGGGTCAACCCGCCGCAGCCCCAGCCGCCGCGGTCCGTGCTCGACCCGGTGGCACGCTACGGGCTGCGCCGGGTCGAGAGCGGGTGGACGTGGAAGCACGATCCCGCGGGCTTCCCACCGCTCTACGAGGACGATGTGGCGAGCGCGCTGGCCACCGCGCTCGAGCCGCTGGTCTACGTCTCCGGGTCGGCGAGCAGCGTCGTGACCGACGACGCGGCCCGGCGGGCCGCGGCGCTGGTGCCCCACGCGTCGCTCCACCGGCTCGCCGGCACCCACCACCACCTCCCGCTGGAACGACCGCGGGAGATCGCCTCGATCATCGACACCGTCACGGTGTCCTGACCTCATCGCAGAGGACACCATGCGCGTCTTCGTCGTCGGCGCCACCGGTCTGATCGGCTCGCACGCCGCCCGTGCGCTGGTCGCCGCCGGGCACCGGGTGCTCGGTCTGGCCCGCAGCGACACGGCCGCCGCCACCCTCACCGGGTGGGGCGTGGATCCGGTCCCCGGCGACCTCGCGGACGTGCGCGCCCTCGCCGGCGCCGTCGGAGCGACCGAGGCCACCGTGTTCGCTCCGGCGATCGGCACCGCCGAGACCGCCGCCGTGCGCGGGTTCCTCGACCTGATGGCGGGCACCGACAAGGTGTTTGCCTTCTGCTCGGGGACCGGGGTGCTGTCGCGGCGCACCGCGGGCGACTGGTGTCCGCTGACCGTCGGCGACTACGACGAGTTCGTCCCCCTGCGCCAGCTCGTCGACCGGGTGGAGCTGGAGAACGAGGTCAAGGCCGCATCGATCCGCGGGGTGCGCGGCATCGTGGTGCGTCCGCCCGCCGTCTGGACCCACGAACTGCCGCACGTGCTCGTCACGAACGTGGTCGATGCCGCCCGGGAGACCGGCGCCGCCTGTCACGTCGGCGCGGGCCTGAACATGTACAGCAACGTCCACGCCGAGGACCTCGGCGAGGTGTTCCGGCTGGTCGTCGAACAGGGCCGGGCCGGTGCGACCTACCACGCGGTGGCAGGCGAGGTCCCCAACCGCTGGATCGCCGAGACCGTGGCGCGCCACCTCGGCGTGCCGGTCCGCAGCGTCACCATGGACGAGGCGATCGGGCTGTGGGGGAAGTTTTTCACCCTCGTCGTGGCCGGGGTGTCCAGCCGCACCACCAGCGAGCGGACCCGCGAGGAGCTGGGCTGGACACCGCGGCACCTCGACATGCTGGCGAGCGCGGAGCGCTGGCTCCGCGCTCGCGTCACCGCGTGACGTCGACGACGATCTTGCCCTGGGCGCGGCGGCCGGCTACGTCCCCCAGTGCAGTCGCGATGTCGGACAACGGGTACACCGCGCCGACGGCCGGGCGCATCCCCTGGGTGACGAGCTGGGTCAGCGCTGCCTCGGCGGCCTCCGCGGCGCCCGGGAGCGCCCGCACCGTGCGCTGCTCGAACCCGCGCACCGTGAGGTTCTTGAGCAGCACCAGGTTCAGCGGGATCCGCGGGATCCGGCTGTCCGCGTAGCCGAGGGTCACGAAGCGTCCGCCCCAGCGCAGTGCGCGCAGCGCCTGCTCGCTGTGGTCGCCGCCAACCGGGTCGACGGCGAGGTCCGCGCCCCCGCCGGTGACCTTCTTCAACCGGGCCCTGAGGTCCTCGGTCGCGTAGTCGACGGTCACCGCGGCGCCGAGCTTCGTGGCGAGCTGCAGCCGCCCGGGGCTCGACGCACACGCCACCGCCCGCAGACCTAGCCGGGTGGCGACATCCACGGCCGCGGACCCGACGCCGCCCGCGGCCCCGAGCACGGTGACCCACTCCCCCGCCCGGCCGCCCCCGACCGTGACCAGCGCGTGGTAGGCGGTGTGGAAGGAAACCCGGTAGGCGGCGGCGGACACCATGTCCAGGCCCGCAGGGATCGGGTGCACCGCGTCGGCCGCGGCCACGGCGAGCTCCGCGAAGGCTCCGGTGAACGCCGACGCGGTGACCGGAGTCCCGACCGCCGGGCCCGCCACCCCCTCGCCGAGCGCCGCGACCACGCCCGCGAACTCGCTGCCCGGAGTGAAGGGCGGCGAGACCGAGACCTGGTAGCGATCGGCGAGGATCAGGACGTCGGGGAAGTTGAGCGCCGCGGAGTGCACCCGGACCAGGACCTCGCCGGGCCCCGGCTCCGGATCGGGCACGTCGACGACCCGGACCGACTCCGGCGGCCCGTGCCGCTAGACCCGGGCCGCCCTCACCGCGCGGCTCTCATCGGGGCGGCATCGCCGGGTCGCGCGGCAGGCCCAGGACCTGCTCGGCGATCGTGTTGCGCTGGATCTCCGAGGTGCCCGCACCGATGGTCGACGCCCGGGTGGACAGGAAGCCCCGCGTCCACCGGCCACGCTGGACCGCCGACGGGTCGTCGGACAGCAGCAGCGCCTGCGGGCCGAGCACGTCCACCGCGAACTCGTGCAGGTCCTGCTCGAAGGTGGTGATGAACAGCCGCGACGTCGACGACGCCGGGCCGGGCTCGCCGCGCTGCACGATGTCGGAGATCGTCCGCATCCCGGTGTAGCGCATGATCCGCACGCGAATCTCGAAGTCCGCCAACCGGTCCCGCACGATCGGGTCCGCGGCGATCCCGCGTTCCTTGGCCAGCGCCACCAGCTCGTCGATCACGCGCCGGTAGGTCGCGGCCTGGTTCATCGCGCCCGCGGCCCGCTCGTGGCCGAGCGAGGTGCGGACGAGCTTCCAGCCGTCGTTCTCCTCGCCGATGCGGTCCGCCACCGGCACCCGCACGTCCTCGAAGAAGATCTCCGAGAAGTGTGAGCCGCCGGTCAGGTCGCGCAGCGGCCGGATCGTGACGCCGGGGGCGTGCGCGTCGATGATCAGGTAGCTGATGCCCTTCTGCCGGGACTCCAGGGTCCCGGTCCGGACCAGCGTGAAAAGGATGTCCGAGTGGCTGGCCTGGGTGTTCCACACCTTCTGCCCGTTGACGACGTACTCGTCGCCCTCGCGCTTGGCCGTGGTCCGCAGCGCGGGCAGGTCCGACCCGGCCTCGGGCTCGGAGTAGCCCTGCGCCCACACCGAGTCGCCGCGCAGCATCGGCCGCAGCCAGCGCTCCTTCTGGTCCTCGGTGCCGTGCTTGATGATCGTCGGCGCGACGATGCCCAGGCCGGTGCCCAGCGGGCCCGGGACCCGGGCGCGGCTGTACTCCTCCTGGTAGATGACCTGCCGGTCGAAGGGCAGGTCCATCCCGCCGTATTCGCGGGGCCAGCTGGGGCCGGCGAACCCGCCGTCGAACAGAGTGGCGAGCCACGCCTTCTGCCAGGTCCGGCGCTCCGTGGCGTCGCGCGGGCCCTTGCCGGGGTGGTTCTCGGTGAGGAACGCGCGCAGCCGACTGCGGAACTCCTCGTCGGTCTCGGTCTGCGTGTCAGGGGTCGCGTCGACTGTCATGGTCTCCTCACATCCCGACCAGGTCGGCGAGCCGGGCGCGGTGCTCGGTCGGGCTGCCGAACAGCAGCTCCGAGGACTTGGCGCGCTTGAGGTGCAGGTGGGAGTCGTGCTCCCAGGTGTAGCCGATGCCGCCGTGGATCTGGATGGTCTCCTTGGCGACGTGCACCGCGGTCTCCCCGCACCACGCGGCGCAGACCGCGGCGGCGGCGGAGAGCTCGTCGCGGTCGGTCTCGGGGTCCGCGGCGAGCGCGGCCGCGTGATACAGCGCGGAGCGGGCCGCCTCCAGCTTCAGCAGCATGTCCGCGCACTTGTGCTTGATCGCCTGGAAGCTGCCGATCGGCCTGCCGAACTGCACGCGCACCTTGGCGTACTCCACGGACAGGTCCAGGCACGCCTGCGCGCCGCCGACCTGCTCGGACGCCGCGGCGATGATCGCGAGGTCCAGCACGGTGCGCAGGTGCCCGTCGGGGCCGGCGAGCGGGGTGGCCGCCACCCCGGCGAGCTCGATGCGGGTCAGCCGGCGGGTCGGGTCCAGGGCGACGTGCCGGGTCCGGGTGAGACCGGCCTGGCCCACGGCGTCGACGACGAACAGTCCGGGGCCGTCGGGGCCGGTCGCGACGACGAGCAGCAGGTCGGCCGACTCGCCGTCTACCACCAGGATCTTCGTGCCGCGCAGGCGCCCGTCCTCGAATACAGCCTCGGCGCCGTCGTCGGTGACCGCGAGGGCGGCCGTGACCGAGCCGTCCACAATGCCGGGCAGCCAGCGCCGCTTCGCTTCGTCGTCCGTGCTCGTGGCCAGCGCCCGGCCCGCGAACGCGACCGAAGCCAGGAACGGCTCGGGGCTCAGGGCCCGGCCGAGCTCCTCGAGCACGATGCCCAGCTCGACGGCGCCGAAGCCCATTCCGTCGTACTCCTCGGGCAGCGCGATGCCCTGCAGCCCCAGTTGCCCGGCCATGTGCGCCCAGACCGCGGGGTCGTGGCCCTCGTCGGTCTCGATCACGAGGCGCACGGCCTCGATCGGGGCCTTGTCGGCGAGGAAGCGTCGGACCGAGGCGCGCAGCTCGTCCTGTTCCTCGGTGAACGTGAGGGTCATGTCAGGTCCCTTCTCGCCGGGTCGCGCGCAGGGCGTCCACCATGCGCTGGAAGTGCGGCACCTTCCATCGGTCCTGGTCCTCGCCCCAGCCGATCCGCCCGTCCATCTCCCAGCGCATCAACGCGTTCGCCCCGCCGCCGATCTCGCACATGTGGCTGACGGCGTGGCCCTCGACCTCCATCGTGCGGCCGGTGCGGTCGGTGAGGTCGACGAGCATGTGGGCGCTCCAGCCGGTGCGCGGGTCGCGGAAGTTCTTCATCCGGCTCCGCTCGGGGTCGATCCTCTGGAACTCCCCCTCCCGCAGCAGCCAGCCGACGTTGAGCGGGGACCAGCCCTGCGCGTCGCCGTCCTGCGGGCGAACGAAGCCGAGGAATCCGGTGGAGGCGTCGACGTGGCCGAAGATGTACTGCACCCGGCCGCGGCCGCGCTCGCGCTCGATCTCCCGCCACCGCGGTCCGCCCGGGTGCCGAGGCGGGTGCTCGCCCCGCAGGTGCGCCGCCTTCTGGCTCTGCAGGTGCCTGCCGCCCCGTGGGCCCCAGGTCCGGTCGCGCACCGAGTAGCAGTCGATCGCGATGGTCTCTCCCCGCAGCGTCAGCTCACCGGTGACCCGTCCGAGCTGGTCGAGGTGCGGGTTGTGCAGCGCGGGAGCCTGCCCAGGGGTGAACCGGTGCGGGGGGTGCACGCTGCTGTGCTCGAGCTCAAGGGCGAACCTGCGGTCCGGGTCGCCGTAACTCACGGTGTAGTCCATCAGTGGGTTGACCATCTTCACGGCGAACCCGCCGCCGGGGAACCGCAGATCCCGCAGGTCGCCGTCGGCCTCCATCGGCACGTTCTCCGCAAGCGTGAAGTAGGCCAGTCGACCCGGGTCGGAGCCGGACGGGTCCCAGACGAAGACCTTCCACGTCACGTCGCCGCGGTTGGGGTGGTACCCGGAGTGCAGCCAGCCGCCAATGCCGCGCTCCGGGACGTTGAACGACCACCAGGTGGTCTCGGTCTCGTAGGGGTCGTCGGACAGCCGGTGGAAGGTGTCGTCCTCCGGGACGAAAGGGGTGTCCTCGGTGACCGGCTCGTGGGTCGGCGCGCTCATCGTTCGTCTCGCTCTCGGGGAAGGGGATTAGGTCAGCGACGGCCAGGTGCGCCTGCCCAGCGCCCCCGAGGCCGAGCGCATCAGCTCGTCCTCCCGCATCACGCGGTTCCAGATCAGCCGTAGGAACTCGTCCGCGGTCACCGTCCCGTCGGCGAGTGCGGCGTCGAGCCGGACGCGGCCCGCGTCCACCGAATCGGGCCGGTCGCCGAGCGCCATCTCCAGCTCGGCCAGTTCCTCCGCCATGGTGGACGGGCCGGCGGCATCGGCGTCGCGCAGGTAGCGCAGCACCCGGGCGACACCCTTGGACCACTGTGTGGCTAGCGAGTCCTCCATGCGCGGGGTGATCGTCCGCAGCATCTCCAGGACGTTGTCGTACTGGCCGTGCCACGGCTGGACGGGCCCGGCCTCGGGCAGCCCGGGCCGCGGCAGACCGAGCCCGACGACCCGGTCCAGCGCCTCCAGCCACAGCCTGCGATGCAACTGGCCGTAGAGCAGCCGGTTACCCGCGTCGAACGTGCCGGGCTCGCCCTGGCCATCCGGGCGCATGGTCGCCATCGTCGTCTCGGCGAACACCCGGTAATACCAGATCCGATCGACGTCGATCGCGTGCCCGGACAGCTGTGCGTACTCGGCAAGCCGGTCCGGCAGATGGGTGAAGGTGTCCTGCACGGTGCGCAGGGACAGCCACGCGATGTCGTCCATCGGGTCGCCCCAGTGCGACAGCTCCCAGTCGAGCACCGCACTGACCGTAGAATCCTGGTAGAGGAAGTTCCCGGGTCCGGTGTCGCCCTGGACCAGGACGACCGCCCCGTCGTAGTCCGGAACGTTGTGCTCTAGCCAGTCACAGCTCAGCCGGGTCAGCCCGTCCATCGTCCCGTCCGCCCGAGTCGCCCGCTCCCGGATGGCGGCGATCCGCTCGAGGGCGTGCTCTCGGGCCGAGCGGGCCGGTCCGAGCCCGGGGATGTCGAGCTCCTTCGGCGTGAGCCGGTGGATGAAGGAGAGGCTGCGGATGAAGTCCTTGGCCACGGCGAGCTGCACGTCCGGGTCGCCGATCCGGGAGAACCAGGTGTCACCGGACACCCGGTCCTGCAGGACGGCCTCGCGCTCGGGGTGCACGGCGTGGATCGCCGGGACGGTGGCTCC
>Ga0065178_100830_pt1 | contig 19217 bp, 19 predicted proteins | sample FECB22metaG_FD_59210 | JGI IMG/M metagenome (GOLD analysis project Ga0065178, IMG submission 59210) | Cyanobacterial communities from the Joint Genome Institute, California, USA - FECB-22 (version 2) (version 2) | ecosystem: Environmental > Aquatic > Thermal springs > Hot (42-90C) > Microbial...
CGCCCACGATGCAGTGCAGCATAGAAAGGGAGATGGCCCGCCGATGAGTATCAAGGGCAAAGCGTATATCGCCGGCATCTACGAGCATCCTACACGTCTCGCGACGGACATCTCGCTGGCGCAGATCCACGCCCAGGTCGCCAAGGGCGCGCTGGAGGATGCGGGTCTCACCAAGGAGGACGTCGACGGCTACTTCTGCGCCGGCGACGCACCCGGCCTGGGGCCGATGTCGATGGTCGAGTACATGGGGCTGCGGCCGCGCCACGTCGATTCGACCGACGTCGGCGGCTCGTCTTATCTCCTGCATGTCGCCCACGCCGCCGAGGCGATCGCGATGGGCAAGTGCAAGGTGGCGCTCATCACCCTGGCCGGCCGTCCGCGCGCCGAAGGCATGGCGACCGGCACGGTGCCGCGCAGCCGTGGCGGCACGCCGACACCCGACGAGCCCTTCGAGTTCCCCTACGGGCCGACGGTGGTGAACATGTACGCCATGTGCGCCATGCGCCACATGCACGAGTTCGGGACGACCTCCGAGCAGCTCGCCTGGATCAAGGTCGCGGCCTCGCACCACGCCCAATACAACGAGCATGCGCTGCTGCGCGACGTGGTCACCGTCGAGGACGTGCTCAAGTCGCCGATGATCTCCGATCCGCTGCATCGGCTGGACTGCTGTGTCATCACCGACGGCGGCGGCGCCATCGTCGTGGTGGCGCCCGAGATCGCGAAATCGCTGAAGCGTCCCAAGGTCAAGTTGATCGGCGCCGGCGAATTCGTGAAGACGCAGATGGGCGGCAAGGTCGACCTGACCTACTCAGGCGCGCGCTTCAGCGGCGCGACGGCCTTCGCCGAAGCAGGCGTCAAGCCGAGCGACATGAAGTACGTCTCGATCTACGACAGCTTTACCATCACCGTGCTGATGCAGCTGGAAGACCTCGGCTTCGCCGAGAAGGGCAAGGGCGGCAAGCTGGTGGCCGACGGCAACCTGATCTCAGGCGTGGGCAAGCTGCCCTTCAACACCGACGGCGGCGGGCTCTGCAGCAACCATCCGGCCAACCGCGGCGGCCTCACCAAGGTGCTGGAGGCCGTGCGCCAGTTGCGCGGCGAGGCCCATCCCAAGGTGCAGGTGAAGAACTGTGATCTCGCCCTGGCGCACGGCACGGGCGGCTCGCTTGGGCTGCGCCACGGCAGCGGCACCGTCATTCTGGAGAGGGAGTAAGTCATGGCCGACACCAAAGAGCGCAAGCTGCCGGCGCCGTCCGTGAGCCTCGAGACCCAGGCCTATTGGGATGCCGCGGCCAAGGGCAAGCTGCTCATCCGCAAGTGCACGAACTGCGGCGAGCTGCACCACTATCCACGCACGATCTGTCCGTTCTGTTTCTCCGACAAGACCGAATGGATTGAGGCGTCGGGCAAAGGCACGATCTACTCTTACAGCGTGATGCGCCGCGCGCCGGTGCCGTACGCCATGGCCTACGTTACGCTGGCAGAGGGTCCGCGCATGGTGACCAACATCGTCGACTGCGACTTCGACAAGCTGAAGTGCGAGCAGGCGGTGAAGGTGGTGTTCAAGCCAACCGAGGGCAACGGTCCGCCATTGCCGATGTTCACGCCGGCCTGACGTTCAGGCGACCGCGTAGATGTAGCGATCGGGGCGCAGCAATGCGCCCCGAATGCCGTGGAGGGCGAGCCAATCGCGTCCGACGTCCGGAAGCCGGATCGCGTCGGGCCTCAGCCTGCCCAGCGTGTCCGCCTCGCCGACGATGGCGAAGCGCTGTCCGATCGCCTCGTCCATCAGCCGTCCGTCGGCCAGGCGCGGCTGAGGAAAGATCGTGCCGACCGGCGGCGGCGCATCGATGCGGCACCCGGGCCCAAGCTGAGGCTGTGGGAAGTCGAACATTTCGGCGCCGGCCTCGAAGCGCCGGTCGCGTTCGGCTGCGGCCTCGCGATCGGTTTCCTGGAGGATGGCGCCCAGCTTCACCGCGAGGTCGATGAAGGTCCGCACATGCGGCAGTCGTTCGCTTTCATAGGTGTCGAGCAACGTGTCGGCGGCGCCGTCCTTGACGATTGCGGCGAGCTTCCAGGCGAGATTGGCTGCATCACGCATGCCCGCGCACATGCCCTGGCCCAGGAACGGCGGTGTCTGATGGCAGGCATCGCCCGCCAGCAGGAAACGCCCCTTGCGCCAACCCTGCTGCACCACCGAATGGAAGGTGTAGACGGCGGCGCGTTCCAGCCGCGCATCCTCGGGCTCGAGCCAGCGGCTCATCATTGGCCAGAAGATTCCGGGATCGGTAAGCCGCGCCGAATCGTCACCCGGCATCAGCATGATCTCCCAGCGCCGGCGCTCGCCGCCGATATTCACCACCGTCATCGGCCGCGCCGGGTCGCACAGCTGCACAGTGTAGTCGGGCAACGCTTTGACGCGCGGACTTTCGGGATCGCACAGAAGGTCGACGACCAGCCAGGGCTGATGCAGGCCGAGATCGACGTGGCGACTGCCGATCGCCTGGCGCACCAGGGAGCGCGCGCCGTCGCAGCCCACGACATAGCGCGCGTCGAGATCGTCAACGGAGACGACCTCGTGACCGAGATGGACGCCGACATTGGCGAAGCGATTCAGGCCTTCGCGCAGGACGCCTTCCAGGATCGGCTGATGGAAATACCAGTTGCCGGCCCAGCCGTGCGGACCCGGCCCATCGATGCCGCGCCGGATCATGAGGGTGCGGCCCTCGCCGTTGGCGAAGTGCATCCCTTTGGAAGAGGTGCGCGTGACCTTGGCGATCTTCTCGGCGAGACCCGCACTCTGGAAGATGCGCATGACTTCGCCGTCGAAATGCACGGCGCGAGGCAGAGGATGGATCTCGTGCTCGCGGTCATAGATCTCGACCGCGAGTCCGGCCTGGCCGAGCAGGTTGGCTAGAAGCGCGCCGACCGGGCCGCAGCCGACGATGGCGACATCGGCGGAGATGGCATTACCGCGGAGACAGCCTCACCGCGGTCAGGTAGCGATCGCGGTAATAGTCGGCGTCCAAAGCCGTGACCATGACCGGCGAGCCGCGATGGGTGGCATGAACGAACTGGCCGTTGCCGGCATAGATGCCGACATGGGTGAAGGTGCCGCGGTAGCCGAAGAACACCAGGTCGCCGCGCTGGAGGTCACTGCGCGCGACCGGCTTTCCCTCGCTCGCCATGTCGTGCGGCATGCGTGGGATGGTTTGCCCGAAGACGGCGCCATAGAGGTAGTAGACGAAGCCGCTGCAGTCGAAGCCGGCTGGCGTGGTGCCGCCGTAGCGATAGGGCGTGCCGAGATACTTCATGGCCCGCGTGACCAGGCGGTCGCCCCAATCGTTGGCGGCGGCGGCGGTCGAGAATGAGGCCGGGACCGCGGCGGGTTTTGCCTGAGTGAAGCCGGAGAACGCAGCGCCGTTCTCCTGCAGCCACTTGGCATTGAGTTGACTGGCGACGTTATCCGTCGGATCGGCCGCGGGAGCCGGCTTGACGGCAGGTTTCAGCTTCGACTTTGCCGGTGCCTTGACCTGGGCCACTGCGGGAGACAGAGCGCCCGCCGTTCCGACCAATGCGACTGCGGCCAGCACCATGACGCAGCGCCAAGCTCCCACCGCCATGAACTTCTCCCCCGCCAACAGCCCGTCCCAACTGGGGAAAGGCGACGCCCGTGTCTAACATATGTTGCAAATATGCCACAATAAAATCGGGCGGCTAGGCGTTGTTTTTGATCATCTTTTTGGGGTTGACCCTGTGGATGACCTCCGGCATCTGCCACAATTGGACTTGAGGCAGCGAAGGAGCGGCCCGCAGGCCGCTCCGTGCTTCAGCTACGAATTCAGCGCCTCCCAGACGCGTTCCGGCGTCGCCGGCATGTTGATGTGCTTGCCGCCCAGCGCATCGGAGATCGCGTTCATCACCGAGGGCAGCGAGCCCGCGCAGCCCGCTTCGCCGCAGCCCTTGGCGCCCAGCACGTTGGTCTTGGCCGGCACCGAGTGATAGTCCATCTCGAAGAACGGCGTGTCGCCGGCCCGCGGCAGGGCGTAGTCGGTGAAGCTGCCGGTCAGGAACTGGCCGTCCTCGTTGTAGACCGTGCGCTCGAACAGCGCCTGGCCGATGCCCTGCACCACGCCGCCATGGCTCTGGCCTTCGACCAGCAGCGGATTGATGACCGTGCCGAAGTCGCTGACCATGGTGTACTTCACCACGTCGACCCAGCCGGTGTCGGGATCGATCTCGACCTCGGCGACATGCGCACCGTTGGGGAACGCCGAGGGCGCAGCCTCATGGACATGACTGACGTCGAGCGTGTCGGGCACGCCTTCCGGCACCTTCATGCCGCTGCGCAGGCGCTCGGCGAGAGCCATGATGTCGATGCCGCGGTCGGTGCCGACGATGGTGAAGCGGCCGAGCCGGAACTCGATATCGACCGGCGAGGCCTCGAGCGCCACGCCGGCGATCTGCTTGCCCTTGTCGATCACCTTGTCCGAGGCTTCGACGATCGCGGCACCGCTCGCCATGATCGACTTCGAGCCGCCAGTGCCGCCGCCCGCGATCAAGAGGTCGCTGTCGCCCTGGATCAGCTTGATCTTGTCGAAGGGGACGCCGAGCTTCGAGGTCAGCACTTGCGCGAAGGCCGACCAATGGCCCTGGCCGTAGTCCAGGGTGCCGGTGATGATCGAGACATCGCCGTTGGGCTCGAAGCGGATGCCGCCCATCTCCTTCATCGGTGGCGCGGTCACCTCGAGGAAGTCGCCGATGCCGAGCCCGCGCAGCTTGCCACGCTTCTCGCTGTCGGCCTTGCGCGCGGCGAAGCCCGCGACGTCGGCCAACGTCAGGGCCTTGTCGAGCAGCGTCGTGAACTCGCCGCTGTCGTAGGTCGTGCCCGAGGCGGTCTTGAACGGCATCTCCTCGGGCTTGATGTGGTTCAGCTTGCGCATCGCGACCTTGTCGATACCCATCTCGCGCGCCGCCGTGTCGATCAGGCGCTCCATGAAGTAGTTGGCTTCGGGGCGCCCGGCGCCGCGATAGGCGCCGACCGGCGAGGTGTTGGTGAAGGCGACCTTGGTCGCGACCTCGATCAGCGGCGTGCGGTAGATGGCGGCGAGATTGCGCGTCACGCCCATCGAACCCATCAGCGGGCCGACATTGGCGAGATAGGCGCCGACATTGGCGAAGCCCGTGAGCCGCACGGCCAAGAACCGGCCGTCCTTGTCGAGCGCCATCTCGGCGTCGAAATCGTGGTCACGGCCATGCTGGTCGCTCAGGAACGAGCCCGAGCGCTCGTCGGTCCACTTCACCGGGCGGCCGAGAATCTTCGAGGCGTGGAACAGGCCGGCGTACTCGGGGTACGGCGAGCCCTTCATGCCGAAAGAGCCGCCGACATTGCCGGTCAGGATTCGCATCTGGTTGGGCTTGATCTTTAGGAGATCGGCCATCTGGTGCTTCAGGCCGAAGGCGCCCTGGTTGCCGCAGCGCAGCGTGTAGCGGTCGGTCTTGGGGTCGTATTCGGCGAGCGCGGAGCGCGGCTCCATGGCACAGACGACGATGCGGTTGCTGACCAGGCGCAGGCGCGTCACATGCGCGGCCTGGGCAAAGGCTTCCGCGACCTTGGCCGCATCGCCGTAGTGATAGTCGACGCAGATGTTGCCGGGTGCGTCGTCGAACACGACGGGCGCGCCGAGCTGCGTCGCCTCGCGCGCGTCGGTGACGGCGGGCAGCTGCTCGATGTCGACCATCACGGCTTCGGCCGCGTCCTTGGCCTCGGCCAGCGTCTCGGCGACGACGAAGGCCACCGGATCGCCGACGAAGCGGACCTTGTCGGTGGCCAGCGAATGGCGCGTTGGCGTCTTCATCGGCGTGCCGTCGCGGTTGGGCACGGGGATCAAGGTCTTGAGCGGACCGTAGCCTGCTTCGTCGAGGTCCTTGCCGGTCCACACGCCCAGCACGCCGGGCATGGTCTTGGCCTCGCTGATGTCGATGCCCTTGATGATCCCGTGCGCCACCTGGCTGCGCACCATGTAGCACCAGACCTGGTTGGGCAGGCTGAGATCGTCGGTGTAGCGGCCCTCGCCGCGCAGCAGGGTGGGATCCTCCTGGCGCGGCACGGGCTGACCGATGCCGAATTTCATCAAGCTGAGATCGTTCGCGGCCATTGGCGCGTTCATGGGCGGTCCGTCCGAAAGGGGTTGGGAGTTGAGAGCACCATCATATCGTATCGACCGCAGCCTGCCGCCAGCCCGCAATGCAGGTCTCGTATGGCGGTTTGCCCGGTCTCTTGGCACTGGCTCCCCGCAGGGAGCGTGCCAACAATGCCCTTACTCTCGTTACGGAGGCGTTTCGGTGTCGGCCATTGCCTGGGAACTGCCGGAGGACGTGCGCGCGGCGCGCGACGGCCTGCTCGACTTCGCGCGCAAGGAGATCTTGCCGCGCCATCGGGCCCATCACGACCTGTTCGAGGATGCGCGCCGGCTTTATCGGGAGGACGGCCGCTTTTCCGATGAGCTCAAGGGACTGATCGACGAGGTGCGGCGCGTCTCGGCCAAGGCCGGTTTCTACAATATGTGTGTCCCTGAATCGCTTGGCGGCGGCGGTCTTGGGCATCTTGCCTATTACGTCGGCTGGGAGGCGCTGTTCCGGCTGTGCGGGCCGCAGAACTGGCTGATGCTCTATGTCATCAGCCACTGGGCCTTCGGGCCGAGCCGGCTGTTGGAGAAGGTCACCGACGAGGCGCGCGAGAAGATCTTGGCGCCGATGATGGCGGGCGAGGCGTCGATGTGCTTCGGCCTGTCGGAGCCCGGCGCCGGCTCCGACGCGGCCGCGCTCGCCACCCGGGCGCGTCCCGACGGCAACGGCTGGCGCTTGAGCGGGCGCAAGATCTGGACGTCGAACGCGCCGGTCGCCGACTATTGCATCGTCTTCGCCATCACCGATCCCGAGCGTGCCCAGCAACGCCGCGGTGGCATCAGCGCCTTCCTGGTGCCGACGGATTCGCCCGGCTTCGAGGTCCAGCGCGTCATAAAACTGTTCGGCCATATCGGCGGCGACGAGGCGGAGCTTCGCCTCGAAGACGTGCGCGTCGAGCCGTGGCAGGTCGTGGGCGAGCTGCACCAGGGCTTCGCTGCCGCGCTCTATGGCGTGTCACTGGGCCGCATCTACAATTCGGCGCGCGCCGTCGGCTACGGCCGCTGGGCGCTCGAGCTCGCGCTGGACTACGCCAAGACGCGCAAGGCGTTCGACCGGCCGATCGCCGATTACCAGGGCGTGACCTTCCCGCTGGCCGAGAGCGCCACCGAGCTGCACGCCGCCCATCTCACCGGCCTCAATGCCGCGCTGCTGCTCGACCAGGGCGCGCCCGCCATCAAGGAGCTGTCGATGGCCAAGGCCTATTCCGTGCAGGTCGGCTACCGCGCCGTCGATCGCGCCATGCAGACGCACGGCGCCATGGGCTTCACCAACGAGGTCGGGCTGCACCACGCCTGGCATGCACTGCGCATCGTCAACGTGGCCGACGGCACCAACGAGATCCTGAACCGCGGCATCGTGCAGCGCCTGCTCAAGGGCGATGTTGAGTTGTAGCGCGTTCATACGCGCTAGGCGGGCGGCAGCGCCTTCTGAGGCGCGAGAGCCCGCACGGTTCAGAAATGACAAGGATCATGTTAGTCATAGGTCATGTCGAACCTCGATCCGGTCACGCTGACCGTCATCCAGAACGGCCTGATCCAGGTCTGCAACGAGATGGACCTCGCCTTCGTGCGCTCGGCCTTCTCGCCGGTGATCTCCGAAGGCATGGACCGCTCGGACGGCATCTATGATGCGGCCGACGGCGCGCTGATCGCCCAGGGCGAGCTCGGGCTTCCGGTATTCGTCGGCACCATGCAGTTCTCGACCCGGGCGGTCATCGAGCGCGTGAAGAGCCATTACGCCGGCAAGGTCGATACCGGCGACGTGTTCATCGTCAACGACCCCTATCTTGGCGGCACGCATCTGATGGATGTGCGGTTCGTGAAGCCGTTCTTCTACAAGGGCGAGCTGTTCGCCTGGCTCGCCAACACCGGCCATTGGCCCGACGTCGGCGGCATGGTGCCGGGCGGTTTCTCGGCCAGCGCCACGGAAGTGGAGCAGGAAGGCCTGCGCCTGCCACCGGTGAAATTCTTCAAGAAGGGCGAAATGGATCAGGAGATCCTGTCCATCATCCTCTCCAACATCCGCATCGCCGACCAGCGCATCGGCGACATCAAGGCCCAGGCGGCGGCGCTTACCACCGGCGAGCAGCGCCTGACGGCGCTGATCGATCGCTATGGCGCCGAGGTCGTGCGCCAGGCGATCGCCGAGATGCGTCACCGCGCCGAGCGCCAGATGCGCGCCAAGATTTCCGCCATTCCCGACGGCGTCTACGAGGGCTCCTCGCAAGTCGACAGCGACGGCGTGGTCGACGAGCCCCTGGTGATCAAGATGAAGATCAACAAGAAAGGCGAGGGGCTCACCTTCGACATGACGGGCTCCAGCCCGCCCTGCCGCGGGCCGATGAACAGCGTCATCGCCACCACCAAGTCGGCGATTTATCTCGCCGTTAAGCACATCTTCCCTGAGGTGCCGATCAACGCCGGCACCTTCGAGCCGCTCAGCATCGTCGAGCCCGAGGGCACCTTCCTTTATGCCAAGTATCCGCGGCCGGTATCGGGCTGCGCCGCCGAGGTGAGCCAGCGCATCGCCGAGGCGGTGTTCGCGGCCATGACCAAGGCGATCCCCGATCTCCTGTTCGCCGCACCGGCCGGTACCTCGGGCAATCTCGGCGTCGGCGGCTGGGATCCAGATCGCAATCGCAACTACATTATGTATCTCTTCACCGGCGGCGGTTACGGCGGCTTCCAGGGCGGCGATGGCCTCAGCAACGGCTGCTCGACCATCGGCATCTCCAAGATGCCGCCGGTCGAGGTGCTGGAGCAGTTCTATCCGGTGCTGTTCGAGGAATTCTCCCTGCGCGAGGGCTCCGGCGGCGCCGGCGAGTTCCGCGGCGGCTTCGGCATCAACTACGCGATCAAGCTGCGCCGCGGCGAGGCGCGTGTGTCAATGGTGATGGACCATGGCCGCACCGGCCCGCAGGGCGTTTTGGGCGGCAAGGACGGCGGCATCAACACCGTCGAGGTCAGCCAGGACGGCAAGACCTATCGGCCGCCGCATCTCTCCAAGGACCAGGACATCCAGATCGGCGTCGGCGACGTCGTGCGCGTGTCCACGCCGGGTGGCGGCGGCTTCGGCGATCCGTCAAAGCGCGATGCGGCGGCGATCGCCCGCGATGTCGCGCGCGGCTACTACAGCGAGGCCGAGGTCCGCGAGAAGTTCGGCGCGCGATGAATGACGGCCGCGCTGTCATCCTGAGCGAAGCGAAGGATCTCATGGCGATGGCCACCAGGGTACTCGTCGATCTGTCATGAGGTCCTTCGCTTCGCTCAGGACGACAGGGGTGGCGAGCAGACGTAGCCTGCTTGTCTTTCTACCTCTGACATTGTCGGTTGGCGCCGCCGCGCAATCGACATGGTACGCCGTGCGCGGGCCCGATCGTGCGTTCATCGTCGATATGCCGGGCGAGCCGATCTACAAGGTGCTCGACACGCGCTCACCCGGTGGCACGGCGTTCGCCTATCACTCCTACAGCCTGGAATACGGCCGCATGTCCTTCGTGGCGCAGACGGCGCTGCTGCCCGCCGACATCGACGTGCGCCAACCCAGGGCCTACCTGCAATCCGTGCTCGATGACCGCGCCCAGCGGCTGGCTGGCGGTAAGTGGACGAGCGTCGAGTGGCGGAACGTTCTGGGAGTGGTTGCCGCGGAATCCCTTGGCTCGGTGCAGGGCGGCAACGTGTTGCGTCAACTCGTGCTGTTGAAGGGCGCGCGCTACATATCGCTGGCCTGCCTCGGCCCAGCCGATGCCGTGCGCGCGCCCGAGGCCGAGCGCTTTTTCAGGTCGCTGAGGTTCGGAGCATGAGCAAGCCGCGTATCCATATCCTGGCGCTCGGCGGCACCATCGCGACGCGGCCCGACGCCAGCGGCGTCATGCAGATGGGCGCCGGCGCCGACGACCTGGTGAAGGCTGTGCCTCTGCTCGCCACCGTCGCCGAGGTCCAGGCCGAGACCGTGTCGCGCGTCGGCAGCCATTCGCTCTCCTTCGACCAGATCCATGCGCTGGCGGCGAAGATCGCGACGCTGCAGGCCGATGGCGTGGTCGTCACCCAGGGCACCGATACTCTTGAGGAGACGGCCTTCCTGCTCGATCTCCTGGTGCAGCGCGACATCCCCGTCATCGTGACCGCGGCCATGCGCAATCCCGCGCTCACCTCGGCCGACGGCCCCGGCAACCTTCTGGCGGCGGTGCGCGTGGCCTGCGATGCCTGGATCCGCCGCCATGCGCGCGCGCTCGGCGTCCTCACGGTGATGCTGGACGAGGTCTATGCCGCCGCCGACGTCATCAAGGCGCATCCGACGCGTCTCAATGCCTTCATGGCGTCCCAGACCGGACCGATCGCAGCCCTGGTCGAGGACCGCGTCGTGCCGCTCGGTCTGCCGGTGCGCGACGCGATCGACGCGGCACGCAAGAAGCTCGGCAAGGCGAGCGGCGCGGCGCAGCCGGTGGCGCTGCTGTGGATGGGCCTGGACGAGCCCGGACACCTGATCGACGCGCTGCTCGGCGCGTCGGATCGTCTCGGCTATCGCGGCGCCGTCGTCGCTGCCATGGGCGGCGGCCACGTGCCCGAGCCGCTGGCCGATCGAATGGGACGACTTGCCGCGGCGTTGCCCACCGTCATCTCGTCGCGTGCCGGCGGCGGCGCCATGTTGCGTCATACATATGGCGGGCCGACATCGGAAATCGCCTTGCGCAAGATGGGCATCATCTGGGGCGGGCGATTGCATCCGTTGAAGGCGCGCGTGCTGCTCGACACCTGTCTCAGGGCCGGTCTTGCCCGCGACACGATTGCCGAGGTGTTCGACGCCTTCGGCTAGGGTAGAGTAACCGGCGCGAGGTGATCGCCATGCTCGAAGTCTTCGATGCAACGCTGCTGGCGCGGCTGCAGTTTGCCTTCACCGTCTCGTTCCATTTCATCTTCCCGTCCTTCACCATCGGGCTTGCGAGCTATCTCGCCGTGCTCGAGGCGCTGTGGCTGTGGACCGGGCGCGCGGTCTATCTCGACCTCTTCAAGTACTGGCTGAAGGTCTTCGCGCTCACCTTCGGCATGGGCGTGGTGTCGGGCATCGTCATGTCCTACCAGTTCGGCACCAACTGGTCGGTGTTCGCCGACCGGGCGGGGCCGGTGATCGGCCCCCTGATGGCCTACGAGGTGCTGACGGCCTTCTTCCTCGAGGCGGGGTTCCTGGGCGTCATGCTGTTCGGCATGAACCGGGTCGGCAAGACGCTGCACTTCGTGGCGACGCTCGCCGTCGCCGTCGGCACCTTCATCTCGGCCTTCTGGATCCTGGCGGCCAACAGCTGGATGCAAACACCGGCAGGCTACGCTGTGAATTCCGGTGGCCAGTTCGTGCCGGCCGACTGGTTCGCCGTCATCTTCAACCCGTCCTTCCCCTACCGGCTGGTGCACACCGTCTTCGCCGCCTATCTGACGACGGCGCTGGTCGTCGGCGCGGTCGGTGCCTGGCATCTCCTGCGCGAGCGCACCAACCAGGGCGCGCGCACCATGTTCTCCATGGCCATGGGCATGATCACCCTCGTCGCGCCCTTGCAGATCCTGGCCGGCGATCAGCACGGGCTCAACACGCTCGAGCACCAGCCGGTGAAGGTCATGGCCATGGAAGGCCACTTCCAGAGCCACGAGCACGGCGCGCCGCTGGTCCTGTTCGCATGGCCCGACCAGGCCGAGGGCAAGAACCTCTTCCCGGTCGAGATTCCCAAGGCCTCGTCGCTGATCCTGAAGCATGCGTGGGATGCGCCGCTCAAGGGCCTCGACACCGTCGACCGCAAGGATTGGCCGCCGGTCGCCATCGTGTTCTGGGCCTTCCGGGTCATGGTCGGCCTCGGCATGCTGATGCTGTTGCTGGCGGTCACCAGCCTGTGGGCGCGCGTGCGCCGTCGCCTGTACGACTGGACGCTGCTGCATCGTTTCGCGCTGACCATGGGTCCGGCGGGCTTCGTGGCGGTGATCGCGGGCTGGGTGACGACCGAGGTCGGCCGCCAGCCCTTCACGGTGCATGGCCTGCTGCGTACGCCTGAGTCGGTATCGCCGTTGCAGGCGCCGGCGGTGGCGACCTCGCTGCTCGCCTTCATCGTGGTCTACTTCATCGTGTTCGGCTCCGGTGTCTTCTACATCCTGCGCCTGATGAGCCATCCACCGCTTCCTGGCGAGGCCGGGCCCGAACGCGGCCAGCCGGTGCGCGCCGCCGGCATCACGCCGGCGCCGCAGGTGGCCGAGGGAGGGAACTGATGCTCACCTTCGACCTGCCCACGGTCTGGGCCTTCATCATCGCCTTCGCGATCTTCGCCTATGTCGTGATGGACGGCTTCGACCTCGGCATCGGCATCCTGTTCTCGCGCATTCCGGCAGGGCATGAGCGCGACACGGCGATGAACACCATCGCCCCCGTATGGGACGGCAACGAGACCTGGCTGGTGCTGGGCGGCGGCGGGCTCCTCGCCGCCTTTCCGCTGGCCTACGGCACGATCCTGTCGGCGCTCTATGCGCCCATCGTCGCCATGCTGTTGGCATTGATCTTCCGCGGCGTCGCCTTCGAGTTCCGCTGGCGCGATCCCGGCCATCGCCCGTGGTGGGATCTCGCCTTCACCGTCGGCTCGATCGGCGCCGCCTTCGCCCAGGGCGTGACGCTCGGCGCCCTGCTGCAGGGCATCGCCGTCGATGAGCGTATCTATGCCGGCGGCTGGTTCGACTGGCTGACGCCCTTCAGTGTGCTGGTCGGCGTGAGCCTGGTCGTGGGCTATGCGCTGCTCGGCGCGACATGGCTGATCATGAAAAGCGAGGGCACGCTGCAGGTGCGCGCCTATCGTCTCGCCTTCGGGCTCGGCATCGCCACGATCGTCGCCATCGCGGTGGTTAGCGCGGCAACGCCGTTGCTCAGCCACGCCTACTGGCAGCGCTGGTTCGCCTGGCCGCAGATCCTGTTCACGGCGCAGGTGCCTCTGCTGGTGGCCATCGCCACGCTGGTCTTCTTCGTGAGCCTGGCGCGTCGCCACCACTACACGCCGTTCCTGATGACGCTCGCAATCTTCACCCTCAGCCTTGCCGGCCTCGGCATCAGCTTGTTTCCCTACGTCGTGCCGACCAAGATCACGATCTGGGACGCCGCGGCTCCTGCGGCCAGCCTGAAGTTCATGCTGCCCGGCGCGCTGATCATGGTGCCGATCATTCTCGCCTACACCGGCTATTCGTACTGGGTGTTCCGCGGCAAGACCGGCCATGAGGGCTACCATTGAGGGGCTATCACTGATGCCAGCGCCGCGTCAGTGGCTGTGGTTCGTCGGCCTGTGGGCGGGCGGCGTCGCCGTCACCGCGCTGGTGGGCTACGCGATCAAGCTCTGGCTGAAGGCTTGAGCGTCAGGTCGTGCGCCGCAACGGCCGGCAGTTGAAGGCGATCGGCCGCGCCGTGCCGGCCTCGCGCAAGGAGGCGAGATCGTCGCGGCCGACCCATTCGTTGGCGGCATCGACATAGCGGAAGCCGCCGTCCGCCGGCTGGTACTCCATGCGCCAGGTCTTGCCCTCGAGAGTCACCGAGGCGCGGTTCTTGGCATAGACTACCGAGACTTCCTTGCGGCCATCGCACAGATAGGCGATGCCCGTCGGCGTCGGATCGTCCGGCGCCGGGCGCGGAATGAGGGTCGTCTGCGGCAGCTGCTGCCTGGGGGCGCAGCCGACAAGAACCATCATCACCGCAATCGACAGCCGCTTCATCGTGCGCTTTCCTCCCGGTGACACTATAGCGACGGAAGGGGATGGGATGCCACACGTGAAGCTCCGGGACGGCGCCGAGCTCTATTACGACAAGCGCGGCAACGGCCCGCCGCTGTTCCTGGTCCCCGGCCTCGGCGGCGATGGCCGCTTCTGGGACGCCAATGCTGCGGCATTGGCCGAACAATTCACCGTGGTCGTGCACGATCACCGCGGCACCGCGCGCAGCACGCTCTCGCGCATCGACTATTCGGTCGCGCAGATGGCCGACGACGCCTTGCAGCTGATCGACGCCCTGGGCTTCGACAAGGTCCACTGGTGCGGCCACTCGACCGGCGGCGCCATGGGGCAGGTGCTGGCGATCGAGCATCCGGAGCGCATCGACCGGCTGGTGCTGAGCGCCACCTGGGCCAAGACCGACGCCTTCTTCCGCCGCCTGTTCGAGGTCCGTGCGCTGACCCTGAAGCAGCTGGGACCGGCAGCCTATCTCAAGGGCAGTGCCCTTGCCCTCAACATGCCGTCCTGGGTGCGCGACCACGATGCCGATCTGGTCGCCGCCGAAGCCAGGGCGGCCGAGACCATTCCCATCCCGGAGATCGTGCTGTCGCGCATCGCCGCCATCGTGGCGCACGACCGGCGTGAGCAGTTGCAGAAGGTGCGCGCGCCGACGCTCGCCATCTGCGCCCGCGACGACATGGTGACGCCGCTTTATTTCACCGAGGAGCTGGTGCGCCTGATCCCCGGCGCCCGGGCCTATGTCCTGCCCGACGGCGGGCACTTCTTTCCGAACGTGCATGGCGGCGAATTTCGTCGTGTAATGACGTCCTTCCTTCTGGAGTCCTGAGCGTCACATGAAGATCGAACCCAAGATTGCCGCCGCCACCGCCGAGCTCACCGCCATCCGGCGCGACATCCACGCCCATCCCGAGCTCGGCTTCGAGGAGGAGCGCACGTCCAGGATCGTGGCCGGCAAGCTCAAGGAATGGGGCTGCGAGGTCACGACCGGCATCGGCAAGACCGGCGTCGTCGGCACCATCCGGGTCGGCAACAATCCGCGCGCCATCGGGCTGCGCGCCGACATGGACGCGCTGCCGATGGACGAGCACAACACCTTCGACCACCGCAGCCGGCACCAGGGCCGCATGCATGCCTGCGGCCATGACGGCCACACCACCATGCTGCTGGGCGCGGCGAAGTATCTTTCGGCGACGCGCAACTTCGACGGCACGGTGCACCTGATCTTCCAGCCGGCCGAGGAAGGCCGCGGCGGCGCCGAGGCCATGGTCAAGGACGGCCTGTTCGAGAAGTTCCCCTGCGAGCAGATCTTCGGCATGCACAACAGGCCCAAGCTCGATGTCGGCAAGTTCGCCATCCGCTCCGGTCCGCAGATGGCGGGCGGCGGGCTGTTCGACATCAAGATCACCGGCAAGGGCGCGCACGGCGCGCGGCCGGAAAGCGGCATCGACCCGGTGATCATCGCCACCCAGATCATCTCGGCGCTGCAGAGCGTGGTCTCGCGCAATATCGCGCCGCTCGATTCCGCCGTGATCTCGGTGACCCAGATGCATGCCGGCGACGCCTACAATGTCATCCCGCAGGAGGCCGTGCTGCGCGGCACCATCCGTGCCTTCCGCAAGGAGACCATGGCGCTGGTGAAGGAGCGCATCGAGACGATCTCGAAGGGCATCGCCCAGACCCTGGGCGGCAAGGCCGAGCCCGACGTGCGCGTGGTCTTCCCGCCGCTGGTCAACGACCGCGAGTCTGTGAAGTTCATCGCCGACGTCGCCGCCGAGATCGTCGGCGAGGAGAACATGAACCGCGAGGGGCCCTACGTCATGGCCTCGGAGGACTTCTCCTACATGCTCGAGAAGGTGCCGGGCGCCTTTATCAACATCGGCAACGGCGGCGGCGAAGGCGGCTGCGAGGTCCACAATCCGGGCTACGACTTCAACGACGAGATCATCACGCTCGGCGCCACGCTGTGGTCGCGCGTCGTCGAGAAGAAGCTCGCCAAGGACGCGCGGTAGGGCCAAGAAGCATGACCGACACGGCGAACACCGACAAACGAGGCCTCTGGCAGTGGCTGCTGAGCGACCTGCCTTATGCCGCCATGCTGGCGTTTGGGCTGGGTGGCCTGATCTTCACCAGCTTTCGCGGGTCTGCGACCTACTTCTACTGGATGTCGCTGGCGCCGATCTATGCCGTGATCGTCGTGCTCTCGGGCTGGAGCGGCCTTGAAACCGGTGCCGAGCGCATGCGGCTGGTCGTGACCCAGCTGCTGCACTGGGCAGCTTTCCTGGGCGCCATGTGGCTGATGTTCCTTCCCGAGGTGCGTGGCGTGGTCAACGACAACGCCACGAGCCTCACCCTGCTGATCCTGCTGGCGCTCGGCACTTTCGTCGCCGGGGTCCACGCGGCCGTGTGGCGGATCTGCCTGGTCGGCGTATTCCTCGCGCTCTCGGTGCCGGCGGTCGCCTGGGTGCAGGAGTCGGCGATGCTGCTGGTGGTGGCGGCGCTGCTCATCGTCCTGGTCGGTGCCGTTTTCTGGTGGCTGCATCGGCGCGAAAACCGGCTGTGACCACTGTCGTCCTGTGGAGCGACTATGTCAGCCCCTATGCCTTCGTCGCCAAGGAAGGGGCCTATGCGCTCGAGGCCGACTACGACATCGCGCTCGAATGGCGGCCTTACACGCTCGACATCACGTCCTACATGGGCTCGACCGCCGAGCGCGATCCGCATTACTGGCGCCGCGTGCGCTACAGCTACATGGATGCCCGCCGCTTCGCCAACAAGCAGGGCCTGACGCTGAAGGGACCCAAGAAGGTCTACTACGCCCGCCCGGCCAACGCCGGCATGCTCTACGCGCAGGAGCATGGCGTGTTCCGCCCCTACAACGATCTCGCCTTCGATCGCTTCTGGCGGCACGCGCTCGATCCGGAAGATGGCGATGCCGTGGCAGCGTTGCTGGTCGAGGCCGGCGCGCCGGCGGGCTTTGCCGCGTTCCTGGCGGGTGAGGGCGGCGCCTTGCACGACCGGCTGCGCAACGAGGCCGAGGCCTCGGGCGTTTTTGGCGTGCCGACCTTCGTTTTCGAAGGCGAGCTGTTCTGGGGCGGTGACCGGATCGGCCTGTTGCGCGAGCGACTGGACGAGAAGGGAGTGAAACGCCGCCTCGCCTGAGTGGTTCAGTCGGGCCGGTTGAGCGTGCGGTCCAAGCGCTTGTGCAGCGCCTTGACCTCGTGCCGCATCACCTTGGCGCGATCCTGCAGGCGGCGGCGGGCGCGGCGGAAGGCATCGCTCACGGCGAACTGCGGATCGGCGAAGCGCTCGTCGCGTTGTGGCGTGCGGCCGACATCGACCGTGTGGCCGCCGGGCATCTTGATGTGGACGGTGACCTCGAACGGGCCGCCGGTGCGATGGTTGCCGTCAGGCAGCTTGAACACGACATGGCAGGCCGTCATCCGGCCGAAGAACTGTTCCAGGTGATCGGCCTGTTCCTGGATCAGGCGTCGGATGGCGTCGCTGGAAGGCGTGTTCTGGAAGGTGATCCTGAGCGGCGTACGCATGCGGTCCCTCCTTCGTTCCGGCGTTCCTTCAAGAACGCGGGGCGTCGGGGCCAAGTTGCAGAAGCTAGGGAGCCCGTGCTGGCAGGCCTTGGCCCGCGAGATAGGCTTCAAGCGTAGCACTCCACAGCGATGGTGCCGAGCCGATCTGATGGCCGTTCAGCCGGTCGGGCGGCGCGTATTCGTGGAAAGCGCCCTTGCCGCCGGCTGCCTCGTAGGCAGCGAAGTTCTCCCGGCTGTGCGACAGCGGGTAAAATGGGTCCTTGTCGCCGTAGAGCCAGATCGTCGGCCGCCCATAGGGTACGCCGCGCACGAACAGCGACTGGTTGACGGTGCTGGCGGTCAGGCAGCCCGAGCCCAGCCAGCCGCCGACGAAGTTGATCACCGCGCGCGGCGTGCCGGGCTGCCGGCCGCTCCAGGCAACGGAGAGGATGCCGCCGCGCGACAGGCCGGCGACGGCGATGCGGCTGCGATCGACGAAGGGCTGCGCCAGGATCACGGGCGTGATGGCATCGATGTCGCGCAGGGCGCGATCGGCGCCGGCGAGCGACAGGGGCGCCTCACAGGTGTAGCCGCGCGAGCGGTCCGCGCCGAAGCCCTCGTCATAGAGCCCCTCCGAGCCGCCGCGTCCGCGTCGCGACGGCGCGATCAGCGCCCAGCCGCGCGCCGTGAACCACTGTGCCTGGCTCCTGGGGTCGTAGGGCCGATCGAACAGCGACGGATCGTTGCCGCGGCCGGTCGAGCCGTGATGGAAGATCACGGTGGGGAAGGGCCCGGGGCCCTCCGGCTTGTAGGTGATGGTGGCGATCTTGACAGTCGTGCCGTCGATGGTAACGGGCACCGTGGTCCGCTCCTGCGCCGCAGCAGGCAGCGTCGCGGCGAGCAGACCGATGAAGAAAAGGAGCGGGTACGCGGTTCGCTCTAATCGCCCGCCGCAACGGCCGAGGTACGGCCCGATGCGTCCGGTCGTACGACCCGATGGGTCACCATGCGATGGTGCAGGGTGCGGATGGTGTCGCTTCCGCGCTTCAGGCAAAGCCATGGAAACAGACCGTGCACGAAACAGGCGAGGGCGCCAACCAGCATGTGACTGCCGAAGCCGAAGGCCTGGCCCATGTGCTGGAAATAGGTCTCGTTGACTGAGGCAGGATGATCGGTGAAGCGGCGGAACATGTTATCAATTCTACGGGCGGCTGCAGAAAACGGCTTGCTCGTTTTGCGCATTGTGCCGCAGACTTGAGAAATCTATTCCAAGGATGCGCTTATGGCCGCGAAAATGTCGCTCGATTCATTCGACAAGAAGATCCTGGATTGCTTGCAGGACGACGCCGACATGGCTCTCGCCGAGGTCGCCCGCCGGGTCGGGCTTTCGACCACGCCGTGCTGGCGGCGCATCAACCGCTTGCAGGAGGCCGGCATCATCCGCGCCCGCGTGGCCCTGCTCGAGCGCAAGGCGGTGAATGCCGGCGTCACGGTGTTCGTCGCCGTGCGCACCGCCCAGCACAACGCGCAGTGGCTCGGCCGCTTCGCCAAGGCGGTGGCCTCATTCCCCGAGGTCATGGACTGCTATCGCATGAGCGGGGAGATCGACTACCTGATCCGGCTCGCTTTGCCCGACATCGAGGCCTACGACGCCTTCTACAAGCGCCTGATCGCCAGGGTCGAGTTGTCGGACGTCACCTCCATGTTCGCCATGGAGGAGATCAAGTCCACCACGCGGCTGCCCCTGAACTACCTCCCC
>Ga0065178_100836_pt1 | contig 19063 bp, 9 predicted proteins | sample FECB22metaG_FD_59210 | JGI IMG/M metagenome (GOLD analysis project Ga0065178, IMG submission 59210) | Cyanobacterial communities from the Joint Genome Institute, California, USA - FECB-22 (version 2) (version 2) | ecosystem: Environmental > Aquatic > Thermal springs > Hot (42-90C) > Microbial mats...
CGGCAACGTCTACGAGTTCTCCCAGCCGATCCAGCTGCGCTTCAACGAGCTGCTCGCCGGGACCCGGGGCGACCTCGCCGTGAAGGTGTTCGGCGACGCCTTCGAGCCGATGCTGGAGACCGCCAACCGGATCGCCGCGATCCTGCGCGGGATCCCGGGGGCCGACGACGTGAAGGTCGAGCAGATCGCCGGCCTGCCGGTCTTCGAGATCCGGATCGACCGGACCGAGGCGGCCCGGCTCGGCCTCAGCACGGGGGCGATCCAGGACGTGATCGGCGCCGCCATGGGCGGCCGGGACGCCGGATTCGTGTTCGAGGGCGACCGGCGCGTGCCGATCGTCGTGCGCCTGACCGACCAGGTCCGCGAGGACCGGGAGGCTCTGGAGAACCTGCCCGTCCCCCTCCCCCCGGGCGCGAACGGCCGGGCCGCCTCCGTGCTCCTGCGGCAGGTGGCGCAGTTCTCGGTGAGCGAGGGCCCGAACCAGATCAGCCGCGAGAACGGCCGGCGCCGGGTCGTGGTCACCGCCAATGTCCGCGGGCGCGACATCGGCTCGCTGGTGGCGGAGGCGCAGGGGAAGGTCGCCGCGCAGGTGACCCTGCCGCCGGGCGCCTCCGTGACCTGGGGCGGCCAGTTCGAGAACCTCGCCTCGGCTCAGGCGCGGCTCACCGTGGTGGTGCCGGTGTGCTTCTTCCTGATCTTCCTGCTGCTCACCTCGGCGCTGGGCAGCGCGCGGGACGCGCTCCTGGTGTTCAGCGCGGTGCCGCTGGCGCTCACCGGCGGCCTCGCGGCCCTGTGGCTGCGGGGGATGCCGCTCTCGGTGCCGGCCGCGGTGGGCTTCATCGCCCTCTCGGGCGTCGCGGTCCTGAACGGCCTCGTGATGCTGACCTTCATCAAGCAGCTCGTCGCCGAGGGGCGGCCGCTGCGGGCGGCGATCCGCGAGGGCGCCCTCACCCGGCTGCGGCCGGTGGCGATGACCGCGCTGGTCGCCTCCCTGGGCTTCGTGCCGATGGCGCTCGCCACCGGCACCGGCGCCGAGGTGCAGCGGCCGCTCGCCACCGTGGTGATCGGCGGCCTGATCAGCGCGACGCTCCTGACCCTGGTGGTGCTGCCCGCGCTCTACGCGCGGTTCGGGCGCGCCGGACCCGCCGTCCGGAGCGCGGTCGGGGCCGAGCCGCTGACGGACCGTGCGGCCTGACGGCGCCCGCGCCGCCGCCGCGCCTTTCGTCAGGCGGGGAGGATGTGCAGCATCCCGCCGACCATCCCGAGGGCCCCGATGCCGATCAGCCCCACGGCGATGTAGAGCCGCATCCGGCTCTCGTCGGCCGGCGATGACGGGCGGGTGTCTTCGGGCAGGTCGAACCAATCCATCGGGTGAGCGCAGCCGGTCGGGTGGGCGGGAGGCGCCGCCCTAGGCCAGCCCGATGACGACGGGATGACGGCGGGATGACGGCGGCCCCGCGCCCGGCGGCTGCGGCTTCACCAGCAGCGCGCACCGCCTCGGCGAGCGCGTGGACGGTGTCGCCCTCCTGGGGCGGTCCGGCTCTTCCAGCGAGTCGACCCTCATGACCGAGGCCACGCGGTGGGCGGTGCCGACCGGCTCCACCTCGATCCGGGCCATCACATCTCCGCGCTCGATCGCCGTCACCGTGGCGGGGATGTCGTTGCGCGCGCCGTGTCTCCGGGGGCTTTCCGCGTTGCGCAGCCCGTTCGGCCGCCGTCGAGGCCGATCGATGCCGGGGCCCCGGCATCGATCGCGACGCCGGGGCCAGGACCCGATCAGCGACGGCCCGAGGCTCCGGCCGCGCCGGCGTCGCTGCCGCCCGGCTGGAAGCCGGCCGCGTTCGGCGGCCCCTTCATCCGGCCATCCTGCTTCGGCATCTCCGAGCCCGGAGATCCGGTCGTGGTGCCCGTCGTCTCGCCCTTGCCCGTCTCGCCCTTGCCCGTGTAGCCGGCCGCGTTGGGCGAGCCCTGCATCCGGGGACCGGTATTCTCCGCGGCCGTGGCGGCCGCGCCCGTTGCCAGGAGGCCGGCGACGGTCAGGCTGATCAACGTCTTCATGTGCGAACCCTCGAACGTTTCCCCAGGCCGCCTCTTCGGGCGTATCGGGGCAACGCGGCCGGACGGATCCCGTTCACGCCACCGGGATCGGTCCGGCGCGGGCGGCGCGTTGCGGGACAATACTTGCTGCGATGCGATAATTCCGCGTCGAAGCGGGCGGGGGCGCATTTCTATGGCGATGTATTGATTTATGTTCGCGCTCGCGCGGGCGCGGACAATTGCAATCCGTTGCAGAACCTGTTTAAATATTCATTCGCGTTGCATTTCATCGTGGTGACTGAATTCGCTTGCGGCCTATCGGGCTCCGCGAGGAGGTCGAACATGTACGCTTTGGCTAAGACTGGAGAGAGAACCGATTGGGAGCTGGTCGTCGTCTTCGGCGGATGGATCGTCTTCGAGGTCGCGATCCTGACGCTGTGCTTGGTGTCGATGTAGGCCGTCTTCGGGACTAGCCCGATCCTGATCGTCCGCCGGATCGCCCGGACCGGTGAATGCCCGCGGCCGGGCCGCCAATGCTTGGCGACGGGATCGCGGATAGGCGGAACCGCTTGAGAGACCCGCGCGTGCCGGGGCATGATCTGCCGATCGCAGGACACGTCGACCGAGTCGGCGCGACGGCAGGGGCGGGTGCATGGCGAAGGCGGTGCGGGCGGGCGGCGGGCGCGAGGCGCGTCAGAGACCCCCGGCCGAGGACGTCCACGCGACGGAGCTCGCGCGCCTGCGCGCCGAGGATACGGCGCCGCGGCCGCCCGGCTGGCAGCTCTCGCTCCAGGCCGTCCGGCGCTTCATCTGCGGCGACGGCGCGACCCCCGCCAAGGTGGTCTGCGCCCCGGCCCTGGTGGAGCGGGCCATGGTCACCCTCGCCACCTCCCGCGCGCTCCTGCTGATCGGCGAGCCCGGGACCGCCAAGAGCCTGCTCTCGGAGCTCCTCGCGGCCGCGATCAGCGGGTGCTCGACCCTGACGATCCAGGGCGGCGCGTCGCTGACCGAGGACCAGATCCGCTACGGCTGGAACTACGCGCTGCTCGTCGCCGAGGGGCCGAGTCCGCGCGCCCTGGTCCCGGGCGCCCTCCATACCGGCCTCAGCGAGGGGCGGATCGTCCGCTTCGAGGAGCTGACCCGCTGCCCGCTGGAGGTGCAGGACAGCCTGCTCTCGGTCCTGTCCGACCGGGTGCTCGCGGTGCCCGAACTCACCGGCGCGGACGGGATGGTCTACGCCCGGGAGGGCTTCAACCTGATCGCCACGGCCAACACCCGCGACCGGGGCGTCAACGAGATGTCGGCGGCCCTCAAGCGCCGGTTCGGCTTCGAGACCGTGTTCCCGATCGCCGATCTCGAGGCCGAACTCGCCCTGGTGCAGCGCGAGGCCACCGCGCTGCTCGCCCGCTCCGGCGTGCCCCGCGCCCCGGATCCGGAGGTGCTCGAACTGCTCGTGACCTGCTTCCGGGAGCTGCGCGAGGCCGTGGACACGGAGGGCACCGGCATGGAGCGGCTCTCGTCCGTGATGAGCACCGCGGAGGCGGTCAGCGTCGCCCACGCCATCGGCGTGAAGGCCCATTTCCTGCGGGGCGACGCCGGCCAGCCGGAGGACATCGTCGCCTGCCTCGCCGGCACCGCCGCCAAGGACGACGCCGAGGATCTCGCCCGCCTGCGCCGCTACCTCGACCAGCGCGTCAGCCGCCGCTCCGGCGCGGCGTGGCGCGCGTTCTACGCGGCGCGGCACCTCCTCACCCCGCAATGAACCCCGCAATGAGCGGTCCCGCGCCGGATCCCGGCCGCCTGACCGTCATCGGCGTGCGCCACCATTCCCCGGCCTGCGCCGGGCTCGTCCGGCGCACGATCGCGGCGCTGCGGCCGGCCTTCGTGCTGATCGAGGGGCCGGTCGACTTCAACCCGCACCTGCCCGACCTCGCCCTCGGCCACGACCTGCCGGTGGCGATCTTCTCGTTCCGGGCCGACGCGGCGGGCAGCGCCGCCTCCTACACGCCGTTCTGCGCCTTCTCGCCGGAATGGCAGGCCCTGGAGGCGGGCCGGGCGGCGGGTGCGCGGACGCTGTTCTGCGACCTGCCGGCCTGGGATCCGGCCTTCGGGCGCCGCGCCAACCGCTACGCCGACCCGCACGGGGCCCGCGCGGAGGCGGCCGAGCGGGCGCTCGCCGCCGCCCTCGGCGTCGCCGACCAGGACGCCCTCTGGGACGTCCTCGCCGAGGCGGCGCCCGAGGCGGAGCTGCCGGCCCGGCTCGACCGCTACTTCGCCCTGCTGCGCCCGCCGGGCACGGACGATCCCGCCGAGGAGGCCCGCGAGCGCTTCATGGGCGCCTACGCGGCCCACGCCCTGCGGGCGGCCGGCGACCGGCCGGTCGTCCTCGTCTGCGGCGGCTGGCACGCGGACGCCGTCCGGCGCCACGCCGCGCGGGCGGACGGGACCCGGCCCGAGCCGGCGCCGCCGGGGCCGGACCTGCGCACCGGCAGCTACGTGGTGCCCTACGCCTATCCCCGGCTCGACCGGTTCTCGGGCTACGCGGCCGGCATGCCGGCGCCGGGCTACTACGAGCGCGTCGCCTCCGCCGGCCTCGCCCCCGCGGCCGACTGGGCGATGACGGCGATCACCGCGGCCCTGCGCGAGGCCGGGCAGGTCGTCTCCACCGCCGACCGCGTCGCCTGGCGGGTCCACGCCGAGGCCCTCGCCCGGCTGCGCGCCCATCCCGCGATCCTGCGCGCCGACCTGATCGACGCGGCCCTCGCCGCCCTGGTGAAGGACGCCCTCGACCGCCCGCCCGCCTGGGCGGCCGGCGGCGCCGCGCCCGGCCACCCCGCGCTCGCCGCGATGCTGCGGGCGCTCACCGGCCGGCGCGAGGGACGCCTCGCCCCCGGCACCCGGCAGCCGCCCCTCGTGGCGGACGTCGCCGAGCGCCTGCGCGCCGCCGACCTGGAGCCGGGGCCTGTGCGCCGCCACGTCGACCTCGACTGGGCCGAGCCGGCCGACCGGGCGCGGGCGCACCTGCTGCACCGGCTGGTGCTGCTCGGGCTGCCGGGGATCGCCCGCGAGGGGCCGGACCGGGCCGAGCCCGGCCTGCCGCGGGAGCGCTTCACGCTCGCGCGCCACCCGCACTGGCTCGGCGCCCTGATCGAGGCCTCGGTCTGGGGCGGGACCCTGGAGATGGCCGCCTCCGCCCGGATCACCGCCCGGGTCGAGGCGGCGCCCGACGCCCTCGACGTCCTCACCCGGGCCCTGTCCGACGCGCTATTCGCCGGCCTCACCCTGGAGGGCGAGCTGCTGGCTCGCCTCAGTGCGGGCATCGCGGCGGCGCACGACGCCGCGGCCCTGGGCGCCGCCGGGGCCGGGATCGTGCGGCTGTACCGGTTCGGCGACGCCTTCGCGCCGGCCCGGCCGGCCCTCGCCCGCCTCTGCGCCGTCCTGGCGGCCCGGGCGCTCTCCGTTCTCGAGGGCATCCGCGAGCCGCGCGCGGGGCTCGGCGCCATCCCCCTGGTCCTCGCCTGCCGCGACCTGTTCCGCGAGGCCGGCGCGGAGGTGCCGGGCCTCGACGACCTGCGCGCGCCCTTCGCCGCCATGCTCGGCCGGCGCCTCGCCGACCCGGAGACGCCCCCGGCCCTCGCGGGGGCGGCGCTCGGCTTCCGGGTTGCCTGCGGCGCGGCCGGATCGGACCCGGAGGCCGCCCTCGCCCGGCTGCGCCGCTTCGGCCTGCCCGCGACGCTCGGCGACTTCCTCGCCGGCCTGTTCGCCCTCGCCCGCGAGGAGATCGCCGCCGACGCCACCCTGGCGTCCGTCGAGGGGCTGGTGGCGGCCTGGGGCGACGACGACTTCCTGCGGGCGCTGCCGTCCCTGCGGATGGCGTTCGCGTGGTTCCCGCCCCGGGAGCGCGAGCGCATCGCCGTCGCGATCCTGCGCCGGAGCGGCTTCGGCGCCGCCCGGGCCGAGGTCGAGGCCCTGGCCTGGATGCGCCAGCGCGCGCGCCCGGCCGATCAGGCCGAGGCCCTGGCCCGCGAGGCGCGGGTGGCCGCGCGGCTCGCCCGCTACGGGTTGACCTGAGACCCGACAAGGAAAATTTTACTGCCGCGCCACCGGGAGAGGACTGCATGCAGCGTTACGAGCTGACGGCGGGATCATCGGCGAAGTTCTGGGAGGCCGGAACCGAGGACAGCGTTCTCATCGTGAGATTCGGGCGGATCGGCACGCAGGGGCAGTCCAAGACCAAGCTCTTCCCGAGCGCGCAGGCGGCGCAGGCCGAGCGCGACCGGCTGGTGCGGGAGAAGACCGGCAAGGGCTATCGCCCGGCCGGCGACCCGGCGCCCGCCGGGCCGGACCCGGCCTCCCGGGTCGGCAGCGCGGCGACGGCCCGGGCCGCCGGAACCCGGGTCGCCGATCCGGAGCCCGCCGAGGTCCCGCCCGCCCCCGCCGCCCGGGCGGAGGCGCGCCGCGCCCCGGACGCCGGCACGGCCCCGATCTTCTCCGGCACGCCCCTGCCCACGCGCAGCCGTCCCGGCGCGCCCCTCGACGCCGCGGCCGACTGGGCCGCCTTCGCGGCGCGGGTCCGCCCGCTGCTGGCGGCCGCCCCGGACGAGGCCCGCGCGCAGGCCGAGGCCCTCGCCGCGCGGCTCGACGGCGCGCCGCCGGCCCCCGACCGGGCCGAGGCCCGGCGCTGGCTGGAGCAGCTCGAGGCGGCCTGCCCGGCGCTGAATCAGCGCCTCTGGGGTGACAAGCCCGGACCGCACGGGCCGGCGGCCCGGGCGGCGTTCACGCATTTCGCCCGCTGGCTCGTGGCCCGCTCCGGCACCGGGACGCTCGTGGCCCTGTTCGACCGGCTGCGGCCCCGCCCCTCCGGCCGCTACGGCTCCCTGCCGGTCTCGCCCTGGGACCTGCCCACCGCCTGCGGGGTCCGGGCCGCCCTGACCGCCGCCCCCGAGGCGGAGTACGCGGAGGCCCTGGAGGCCGCCCTCCGGCTCGCCGCGGCGGAGCCGGAGCCGACCCTCGCCCGCTGGCTCGCGGCGGTCTTCGCGGACGACCGGCCCGGCGCCGACCACGCCCTCTGGGCCCGCGCGGTGCTGGCGCGCTGCGACCCGCCGGATCCCAAGGCCTACGGCACGTCCCACGCGGCCCTGCCGCTGATCGTCGACCTGCCGCCCGCGCTGGCGGCGCCCTGGTACGCCGCGCCGTATCACCGGGCGACGCTGGCGACCTGCGACGTGGCGGCCGACGAGGCCGCCGCGACCGCGATCGCCGCCGCCGAGGCGGCCGGCGAGGCGGCCACCCCGGCCCTCGTCTGGCTCCTGGAAGGGGCGGTCGGCCCCGAGCGCACGCTCATCGCCCGGGCGCTGCTGGAGACCCGTGCCGCCGACGCCCTCGACGCGCTCCTGCCCTTCGTCGGCACCAAGCTGGTCCGCGACGCCCTCGACGCCGCCGACGCGGCCTTCCCCGACTGGATGCTGCGGGCCTATCTGGGCGCACTCCACGGCAAGGGGGAGCCCGCCTACGGCCCCAGGGCCGTGACGCTCGCCGAGCGCCACGGGCACGAGACCGCCCGCGCCTGGGCGGCGGCCGAGGGCGGCCGGGGCGCGGGGCGCCTGGATCGGCTGCTCGCCGCCGGGAGCGCGCCGCAGGCGGCGCCGGAGGCCCTGCCGCCCGTGCTCCGGGACCCGCCCTGGCGGCGGCGCGGGGCCGCGCGCGCCCGGCCGGAACGGGCGGTGGCGCCGATCCCGACGCCCGTCGCGCACGGTTTCGACCCCGACGAGGCCCTCGACCGCAGCACCTTCTACTTCGAGGCCGGGACGCTGGTGGAGTCCATGACGGACCTCGCGGCGCGGATCCGCGCCACCGAGGCGGAGGCCCTCTACGACATGCCGATCCCGCCGCCGGCCGAGCCCGTCCCCGCCGCCGACGCGGAGCCCGGGGCGGCCCTGGCCTGGCTCGACCGCCGGCTCGACCTCACCCGCGAGCAGTTCACCGGCTTCTTCTACTTCAACTACGGGCCCTGGTTCCGGATGGTCGGGTGGCAGCCCGAGCCCCTGGCGCTGATGCTGTGGGAGAAGACCGGGCCGCAGCGCGCCCAGTACGTGGCGTGGCGGCGCACCATCGCGGTGATGCTGTGCCGCTTCGGCGCGCGGGCCGTGCCCGGCCTCGTCCGCCTCGTTGCGGCGGATCCGGCGCAGCTCCTGCCGGAGGTCGAGCCCGTGGACGCCGCCGACCTCGCCCCGCTCGCCGCCCGGGCCTTCCACCGCACCCGCAAGCTCCGGCCGGCCGCGGCCGCGTGGCTGCGCGCCCATCCCCGCACCGCCGCGCTGCGGCTCCTGCCCGAGACCCTCGGGCCCGCCGGCCCGGACCGCGGCGCCGCCGACGCGGCCCTGCGCTTCCTCGCCGCCGAGCCCGCGGGTCGCGCCGCCCTCGACGCCGCCGTCGCGGCCTACGCGGAGCGGGATCCCGGCGTGCCCGGGGCGGTGGCTGCCGGCGTCGACAGCGACCCGCTGGAGCAGGTGCCGTCCAAGCCGCCGAAGCTCCCCGACTGGGTGGTTCCGGCCGCCCTGCCCCGCCCGATCCTGCGCAGCGGCGGCGCCCTGCCCGACGCCGCCGTCACCGCCCTGTGCGAGATGCTCGCCTTCTCGGACCCGCTCGCGCCCTACGCCGGCGTCGCGCAGGTCCGCGCCGCCTGCACGCCGGAGAGCCTCGACGCCTTCGCGGTCGCGCTGTTCCAGTCGTGGATCGCGGCCGGCGCCAAGGCGACGGGGGAGTGGGCCCTGCAGGCGCTCGCCCTGATCGGCGGCGACCACGCCGCCCGCGACCTCACCCGGCAGATCCGCGCCTGGGGGCAGGCGGGCCTGAAGCCCCGCGGCAAGGCCGGCATCGCCGTGCTCGCGGGGATCGGCACCGACGTGGCGCTGATGAACCTCAGCGCCATCGCCGAGAAGAGCCCGCTGCTGCAGCTGCGGGAGGCCGCCCGCGCCGCCATCGTCGAGGCCGCCGAGGCGCGCGGCCTCGACGAGGTCGACCTCGCCGACCGGCTCTCCCCCGATCTCGGCCTCGACGCCCGGGGCGGGCTCGACCTGTCCTTCGGGGCGCGCCGGTTCCGGGTCGGCTTCGACGAGACCCTGAAGCCCGTCCTGCGCGACGCCGAGGGCCGGCGACTCGCTGCCCTGCCCCGTCCGACCAAGGCGGACGATCCCGAGGCGGCGAAGGCAGCGTCCCGGCACTGGGCGGCCCTGCGCAAGGACGCGGAGGCCGCGGCCGGCCTGCAGGTCACCCGGCTCGAGGCCATGCTGGCGTCCCAGCGCCGCGTCGCCTCCGGGGTGTTCTGGCCGTTCTTCGCCGCCCACCCTCTGATCCGCCACCTCGCCGGGCGCCTCGTCTGGGGGCTCTACCCGGACGGCGCGCCCGCGACGCCGCCGGGGCACGTCTTCCGCCTCGCGGAGGATCTCTCGCCGACCGACGCCGCGGACGACGCCCTCGGCCTCGACGTCGCGGCGGCCGAGGGCGTGGTCGGCCTCGTCCATCCCCTGCACCTCGACCCGGACGCTCTGGCGGCCTGGAGCGGCCTGTTCGCCGATTACGAGATCGCCCAGCCCTTCCCGCAACTCGCCCGCGAGACCTTCGCGTTCACCGAGGCCGAGCGGGGCGGCGCCGAGACCCTGCGCTTCGACGGAATCCGGGTGGGCGGCCGCCGCCTGCGCGGCCTGCGGCCCCAGGGCTGGTCGACCGACACCGGTGGCGAGCACGTCCATGCGGTGCAGCGGCCGGTCGCGCTGCCCGACGGAACCCGCCTCGTCGCGGTCCTGCGCTTCGAGGACGGGTTCTGGCACCGGCCCGGCCCGGAGGGCGACGGGATCCAGACGCTGCGGAGCCTGACCCTGTCCGAGACCGGCTGGCGCGCCGCGGCGACCCACCGGTTCGGCGACCTCGATCCGGTGACCGCCAGCGAGGTCCTGCGCACGCCGAGCCTGCTCGCCGCCGCCGGCGACGCGTGAGAGGGAGACAGCCCATGGAACGCTACGAGCTGGTCGAGGGCAGCGCGGCCAAGTTCTGGGAGGTCGGCGTCTCCGGCCCGACGCTCACCGTCCGCTTCGGGCGCCTCGGCACCCAGGGCCAGAGCAAGGACAAGACCTGCGCCGACGCGGCCGCGGCCGTGAAGGAGAAGGACAAGCTCGTCCGCGAGAAGACCGCCAAGGGTTACGTCCGCGCCGACGGGGCGGCCCCCGCACCGGCCCCCGCACCGGCCGCGGCCCGGAAGCCCGGTGCGGCGCGGGCGTCCGGACCGGCTGCCGAGACGGCTGCCGAGACGGTTGCCGAGACAGCCGCGGAGGGAGCCGTCGAGCCGGCCGTCGCGCCGCCGGCCGAGTCCCCGCCGGCCCCGGCCGCCCCGGTGGAGCCCGTCCAGCCCCCCGCCCCGGCCGCGGTCTTCGAGGCGGTGCCGCTGCCGACCCGCCTGCGCCCCGGTCCGCGCCCGGACGCGGCGGAGGCGTGGCGGCCGGTCGCGGCGCCGCTGGCGGCCGCGCTCGGCGACGCCGAGGCCGCGCGCCTCGCCGGAGCGCCGCCCGACCGTGACGGCCTCGCCGCTTGGCTCGACGCGGTCGTCGACGCCGCGGAGGCGCGCCGCCAGGGGAATCCGTCCCGGGCCGCCACCGGCGACGCCGTCCTGCGGCGGGCGCTGGAGGCGGTCCTGCGCTACGCCGTGTCCGAGGGCGGGACGGAGGCCGTCGCCCGGCTGGCCGACCGGCGGCGCCCGACCGCGAAGACGCCGCGCGCCTACCAGCGCCTGGCCTGGGCGGAGCCGCTCCACCTCGCCCTGCGGGCGGCCCTCGTGCACGCGCCGGAGTCCGATTACGACGCCGCGGTGGCGTTCCTGAACGCGCGGATCGCCGAGGACCACGACTGGCCGGCGGCCTGCGCCTTCGCGTTCATCCTGGCCGACGACCGGGCCGCCCCGCACCCGCTCCAGCCCGTCGCGGTGATCGAGGCCGCCGCGTCGGCGGGGATCGACGTGACGGCCGACACGGTCTACCTGCCGCTCCTGGCCGACGCCCCGCCGGAAGCGGTCGCGGCCTGGCGCGCCAAGCGCAGCTACCACCTCTACTTCGTCTACTGCGCCCTCGACGCGGCCGAGGCGGCCGCGACCCTCCTGGCGGTGGCCCGCGCCGCCGGGCAGCCGGCCCTGCCGGCCCTCGACTGGCTGCTGCACTACGCCCTCGACGAGGAGCGCCGCACGGTCGCCCTGGCGATCCTGTCGACGGGCGAGGCCGGGGCGCTCCCGGCCCTCTTGCCCCATCTCCACGAGAAGCCCGTCGCGGCGGCCCTCGACGCGGCGCTGGCGGCCGACCCCGCCGCGATCCTGCCCCGCTGCCTCGCGGCCCTCGCGGGCGGCCGGTCCGAGCCCGCCCTGCGCGCCCGTGTGAACCGGGCGCTCGAGGCCCACGGGATCGACCGGGTCCGCGGCTGGCTGGCGGCGTCGGGCGGGCGCGGAGCCGGCATCCTCGATGCCCTGGCCGAGGCCCGCGCGGTGCCCCTCGCGGAGCCCGCCGCCTGGCCGCGGGTGCTGCGCGCGCCGCCCTGGCGGGCCAAGGCCCGGACCCGGGACGACCTCGTCCTCGCCCTCGCGCCGCTGTCGACGCCGTTCGCGCACGCGGTGCCGGAGGTCGCGCCGAGCTACTGGCGCGCGCGGAACGCCGTCACCCTCGACGGCCCGGAGGCTCTGCGGGCCTTCGTGGCGGCCGCGGAACTCGCCCACCCGACGCAGGGCTGGAGCCGGATCCCGCCCCCGCTCTCCGAGCCGCCGCGCGACGACCCGCCGGCCCTGATCGCCTGGGTCGCCGCCCGCGTCGCCCAGATCGACGGGACCTGCCATTACTGGTCGAACTCGCCCTATCACCAGCTCGTCGGCAGCCTGGAGCGTCAGCCCGAGCCCCTGGCGCTCGCCCTGTGGGCGCAGCCCCGCGTCGTGACCGGATGCTTCCACGTCTCGCAATGGCCGGAGATCGTGGGGGCGATGCTGGCGCGGTTCGGCGCGGGGGCGGTGCCGGGCCTCGTCGGGCTGGTCGAGGCCGATCCGGTCGGGCTGCTGCCGGCGGTCGCGGCGGTGGACGATGCCCGCCTCGCCGCGCCCGCCGCCCGCGCCCTCACCAAGCTCAAGAAGGCCCGCGAGCCGGCCCTGGCGTGGCTCCGCCGCCACCGCGAGACCGCCCTCACCCGCCTGCTGCCCGACGCCGTCGGCCGGTCCGGGGCGCTGCGCGACGCCGCCGAGCACGCGCTGCGGGTCCTGTCGCAGGATCGGCCGGACGGCCGCGCCGCCGTCGCGGCCGTGGCGGCGCGCTACGCCGACCAGGCGCCGGAGGTGACCGAGGCGGTCGCGCAGGTGCTCGACCGCGATCCCCTCGCCCGCGTCCCCGCCAAGGTCGGCAGGCCGCCCGCCTGGATCGTGCCGTCCATGCTGACCCGGCCGCGGCTGCGGGACGGGACCGCCCTGCCGGACGCCGCGATCCTGACCCTCTGCGAGATGCTGTCCTTCACCAACCCGGACGCCGTCTACGCCGGCGTGCCGATGGTGCGCGAGGCCTGCACCGAGGCGAGTCTCGCGGCCTTCGCGTGGGACCTGTTCTCCGCCTGGATCGCCGCCGGGACGCCGTCCAAGGACGGCTGGGCCCTGCGCGCGCTGGGCTGGTTCGGCACCGACGCCACGGCCCGCGACCTGACCCGGCTGATCCGCCGCTGGCCCGGCGAGGCCGCCCATGCCCGCGCGGTCACCGGCCTCGACGTGCTGGTCGACATCGGCACCGACGTGGCGCTGATGAACCTCAACGGCATCGCCGAGAAGCTGAAGTTCAAGGGGCTCCAGGAGAAGGCCCGGCAGAAGATCGCCCAGCTCGCGGAGGCCCGCGGCCTCACTCCCGAGGAGCTGGCCGACCGGCTCGCCCCCGACCTCGACCTCGACGCCCGCGGCGGCCTCGACCTCGATTTCGGCCCCCGCGGGTTCCGGGTCGGGTTCGACGAGACCCTGAAGCCCTGGGTGCGCGATGCTGCCGGCCAGAGGCTCAAGGACCTGCCCAAGCCCGCCAAGGCCGACGAGCCCGCCAAGGCCGCGGCGGCGGTGGCCCGCTGGAGCGCCCTGAAGAAGGACGCGCGGGCCGTGGCGAGCCTGCAGGTGGCCCGCCTGGAGGCGATGCTCGCCGGCGCCCGCCGGGTCCAGCCGACGGTGTTCGGCCCCTGCTTCGCCGCCCACCCGCTCGTGCGCCACCTCGCCCAGCGCCTCGTCTGGGCCACCTTCGCGGATGCCGACCCGCGGACCGGCCCGGGCCTGACCTTCCGGGTGGCCGAGGACCTGACCTTCACGGATGCCGACGACGCGCCGCTCGACCTCGACCTGACCGGAGCGGCCCCCGGCCTGATCGGCCTCGCCCATCCCCTGCAGCTCGAAGCCGGGGCGCTGGCCGCCTGGGGGGCGCTGTTCGGCGATTACGAGATCGTCCAGCCCTTCCCGCAGCTCGCCCGCGAGACCTACGCCTTCACGGAGGCCGAGGCGGCCGCCGCCACGACCGACCGCTTCGCCGGGACCGTGGTGGAGGCCAACCGCCTGCGCGGGATGGCCGCAAGGGGCTGGCCCCTCGGGGCGCCCCAGGATGCCGGGGTGGTGTGGTGGATCGAGCGCGCCGTCACCTTCCCCGGGGGCGCCGCCGGCCAGGCGTCGCTGACCTTCTCGGAGGGCCTGTTCACCGGCGCGGTGGAGTTCGAGGACCGGGAGCAGACCCTCGGCGAACTGACCCTCGGCTCGCCCTGGAGCAGCCGGACGGATCCGGGCCAGCGGACCTTCGGGGAGCTCGCGCCCGTGACGGCGAGCGAGCTCCTGCGCGGGCCGAGCCTCCTCGCCGGGACGCGGCTGCGGTGAGCCTCGACCCGGTCACGCGCTGGCGGCTCATTCTCGGCGAGGCGGCGGACTCGGCCTGCGCGGGGGCCGGCTGCGCCCTCTCGGGGGAGGCGGCCGCCATGGATCAGGCGCTCGACTGGCTCTACGGCCGCGACGCCGAGGGCGCGGCGCGGGGAGAGCGGCGCCAGGGCGGCCGCGAGGGCTCGAGGCTGACGGTGCCGGGCTGGATCAACGCGGTCCACACGCTCTTCCCCCGCGAGACGATCGAGCGGCTGGAGCGCGACGCGATCGAGCTCTACGCCATCGACGACGTGGTCACGAATCCCGAAGTGCTGGCCCGGGTCGAGCCGAACGAGACGCTGCTGAAGGCGGTCCTGCGCACCAAGCACCTGATGGCGCCCGACGTGCTGGTGATGGCCCGCAAGCTCGTCCAGGCGGTGGTGCGGCAGCTGATGGAGCGGCTGGCCCGGGACCTCGCGGTGGCGTTCTCGGGAGTGCTCGACCGGCGGCGGCACACGCGCCTGCCCGGCGCCCGCGACCTCGACCTGAACCGGACGATCCGCGACAACCTGCGCCACTACGATCCCGAGAGCCGGCGGATCACCGTCGAGCGGCTGCACTTCTTCGCCCGGAACCGGCGGCAGATGCGGCCGTGGCAGGTGATCCTGCTCGTCGACCAGAGCGGGTCGATGCTCGATTCGGTGATCCACGCCTCGGTGATGGCCGCCTGCCTGTGGAAGCTTCCCGGCATCCGCACACACCTCGTCGCCTTCGACACCGCGGTGGTGGACCTGACCCGCGACTGCGACGACGCCTGCGAGCTGCTCATGAAGGTGCAGCTCGGCGGCGGCACCGACATCGGCGGCGCCCTGCGCTACGCGGCCGGCCTGATCGCGGCGCCGGAGCGGGCGATCGTGGTGCTGGTCTCCGACTTCTACGAGGGCGCGAGCGAGGCCGCGCTGGTCGAGCAGGTGCGGGCGCTCTCCGGCCAGCGGACCCGCGTGCTCGGGCTCGCGGCCCTCGATTCGGAGGCGCGGCCGGCCTACGACCGGGCGATGGCGCAGCGGCTCGTGGCGGCCGGCGCCGAGATCGGCGCGATGACGCCCGGCGAGCTCGCCGGCTGGCTCGCCGCCGCGATCCGGGCCTGAGCGGCGCCGATGGCCCGCCCCGACCTCCGCGCCCTCACGGATGACGGCCTGATCCAGCTCGCCAATGCCGGGCTGGTGAAGCGCGCGCTGCGCGAGGTCGCCGCCGGCGCGGGGCCGGCCCTCGCGGAAGCCGGGGACGGCACCGTCGAGGCGCGCTTCGCCGACGGCACGGTCACGCGGCTCGGCCCCGGCCGGCCCCCCGACGCGGCCACCTGCACCTGCCCGGCGAGCGGGATGTGCCGGCACCGGGTCGCCCTCGTCGTCGCCTACCGGGCGGCCGTCGCGGACGGGCCGGTCGAGGGGGCCGCCGAGGGACCCACAGAGGAGACTGCCGAGCGGACTGCCGTCCCGGCCGCGGCGGCGGTCGCCTGGGATCCCGGCACCCTCGACGGCGCCACCGTCGAGGCGGGGCTCGGCGGCGCGGCGGCGGCGGAGCTGCGGCGCCTCCTGGCGGCCGGGATCACGGTCGGGTTGGAGCGGGGCGCCGTGCCCGCCGCGCGGCTCCCGACCGCGACCGTGCGCTTCCTCGTGCCCGACGCCGTCGGCTATGCCCGCTGCGACTGCGCGGCCGGGGGTGGTTGCGCCCACGTCGCCCTGGCGATCCGCGCCTTCCGGGAGGCCGCGGGCGCCCCCGAGATCCGCCTGGGCGGCGCGGTGCCGGCCAGGACCGCTACGGCCGCGACGCCCGCGGAGGACGGACTCGCGGAGGCCGCCGACCGGGTGGTCGCCGGCCTGCTGGAGGCCGGGGTGGTCTCCGGGCCGGAGGCCCACGACGCCGCCCTCGTCCGGCTGCGGCGGGCGGCCGAGAGGCGGGGCGCCACGCAGGTTCTGCTGGCGGAGGCGGAACTCACCGATCAGCTCGCGGCCTATGCCGGGCGCCACGCCGCCTACGACGCGGCCGTCGTCCTGGCGCTCGCCGCGGAACTCCTCGGCCGCGTCCGGGGCGGGGCGGTCGCCCTCGGCCTCGGCCAGCCCTACGAGACCGCCATGGGCAAGACCCGCCTCGTCTCGCTGGGCGCGAGGTTCCTCGCCCGCGGGCGCGGCGCCGCCGCCCGGGTGGCCCTGGCCGACACCGACACCGGCGCGCTCCTGGCGCTGGAGCGCGCGTTCGCGCCGGGCGAGGCCGAGGCGGACGTCGTGGCCGGCCTGCCCGGGCGCCTCCTGAGCCCCGGCCTGTCCGTCGCGGGCACCGGCCAGGGCCAGATCCTGACCAGCGTCGCCCGGCGCCGGGCCGACGGGCTCCTCGCCCTCGGCCAGGGCGCGCGGGGCCGGACGGCGCTGCTGCCGCGGGACGCCCGCGTGCGGCTCCCGGCCCCCCTGGCGGCGCGGGACGTTTCGTCGGTCCTGCGCCGCCTCGCCGACCGGCCGCCCGCCTTCCTGCGCCCGCGCGACCGGCTGGAGGCCTTCCACGTCTTCGCCGTCGAGGCGGTCCTCGGACAGGCCTGGGCGCCGGGCGCCCAGACGTGGCAGGCCGCCGTCGAACTGCCGGAGGCGGGCGGCACGCTCCATCTCGCCCGCGCCTACGACCCCGCCGCGCCGCACGCGCTGGACGCCCTCGCGGGCGCCTGCTCGGGGCGCTGGGGACCGGTGCGGCAGGTCGCCGGCCCGGTGCGGATCGAGGACGGCGCCCTGGTCTGCGATCCCTGGTCGGTGTCGGCCGACCGGCTCGTCGTGCCCGACCTCGCCGCCCCGGACGGCGCCGGCCACCCGATTCCGCCGGCGCCGGACCTGGGGCCGGCCACGCTCCTCGACGAGGCGGCCGCGCTCCTGGCGAACGCCCTCCATGCCGGGCGGCGGGCCTTCGCGGCCAGCGCCCGCGCCGGCGGCGCCGACTTGGTCGCACGCCTCGCCGCGGCGGGCCATCCGGCCACCGCCGCGCGGCTCTCGGCCTTCCTCGCCGCCCCGGCCGCGGAGCCCGGCCCCTTCGCCCGGGCCGCCCTCTGGGTCGCCGCCATGCGCGACGATCCCGGGCCGGCGGAGGGCTGATCACGGAACCGTGTGGATGCGGTTGCCCCTGCGGCCCCGCTGGGGCAGGTTGCCGCGCCATCGGGCGCCGCGATTCGCCGGCCGGCCCGTCCCGGTCGTTTCGCGAGGAGCCCGGATGCGTGGACCCGTCGACCGTCGCGCGCGCGCGACGCAGCCCTGCCCGACCGCGCGGGCCGGCACGGTGGCATGAGGGTCGTCCGCGCGGCGCGCCTCCATCTGCGGGACGCCACCTCCGACAAGGTCTACGACGTCGATCTGATCGAGAACGAGGCCCTCGGGACGCCCGAGCGCTACTTCGTCAACACGCGCTACGGCCGGCGCGGCGCGACCCTGCGCGAGGGCTCCAAGACGCCCCAGCCCGTGACCGCCGAGGCGGCGGCCCGGGTGTTCGACAGCGTGGTCGTCTCCAAGATCAACGGCGGCTACCGCCGGGTCGACGGCCCGGAGTCCGCCGCACCTGCGGCGACGGCCGACGGTCGCGCGGGCGTGCTGCTGGCGCGGCTCTCCGCCTGCCTGCGCGGGAGCTGGACCGAGCGCGACCGCGACCGCCTGCTCTGGCGGATCGGCGAGTTGCGGCTGGCCGCGGCCACTCCGGACCTGATCGCCCTGGCGCGGGCGCTCGGCCCGGCGCGGGCGAGCTACGCCCTGGTCTGGGCGCTCGCCCGGGCGGCGGGCGCCGAGGCCGGTCCGGTGCTCGCGGCGATCGCCGCCGACGCGCCCGGAAGCGTGGTCCGCGACCTCGCCCTTTTCGCCCTGGCCGCCCCGCTCACCGGGGCCTGCCGGCCGGAGGCCGAGCCGGACCTGCCCGGCATGGTCGCCCGGCCGGCCGAGGCGGGCGACGTCGACGGCCTGTGCGGGGCGCTGGACGGCCTCGCCCGGCACGATCCGGGCCGGGTCGGGCCGGCCCTCGTGGCGCTCGGCCGGCGGGCGCAGGCGGCGCCCGGCCTGCACGCGACGCTCTGCGCGGCCCTCCTCCGCCTGCCGGCGCGGCCGCCCTACCTGATCGGCCTGCGGCGCCTGTTCAAGCACGCCGAGATGGCCGACGACGCCGCCCTGTTCGGCGCCGCCGCCCAGCGCTTCGAGACCGCGCAGGCGATGTACCGGGCCGGCCGGAGCCACGCCTACGTCCCCGACCTCCGGCGCTACGTCGCGGTGGACGCGGCGCGCCAGGGCCCGGAGGCGCGGCTCGGCCTGTCCACCGCCACCCGCGCCTACATGAAGCGGCGGATCTGGCGCGCCCTGCGCAAGCGCGGCGCCGTCGGGGACCCGGCCTTCGCCCCGTTGGCGGCGGGCTTCCTGCTGGCCCTCGGGCCGGAGGATCTCGACCCCCCGGCGCGCTGGACCGCCTGGGGGCGGCAGCCGGACGGGACCTGGGGCCGGCAGGCGCGGGCGCGGGGGCCGCTCGCCCGCAACTGGACCGCGAGCCAGCTCCTGTACCGCCACGCCCCGGAGGCCCGGCCGCGGGCGGGATCGCTGACCTTCCTGGAGACCGGCGCCGTCGATCCCGACCGGCGCGACGAGGCCTTCCCGGACCTCTGGAGCGCCCGCCCGGACCTGGCGCTCCGCCTCGCCGCGGAGGGGCGGATCGAGCCGGTGGCGCGGCTGGGCCTGCGGGTGCTGCGCGCGGATCCGGCAGCCTGTACGGCCCTGACGGCCGCCGCGATCGGGCGCCTCCTGGCGGCGGCGCACGACGCCGTGCGGACCTTCGCCTTCCAGACCGCCCAGGCGCGCCTCGCCGCCGGGATCGCCGACCCCGCCGACCTCGCCGCCCTGGTGGCGGCGCTGCTCACGAGCCCGGATCCGGAGGCGCGGGCGCTGGCCCTGCGGCGCCTCGAGGCGGGGGCGCCGGCCGTCTGGTCGGATCCCGACCTCGCCGCCGCGCTGCTCACGAGCCCCGAGCCGGATGTCCGGGCGGCCCTCCCCGGCCTCGCCCGGGCGCGGGCGCTGTCCCCCGGGCTCGCGGCGCCGCTGGTCGCCCGGCTGGTGGCGTGGCTGCGGGCCATGCCGCCGG
>Ga0065178_100852_pt1 | contig 18535 bp, 17 predicted proteins | sample FECB22metaG_FD_59210 | JGI IMG/M metagenome (GOLD analysis project Ga0065178, IMG submission 59210) | Cyanobacterial communities from the Joint Genome Institute, California, USA - FECB-22 (version 2) (version 2) | ecosystem: Environmental > Aquatic > Thermal springs > Hot (42-90C) > Microbial...
GGCCGGGGTGGACCACCGGCGGTTCCCGCTGCCTCCGCCGACCAGGTCCCCCGGCAAGCTGGTCGCCACCCTGAACGCGATGCGCTCCGCGGTCTCCAGGTTCCGGCCGGACGTCATCCACGCGCAGAACGTGACCCACGCAGCCCTCAGCGCACTCGCCGTGCGGCTCGTCCCGGGCTCGCGGGCCCGGATCCTCACCACCTTCCACGGTGTGGAGCCGGGGGAGTACCGCCTCGCTGCCCGGCTCTTCCGGTCGGCCGACGTGGTTGCCTGCGTGTCCGGCGACCTGCTCGACTCACTCGTCGAGGCAGGCTTTCCACCCGGGCGGGCGTACCTGGTGCACAACGGCATCGCCACACCCGAGCCGTTGAGCACGGACCGGCTCGACGAGCTCGACGCGGACCTGGGGATGGGGCCCGCGGTCGACGGCCGGCGGACCCGGCTGGTGGCGGCCGTCGGCCGACTGGAGAGCCAGAAGGCGCACGACATGTTCCTCGAGATGGCCGCCCGGGTCGCGGCCCGGCTACCCGGGACCCGGTTCGCGATCGTCGGGGACGGAAGCCTGCGCGCGGAGCTGCAGCAACAGGCCCGCGTCCTGGGTATCGACGACGACGTCGTCTTCACCCGCTACCGGGAGGACGCCCGGGACATCATCGCCCGCTCGGATCTGCTGGTGTTCTCGTCGCGCTGGGAGGGGCTCTCCATCGCCGCCCTGGAGGCGCTCGCCTGCGGGACCCCGGTCGTCTCCACCCCCTCCCAGGGGATGCGGGTGCTGCTGGAGAGCGGCGCGGGGGAGATCGTGGACGGTAGCGCGGAGTCGTTGAGCAACTCGGTCGAGGCGCTCCTGCGGGACGACGGACGACGGGCGGCGATGGGCGTCGAAGGGCGACGTCTGACGGCCGGGCCGTTCTCCGACGCCGAGATGCTGGACACCTACGTTCGTCTCTACGAGGAGCTCGTCCCGCGTCCGAGGAGCGCCGTCCGGTGAACGGGCGTGGAGCCGACCATGGTGCTGGAGGGGGCGACCGGATGACCACTCGCGCGTACGTCGCGGTGCTGCGACGGCAGTGGCCGTGGATCGCAGGAGTCCTCCTGCTCTGCGTCGGAGCGGCGGCGGTCGCCACCGTGGTGCTGCCGCGGACCTACCAGGCACAGACGACGATCTACGTGTCCGGCCAGGCGGACGGCGAGTACCCGGTGGCGGTGGTCGAGGCGACCCTGTCCCGGATGCCGTCGTACCGTCAGCTGCTGACCGAGGACCCGGTGCTCGACGGGGCCATCGACCAGCTCGGCATGGCGGAGTCGGCGGACGACCTGCGAGGCAGGCTCGTGGTCGACAACGAGCCGCAGAGCCTCCTGCTGAAGCTCTCGGCGACCGACGGCGACCCGGCCCGCGCCGCCGCGGTGGCCAACAGCGTGGCCCGGTCGTTCGTCCGGGTGGCCTCCTCGCTCGACACGCCGACCGTCGCCGGACGGCCACCGGTGGTGAGCGCCAGGATCGTCAACGTCGCGAACCCGCCCACCGATCCCATCTCGCCGCAGTCGGGCACCACGATGGGTCTCGGCCTGGTCGCCGGGCTGATCCTCGGCGTGGCCGCGGCGTTCGCGATGGACACCCGCGGCAGGCGGATCCGCACCGCCGCGGCGCTCGCCGAGGCCGCCCCGGCCGCGCATCTGGGGAGCACCCTGCACCGCCCGGAGCCGGACACGGGCACACCGGTGGGGATGCCCGCGGCGGACGCTGCGGACTTCCGCCGGCTGGCGGCGAACCTGCAGATGGTCGATCTCGCACACGAGCACAAGGCGATCGTCGTGACCGGTCCCCGGCCCGCCACCGGTGCCACCACGACCGCCTGCAACCTGGCGGTCGCGCTCGCCGCGGAGGGCCGCCGGGTCGCGCTGATCGACGCGGACCTGGCCGGTAGGCGGATCGCCACCACGATGCGGATCGAGTCGGTGGGCGGGCTGACCGCCGTACTGACCGGCCAGACCACCTTTGGGCGTGCGATGCGCACCTGGAGCGGCGGGCCGGGGCTCTCGGTGCTCGACGCCGGCACCTCGCCGCCGAGCGCGATCGAGTTCCTGCGGTCGCCGCAGATGGGGACCTTGATCGAGGAACTCCGGATCGGGTACGAGATCGTGGTCTTCGACGCGCCTCCGCTGCTCGACGGGCCGGAGGCCGCGGTGCTCGCCGCACAGGTCGACGGCGCGGTCCTGTGCTGCCGGTCGGGGCGCACCACGAGCCGGGAGGTCGCGGCCGCCCTCACCGTGCTGGACGACGCGTCCGCCACGCTGCTCGGGACGGTGCTGACCCACACACAGGACGAGGAGCGGAACCCGACCACGACCCCGACGGTGCCTCCGGTCCCGCCGCGGCCCAGCCCCGGTCCCCGAACGGCGGGATCGGTGCCGTCGACGGCCGGAACCGGATCGCCGGCATGACAGGCCGGGACGGTGCGGCCAGGCGGCCGCGATTGATGCTGGTGGTCACCAGCGCGGTCACGGTCGAGACCTTCCTGCCCGGCCTAGTCCGTCGGCTGGCCCGGTCCGGCTGGGACGTGACGATCGCCTGCTCACCGGCCCCGGACGGCGCGGTGCCGTCGGTGCCCGGTGCCCAGGTGATCGGGGTGGGGATGCGTCGCGATCCCAGCCCGGTCGCCGATCTGCGTGCGGCGCGCGGTCTGTGGTCGGCGATGCGTGCCACGGAGCCGGATGTGGTCGCCACCGCCACGCCGAAAGCAGGCCTGCTCGGGACGCTCGTCGCCCGGGGACGGCGGGTGCCGGTCGTCGTGCACCTGATGTGGGGCTTGCGATCGGAGACGTTGGCCGGGCGGCGTGGGCGTCTGGTGCGGCTCCTGGAGGGGGTGGCGACGCGCTACTCGCACGCGGTCGTGCCCAACAGCGCCAGCCTCGCGACCGAGCTGAGCAGGCTCGGCATGGTGGACCCGCGGACGGTGACGGTGATCGGGTCGGGTAGCTCGCACGGGGTGGACCTGGCGCGGTTCCGGCCGGCCGGCGAGGGTGCCCCGGCGCCGCCGGCGGTCGTGTCCGGTCTGGCAGAGCTCGGAGCCGGCCCGGTCGTCGGTTTCGTCGGCCGGCTCACCGCGGACAAGGGGATCACGACCCTGCTGGACGCCGTCCGGCTCCTGCGTGGCCGGGGGCAGAACGTGCGCCTGTTGCTGGTGGGGGCGGCGGAGGACCTGGCCGTCACCGACCGGATCGCCGTCGAGCGGGCCGCCGGGCTACCGGTGCTCGTCGTGGACCGGGTGACCGACACGGCACCGCTCTACCAGGTCATGGACGTCCACTGCCTGCCCAGCCTGCGCGAGGGGTTTCCCAACGTCTGTCTGGAGGCGTCCGCCTGTGCGGTCCCGACCGTGACGACGGACGCGACCGGCGCCGTCGACTCGGTGCTCGACGGGCACACCGGACGGATCGTCGGACGGGGCGACCCGGACGCCCTGGCCGACGCGCTCGGACCCCTGCTCGACAACCCGCAACTGCGCGCGCGGATGGGCCGGGCGGCACGGGACTGGGTGGAGCAGGAGTTCGGCGCCGAGCTGGTGGAACGACGCCACGTCGAGTACCTGGCGGGCCTGCTCGGTGCGCCGGTCGGCGCGGAGGTGACGTCATGACCGCGAGGTTCGTGCTGTCCCTGGACTGCGAGGGCCGTTGGGGCATGGCGGACCGGCTCACGCCCGGCCTGCGCGATGCCCTGTCGGACCAGCCGCTGCGCGAGGCCTACCGCGGCTTGCTGGATCTGCTGGACGAGTTCCGGATGCCGGCGACGTTCGCCTTCGTCGGACTGTTCTCGCTGGATCCGCGGCTGATGCGGGAACTGCACCCCGGTGTGCGGGAGCTGGCGCGACACTTCCCCGACTACCTCGGACCGGCACTGGCCGAGCTGGAGTCGCCGGCGGCGCAGGGCTGGCACGGCGACTGGGCGATCGAGGCGACGCGTGGTGCACGGATGCCGCACGAGCTCGCCCTGCACGGCGCGACCCACGTCCCGTGGGACCACCCGGCGATGACGGCGGATCTCGCCCGCCGCGAGCTCGCGTTGATCCACGACGCGGGGATCCCGCTCACCTCGGAGGCGACCACCTACATCTACCCGCGGAACGCCGTGGCGTATCCGGAGGTCCTCGAGGAGTTCGGCATCGTCGGCTACCGCACCGCACGTGGGAGACACTCCCGGATCGGCAGCCTGCTGTCGGAGTTCGACCTGACGGCGCCGCCGGACCCGGATCCCGAGCCGTCGTGGCCGGTGCGGATCCCGGCCGGCTACTTCGTCAACTGGCTCTCCGGCCCACGCCGGGCCGTGCCGCGCCGGATCAGCGTCGCGCGGGTCCGGAACCTGCTCACTCGGGCGGCGGACACCGGCGGGGTCGTGCACCTGTGGACCCATCCGGAGAACCTCGCCACAGCGCCGGCCACGCTCTGCCTGCTGCGCGCCCTGCTTCGGGAGGTCGCCCGGATGCGCGACGCCGGTCGGTGCGAGGTGCTCACACAGGCGGAGTACTGCCGGCGTCTCAGCCGGACCCCGACGACGTGATGACCACCGTGGTGACGGCGGCCGTCACCGCGGCGGCGACCACGGCGTCGTACTGCGCCTTCACGACGGGGTTGTCCTTCAGTCCCTTCGCGATCGTCGCCGCCCGCTTCGTCCCGATCTTCCGCTGCGCCGTGTCCACCCCGGCGAGCGCCGCCTTCACCTGCGACGTCGAGTGCAGCAGCGTGATCAGCAGCGCGTCGTGCGCCCCCGGCTCGATCCCGGTGACCAGGATCCCGCGCAGCCGCTCCCGCAGCGCGCGCTCCGGCGCCGGATCGAGCGCGGGCAGCCGGGTGGTGCGGAACAGCCCGAGGACCTTCCCCTCCTCGCGGCTGAGCACGCCGTCGTCGACCAGCCGCTCGGCGACCAGCTCGGCCGGCTTCGTGTGCTTCCACGGCAGTGTGCCCATCCAGTGCGAGACGGTGCGCGGTGTGCTGTCGGCCGCGACGACGTCGTAGACCTTCCGCAGCGCCGGATGCTCGGGCGCCCGCTCGCCCGGGTGCAGCTTCTTGCGGTCGTCGACGGTCACCGCGCCGCTCCCGATCAGGTCGCAGACCAGCGCGCCGTGCAGGCACGACGGGTCGAACCAGCCGTCGGCCTTCCCGGTCTCGTCGTGCAGTCCGATGAGCAGCAGTTCCTCGCTGAGCAGCAGTTCCCCCATGCCCGACGACGGTAACCGGGCCGGGCCCGGCGCACCTCCGTCGCGAGGACGAGATCTACGGCGCCGCGGTGACCTCCGGCGGACCCATGGCGTCCGGCCCGCGCCGGTCGGTGCGCAGCTCCACGGTCACCTCGCGGGACCCGCCGCGCGGTGACCGGGTGTGCAGCGCGGCCCGCACCCGGTACGCGTGCTCGGCGGTGCGCCCGATCCGCAGCAGCCCGAGCGCCTCCGGATTGCCGCGGCCGAGCCCGGTCAGCGAGACGGCGACGTCGTCGTCGTCCGGGCCGGGTCGGATCACCGCCCGGCTGCGCAGGTCACCGATCCGGGCCAGCTCGGCGCCGGGGGCGTAGGGGTCGCGGACCGCCGATCCGCCGGACAGCGCCCGCAGCAGCTTCGCGGGCACCGCGAACAGCGTCTCGAACAGGGTGGACCCGGCGACCAGCGACATCGGCGAGGACACCAGCTCCAGCAGCGGCAGCGACGGCGCGTGCCCGACGTAGCTGGCGTGGATGTCGCCGCCGACGGTCACCGTGGGGCGTCCGGCCCGGGCGGTGACCAGGCCGTCCCAGAGCCGGGCGTACTGGTCGGGGTAGTCGGCGATCTGCAGGTCGATCGCGCGTTCCACCCGGGCGCCGAGCGGGCGGTCCCGCAGCCGCGTCCGGTACGGCGGCACCAGCAGCGGCTGCGGGGTGACCAGCACCAGCACGGGTGCCTCGGCGGCGATGGCGAGCACCTGCTCCAGCGCCGCGGCGTCGACGAACGCCGACAGTGCCGGGTCGTCGGTCCGCCGGGTGCGCCGGGTCCGGGTGTCCAGCAGCACGATCTGCACGTCGTCGAGGTCGATCCGCTGCACCACCTGGTTGAGCGGCCGGTGCACCCGGCCGGGCGGGTCGTGCCGGGGCGGGCGGTGCGGATCAGCGGCAGGATCGTCGTCGAGCTCGCCGCGGGTGATCCGGCCGGTGTCGCGGTCGCGCACGCTCGGCGTCTGGAACGAGCCGTACAGGTCGAACGCGGCCCGCCCCCAGGCGTCCCACTCGTCGGGGTGCGGCGGGTGGTAGTTCTGCACCAGCGGATCGTCCGGCGCCGGGCCGGGATCGGCCGGGACGGGCACCGGATCGCCGGGCCGCCGCCGGGCCAGCGCCAGCTGCCTGCGGACGGCGCCGACCGTCGCGCGGGCGATGTTGGCGTAGGAGTGCCGGGCGGTGACCGAGGACTGCGGCCAGTTGTTCCAGAACTCGTGATCGTCGGGCAGGAACCAGTGCGGGCCGTGGGTGAGCAGCGCGCGCATCCCGAGATGGCGGTGCTCGCCGTAGCGCTGCATCCCCCAGGACGTCCAGTACTCCAGCAGCCCGTAGCTGCGCGGGGTGCTGCGGGCCATCGTCCCGTAGAACTTCGCGGGCGCGTCGGCGTAGACCTGGTCGCCGGTCAGCAGCGTCAGGTCCGGCTCCGCGATCCCGTCGCGCAGCCTGCGGAACGCGGCGTCGAGCGCGTTCGTGGTGTCGGTGTCGGCGTCGTAGCAGGATCCGACCAGCGCGGTCAGCTCGCCGCCGATCCCGATCCGGTGCGGGAGCGTCCGCACCCGGCAGGACGCCCGCCGGTGCTCCTCGCGCAGCCCGGCCACCGGGGCGAGCTCGACCGACGCCTCGCCCCAGCTGTCCGGCTCCAGCCGGTCGACGACGACGTGGCCGTGGAAGAACCGGGTGCCCGACCGCCAGCCGGTGACCGGGCGCTCGGAGTCGAACCCGAACCGCAGCAGCTCGGTGGTCACCGGCCCGCCGGTGCCGAGATCGACCCGCACGGTCGCGGTCAGCGTCTCGGCGGCGCAGCCGTGCACCAGCGCGCCGATCCACAGCCGCACCTGCCGGGTCCCGGCGTCCTTCCCGACGACGAGCAGGCCCGGCTCGATGTCGCCCTCCGGGCCGCCGCGGTGCCCGAGCAGCCACTGGCCCAGCCGGAACAGGGCGTGCTGGAAGCGCCGCACGGGCGCCGTCGCCTCGGTCATGCCACCAGCCTGTCAGCCCCGGAACTGCTCTGCGACACCCATCACGTACTCACCGTAACCGGAGCCGGCCTGGCGGGCGCCGAGCGCGTGGCAGGCGTCGGCGTCGATGAAGCCCATCCGCAGGGCGACCTCCTCGACGCAGGCGATCCGCACGCCCTGCCGGTTCTCCAGCACCCGGACGTACTGGCCGGCGTCCATCAGCGACTCGTGGGTGCCGGTGTCGAGCCAGGCGAAGCCGCGGCCGAGGTCCTGCAGCTCGGCCCGGCCCTGCTCCAGGTAGACCCGGTTGACGTCGGTGATCTCCAGCTCGCCGCGGGCGGACGGGGTGATCGAGGCGGCGATGTCGACGACCTGGGAGTCGTAGAGGTAGAGCCCGGTGATCGCGCGGTCGGAGCGCGGCTTCTCCGGCTTCTCCTCGATGGACACCAGCCGGCCGTCGGCGTCCGCCTCGCCGACGCCGTAGCGCTCCGGGTCGCGCACCGGATAACCGAACAGCACGCAGCCGGTCCGCCCGCTCGCGACGTCGGCGGCCCGCCGGCGGAGCATGCTCCCGAACGACGCGCCGTGGAAGATGTTGTCGCCCAGCACCAGCGCCGACGGCCCGCCGCGGACGTGCTCGGCCCCGATCACGAACGCCTCGGCCAGGCCGTTCGGGCTGGGCTGCTCGGCGTAGCCGATCTCCAGGCCGAGCTCGGCGCCGTCGCCGAGCAGCCGCTGGAAGCCGGGCAGGTCGTGCGGGGTGGAGATCAGCAGGATCTCCCGGATCCCGGCCAGCATCAGCGTGGTCAGCGGGTGGTAGATCATCGGCTTGTCGTAGACCGGCAGCAGCTGCTTCGAGACCGCCCGGGTGAGCGGGAAGAGCCTGCTGCCGGTGCCCCCGGCCAGGATGATCCCCTTCGTCACGGTCGGCTTCCCTCCAGATAGCGCGCGAGCGACGCCGGCCACTCCGGCAGCTCGACGCCCAGTGCGGCGGCCCGGCCGAGGTCGAGGACCGAGTTCGCCGGCCGGGGGGCGGCGCCGGGCTTGTCGGCGAAGTACTCGTCACTGCCCACCGCGGTGATAGCACCCGGATCGTGTCCTGTGCGCCGGAACACCTCCCGCGCCAGGTCCGCCCAGCTCAGCGGCTCGCCGCCGTTCGTCAGGTGGTAGACGCCGGGCGGCCGGTCGACCAGCGCGAGCAGCCCGGCCGCGAGGTCGTCGGCGAAGGTGGGCCTGCCGAACTGGTCGTCGACCACGGACGGTGCGACGCCGCGCTCGGCCAGCCGTCGCATGGTGGCGACGAAGTTCCCGCCGGCTCCCACCACCCAGCTCGTCCGCACCACCCAGTGCCGGGGGACCGTCGCCGCGACCAGCTCGCCCGCCGCCTTGGACGCGCCGTACACGCTGAGCGGGGACAGCGCGGCGTCGACCGGGATCGGCCCCGGCGCCGTGCCGTCGAACACGTACTCGGTCGAGACGTGCACCAGACCGGCGCCCGCCGCGGTGGCGGCACGTGCGAGGTTGGCCACACCCCCGGCGTTCACCCGCCACGCCGCCGCCCGGTCGGTCTCCGCCCGGTCGACCGCGGTGTAGGCGGCCGCGTTGACGACGATGTCCACGTCGGAGAGGTCGAGGGCGGCCACCTGGTCGGGCGACCCGATGTCCAGATCGGCCGAGGTGAGGGCACGGGCACCGGGCAGCGCCGCGGTCAGCGCTTGTCCCAGCTGGCCGCCCGCGCCGACGATGACGGCGCGCGGGGGTAATGAAGCCACGGCTTCTCCCGAGAAGATCAGGTGTGTGGGCTGAGGAAGCTAACAGCCCGGAATCCAGGAGGTGGGCATGCGGCTGGTCGTGACCGGCGGAGCGGGCTTCATCGGCTCGCACCTCGTGCGCACCGTCCTCGCCGACCGGCACCCGTCGCTGGCCGGTGCCGAGGTGGTGGTGCTCGACGCGTTCACCTACGCCGGCCGGATGGAGAACCTGGCCCCGGTGCGCGACTCCCCGCGGCTGCGGGTCGAGCACGCCGACATCCGCGATCCCGCCCGGGTCCGCGAGGTGCTCACCGGCGCCGACCTGGTGCTGCACCTGGCCGCCGAGACGCACGTGGACCGCTCGATCACCGGCGCCGCGGACTTCGTGACCACCAACGTGGTCGGCACCCAGGTGCTGCTGCAGGCGGCGCTCGATCTGGGCGTCGGCCGGTTCGTGCACGTCTCCACCGACGAGGTGTACGGCTCGATCGAGGACGGCTCGTGGCCGGAGACCGATCCGCTGGAGCCGAACTCGCCGTACGCGGCGGCGAAGGCGGGCAGCGACCTGCTGGCCCGCTCGTACCACCGCACGCACGGCCTGGACGTCGTGGTGACCCGCTGCTCGAACAACTACGGCCCGTACCAGTTCCCGGAGAAGGTGATCCCGCTGTTCGTCAGCAACCTGCTCGACGGCCGGCCGGTCCCGCTCTACGGCGACGGCGGCAACGTCCGCGACTGGCTGCACGTCGACGACCACTGCCACGGCATCGCGCTGGCGGCGGCGAAGGGCCGGGCCGGCGAGGTCTACAACATCGGCGGTGGCACCGAGCTGAGCAACCGCGAGCTCACCCACCGGCTGCTCGCCGAGGTCGGCGCGGGGGAGGACATGATCGAGCGGGTGGCCGACCGCAAGGGGCACGACCGCCGGTACTCGGTGGACTGGACGAAGATCCGCGACGAGCTGGGGTACGCGCCCCGGGTGCCGTTCGACGAGGGACTGGCCGCGACCGTGGCCTGGTACCGGGACAACCGTGACTGGTGGGAGGCACTGCGCACGTGAAGGCCACCGAACTCTCCATCGACGGGCTGTGGCTGTTCGAGCCGACCGTCTTCCCGGACGACCGCGGGTCGTTCACCGCGCCGTTCCAGGGGCCGGCGTTCCGCGAGGCGCTCGGCTTCGACCTGACCGTGGCCCAGGCGAACCAGTCGGTGAGCCGGCGCGGGGTGATCCGCGGCGTGCACTTCGCCGACGTCCCGCCGGGCCAGGCGAAGTACGTGCACGTCGCCGAGGGCGCCGTCCGCGACGTCGTGGTCGACCTGCGGGTGGGCTCGCCGACGTTCGGCCGGTTCGAGGTCGTCGATCTCGACGCCGGGTCGTTGCGCGCGCTGTACCTGGCGGAGGGGCTGGGGCACGCGTTCCAGGCGCTGAGCGACCGGGCGACGGTCGGGTACCTGTGCTCGACGCCGTACGCCCCGGCGGCCGAGCACGGCATCGACCCGCTGGACCCGGAGCTGGGGCTGCCCTGGGCGGACGGCGTCCCGCCGGTGCTGTCGGCGAAGGACCGGGCCGCCCCCACCCTGCGGCACGCGCTGGACACCGGGATGTTGCCCTCTCGCGAACTCTGTGACGTCCGGTATCAGCAGCTCCGGGCGGATGGTTAGTCTCCGGCCATGGCGCAGAGCAACGAGCTTGCCGAATCACCGCGGGCCCCGGAGGCGCTCAGGATCTCGGTGATCGGGTGCGGCTACCTGGGCGCGGTGCACGCCGCGTCGATGGCGGAGCTGGGGCACGAGGTCGTCGGGGTCGAGGTCGACGTCGAGAAGGCCGAGGCGCTGGCCGCCGGCCGGGTCCCGTTCTTCGAGCCCGGCTTCGAGGAGCTGCTGCGGCGCTCGCTGGCGTCCGGCCGGCTGAGCTTCTCCCCGGACATGAAGGCGGCGACCGGGGCGGCGGTGCACTTCGTGTGCGTCGGCACCCCGCAGCGCCGCGGCGAGTACGCGGCCGACCTGACCTACGTGGAGGCGGCGACGTCGTCGCTGCTCGACGTGCTGGGCCCCGGCGAGCTGGTGGTCGGCAAGTCCACCGTCCCGGTCGGGACGGCGGCGAGGCTGGCCGAGCTGGTCGCCGAGCGGGTGCCGGAGGCGGCGCTGGCCTGGAACCCGGAGTTCCTGCGCGAGGGCTTCGCGGTGCAGGACACCCTGCACCCGGACCGCCTGGTCTACGGCGTGCCGGACGGCGGACCGGTCGACGCCGAGGCGCTGCTGGACCGGGTGTACGCGCGGATCGTCGCCGACGACACCCCCAAGGTCGTCACCGACTACGCCACCGCCGAGATGGTGAAGACCGCCGCCAACTCCTTCCTGGCGACCAAGATCTCCTTCATCAACGCGATGGCCGAGCTGTGCGAGGCCACCGGCGCCGACGTCAAGCAGCTCGCCGACGCGATCGGGCACGACGACCGGATCGGCCGCAAGTTCCTCAACGCCGGGCTCGGGTTCGGCGGCGGCTGCCTGCCCAAGGACATCCGGGCGTTCATGGCCCGGGCCGGTGAGCTGGGCGCCGACCAGGCGCTCACCTTCCTGCGCGAGGTCGACAACATCAACATGCGGCGCCGGATCCGGATGGTGGAGCTGGCCCGCCAGGTGTGCGACGACTCGCTGCTCGGCAAGCGGATCGCCGTGCTGGGGGCCGCCTTCAAGCCGGACTCCGACGACATCCGGGACTCCCCGGCGCTCAACGTCGCCGCCCAGTTGCAGCTGCAGGGCGCGAGCGTGCGGGTCACCGATCCGCAGGCGCTGCCCAACGTGCGCCGGCAGTGGTCGCAGCTCGACTGCGTCGACACCCCCGAGGAGGCCGCCGAGGGTGCCGACGCGGTGCTGCTGCTCACCGAGTGGCGGCAGTACAAGGAGCTGGACCCGGCCGCGTTCGGTGCGGTGGTGCGGACCCGGCGGGTGCTCGACGGCCGCAACGCGCTCGACCGGGAGGCGTGGGAGGCCGCCGGCTGGACCTACCGCGCGCTGGGCAGGCGCAACGCCTGACGCTGCGCGAGCGCCCACTCGGTGAACCCGGTGGTGGGCAGGCCGAGGTCGCGGGCCGCCTGCGGCACGGCCGGGGACGGGTACCGGGCGCTGAACTGCTGCGCCCGGACGAACACCTCGGGCAGGCCCGCGGCGCGGGCGACCTCCGGATCGTCGGAGACCGTGATCGCGAGGTCCCAGGCCTCGGACAGGGCGGCCGCGGCGGCCCGGAAGCTGATCCGCTCACCGGCCAGCTCCAGGACGACGCCGTCGAACCGGTCCGACTCGGCGAACGCGGCGGCCGCCGCGGCGCCGATGTCGGCCAGTGCGACGAACGGCTGCGCCACGTCGGCGTCAGCGGCCAGGATCATCCGCTCCGGGTCGCCCCCGGCGTGGTACATCGAGGGCTGCAGGAAGTTCTCCATGAACCCGGCCGGGCGCAGCACGGTGACCCGGCCCGCGCCGCTGCCGGTGAGCAGCCGCTCCGCCGCGAGCTTGGTCCGCCAGTAGTGCGGCATGTGCTCGCCCCAGGTCAGCGGGTCCACCGCGCCGGCGAGCCCGTGCAGGCCGGCTCCGCTGACCGAGGTGTGCACGACCTGCTCCACTCCGGCCGCGCGGACCGCGTCCGCGATCGCGCCGGCGTGCCGCAGCTCGCGGTCGCCGAGCAGGTCGGTCAGGTCCGGCATCTGCACCGAGAACACCGCCCGCGCGCCGCGGGCCGCCGCGGCCACCGACGCCGGATCGTCGAGATCGCCGGTGACCAGGTCGATCCCGGCCCCGGCGAGTGCCAGGGCCTGTTCGGTGCCGGGATCGCGGACCAGAGCGCGCACCGGCCGCCCGGCCGCCCGCACCGCCCGGGCCACCGCACCGCCCTGCTTGCCGGTCGCTCCGGTCACGAGTACCGCGTCGTCCATCGTCGTCCCCTCATCAGGAGAAACGGAGATGTTCTCCGTTTCGCTCCCGCTACGATATGGAGAACCACCCCGTTTGTCGAACGCCGGAGCTGCCGATGACCCCGACCACCGGTCGCGCCGACCGCAGGCGGAACCGGGAACGGCTGATCGAGGCCGCCGCCGAGGTGTTCCGGCGGGACGGGCCGGCCGCCCCGCTGGAGGAGATCGCCCGCCGCGCCGGGGTCGGCTCGGCCACCCTGCACCGGCACTTCGGCTCCCGCCGGGACCTGCTCGAAGCGGTGTGCGCCGACGGGATCGACCAGCTCTGCGTGCGCGCCGGCGAGCTCGCGGCGGGCGACGGCGACGCCGCGGCCGACCTGTGGGGCTGGCTCGACGAGCTGGTCCGCTTCGCCTCGGCGACCCGCGGCGTGGTCGCCGTGCTGCTCACCGAGCCGGAGCTGCCGGTCTGCCACAGCAGCCGGTTGCGCGAGGTCGCCGGACCGCTGCGGAGCCGGGCCGCCGCGGCCGGGGCGGTGCACCCCGGGGCGACCGTGGACGACCTGCTCGCCGTCGTCACCGGGATCTCCCGGGTCACCGACGACGATCCGGAGGCCGGGAGCAGGCTGCTGGGTCTGGTCCGGGCCGGGATCGGGTCGCAGCGGATCGAATCGGCCACGCGAGGGTGACGCGCAAGGGCGGAGCGTGATCGACTGATTGCGCAGCGGCACGAGAGGTGGGCTCGACGGCCGCATCCGAGCGGGAGGCCCGACGCGTGAGTACCGATCTCCGTGCTGTCATCGACGATGCCCCGATGCGCGCCTTCCAGTGGCGGGCGATCGCGATCTGCGTGCTGCTGAACGTGCTGGACGGCTTCGACGTGCTGGTCATGGCGTTCACCGGCCGGACCGTCGCGCAGGAGTGGGGGCTCGGCGGCGCCGAGCTGGGCCTGCTGCTCTCCGCCGGGCTGGTCGGGATGGCGGCCGGCTCGCTCGCGCTCGCCCCGGTCGCCGACCGGATCGGCCGCCGCCCGGTGATCCTGATCGGGCTGCTCGTGGCCGGCAGCGGGATGCTGCTGTCCTCGCTCGCGCCGTCCGCGGTCGCGCTGGGTGCGCTGCGGGTGCTCACCGGGTTCGGCGTCGGCGGGGTGCTGGCCTGCAGCACCACCATCGCCACCGAGTACGCCGCGCGCCGCTGGCGGCCGCTCGCGGTCGGTCTGGTCGGGATCGGCTACGCCGGCGGCGCGACGCTCGGCGGCCTGCTCGCCGTCACCATGATCGAGGCGTTCGGCTGGCGGGCCGTCTTCCTGACCGGCGGGCTCGCCACCCTCGCCGCCGTGCCGGTGGTGCTGCTCGCGCTGCCCGAGTCGCTGCAGTTCCTGCTCACCCGCCGCCCGGCGGGCGCGCTGGACCGGGTCAACCGGCTGCTGGCCGGGCTGCGGGCGCCCACGCTGTCCGAGCTGCCGCCGCCGGTCGCCGGTGCGGCCGCCGCCGGGGGCGGCTTCCGCGCCCTGCTGGCACCCGGCGTGCGGCCCACCACGCTGCGCCTGTGGGCGCTGTTCTTCCTGATCATGGCCGGGTTCTACGTCGTCACCAGCTGGACGCCGACGCTGCTGGTCGAGGCCGGACTGTCCGAGTCGCAGGGGCTCACCGGCGGCACCCTGCTCAACCTCGGCGGGATCTTCGGCACCCTGCTGCTGGGGCTGCTGGCCGCGCGCTGGGCGCTGCGCACCGTGCTCACCGGGTACCTGCTCGCGACCGGCCTGCTGCTCGCGGTGTTCCTGCCCGCACTGGGCTGGCTGGCACTGGCCTTCTCGATCGGGATCGTGATCGGGGTGGTGGTGAACGGCTGCGTCGGCGGCATGTACGCGCTCACCGCGACCGCCTACGACGACGGCATCCGGGCCACCGGGGTCGGCGCGGCCATCGGGATCGGCCGGATCGGCGCCGTCGTCGCCCCGACCGCCGCCGGGGCGCTGCTCGACGCCGGCTGGACGCCGAACGCGCTCTACCTCGGCTGCGCGGTGCTGTTCGCGCTCGGCGCCGCCGTGCTGCTGACCTTCCGGCCCGCCGTCGCGCCTGCGCCGGCGGCCGGGCTGCAGTAGGAACGGGGGGTGACCTCGCACCCGGTGCTGGCCGGTTCCGACCGGGAGTCCTACGGCTCCCTGCACCGCCGGTCCACGCCGCGCGCCGAGCGCTACCGGATCGGCCGGGGCCTGCGGAGGACCGCGCCGCGGTCCACGCTGGCGTCCTGGGCGTCGGCGCTGCGCCGGGTCGATCCGGTCGACCTGGTCGAGGCGACGAACGCGGGCCGGGTGCCCGAGCTCGTCCCGCTGCGGATCCAGCGGATGAGCGCCTCCCCGCACGCCTTCCTGCGCGGGGCGGCCGCGCTGCACGCCGCCGACTTCGCGGTGCTGCCCGCCACCGGCATCCATCCGGTCATCTGCGGCGACGCGCACCTGGGCAACTTCGGCTTCTACGCCTCGCCGGAGCGCGAGCTGGTCTTCGACCTCAACGACTTCGACGAGGCCCATCCCGGTGCCTGGGAGTGGGACCTGCGCAGGCTGGTCGCCTCCACCTGGACGGCCGGACGGGACTCCGGGGCGTCCGAGCGGCAGTGCGAGGAGGCGGTCCGCCGCTGCGTGCGCGCCTACGCCGAGCACCTGCGGGCGCTGGCCGAGCAGCCGCTGCTGGGCCGCTCGTTCGACGTGATGGACGTCGACACGCTGCGCTCGGACACCGGCAACAAGCGGGCCCGGCGGGCCGTCGACAAGGCCGCCGAACGCGCCCGCACCCGGACCAGCGACCGCGCGCTGCCCCGGTTCGTGACCGACGACGGCGGGGAGCGCCGGATCGTCACCGAGCCGCCGCTGATCACCCATCCCGACGACGAGCACACCGAGCGGATCCTGGCCGCGCTGGACGGCTACCTGGCGACCCTGCCGCCGCACTGGGCGCGCATCCTCGGCGGCTACCACGCCGTCGACGTGGCCCACAAGGTCGTCGGCGTCGGCTCGGTCGGCCTGCGCGCCTATCTCGTGCTGTGCGAGGGTTCCAGCCCGGACGACGTGCTGTTCCTGCAGCTCAAGCAGGCCCGCCGGTCGGTGGTCGCGCCGTTCGTGCACGGCACCGAGGCGTGGCACGACCACCAGGGACAGCGCGTCGTCGAGTACCAGCAGGCACTGCAGACGGTGTCCGATCCGCTGCTCGGCTGGACCAGCATCCACAGCAGCCGGCACGGCCTCCAGCAGTTCTACGTGCGCCAGTTCCGGGACATGAAGGGGGCGATCGTCCCGGACCGGCTGGACGGCCCGGCGCTCGCCGACTACGCCGCCGTCTGCGGCCAGCTGCTCGCGAAGGGACACGCCCGCACGTCCGGCGCGTCGATGATCGCCGGCTACCTGGGCGGCGGCGGGCGGGTGGCGGACGCGTTGTGCGCCTTCGCCCGCGCCTACGCCGACCAGACCGAGGCCGATCACGACTCCTTGCTGCGCGCAATCCGTTCCGGACGCCTGTCGGATCGGACACCTGGGCAGGTGCCGGGCGGCGCCATCGGCTAGGTTCTGGCCCCGTGACCGTCGTCGAGACACTCCTGGTCTACGTGGTCGCGCCGGTGGTTCTGTACTTCGCGATCTGGGGATGGATCGCAGTGCGCAGCCGGAGCGGCCGCTCCCGCAACACGGCGGGGGACGCGTGGCCGTACGAGCCCCTGTTCTGGATCGCCAACCCGGCCGGTGCCGCGCACGACGCTGCGCACGCATCGGCGGACGGCAGCGACGCGCGAGGAGGTACCGGTGGGAAGTGGTAGCGGCGTCGCCGTCTTCCAGGGCAACGAGGACGAGCTGCCCGAGGGCTCGGTCGTCACCAACTCCGGCCGCCTGTCGGTGGCCCGCGAGTTCCGTGAGCCGGACCCGTCCGAGCAGCCCTTCACCCCGGTGCAGCTCGCCCGCCTGGACGACGCGCTGACCCTCACCAGCCGGGAGACCGGCCTGCGGTTCGCGCTCTACCTCGGCGACCTCGGCGACGACGCACGGCGGACCGCGGTCGACCTGCACAGCCGGATCGAGGGCTACGACGACGCCGTGCTGGTCGCGGTCAGCCCCGGGCAGCGGCTGCTGGAGATCGTCACCGGGGCCGAGGCCAAGGTCCGGCTCCCGGACCGCGGCGCCAAGCTCGCCCTGATGAGCATGGTGGCCTCCTTCAAGGAGGGTGACCTGTTCAACGGACTGCTGTCCGGTCTGCGGATGCTGGCCGACCAGGCCGGCACCCGGCGCTGACCTCGGCGTTCCACCCCGACCGGGCACGCGGCCGCCGCACCGGCGGACGCACCAGCCGCGTGTCCGGTACGTGGACGACACCACGAAGGGCCGAACGGTTCTAAGGTGTCTTTATGTCGTCCCCGGAGGGGGCGGTCAGGGAATGACCGCCGGGAGCCCGATCCTGATCGTCGACGACCACGAGCTGGTCGGTTCGGCGCTCGCGCTCAACCTGCGCGCCGAGGGTGAGGACGCCACCTTCTTCCCGGTGCGGTCGGCGGCCGCGGTGCTGGAGCGCGCCCGCACCGGCGAGCCCGGCCTGATCGTGCTGGACCTCGATCTCGGACGGGACCCCGACGGCAACCGGATCGACGGCGTGCAGCTGGTCGGCCCGCTGGTCGACGCGGGCTGGCGGGTGGTCGTGCTGTCCGGCAGCTCGGACGCCGGCCGGGTGGGCGCCGCGCTGGACGCGGGGGGCTTCGTGTTCGTCCCGAAGAACGCGCCGTTCCCGGCGCTGCTGAACGCGATCCGGGAGGCCCGGATGGGACGCTCCGTGATGCCGCCGGGGCGGCGCGAACAGTTCATCCAGCTGCACCGGGACCGCGAGCAGGAACGTCGCGAGCTCTACGGAAAGCTCGGGAAGCTCACGCAGCGCGAGCGCGAGGTGCTGGCGCTGCTGGCGGGCGGGAAGCGGGCCCAGGCGGTGGCCGACCACTTCGTCGTGTCGCTGGCGACGGTCCGGACCCAGATCCGCGCGGTCCTCACGAAGCTCGAGGTCGGTTCCCAGCTCGAGGCCGTGGCGTTGTATCGGAAGGCCGCAGGCATCTGACCTGCAATTACACTGAATGGTCCTACGTAGTTGGGGCAAAAGGTCCTATGGTGGACCGACCGTGCTCGACCGTACGCTCCGTCACGACAAGGCCGTTCGTCCGCAAGGGTGACCCCCTCTCGCCTTGTGTCACCGGCGTCATATCATTGACCATTCATCAATCTGGGGGATACGGAGCGTAACTTGGCGGCCGGCAGCTTCAGCGGTGTCCTCGGGCGGCACCGCCGCGCGCGGTTCATCGCCGGGCATCTCGCGGATCTCCTGGTGGTCGTCACGCTCTGTGTCGTCGTCGTCGCGGTCACCCGCCCCCAGGTCGTCGGCGGCTGGATCGACGTCGCGACCGCCACCGCCGTCCTGACCCTCGTCGCGGCCGCGTTCGGCTCGGCCGCCGCGATCGTCGCCCTGGTCACCGGCCGGCTCACCGGCGATCCGCGGCCCTCCTGGTTCGGCGCGGCGCTGCTGCTCTACGGCGTCGTGCTGCTGCCGATGTCGGCGCTGGTCGTGCAGAACAACCCGGACGGTGTCGCCCGGCTCGCGGTGCTGTCGATGCTGGTGATCGGGCTGTGCATCCTGATCGCGGCGCTCCGCCCGCCGGCCCGGC
>Ga0065178_100854_pt1 | contig 18461 bp, 14 predicted proteins | sample FECB22metaG_FD_59210 | JGI IMG/M metagenome (GOLD analysis project Ga0065178, IMG submission 59210) | Cyanobacterial communities from the Joint Genome Institute, California, USA - FECB-22 (version 2) (version 2) | ecosystem: Environmental > Aquatic > Thermal springs > Hot (42-90C) > Microbial...
CGGCTGGTCCAGATCTTCTGACCGGTGATCCGCCACCCGCCGTCGACCCGCACCGCGCGCGTCCGCAGGGAGGCCAGGTCCGAGCCGGAGTCCGGCTCCGAGAACAGCTGACACCAGAGCTCGTCACCGGTCAGGATCGGACGCAGGAAGCGCTCCTTCTGCGCCGGGGTGCCGAAGGAGATGATCGTCGGACCGGCGAAGTCCTCCCCGACGGTGTTGAGCCGCTCGGGCGCGCCTGCGCGGTCCGCCTCGTCGGTGAAGACCGCCCGGAGCGCCGCATCGACCCCTTGGCCTCCGTACTCCCGGGGCCAGGAGAGTCCCGCGTACCCGGCCTCGAACAACATCCGCTGCCATTCGCGCCAGAACGGCAGCTTGTCGGCCAGCTCGACCGGTTCGGGCCAGGGCAGCCGGGGCAGGGACTCGGCGAGCCAGGCCCGCACCCGGGTGCGGAGCTCCGCCTCCTCCGGGGAGTCAGCGAGATCCATGCACGCTCCTTCGTCGATGATCGCCGATATCGTTATCGGTCAGACCAAAATGTGTCAGTGTCCGTCGGCGGCGTCCCGCTCGCGCCCCAGGGTGAGCAGGAGATCCTCGTGCAGCTCCATCCACACGTCGTGGTAGGAGTTGCTCATGGGCCGCGCGAACGCCTCGTTCTCCCCGGCGCGCACCCGGGTCAGCGCCGCGGCGAACCGCGGCACGTACCGGCCGAAGCGCGGTGAGACGTCCTCGACCGCGGCGAGCGCCGCGCTGATCTCCTCGTGGGTCGTGGCCAGGTCCTCGATCACCCTGGCGTCGTAGTCGGCGTCGGAGTGGTCGTTGAGCCGCTCGCCGCCGTCCACGCACTGCCACCGCGTGCAGGTCGCCTTGAACCGGGAGTTCACCGGCAGGAAGGTCCGGTAGGCCTCGTCCAGGGCCGCGCGTTCGGCGACCGACACCGAGTCGGGCAACGCCTCGGCGTGTGCCGCGCGCCCGTCCTTGGTGAGTGCGTAGCCGCCGACCCGACCGGTACGCAGCCGCACGAGCTCCTCGCCGACCAGACCCTCCAGTGTCGGGCCGAGGTCTTCGACACCCGTGATCACGGCCAGGTCGTCGGCCGAGGCCAGCCCCTTGACCTTGAGCGCGTGCAGGGCCAGGAAACGCGTGGTGTCGCTCATCGTCCCTCTCTCCTCCAGCGGAGGAGGCACACACGGCCCCGTCTCCGTCGACAGCGGCCTTCCGGTCGATCGTTGAAATGGTCAGGCCGTTTCGGGTTATGATTCCGATCCCAGGCCCTCGATGTCAAGGACGACGCCATGCCCGTTGACCTGATCTCCGACCTCTTCGTCGCCGGCGAACCGCGGCGCGCCCACTCCGTCGCGTTCACGTCCGTCGTCGACCCCGCCACCGAGGAGGAGATCGCGACGGTCGTCAGCGCGGACGCCGAGGACGTCGACGCCGCCGTGCGGGCGGCTCACGCCGTGCGGGTCGCGTGGGCCTCGACCCCCGTCGCCGAGCGGTGCAGGCTGGTCCGCGCACTGGCGCAGCAGATCGAGGACCGGGCCGGGGCGCTGAGCCGCACCATCACCCGCGAGAACGGCACCCCGATCGCGGAGGCGACTCACGCCCCCGCCGCGGCGGCGGCCCACCTGCGCTATACGGCCGACGTGGCCCCCGGCGTCCTGGCCGACGAGGTCCGCCCGAACCCACACGGCACGGGCGACACGATCGTGCAGCGCCGCCCGCGCGGCGTCGCCGGCCTGATCACGCCGTGGAACTACCCCCTGAGCCTGATCGTCATCAAGCTCGCACCCGCCCTCGTCGCGGGCTGCCCGGTCGTGGTCAAGCCCGCGGCGGAGACACCACTCGCGGCGCGCATGCTGATGGACGCGGTCGCCGCCGCCGGGATCCCCGCGGGTGTGGTCAACCTCGTCACCGGCGGCGCGGCCACCGGCCAGGCGCTCGTGGACCACCCGCTCGTCGCGAAGATCTCCTTCACCGGCTCGACGGCGGTGGGCAGGCGCATCGGGGAGACCTGCGGACGGCTGCTGCGTCCCGTCGTGCTGGAGCTGGGTGGGAAGTCGCCCGCCCTGGTCCTCGACGACGCCGAGCCCGACGTGATCGCCCGCTCCATCCTCAAGGTCTCGATGCGCAACACCGGACAGACCTGCAAGGCCTGTACGCGGCTGATCGTGCCGAACACCCGCCGCCGGGAGATCGTCGACCTCGTGGCCGACGTCGTGTCGTCGGCCCCGCTCGGCGACCCGACCGACCCGTCGACGTTCTTCGGCCCGCTGGTCTCGGCCCGCCAGCGAGAGCGCGTGCTCGGCTATCTCGAGAGCGGACACGCGGAGGGGGCCAAGGCGGTGGTCGGCGGCGGTCGGCCCGCGCGCCCGGTCCGCGGCTTCTACGTGGAGCCCACCGTGTTCGACGACGTCACCCCGACCATGCGGATCGCGCGGGAGGAGATCTTCGGCCCCGTGCTGTCCGTCCTCGGATACGACACCCTCGACGAGGGCGTGGCGCTGGCCAACGACACGCCGTACGGCCTGGCGGGCACGGTCTTCTCCGCGGACCCGGAGCGCGCCGCCGCCGTCGCCTCCCGGATCGAGGCCGGGACGATCGGCATCAACCACTACGGGTCGAGCGCCGCGGCGCCCTTCGCCGGACACAAGGACAGCGGCCTCGGCGTCGAGCTCGGGCCGGAGGGCATCGAGGAGTTCCTCGCACCGACCTCGATCCACCGGCTGCCGCCGACGCCGCCGACGCGACAGACAGGAGAGGCACGATGAGAGCAGCGGTGCAGTGGTCGGCAGGCGGGACGTTCGAGGTGAGCGACGTCGACCTCGCCGAGCCCGGCCCCGGCGAGGTCGTCGTGCGCGTCCGCGCGGCGGGCGTGTGCGCGACCGACCTGTCCCTGACCACGGCCTTCGGGCAGCCGACCCCGGTCGTACTCGGGCACGAGGGTGCCGGGACGGTCGAGCGGCTCGGTGCGGGAGTCACGGATCTGACGGTCGGCGAGCATGTATTGGTGCTCTGGGTCGCTCCGTGCGGCACGTGCACGCCCTGTCTGCGCGGGGACGAGCACCTGTGCGCGGGTCGCCGGTCGACCGGCTCCGGACCCGCCACGGCGCGGCTCTCGATCCACGGCGAGGTCGTCCACCAGGGCATGAACACGGCCACGTTCGCCGAGCTGACCGTGCTCCCCCGGGCGGCCGTCCTCCCGATCCCGGACGACGTGCCCTTCCCCGTCGCGGCGATGTTCGGCTGCGCCGTGCCCACCGGGGTCGGCGCCGCGCTCCGCAGCGCCCGGGTCCGTCCCGGGGACTCGGTCGCGGTGATCGGTGCAGGCGCCGTCGGCCTCAACGCCGTGCTCGGCGCCCAGGTCGCCGGGGCCGCCCGCCTGATCGCCGTCGACCCGACCGAGCGCCGCCGCGAGACCGCTCGCGAGCTGGGAGCGACCGAGAGCATGACGCCGGCGGAGTTCGCGGAGCGCGGGCGCGACCTGGACGTGGTGATCGACGCCGTCGGGCACCCGCCGACGATCCTCGACGCCTGGCGAGCGGTCCGCAGGGGCGGGACCGTGACGGTGGTCGGCGCGGGCCGCAAGGACGAGACCGTGCCGCTGTCCGCCTACGAGCTCTTCCACGACGACAAGCGGATCACCGGGAGCTGGCACGGCGGGATGAGCATGCGCCGCGACCTCGGCCTCCTGGTCGACCTGTGGCGAGCCGGCCGCCTCCCCGTGGAGCGGCTCGTGGCAGGCACCGCCGACCTGACGGAGATCAACCAGGTCGTCGCCGACCAGCAGCAGGGGCGCGTGGTCCGCACCGTGCTCACGCCGACGTGACGGCGTTGAGCTTTCGGCCAGACCATTGTATCTTCGGGCCGATCGGTGACAGGGTCGGCACGACCCCGGACCAGGACGGAAATCGATGAGGATTCCCACCGTGAGCGACCGCTACTCCGCGGTCGAGGTGCAGGAGAACTACGACTCCGGTTGCTGGAGCACGGAGACCTTCGGCGCGCTGCTCGACCGCCAGGCAGGGCGTCGAGGCGAGGCGACATTCGTCACCGACGGCACGCAGTCGCTCACCTATCGCGAGCTCCGCGACCGCTCGGCACAGCTCGCCGTCGGGCTCCGTGACCGCGGCGTCTCGCCGGGTGACCGGGTCGCCGTCCAGCTGCCGAACTGGGCCGAGTTCGTGCTCGTCGCCGCGGCGCTGGCCCGGCTCGGCGCGATCATGGTGCCGATCATGCCGATCTATCGGCGCGACGAGGTCGGCTACGTGCTCGACGACGCCGAGGTGTCGGCGGTGGTCACCCCGGCCTCCTTCAAGGGCTTCGACCACCTGGCGATGTTCCGCGACCTGGCCCGAGACCGGCCGTCGCTGCACACCCTGCTCGTCGTGCGTGCCGACGTGCAGCCGGCGGAGCCTGCGGTCACCCTCGACGCGGTCACCGCGGACGTCGACCCGGCGGAGGCGCTGGCCTCCCTCGGCACGCCGGTCACCGCGGACGACCCGTTCGTGATCGTGTACACCTCCGGAACGACCGCGCGGCCGAAGGGCTGCGTCCACACCTTCAACACCTACGCCGCCGGTGCGCGGATGCTCAACGAGGCCTTCGCGGTGACCGCCTCGGACGTCGGGTTCAGCCCGTCGCCGATCACCCACACCACCGGCCTGGTCACCGGTGTCCTCATGCCGCTGCTCGCGGGTGGGGCCACGCACGTGATGGCCGAGTGGGAACCCTGCCGGGGCCTCGAGGAGATCGCGCGGCACCGCTGTTCGCTCAGCGTCACTGCCACGACGTTCCTCCAGATGGCGCTGTCGGCCTTCGACCCCGCCGAGCACGACGCATCCAGCCTGCGGGTGTGGGTCTGCGCGGGGGCACCGATCCCCGGCTCGGTCGTCGAGCGCGCCCGCGCGCTCCTGCCCTCGGCGAAGATCCTCAGCCTCTACGGGCGCAGCGAGAACCTCACCACCACGGCCTGCACCGTCGATGACGATCCCGAACGGTCGCTCACCTCGGACGGCGCCTCCCTCCCGCACGCCGCCGTCCGCGTCGTCGACGAGACCGGGGCGGAGCTGCCCACCGGCGAGGAGGGCGACATCGCCTACCGGGGCCCCAACCACATGCTGGGGTACCTCGGTCTCCCGCGGGAGACCGCCGAGCTGTACACACCGGACGGCTTCTCCCGCTCGGGCGATCTCGGCCGCAGCGACGCCGACGGCTACGTCCGGGTCACCGGCCGGACGAAGGACATCGTGATCCGCGGAGGCATGAACATCAGCGTCAGGGAGGTCGAGGACCTGCTGGCGGAGCATCCGGCCGTCGGCGCCGCGGCCGTGGTCGGCATGCCCGACGCGCGGCTGGGTGAGCGCGTCTGCTGCTACGTGGTCCCCGCCGACCCCGCCGATCCGCCGTCGCTCGAGTCGCTGCGGAGGTACCTGCACGAACGAGGCGTCGCGGTGCAGAAGACCCCGGAGCGTGTCGAGACCGTCACGGAGCTGCCGACGACGGCGACCGGAAAGATCCAGAAGCACCTGCTCCGCAAGGACATCGCCCGCAAGCTGGAGCAGGTCCCCGCCACCTGACCCGGCCCGAGATTCCGCAGACCCGCAGAGGAACCGCAACGATGCCCTCCCCCGCCGCCCCACCCCTGGCTGGAACCGTCTTCGCTTTCCACCACGATCACGGCGTTCCGGCCCGCACCCTCACCGAGCTGCTCGGCGGCAAGGGTGCCGGGCTCGCCGAGATGACCACCGCGCTGGGCCTGCCCGTCCCGCCCGGTTTCACCATCACCGTCGACACCTGCCGCCGGTATCTCGCCGACGGCTGGCCCGCCGACCTCGACGCGCTCGTCGAGGAGCACATCGCGAGGCTCGGCGAGTCCCTGGGCAGACGGTTCGGTGACCCCGCGGACCCACTGCTGCTGGCGGTCCGCAGCGGCGCCCCGCGCTCGATGCCGGGCATGCTCGACACCGTGCTCAACCTGGGCCTCAACGACCAGACCGTCGAAGGTCTCGCCAAGGCCGCAGGCGACGAGCGGTTCGCCTGGGACTGCTACCGGCGCTTCGTCCGCATGTACGCGACGACTGTGCTGAATGCCGAGGACCTCGGCGAGGAGGCACCCGCGGACGACGTCGCCGCACTCCGGGCGGAGATCGCGCGCGTGCACGGGGTCGTCGACATCCCGCAGGATCCGCGAGCACAGTTGCGCGGCGCCGTCGAAGCGGTGTTCCGCTCGTGCGGCAGCGAGCGGGCCGCGGCCTACCAGCGGCGCGAGCGGATCCCCGGGCCGCTGGCGACGGCGGTGAACGTCCAGGCGATGGTGTTCGGCAACCGCGGGGGCGAGTCCGGGACCGGGGTGGTGTTCACCCGCGACCCCGCGACCGGCCAGGCCCGCCGCTACGGCGACTACCTGCCACGAGCGCAGGGGGAGGACGTCGTGTCCGGTGTGGCCCGCACCCAGACCATCGACACCCTGGGCACCGACCTTCCCCGGGTCTGGGCCGAGCTCGACGGCGTCCTGGATCGGCTCGAGCAGCACTACGCCGACATCTGCGACGTCGAGTTCACCGTCGAGGAAGGGCGCCTGTGGGTCCTGCAGACGCGGGTCGGCAAGCGCAGCGCGGTCGCGGCGGTGCGGGCCGCGGTGCAGATGGCCGAGGAGGCGGACAGCCCGCTGACCCGCGAGCAGGCGGTCGCCCGGGTCGACGCCGAGGTCCGCGAGACCGCGCGTCAGGCCGTCCTCGCGGCCGCCTGCGCACAGCACCGGGGCGAGGCGATCGCGACCGGGCTCGGGGCCTCACCCGGTCGGGTGAGCGGCAAGGCGGTGTTCAGCGCGGACGAGGCCGCGGACTCCGGCGACGACGAGGACATCGTGCTCATCCGGCCCGAGACCAGCCCGGAGGACGTCCCCGGGATGGCCGTCTCGGTGGGTGTGGTGACCGGGACCGGCGGGCTCGTGAGCCATGCGGCGGTCGTCGCCCGGGGCTGGGGGTTGCCCGCCGTCGTCGGTGTGGAGACGCTGCTCATCGACGGCTCCGGCGCCCGCACCGCGGACGGGAGGTACACGATCGCGCCCGGCGACCTGGTCAGCCTGGACGGCACGACCGGTGAGGTCTGGCTCGGTGGCGATCCGGCCGCAGCCGGCGGCACCGGTCTGGACGACGCGGCGGTGCTCGCCGAGCACCTGCCCGAGCTGGCGGTGCTCGAGTCCTGGACCTCCCGGACGTGAGCGGCGCAGACGTGATCCTGGGCATCGGGGACGTCGTCGACGAGGTCGCCTTCACCGTCGAGGAGGGGAAGATCCGCGAGTTCGCCCGGGCCACCGCGACCACCGACCCGATCCACACGGACGCCGGTGCGGCGCTGGCGGCCGGGTTCGCCGCGCAGCCCGCCACCCCGACGCACGTGGTCGTCAGCGGCCACCACCGGGACCAGCAGGCGATGGTGCAGCGGCTGGGGCTCGCCCTCGAGCGGGTGCTGGTGGGCGGGGTGCGGTGGCGCTACCACCGCCCCCTCATGGCGGGCGACCGCCTCCGCGGCGTCCGAAGGCTGGTCGGGGACGAGCAGGTCGGCGGCCGTCCCGGACGGTCGCCGATGCGCCGGTTGACCCTGCGGACGGCCTTCGTGGACGCAGACGGCGTGACGGCCGTGGAGTGGTGGGAGACCGTGATGGAGCGTGGCCGGTGACGACCCGAGGACCACGGCCACTCGCCGTGGGCGACGCCGTGCCGGAGCGCGAGCACGGCCCGGTGACCCAGACCGACATCGTGCGGTTCGCCGGGGCGGGCGGCGACTTCAACCCGCTGCATCACGACTCGACCTTCACCGAGAAGGCGGGCTTCGACACCGTGATCGCGATGGGCCAGATGCAGGCGGGCATGCTCGCGGGCTGGCTCACGGACTGGTGCGGGGTCGAGCACCTGCGCGAGCTGGACGTCCGTTTCCGTGCTCCGGTGCGGCTCGGCGCCGTCCTGCGGTTCACCGGTGAGGTCACCGCGCTGACCGAGCTCGACGGCGAGCCCGTCGCGGAGCTGGTCCTGCGCGCCGCGGTGGGCACCGACGAGGTCGTGCGGGGGACGGCCCTGGTCGCTCAGGCCTGACCGTCGAGCTGCGCGCGCAGGGCGCCGAGGAGGATCTTCCCGGCGTCACTGCGCGGGACCCGCTCCACCAGGGCGACCTGCCGCGGGCACTTGTGGTGTGCCAGCCGCGTCCGGCAGTAGTCGATCAGTTCCGCCGCCAGTCCGGGCGGGGGGTCACCGAGCGGCGCGACCACCGCGCGGACCTGCTCACCGAACTCGTCGTCGGCCGCGCCGTACACGGCGACGTCCGCCACGGCGGGGTGCAGCGCGAGCAGGTCCTCGACCTCACGCGGGTAGACGTTCACCCCGCCGGTGATGATCGTCTGCCCGAGCCTGCCGGTCAGGTACAGGTAACCGTCGACGTCGACGCGGCCGAGGTCACCTGCCGACCCCCAGCCCGCACTCGCCGCGGTGAGCCGCTCGGGCACCCGGGCGTCGGCCCGACCGAGCCACACCTGCCCCGTCTCCCCCACCGGCAGCGCCCTTCCCGCGGGGTCGGCGATGCACACGCCGCCGCCTTTCGGCCTGCCGACCGACCCAGGGTGGGCGAGCCACTCCTCGGGGCCGATCGACGTGCGGCCGTAGCCCTCGGAGGAGCCGTAGTACTCGTAGAGGATCGGGCCCCACCAGTCCATCATCGCCTGTTTGACCTCGGCCGGGCAGGGCGCGGCGCCGTGCACCGCCACCCGGTGCGCGCCGTGGTCGTACCGGGCCCGGGTCTCCGCGGGGAGTCGCAGCATCCGGACGAACATCGTGGGCACCCACAGGCTGTGGGTGACGCCGTGCCGCTCCATCGCCGCCAGCGAGCCCTCGGCATCGAACCGGCTGGTCACCACGACCGTGCCACCGAGTTGGTGCACGGCCTGGAGGAAGGCCATCGGCGCCGAATGGTAGGCGGGACCGGGGCTGAACAGCACCGGCGGCGACTCGCCGGGGCCCGGGAGCACGCGAAGGTCGGTCATCATCGCCGCGTAGCGCAGCGGCACGTCCTCGGGCGCCAGGCCGGGCGGTTCCTCCCGGAAGGGCTTCGGCCGCCCGGTCGTCCCCGAGCTGAAGAGCAGCCGCCCACCCATCGTCTCGGGGGCGCCCGCCGCGGTGCGCAGGGCGGCGGCGTAGTCGGGCCCGACGAGGAGCACCGGGCAGGTCGCCCCGGCCGCCCGCACGACGTCGGAACGGTGCGCGACCACGGCGGCCGGTGCGGCGTCCTCCAGCATCGGGCGCAGCTCGTCGGCGCCGAGTCCCGGATGAACGGGTGCGACCACCAGGCCGCTGCGCCAGCAGGCCCACACCACCTCCGCGAAGCGGATGTCGTTGCCCAACAGCACGAACACCGTGTCCGCCGGGCGCAGCCCGCGGTCGCGGAACCACGCGGCCAGCGCGGCGCTGCGCTCGTCCAGCTCGGCCCAGTCGAGTTGCTCTCCCGTGTCGGCGACCACGAACGCGGGACGCCGCGGCGCCGTCTCCGCATGGATTCGGGGGTACACGGACCCACCGTACATTTATGGACTGACCATTGATAAGGGCGAACGACAGCGGCTAGGCTCGTGGCCCCCGTCACAGGCGGATGGTCGCGACGATGCGGAGGACCCGATGGTCACCCAGGAGCCCGCTCCCCTCTCGGTGCACGACCGGTACGACGACGAGTCCGTCCGCCGGTTCCACGAGCGAGGCTGGTGGCAGGGCGGTTCGGCGGGCGCGCTACTCGACCGTTGGGCCGACGCCACCCCCGACCGGCGTTTCGTGTCCGACGGCACCGTCGAGCTCACCTACGCCGAGGTGCGCGCCCGCTCGGGCGGCCTCGCCTCGGCACTGCTCCACGCCGGTGTCGATCCCGGCGACCGCGTCGCGATGCAGCTGCCGAACTGGGCCGAGTTCGTCGTGGGCTACCTGGCGGTCGCCCGCCTCGGCGCCGTGCTCGTACCGATCATGACGGTCTATCGGCAGAGCGAGGTCGAGCACGTGCTGCGCGACTCCGGAGCGGTGGCCGCGATCACCACCGGCGAGTTCCGCGGGTTCGACCACGCCGAGATGTTCCGCACCCTCCGGAAGGAGATCCCGGCGCTCGGCACACTCGTCGTGGCCCGTGGGCCCGTGCAGGAGGACGAGCTGGCCTTCGACGAGGCTTGTGCGGGCGCGACCGCGGACCTCGGACCGCGTCCCGACCCGGATCTGCCCCATCTGATCGTCTACACGTCGGGGACCGAGTCGACCGCGAAGGGCTGCGTCCACACCTGGAACACGGCGGACTTCTCGGCTCGCGGCCTCGCCGTCGACGTCTTCGAGGCGCGCCCCGAGGACGTCGTGTTCATGCCGTCGCCGATCGCGCACGCGACGGGCCTGGTCGTCGGCATCCTGGTGCCGATGACGGTCGGCGCCGAGGTCCACCTGCTCGACGTGTGGGAGCCGAACGAGGGACTCCGCCGGATCGAGCGCTACGGCTGCACGGTCAGCGCCACGGCGACACCGTTCGTGCGCATGGCCCTGGACGCCCAGCGGGAGGCGCGGCGGGACCTGTCGTCGATGCGCTTTTGGCTGTGCGCCGGGGCACCGATCCCAGAAGCCCTGGCGGTCGAGTTCGACCAGGCCTTCGACGGTGGGGTGCTGATGCCGCTCTACGGTGCCACCGAGATCCTCGCGGGCACCTGCTGCCACCCCGGAGACCCCCTCGAACGGCGCGCCGGATCCGACGGCTCCGCCGCGCTCGACGGCATCGAGATCACGCTCGTCGGACCGGACGGCGAGGACGTCGCGACCGGAGCGGAGGGCGAGATCTGCTACTTCGGACCCGGCGCCGTGCTCGGCTACTGGCGCGACCCGGTGCGGACCGCCGCCGCGATCGACTCCCGCGGGCGACACCACACCGGCGACCTCGGACGGCTCGACGAGCATGGCTACCTGCGGGTGAGCGGGCGACTCAAGGACATCATCATCCGTGGCGGGACCAACATCAGTGCCGCCGAGGTGGAAGGCCATGTCGGAGCCCACCCCGCCGTCGCGCAGGTCGCGGTCGTGCCCTACCCGGACGTGCGTCTCGGCGAGAAGGCCTGCGCCGTCGTCGTCCCGGTGCCCGGGGAGCGCCCCACCCTCCACGGCCTCACGGGTTTCCTGCGTGGACGGGGGATCTCGATGCAGAAGCTGCCGGAGAAGCTGGTGCTGGTCGAGGCGCTGCCCATGACGGCCACCGGCAAGGTCCAGAAGTTCCGCCTCCGTGACCTCGCCCGGGAGAGCTGAGCGGATCAGCGACTCGTGACGGCGTGGTAGCGCCCGCGCAGCTCCGCCATCAGGATCTTGCCGGCGTCGCTGCGCGGGACCCGCTCGACGAAGTCGATCGAACGAGGGCACTTGAAGCTCGCCAGGTGATCCCGGCAGTAGGAGATCAGCGCGGCGGCCAGCTCCGGCGTCGGCTCGTAGCCCGCGGCCACCCCGACGACGCCCTTGACCTGCTCGCCGAACTCCTCCTCGGGCACTCCGATCACCGCGACGTCCGCGACCGCGGGGTGCAGGACGAGGACATCCTCGATCTCCCGTGGATAGATGTTGACCCCGCCGCTGATGATGGTCTGCCCCTTGCGGCCGGTCAGGTAGAGGTAGCCGTCGGCGTCCAGCCTGCCGAGGTCGCCGACCGCGCCCCAACCACGGGTCGAGGCGAGGTCGGCGGCGCCGTCCGCGCTGCGCACCGGCTCGTCGGCGTCCGGCTTGACGAACCACACCGTGCCGACCTCCCCGGTGGGCAGGTCGCGGCCCTCCTCGTCGGTCACGTGCAGCGCACCGCCGACCGACCGCCCGACCGAGCCGGGGTGGGCGAGCCATTCCTCGGCGGTGATCGCGGTGCGGCCGTAGCCCTCCGACGCGCCGTAGTACTCGTGAACGATCGGACCCCACCAGTCGATCAGCGCCTTCTTGACCTCCGGCGCGCACGGCGCGGCGCCGTGGACGGCGACCTGGTGGGAGCACAGGTCGTACCGCTCGCGGACCTCGTCGGGCAGCCGGAGGAGCCGGACGAACATCGTGGGCACCCACTGGCTGTGCGTGACGCGGTGGCGCTCGATCGCGGCCAGTGCGTCCTCGGCGTCGAACCGCTCCATGAGCACGACGGTCCCGCCGAGCTGGTGCACCGACTGCAGGAAGCCCAGCGGGGCCGCGTGGTAGGCCGGGCCGGTCGACAGGTACACGCAGGCACCGGGCTCGAAGCCCAGGCTCTCCATCATCTGGCCCGACCGCACCGGCACCTCCTCGGGGTGCCTGCCCGCCGGCGGCACCTCGAACGGCTTCGGCCGCCCGGTGGTGCCGGAGCTGAACAGCAGCCGACCACCCATCGTCTCCGGGAGCTCCGAGTCGGCCTGCGTACCCGCCACCGCGGCGTCGTAGCTCTCACCGACGACCAGGTACCGGGGCCCGTCGCCCGCCGCGGCCCGCAGGGTCGGCGCGAGCTCGACCGAGGTGACGACCACGCGGGGCGCGGCGTCCTCCATCAGCGGTGCGAGCTCGCGTGCGGAGAGGTGCCAGTTCACCGCGCACAGCACCAGACCGGTACGCCAGCACGCCCAGGCGATCTCGCCCCACCGCAGGTCGTTGGGCAGGGCGATGACGACCCGGTCGCCCTCGACCAGACCCGCACGGCGCAGCCAGGTGGCGAGCCGGGCACTGCGGTCGGCCAGCTCGGCGTAGGTCTGGGTGGCGCCGCTGCCCGCCAGGACCATCGCGGGACGGTCGGGAGCCGCGGCGGCGTGGACGGGGGGGTACATGGTGGTCGCTCCTTCGGTCGTTCTCGGTCGTGCGGCCGGGCCGTGGGTCGGGACGGTCAGGTGGGCTGTTCGAGCAGGCGCTCGCGCAGCCGCTCGACCTCGGCGGGGCCGATCCCGTGCGCGGCCAGCAGCCCGAGCACGCCCCCGAACTCGGTGTCGACCGCGGCCAGGAACCGGCGCATGGAGACCGGATCGGTCTCGTACGCCTCGGGCGGGAACGCGGCGACCGCCGCGCCGTAGGTGGCCATACTCCGCAGCCGCTCCATGCCCGCCCGAGCGCCTGCAGGGTCGGCCGCGTACTCGGCGACCACATCCTCCCGGGGAACCCCGAGCGCCTCGAGGACGACGGCGATCGCGACACCCGTGCGGTCCCGGCCCACGCTGCAGTGGACGAGGGCGGGCCCCGTCGCCGCGGCGAGCTCGCCGACCACCCCGACGACCGCCTCCGGTGAGGCACGGACGTAGGTGAGGTAGGTGCTGACCATGGGGTCGTCGGGGTCCATGACCCCGACCGAGCTGTCGCCGACGAGCGCTCCCACCTCGAAGGGCAGGTGCCGGTGGCGGTGCGGGAGCGCGCCCAGCGGGCCGCGTCCCTCCCGTTCGAGCTCATGGGGCAACCGCAGGTCGATCACGGTGCGGACGCCCAGGACCTCGACGAGGTGCCGGGCTCCCGCATCGCTCAGGAACTGTGGTGTGTCGCTGCGGAAGAGCAGCCCGCGGCGCACCCGGCGGCCGTCCGCCGCCGGCAGTCCAGCGACCTCGCGAAAATGCAGCAGCCCCGCCGTCGGGCTCAACACGTGCGGTTCACGACGACCGGCATCCGCTTGATCCCCGCGAACATGCTCGCCTCCAGGCGCTGCGGCGGGGCCGCCAGCCGGACGTCCAGCCCGCGGTCCAGCATCTGTCCGAACAAGGCACTCACCTCGGCACGCGCGAGATGGGCGCCCATGCAGAAGTGCACTCCCCAGCCGAAGGTGAGGTGCTCGTTGGGGGTCCGTCCGACGTGGAACCGGTCGGGGTCGGCGAAGACCCGCTCGTCCCGGTTGGCACTGCCGAACCACAGCACGACCTTCTGCCCCGGTTCGATCGTGCGGCCGTGCCAGTCGACGGGAGCGAGGGCGGTGCGGCGCATGAACGCCACCGGCGAGACCCAGCGGAACATCTCCTCCACGGCCGAGGGGAGCAGCGTCCGGTCGGCCTGCAGCCGCGCCCACTCGTCGGGGAATCGGTCGAAACCGTCGACGGCGCCGGAGATCAGGTGTCGGGTCGTCTCGTTGCCCGCGGCCATGAGCACGATGTAGTAGGCCGCGAGCTGTTCCCAGCTCAGTGGCTCGCCGTCGACCTCGCCGTGGACGAGCACCGACACGAGGTCGTCCTGCGGGTCCGCGCGGCGCTTGGCCGAGAGGTCCTTGAAGTAGGCGAACAGCTCCTCGCGGGCGGTCTCGCGCTGCTCGTCGGTGGTGACGTACTCGGGGTCCTGGATGTGGGCGACGTTGCTGAGCTCGGCCAGGGTCGCGCAGTCCTCCGCGGGCACGCCGAGGACACGGGCGAGGACGCGGATCGGCAGGTTCGCGGAGACGGCGTGGACGAACTCGACCTCGCCTGCCGCCTCGACCTCGTCGAGCAGCCGGGACACGGACTCGGCGATCGAGGCCTGCCAGCGCTTGATCTTCACCGCGCGCAGGTAGGGGATGGCGATTCGGCGGAGCTTGCCGTGCTCGGGCTCGTCCATGTTGTGCAGGCTGTGCAGCTTGCCCTCGACGCGGCGCTCGGCGAGCTGCGTGCCCTCCGCGCTGGAGAGCCGTTCGTGGTCGGTCGCTCCGTCTCGGACGTCGGCGTAGCGGGTCAGCGACCAGAAGCCGCGGCCGCCGTCGGTCTCCTCGTTCCAGTGGAGCGGGTCGTGGTCCCGCAGCGCGCGGAACAGTTCGTGCTGGGTGCCCGCCACGAAGGGCCGCATGTCCGTGAGGTCGATGCCCTCGGCCGACCCGACATCCACTGTCATCGCATCTCCTGCTCTCTCAAGCGTGGACCGGCACGCCCCGGGGCGGGGGCGCGCCGGTCCTCCATCGGTCGGGTCAGCCCTGTTCGGGCACGGGCACACCCCACGAGCCCGTGAGGAACAACCGCGGGATCATCTCGGTCGCGACGCCGCTGACGATGCGGTCGTAGACGGCCGCGGCCTCGGGGTGGACCTCGAAGAGGCCGTGCTCGGCGACCAGCTCGTCGTAGACCCCGGCCGCGCGGGCGAACGGGAGCATGAAGCCCGCGGTGTACACCTTGGCGCCCGCCAACACCTTCTCGCGGTGATCCATGCCCGCGATGTGCCGGTAGAGCGCGGCCGACGCGGACTCCACCCGCTGACGCATCTCCGCCATGTCCGCCACCGACAGCGCCTGCACCTCGGTGGCCGGGGTGTCCCAGTGCTGCCGGGTGTAGACCGAGACACCGGCGAGGTGCTGGAGGTAGTTCGTGGGCTCGGTGAACATCGTCGACAGGTCGGTGACCTTGACCTCGAGCCCGCTGTCCGGCTTGAACGCCATCGCCATCGTGATCGAGTACGGCAGGTCGCCGGAGAGCTCGGACCACTCGAAGGCCGGCTCGTTGACGAAGAGGTCGCGGACCACGACGAATCCGCCGTCGGGCAGCGGGTAGGGGCCGCTGTCTCCCAGACCGAGCCGGTTGTCGAAGTGGTGCAGGAAGCCCAGCAGTTCCGCGGACGCGTTGAACTTCTGGAAGGCGGAGCGGGCGTCCGCGTCCGCCAGGGGGATCCGGTCGGCGGCGAAGCGGTCCAGCCACTGGTCGTTCAGCAAGGGTGCGTGGTAGTCGCGCATCGAGGTGAACATGCCGCCCTCACCCCAGATGCCCTGGTAGATCCGGCGCACGGTCGTGGCGCTCGGGAGGAGGTCGGCCGCGCCGCGGTGCTCGTCGTGCAGCCCCATCTCCACCGCGATCCCGCGGCCGAAGAACGGCGCGGTGAGTGCGGCCCAGGCGTGCAGCAGGTTGACCTTCGTACCGATCTCGCGCTGCGCCACGGCGCCGAGGTCGGCCACGCCCTCGGCTCCGACCTTCGCCTCGATGACCGACAGCCAGCCCGGGTGCCGGAACCAGGAGTTCAGGATGCCCAGCGCCTCGTACTCCTGGCGCGGGATCAGGCCGGACTCGCCTTCGGTCGCCCGGGCGGCGAGCGCGTCCCACTCGTTCCACGTCAGGTAGGTGAGGATGTCGTTGACCTCGGTGACCGTCAGCGGCTGACCGACGCTCTCGTCGGTCAGCTCCAGGACCTTCGTGTTCAGCCGCGACCGCATGATCGCGTCGCCCTCGGCCCCGTGCGGGACCTCACCGCCGAACTTCTCCAGCAGCAGCTGGATCTGGGCAAGCTGCTCGGGGGTCATCCCGGGGCCTGCCTCGGCGACCGGCTCGTCGGACACCGGAGCACCGATCTCGACGCTCACCGTGGCCTTGGGCCGGGTCGTCGAGTCGAGCCTGATCCGGGTGCCGTCCGCGGGCACGACCTCGCCGCGCGAGGTCCGCACGCCCTTGTCGAACGCGACGGACATGACGCAGGGGATCCCGTACTCGCGGCTCACGATGCCGAGGTGGCTCTCCGGGGCGCCTTGCAGCGTCACGATCCCGCAGATTCCGGCGGTCAGCGCCGGGGTCAGGAAGGTCGTGGTGCCACCCCGAACGATCACGACGACGTCGGTGACGTCGTCCTCCTCCTCGACGAAGTCGAGGACCTCGTCGGGCGAGTCCAACCACTTGACCCGTCCCTCGACGGCGGGGGTCTCGTGGACGTTGAGCCCGATACCCACGGGTTCGTACGCGACATCCACGCCTGTGGCGTCGGTCATGGCAACCTCCATTGGTCGACAGGTGGTCATCGGCGCCCTACCGGTCCCGATCCTCGGACGCGAGGCCGTGACGCACCTCTCTCCCGAGGGGTGCTTTTCTCCCCCCGACTCAGCCCTTCAGCGCGCGGAAGCGGGCGGCGGCGTCCGCGCGGTTGGCCGCTCCCAGCTTGCGCAGCAGGCCCTTGACGTGCGTCTTCACCGTGCCGACGGACAGACTGAGCCGGTCGGCGATGTCCTGGTTCGACGCCCCACCCGCGAGGTGGCGCAGTACCTCGAGTTCCCGCCGGGTCAGCTCGCTCAGCGGCCCGTCGGACAGGTAGGGGTGCGTCGGCGCGGGACGCCCACCGAGCTCCTCCCAGCCGGTGAGACCGTAGGTCAGTTCGTCGATCCCGTTGATCTGCAGCTCGAACTGTCGCCGCATCGCACTGATCCGCTCGTGGTAGCGCGCCCGCTCGAGTGCGAGGCCCACCCCGTCCGCGAACAGACCCAGCAGGTCCCGGTCGGCTTCGTCGACGGCCTCGGTCTGCGAGTGCCGGTCGATGTGCAGGAGGCCGACGACGCTGCCGTGGACGATCACGGGAGCGGTGGCGTAGTCGCGAGTGTCGCCCAGGGTCACCAGCTCCCGGTGGACCCGGGGCTGGGCCTGGGCGTCCCTGACCAGCACTGCCGTGCGGCCGCGGACCGCCTCCGTCTCGGGCTCCTCGCGACCGATCCGACCGGGCATCGCCGATCCGACCTGCACCAGGGCACCGGCCAACGACTCGTCCTGGTGTGCGTACGCAGAGGTCGCCCGCCAGGTGTTGCCCCGCAGCCCGGACATCAGCGAGCGGCTGTACCCCAGCCGCCCGAGCTCCCGCGGTATCTCGCACAGCAGCTGGGCGGTGTCGAGGTCACCCCGCAGCCTCGTCAGCGACCGATGCAGCTCGGCGGACGCGCGCGCCTGCCGCCGCACCCGGACCTCGCCGATCGAGAGGCGGAGCGCCTGAGCCCGGACCAGGAGCCGCAGGTCCTCGGTCTCGGCGGTGGCACCCCCGCCCTCCGCCAGCCGCAGCCGCCGTCTCAGGTAGTGCTCTCCCACCACGAGCGAGTCCGCCGCGTCGCGGAGGTTCTCGGCCACTCGGACCGCGAACCCCAGGTGGTCGTCGTGACGGCGGGCGAAGTCCTCGATCCCGACGAGTGTTTCCCGGGTCCGGATGAGCAGCGCCTCCGGCTCGAGGTCGCCGCTGCCCGGGTCGTCGACGAGGTCCCGCATGACAGCCTCCTGACCGACCGGTTCGCCCCGCTGCGTCCGTGCTCGGCCGCAGCGCGTCAGCGGTCCGACCGTTCGACCAATGATAGACCCGGGGTCAACCTCGGGTCCCAGCCATCGCACAGATTTTTCGGTCAGACCATAGTCGGTACGACCAAATCCATGACACGATGACGCCCGCCCGAGCGAGACAGGACGAGCGTGACCGACGGAGGTACGCACGCATGACGATCGAGGCTCCACCCGGGCACGGGTGGACGACCGCGGAACTGACCGAGTCGCTCTTCGCCGGCGGGAGCCTCGCCGAAGGGGCGGAAGTCGTCGGCGTCGAGTCGGAGCCTCTCGGCGCGGGGCTCCTGGCGGACACCTTCCGCCTCGCCCTGCGCTATCGCCCCGAGGGCGCCGGACCCGCGACGGTCGTGGCGAAGATGCCCTCCGCCGACCCCGACGCCGCCCGCACCGCGGCGAGCCTCGGCGCCTACGAGCGGGAATGCCGCTTCTACACGGACCTGGCCCCTCGGCTCGCCGTGCGGACCCCCCATCT